>Ga0209426_1000211_pt1 | contig 81787 bp, 80 predicted proteins | sample Deesub1362B_J571_FD_187697 | JGI IMG/M metagenome (GOLD analysis project Ga0209426, IMG submission 187697) | Deep oceanic, basalt-hosted subsurface ecosystem from Juan de Fuca Ridge flank, Pacific Ocean, CORK Borehole 1362B_J2.571 (SPAdes)... ... | reverse complement strand
CAACTGTGTAGTTAATCCGATATCGTTCAAATCGAAAGGGTTAATCTTCAAGTCATTTTCGATCTCATAGTAAACCGTTTCTTTCTTCAGTTCAGGAACAATGTTTTTCCACTCGCCTTCAACATCAATTATCCTTAGGCTTAATCCTTGATTTTCAGCCCTTACCGCCAAGTTCATCGCAGCCCTAGTTTTTCCTGTTCCAGTAACTCCGTAAAATGCAAAATGATATCTGAAATATTCTAGTGGAAGACGGAAGGCCTTATCTTTTTCAGTGAAACCTAACAAAACGCCGTTTTCGAATTCTGCTGGATTATTATTAGAAAATAAAGGTGAGTGGCAATAGCTGCAAAACTCTTTTTCAAGGGTTATTTTCCCACAGTTAAAACATATGACATAGCGAATACTTTTCACCTTAAGTTTATAAATCATTTAAACACTCAGAAATCTTCATGCGGATTCTAATTGGAATTTGCGAGTATTTTGAGTTTAGAAAATTTAGAGGTATTCCAAATTAAGATATTTTTTGTTCCAATTACGGATGTCACTAATGAGATATATTTTAAAATTTAAAGGCAAATATTAAAAGTGATAAGAATGATTGATTGCAAAAGTCTAAAAGAGGCCTTAATTGAATACAAGAGAGGAAAATATGGAAAAATTGATGAATCTTTTTTCAAGCATATTGGAGAAGGCATCAGAAGAAGGGGTTTCCTTACTCCAATCGATCTTTTTTGTGTAATTTGCTGGAAGATGTGGAATTTTCCAAATGCCCTAGACACCGCATTCGAGTCGATAACAAGAAATTATGAAGAAGAAAAAGATGTATCCAAGATTACTAAAGAGGCTATAGAGTTAGCAGAAAAGGGGAAGATAGAAGATGCCGTTAGAAAACTTACAGAACCTCCAACGAAGTTGTATGGTGTTCGGGTCAAAGTTGCTTCGGCGATATTAACCTTTTATGATCACGAAAAATATGGCGTTATAGATAAAAATGCTTGGAGAGCGCTTTACGGAAAGGAGATTGAGGAGCCTACACCTGAGCAGTATTCTAGTTATCTTCAAGATATCAGAAAGCTCGCTGAAAAATGCAATATGAAAGTGCACGATATTGATGCAGCGTTATATATTATAGGAAAGCGCCTTAAACAGAAGTAGACTTCTTATCTGAAATTCCACTCCCATTTCTCAATAGGGGTCTTTGGTTTCGATAATATTCGAGCAAGCAGGAATATTATTTCCTTAGCTCAAGTGGCATTTAACTTAAAGGCAACGGACATTTATTGCTATCTACTCTACATCTTCGATATTTTTTGTTTATAATTGGCCAGAAAACTCCTTTAATGATTTTTTCATAAAATAACTTTTTGCTCTTGTAAAATTCTGTCTCTAAGTAAAGGATGCAGAGAATTATAAGTTAGAACATCAACCTTTCTTCCTAAAGCTTCTTCCAGTTCTATTTTTAGGCCTGCAAGATCAAGCAAGCTTTTTTCTCCTTCAAACTCGACAAGAATGTCTATATCGCTATCCTCTTTCTGATCACCCCTAACAAAAGAACCGAAAAATGCAGCTCTCTTGACATCATAACGTTTCAGAATTGGAATAATTTTGTACCCTATTTCTTCTAACTCCATGCTCATTCCTAAATTTCTACTTTAATGTTTTTTATCTTTGTTTCGTTCAGTGGCATATGATTCAACAAGGCCCCAGCAAGATTTTATTTGTTTAAATCATATTCTTTTACTGGATGAAGATCGGTGAGTTTGAGTTCGGATTAAGGGAGTTTGCAGGAAGTCTTGGAGATTTCGGGACGCTTATTCCCTTTGTGGTAGGATATGTTTTGGTTAACGGTTTTGATCCTTCTGGGCTTCTCGTCATGTTAGGATTAACGAACATAGTTTTGGCCCTTGTCTATAAGCTACCTTTACCAGTTCAGCCGAAAAAGGCTGTTGGAAGCGTTGCAATAGCGCAGGACTGGACGCCGGGAATGGTTTATGGAACGGGATTAAGCCTAGGAATATTTTGGCTCCTAATAGGAACGTTCAAAAAGATCGACGAGGTAGTTGAGAGGATTCCAAGATGCGTCATTAAAGGCATTCAATTCGGGCTTTGCGTAATCTTATTGTGGAAGGCTTTAGAGTTTATGAAAACGGATTTGTTCATTGCTGTATGCTCTGTCATCATAATTCTTCTATTCCTGAAAAGCAAATTGTTTCCTGCAGCCATAGCGGTTTTGCTGTTCGGAGTGTTTATCGCCTTCTTTAGGAATGGCTTATCTTTAAGTTCATTACACTTCGGATTTTCTACGCCTACGATCTACATTCCGAAATTAAATGAGATTGCGATGGGTTTTCTTTTGGCGGGAATTGCCCAAATTCCTTTAACTCTTACGAACGCGGTAGTTGGAACCACCGCCTTAATAAAAGAGTATTTTCCTGATAAGACCATCAAGCCGAGAAGCCTTATACTTAACATGGGCTTCATGAACGTGTTCACTTCCTTCTTTAGGGGAATGCCCCTCTGTCACGGATCTGGCGGACTGGCAGCCCAGTATTTTTATGGAGCGAGAACTGGCGGCGCCCTAATAATGGAAGGAACAATAGAAATATTTCTCGGCCTATTCCTCGCCGATTCAGTCGGAACAATCTTTAAGGCATTCCCCTTTTTCCGTTTTAGGCGCAATGCTTCTCTTTGCTGGAATAGAGCTTGGAAGGATAGCATTCAAGATTAAAAGAAAAAATGAGATTTCTATCATGTTAATTGTTGGCATAGTCTCTTTTATCACAAATCTAGCAGTCGGCTTCCTCGCTGGCTTAATCCTTTTCTCCCTTTTAAGGAGGCTGAATAAGATTTAGCTTAGCCTTAAAATCCTAACTATTTAAGTTTCAACTGTTCATTTTTTATTGATGGGATTGAAGAGGATTAAGCTGAAGATTCAAGAGTATTCCATTAACAAAATTATAGGTGACGAGCTTGAATTACTTGTTGATGAGGACGCAAATGTTATTGACGTCATAAATAAAGCTGATAAGATTATACGTAGCAAGGGCAAGTTTCCATCTGAACATTACAAGTCGTTGCTTCATTGGGTATACAATCCATTAGAAGACAAATTTTATGAACAGACAGGCATAAACGCCTACACAGCGTCACGAAAATTCCTCAACGTCAGAAACAATCCAAAAATGAAACTTCCAAACAATGCTACCATAATTCTTATACCTGAAGGCGGATGCATAACAGCAAGAGAAGAAGTCATCGATTATGAAACATTCTGCAAAGCAATCTCAAAACACATTAAAACTGATTGATTAATAAACTAACTGAACAAACCTTCTTAAACAGTGCGCAATTTCGTTTTGTATAACAACCATAAAAATTTTTAAAGGTTGTTATATAAATAACTACCATGAAAACTTTAACAAGATACATCCTTTCCAACTACGGCGGAAAAGTGGTGAAAAGGGAAGAGATAGAAGACGTATGCAGAAAGTTCAACGCAAATGCTGATAGCACAGTTAATTTCATGATCTCTTATGGTTATTTATCAAGAATCTTGAGGGGTCTTTACTACGTCAAAACCATGGAAGAATTCAGATTCAAGAAGGCCATTGATATTCATGAAATTCTTTCCCTTGGAATGGAAAAGCTCAAAGTTAACTGGTATTTCGGGCTTTATACGAGCCTAAGGCTTAATGGATTAACTCATGAATACTTTGGCACTATCTTCATTTTGAATGACAAAATATTCAGACCTAAAGAAATAAAGGTTGGAGGAGAAAAGGTGAAGTTCATCAAACTTAAAAACAAACTTTTTGGGTTCGGAATAAAGAAGAGAGATCACATAAAATTTTCAGATGTTGAGAAAACTTTGCTTGATTTCGTTTATGTTTCAAGGTATAGATCCGTTCCAAAGGAAAGGATAATTTCAATAATAGAGGAGTACGGCAGAAATGCAAAGGCCAAGAAGATTAAGGAATATTTGAAATTTTATCCAAGAACCGTTGAGATGGTAGTGAAGAATGCCGGACTTATCTGAGTTTATAACTTTTGTTGCCGAGAAATCTGGAATTAACAAACCAGATCTAATTGAGAAAGACTTGATAATACATAAAATACTTAAAGAGCTTCTTTCCTCTGAACACTTCGCAGATAACTATCTTTTCAAGGGTGGAAGCTGCCTAGTTAAATGTTATTTCGGCTACTACAGGTTCAGCGTTGATCTGGACTTCACTTGGAAAAACCAGAAAACTTGGGAATCACTGAAGAAAAAGGAACTGAGAAGGAAGCTACTTGAAGAAATTGATATTCTTGGATCATTGTTGGAAGGGATATGCAAGGAAATTAAACTTGAGTTTCAAAATGATCCGCAAAATGACAAGTATTTTGAATTTGGCGGAGGAGGCAGAATGGTGACATTTAAGCTCTGGAAGAACTCTGAGCTCATAAAGATTCAAGTAAACTTTGTGGAAGAAATTCTATTTCCATTCAAGAAAATCTCTGCTAAAACGTTATTGGCTGATGCTGATATAGAAGAAGATGAAAAAGCTTACTTTGAAGATTTTCTAAGTTTCTATAAGCCGATCAAGCTTCTTGCCTACGATGAAAGAGAAATTCTATGCGAGAAAGTTAGAGCAATCCTCACAAGACGTGCCCAAAAGCTTAGAGATTTCTACGATCTTTTCATGCTAGATAAATACGGCTTCAAACCTGGAAATCTGAAGGATGAAATCATTAAGAAAACGAAAGTATGTTTGCGTTATAAAAAATACAGAGAAAACTTGGAGAAGAATAAGGAGTCTTTGGAGATAGAAGGTGTTCTTGACGATGCTTTTGAAAGAAGCTTATTCGTTTTGAAACCAGCAAAGAACTTTGAGGTTTTTCTCAATAAGTTTCTAATAATCCTAAAAGACATCATGAACAATGTATAGTTTGAGAATCTCAATCAACGTTTATATTTTATTGCTGTCAGAATGCCAGCGGTCATGGCGAACTTTGTAATAAGGCTGCTGAATGGGATAATTTGAGGGATTACAAGGATTGAAATGATAACAAATAGGATAGCAATAATTTGTGTAAGGTAGCCTTCACCAATAACCCATCGAATAACGTCTCTGAATGTTCTAAAAACTCCTTTGAAAGCTCCTATGACAGTAAGAGTGAAATCTACCAGCCAAACCACATTGTATACCGTAGGAAAGAAACCGCCCAACTTCTCACGGAACATTAAGATTAAAACGGGTAGAAAAATTACAAAGATAAAAAATGCTGCCGTAAAAATTGCCATCCACATTTTTCTTTTCACAAATTGTGAGGTCATTAGTGCAAATCCTGAGACAAATTTAATCATTGAAAGTGATATTAGGAGAATTACCAGATTGAAAAGAGCTACTATTTGCCACATCAATGGAATGAATGCTGGACCTGTTGATGGTGGAAAGAGTATTTGAAAAGCATATAAGCTTATCAGAACTGCTAAGCCTTCACTTACTATTCTATTTGACTTAAAAATCATAGAAATAGACTTTGATGATATAGCATAGCTGCACAGAAACAGGCTAGTTGCCAAAAATGTTTTTCCAATAAATAATGTTTCTGGCAAATTAAGAAATTCAGTAATTAATTCCATGTTTCCTCTAATTAATGTACAATGAAAAATAAGAGTTTAATGCTATCTTAAGCAACCCAGACAAATTTTTCTGAAATAATGTATACGATCTCTCCAAATTTCTACTGTTCGAATGCAGTTTTGACAAACAGTGTTCAAGCACTCGTCACAGATCCTAGCACAGTTCACACAAGTCATTTTTCCGCATACCCAGCACCTTCCTTTAACTTGAGTTGGCGAAATTATTGCGCCGCAATTTTTGCAAACTACGAGTTTTTCATCCATCTTCTCCCTTCAAAAACTTCTTTAGGCATGTAGGGCAGAGCCTTTCATCATTAATTGTGATTAGGCATGATTTGCAGCAGAGCTTTCCGCATCTACTGCAGTTTCCTCCAATGTTTTCTGCAGTTATTATGTGGCCACATCCAGCAACGATGAAGCGAATCTCACTCATAAAACCACTTTAAAGCGTTAACTTCTGCTACTATCACCTAATTCAGCTTGACTAGGCTTTTCCTCAAGTTTTTCAGCTTTTTTATTCAGCGTTATAGCGTTACTAGGGACAGTATGTTCTGAGAACGGATTGATATCTTCATAGCACACACTGCAACTTGTAACTTTGTAACACTCTTTGGAAAACCAGTTTTGGAAGTCTTCTCTTGAGAAAAAGGCTGAAGGACTGTTAATAACAGAAAATAACGTTTTCCCAACCCTTTCATGCATTCCCGAGCTTGAATAAGTGTAAGGCCTCACTTCCTCATTGCGTGTTACATAGCCTTCCTCAAGCAGTGGCAGAATAAATCTCCTAACAGTTGGCTCAGCCAAGTTCATTCTTCCAGCGATAGTTGCATGCGTAATCCTTTCAAAACCTTCATCTTCCATTTCCTTAATTGCATTCAAAATCTTGATTGAGAGTTCAGGCAAACCCATCAAGGTCTGTTTCAAGGCGTTTCCAGCTATTATCAAGGCGTGAATCAAATCCTGTAGAGAAGCGTAAAGAATTCCGTTCTCTGTTTTCCTTTGATACTGATGCAAGTGAGCTGAACATCTTATCAGAGTTAAAAGCTTTTGAAAATCCCTTCTATACTTCACCTTGTTTTTCGGAAACAATTCAGCCAACTTCTTAGCGTACGGAATCACAATACGATAAGGCTTGAGCAAACGGATAGAGTCTTTGATTAAATCCTTAAGCTCACTTTTCTTTTCAACCAAAGACATGGCAGCTTCGGCGTGAAAATGAAGAATAGCAGAGGTCTGCTCTTCAGATTCGTCTGGAGACAGAAACCATACTCTGCTTGCCATTTGATGTTCAATGTTAACCTTAGCCGTAGAAGTCAAATAGACCGGACAGCCTTTCACTTCAATAACTTTCGGCTGACGGTTAAAATCAACCGTAACTATGCGTAAGCCTTTCTGGTCCTTTGAAATCAAAGGCCTAAGAGCGCCTTCAGCTTCCTCTCCGCCTAGGGCTTCTTGAATCACAAGAATCTTTCCGTTCATATCCTTATCCTTAAAGAAGTATTCTAGACCGTGCGTACTTGACCGTGTAAATCTTTCCACGCAATCATCTGGGAAGAAATCCAAAACTTGATTTATTAAGTAAGATTTTCCAGCTGAGCTTTGGCCAACAAGATAGATAGCTTGCGGATCAAAATCCTTACTTAAGCATAAAAGGAAAAGCGTAAGCTTTGTCTGATTTTCGCCAACAATCATAACGTCAAGCTCTTTCTTAATATCCTCGAGCAAGCTAGGCCTTTTCAGAAACTCCAAACATTCACACTCTCTTTCAACACTCAAAACTGGTTTAGATTCAGCTAGGCCCTTTTCTTTCACGATTTCATGAATTGCTGATCTAATTTGATTTCTAAAATTCGAAGCAACAGGAATTTCCTTAATGTATTCCTCCTCTAACTTTTCAAGTGGCACTCCTTTTTCTAAGAGAAGCTCCAAAACCTCTTTCATTCCTAAAACTCTCTCAACTTTGCTGACCTCAAGCATGGCTATCTCCAGAATCAACGAAATCTTAGGTAATAGCAAAAACGCGTTAGGAGAACAGAACTAGAAAGAACTTCAACAAGATTTCTCTTTAACAGTCTTTTAGAAAGGTAGTTGAGCCTAAACAATATCCTTCTCAAATCTCTATTCTTATAGTTTGGAAGGTATAGCCTCTTGTAAACTCTGGTCGTTCTTTCGATTCTAACGTTGCTCTCAGAATTAACAATGTCGTTCCTAACAATGGCCTCAGCTAAATCCTTTTTCAACAATCCTTTTTCATAAAGCCTTTCCAAATTCAATCTGCAATTCCAATAATTGATCTCGAAACTGAACAAGTTTTTCAGCGATCTGTGGTAATCAACTATCCCAAAATCCTTGATGCCGAGATACCTTTGCCTCAAGGCCAAAAGTATTAGAGAAGTCTTAATTTTAGACTTCAAAACCCAATCAACAGAGTTTCCGCGCCTCATTTAAACGCCTTTCTCATCTGCTCGATCCTAAAAAACGTGTAATAATGCCTAACATCATCAAGCAAGCCATACTTCTCAGCATATTCAAAAACCTTTGCGGTTATGTTCGAATAGCCATCAACTAAAGTCTTGTAAACTTGATAATCCAATTCTCCCTTCAAACGTAAGGTTCTGGCTTCCCTGTAGACTTGGTCGATTTCATTTTGCAAGCCCAAAATAATCCTAGCAACAGTTTTCGAGTCCTTCTTATTTAAGAGCTTCTCGGCCCTTTCCAAGATTCTGGCTTCTAACTCCTTAAGTTCAACTTCAGCCTCATGAACTGAATACTTCTGCATGAAAACACCTCTAAATTCCACACAACTCACGCTTAACCTGCTTCAAATGCCTTAAACAATAGTATACCTTCATCTCGCCGATCTTTAGGAACCCAGCTGATTTTTTGTGGCAGTTTCTGTACTGGCACTTCATAACATTCTCGTTTTTTGTTCAGAATAAATTCAGCTTTTTATTTTCTTTACAAATCTTGCAGGTAAAGTAAAAATGCAACGGAGGAATTTCAAGCTCACTTTTTATTAGAAAAGAAGAGATTTTTTACCAACCTACTGCCATAAAGTCTTTGCAATTCTTTTTGACTTTTGTTCCAAAATTCATAGAACCTCTTTATCGTTTTTTTATACGCTTTAGGCTTGAGGACTCTAATTGTATGATTTGTATGCCCAAGTGCGTCTCTTTTCAAATCGGTTCCTATTTCAATGATGAAAGATTCTTCCGATCCTATCCATCTTTCATGAACTTTGTCGATTTCCATGATTTCAAAGAAAGGTCTGTCTCGGGCAGTTTTCTTAGCTTTGGACCTACATTTATCTTTCTCCTTTATGTTTGACGTTATTATTTGGATACCGCACTCCTTTGGAATAGAATCAAGGTATCCAAAGGTAGTTTTATCTATGAAATCCAGCATAGCGATTACATTCCCTTTCAACTTTTTAAACCACTTTTCAATAGTGTTTTCTGCCTTATTCATTTGGCCTATAGCTATCGGTATTTCGTCAATAACTCCTATACCGATTTCCTGTCCTTCTTCAGGCTGTAGTTTCTCTATTTCCGTTATTTTCGTTTGTTTGCTAAGTTGAACCATAAGCGATTCAGATACCAGATCAAGCCGCTTTATCAAAGTGTAAACTTCGCCTTTTCGGTAAATGAACAAATTATAATTCCCGCTAGCTTCAGTCAATACCCTTCTTAACTGAGGATAATTCGGATAGATAACGAAGAGATTTACCGTGTTACTCCTTTCACACAGCTTATAGATTTTCTTCTGGTCGGTAACGTACACCCAAGGAGCAACTACAAAAGAAACTATTCCAGTTGATGGATCTGGTGTCTCAATATGCAAAATGTAATAATCTTTTGTTGGGCACTCTTTACAATTATATAACACATTATCACAATATTTTTGACATGCATCTAGAATTAGAGTTTTTATCGGTTCAATTATCTTAGATTTAAGCTTAGAAATCTCTTGCTTAAGATATTTTTGCACACTTGGATGTAAGATGACGTTTCCATCCTCAAGAAAGTATACTGGTAGGTATTGTTTCGGAGGATCATGATTTAGAAATTCTAAAAGATCCTTAACTTTAGGTGCCTTAACCATGAAGTTATCTTCGTCGTAAAACTCTGTTAGGTAATCGAGAAAAATTATCTGGTTATGATTTTGTTCAAAGTTTCCAGATAAGAAATCGATGTAATTTTTTATCTTGGAATTCAAAGGTGAAAAATCGAATTCAAAATCAAACTTGATAGGGATCCAGTAGATTGTGATGTAACCTGGAAAACCACAGTAGCTTCTTTTCCGGACTAAAAATCCATTCTTTTCCAAATTCGTAGCGATTCTTTCAGTTTCATCTATTAATAAATTGGTGATAAACGAAAATAATTTTTTAAGATATCCAAAGTTGGGGATTACATCAGCAAAAGCTGCTTCATACCTTCGTTGCGTTCTAGATGTAACTCTATTCCACGCTGTCCAATCTGGCTGTTTGTCTAGAATAACATTCTTACAGGTAGACAAGAATCCTAAGAACAGCTTTTCCTCTTTTGATAGAATGCTTTCGCATTTCTCTTTCAGCCATTTCCTTGCCGTCTCGGGCTCGATTCCAGAGAAAATGTATTGTTCAATAGGGCTATCTTTCTTGAATCGAAGGAACAAACCATTTTCCTCTCCGATGAGTCCAGTTCTTTTTAAGGCGTCAACACTGTCCCCGTTAATAAGCGATAATATTCTTAAAGGAACCCCCTCTTGGGAGTAGAGATAATAAACAATTCGACTATCTCTTTTTGAGAAAATCTCTTTAATTTTGTTTTCAACTTTTTTGATTAGCTCATTTTCTTCTTTAGAGGCGAGCACTTGGCCAGACTTGCTTGGTTGCAACACTATTCCTCTATGTAGTCCTGCTTTCGTGTAGCCGAGATCAGCTTGTTTGATTAGACCTTTACTTTGTAGGTCTTCAATAATCTTCTTAACATCTTCTTCAGTTCTATTAATGAGAAAACCCACAAACTTACATGCGAGGGCGCAAGTACCAATTGTTTTGTAATGGTATTCCGTGGGATAATTAAACCACACATACCACGTTCTTGGATCATCAAAGATCTTATTTAAGGATGCTATAAAAGTTAAGACAGTCTTCTCGTTTTCTTCTAATTCAAAAATCCCTAATTTAAATTTAATATAATTGTCTATGTAAGGTAAAAGTTTGTATCCGGCATAAGCGTGCCTTCTACTCGACCAGGCATATTCATTCAAAATTTCTAACTCTAAAAACTTGCTTAATATTCTTTCATAGCTTTGCTTTCCAATCGTTTCCTTTATTTTCGGCTCTATTCCGTCATAAATATGAATGCCTTTTTCTTTCGCTACAAACGTCAAAAATTCTTTACCCTCTGGCTCTTTAAGAAGAGCATCTATAGTTTCCTTGATCTTTCCTTCATGTTTAAAGATTAATTCTCCGAAAAATCTTGATAAATCCTCTCCACATTGATGATCATAATCTCCTTTTTCATTTTTAACTGAGAACTGTATAGGTTGATAAGATCCGCCAGGGATAGATATGATACCTTCATCTAGGAAGTAATTCTTAACCTGTTCAAATCGTTGGTCTCCATACTTTTCTTTATACCTTTTAAATGAAACGGTTATGGAATCAGGCATTACAGAACCCTTATGACAAGCCATTATTTTTAAGAAATCCATTTTTGATTCGTCTTTTTCCTCTACGATCCTTTTCATTTTTGCTTTTAAAATTTCGAATTTAGTCAGCGACATTCTAACCTTTCACCCTCTTTTCCATTCCCTTCATGATTTCTTCTAGGGCATCATAATTCTAAGCCCCTAGCGGAATACCCATCATACATGAACTATTGAAGCTTTATTTTTTAAAGCTTTTAATCAAATAACTCTATGTGCTGAAAACAACTGGATGCTTTAAAAAAGTATGTAAGCATGAATTTTTAAGCTTCCATTTACATATTCTAACTAAGAAATTATTTGATATTTCATTACAAAAATAAAATTAGGAGCGTGACAGTATGGTTTTTATTTTAAGGTCTAAAAAAGCTAACTATCCACCGATAGTAATAGATGATAAAGAAAGCGTTGCCAGATTAGGAGCTTTATCTGCAAAAGAGAGGGAGATTATCGAAAAATTCCTGAAAATTATTGGGTTCGAAATAAATAAAATTTAAAATTACGTCTCGTCTACGAAAAATTGCGCGTAATCTTTAAAATTTTTCCAAACTAAAAATTTTGCATGCCTGATTTTCATTCTTACGCTTTCAGCGAGAATTTTATCCCTCAAGTAATCGTTGATAGGGAAAGGGAACAAGAAATTATTGCGAATTTCCTTAAGGAAGTAGCTAATGGAAGGAATAGCACTCTTTACATTTATGGGATTCCAGGCATAGGCAAAACTGTTGTTACCCGTTATGTTACGAATCAGTTTGAAGAAGTTAGAGAGAATGTTTTCGTGATTTATCTTGCTTGTTCTGCTTTGACTCCGGCTAACGCTTTGAAAGAGGTTTACTTTCATATTTGCGGCAGAGTGGGGCCTAGCTTAGATTCTTACAGCATGGTTAGGCGTGTGGCCGATCGTTTAATGAAGAAAAAGCACTGCTTAGTTATTGTTCTGGACAATTTTGATAAGATGAATGATGGTGAAAGGCTTGTTTGGAAGATTCACGAGTTGATGCAAAAGGCTGTTCGGGTTGGATTAATATTAATTTCTACGAATAAGCTTGGTTTGGTTCGTTTGCTTGGAAACAGGCTTTACTCAAGGCTTTCTCCAGAAACATTATTCTTTAACCCCTACGATGCAGAAACGCTAAAACAGATTTTGCAGAGTAGAATAAAGCAAGCTTTCGGAAAGAAAATTGCTGAGGAAAAAGCATTAACAAAAATAGCTGAGTTCATTGAGTTAACGAATGGAAACGCTAGGACGATGTTTAAAGTCTTCATTGACGCCATGAATTTGACTCAACAAGCAAACTTGAAGAGGATAACTGCGAAAATTGCTGAGGAAGCAATAGAACAAGAAAAGCAGAACATGCTTAGAGAAAAGCTTGAAGAAATTAAGGAAACTAAGCCCAGAATGTATGAAGTGCTAAAGATTATTGCTGAGTTATCGAAACAAGGAGAAGTATACACCGGATTGATACGGGAAAGGATCAGAAAAGCTGGACTGGCTGTTAGCGAAAGAACACTTGACTATTATCTGAATCAGATGGAAGACTTGGACTTAATAAGAATGGATGTCATTAGAAAAAGAGGTTATACAAGAAAAATAAGAATAAATTTTAAAGTTTTTTAGTGCGTTCTTCAAGTCGTACAATGCGTTCATATAAATCTAAGTTCTTTTCTATATTTGCAAGTTTCTCTTCGAGTCGGATCAAGCGTTTATCAAATTTCTGGGCATTATCATTCAATTCTTTAAGGGAAGCTTCGATGTCAAGGAATTTACGTGATAACCATGACCAAACACTGGTCAAAATAGTTACTAATAACGTAAATATGCCCATTATTACGTTTATATCATATTCAGGAGGATCTGGTATTATTTTCAGAAGTTTCAGAACAATAAGAATAATTAAGAAATATAGTACTGCAGTGACTATATCTATACTTCTTTTCTCTTTTCTTGGAGACATTTTTCCACCAAGCTAAAATATCATTAGCTTCAATTAACATTTTCTAATCAGGTTAAAAATTTAGAATACCCGAATCTAAGACTGTAGTGATGATATTTTTCCAGAATTACTAAACGATTTAATCGTCGGATTCAAGCAATATCCAAATGAAGAAAGTCTTTCTTTTTAAGTCAGTATTTTATGATATATTCTATGACTTTTGAGGTTAATGGCAAAGATATCTTGCAAAGAATGCCGAAATCTTGGCTTGTTTTAAGGAAAGTTTATCTGGAAAACAAAAATTCTGCTAAACATTCTTAAATGAATTTCCCAGTTTTAACCTTTCAATTGTTTCACAAATTAGCTTTGCTACTTTCTCGTCCTTTGCTAGCTCTTCCAAAACTTTAGCAACTATCTCATCTTTTTCAGCCTGCTTCCTTTCCAACTCTTTCAGAACTTTAATGTTTAATGGAGAGCCGCATCTCAAGCAGAATTTTGCAATCGGATCATTAGCTTCTCCGCACCTAGGACAAGTTTGCAATCTCATAGTTTCTTCTCTAGGCCTTTCCTTTGCTAATCCGTGTAACTTCAACAATGCCTGATCAACGTCTCTTCCGGATAAGTGAACGTAGACAGAAGCCATGTCAGAAGCTTGAACCCAGCCGAAATGTTCTTTCATTTGAGCTTCGGTAAGCAGAGAAGCTAAATGCGTGGCCCTAGCATGCCTAAAGGAATGAGGATTAACCCTCTTCTTAACTCCAGCCTTCTTAGCTAGTTTCCTCAGCATTCTAACAACAGCTTGATAACTCATTAACTTATGGTTGTTCCTAGTTCCGATAACAATCCATAAGAAGGCTTCTGGATCATCTTTAAATGGATGTATTTGAAGCCAATTGAATAGAGTAGGGCAAGAAGCGATAATTCTGACTCTGCGCCATCCAGTCTTTCCATTAACAAGCAGAACAGCACCGTATTGATCGAACTGAACATTCTTAATCCTCAAGGGAAGAAACTCTCCTATTCTGCAACCAGACTCGTACAATGTCAAAACGAAAGCTCTATCTCTAGGATTCTCAGCTGCTTCAGCAAGTCTTCTAACTTCCTCTTCTGTCAGAATTTCCTCTGGCAGACGATGCCTATTCTTTTTGTTGACTTTGATCCACTTAACTTCTTCTGGATACTCATCGGACTTTCTTAACCATCTGAAAAATCTTTTAATCAGACTTTTGAACTCAGCTTTAGTTCTTTCGGCCCAGCCAAAACTTTCAATTTTTTCTAACGCCCTTTCTAAATCCTGCCTAGAAACTTCCTCAAAATTTTTACCTAAAATCAAGGCAAGCTTATAAACAGCATAAACTTGGCTTTCAACGGTGCTTATGCTCAGACCTTTAAATTGAAGGTGCTTTTTAAAATCTAGAATAATCTTTTTATTTTTCTCACAAACCTTCCCGGATTTTTTAATCTTGTCCAGCCACAAATTAAGCTTAGCCCTATTCTTGTGAATGTCAGCCCCTGCCATAGTATCGCTAATTTTTCTTTTTGGGCTAATAAAGGAGAACAAGATTGAATTGAAATGTTGCGTGTGCTGGGGAAACGGAAACTCAGTTAAATTGTGATAAAATTCTCCTCTATTAGCCTTCATTAAATAGTTTGCATGTTAAAAATTTAAAGTTAACATTAATTTTGTGAAGTGTATATGCACGCAATACTTGTTCCATGTACGTTAGACGAATAAAAAAGCAAAATTCATCATTTAATATAAAATATAAATTTTCATATTTCAAATAGAAGATATAGGTGCTTTGGTGGCTGTGAAATTACACAAGAACAATACTTTACTTTGGATCGGCGAGCAAAAGAATCCTATTAAGACAGACCGTAGTTCCGATTTAGTAATGGATTCTGTCATAAATTACTACAAAAGTGAAAAACCTAGACTTCCGTATAAAGTAGGGAAACTCTTCTTAGACAATGGTGCGTTCACGGCTAGAATGCAAGGCATCGTTTTAGATATCGAGAGGGTTATTTTTGTTCAAGAATCGCTGAGACCGCATCAGACAATTCCTTTAGATTACCCTTACCGTCCGGGTATGTCCGTTCTTCAGATGATAAAATTATGGGAGAAGACCAAACAGAATATTCTTTATTGGCAAGAATCAACTAACCTTAATGGAAAACTTGTTATGCCAATACACGCATGGAGTAAAAAAGCACTTATTAATAACGTTAAATGGCTCCAAAAGAAAGCCGATGCTAAATTTGTTGCCTTAGGCAGCATAGTTAATCCTAATTTCACGAATTTTGCTGGTTTTTTCGGGGATAGGCAACCCAATAAAGAACTAATCGACATGCTGGCTTTCGCTATTAGTACCATTCAGAAAAACTCAGATTTCAAAGTTCATTTAATGGGGTTTGGCTCTTCGCCTTTAATGCTTCATTTGGCATATTATATGGGAGCAAACAGTACCGATTCTTCTGGATATAGAAGGAAGGCTGCTTACGGCAAAATTCTTCTTCCAGGAACAGGAGAACGTTATGCTGGAATCACTTCAGCTAATTTTGGTGTAACTCTCCTTAGCAAGAGTGATCTTGCGTTGCTTGAAAGATGTAGTTGTCCGGTCTGTAGAACGAATAAATACCAACTTTGGAGTGATTGGAGAGCCCGAGCGATACATAATGAGTATGTTATGAAACAAGAAGTAAAAAAGGCTCAAAGATTTTTGTCGTTAGGGATTGAGGTATATGAAAAGTACTTAGATAATGTTGTTTTTTCTAAATCTTCTTTAAAATATCTGTGGGAATACGCAAAACTTCGTAAAAAATATTATCGGATCTCAGAAATTCTGTTTGAGGAGGAGGGGGTATAGCTGAAATTCACATTTTCAGATCCAGATGTATTTAGAAAATTGTTTGAATGTGTTTGTAAATTTATAGACAAAGCTCATTTTGATGTTTCTAGCAGAGGAATTCGTGTGAGAAGCATTGACCCTCATGACTTTTGTTATGTAGATTTGTTTTTACGTAAATCTTTCTTTAAGCAGTATCAACCAAAACTAAATCTCAGTTTTGCAATTGACGTTTCAAAATTTTCTAAGTTCTTGCCACATCTAGCTTCAGCGGATCTAATCTCTATGAATGTTTACGAGGGTTTTTTTGAGTTAGAAGCAATAAAAAAATGGAAAATGGTATTTAGAGTTGGCTTTCTTGAAGAGGATCCATATAACTTGCCAGAACCCAAAAAAATTTCATATGAAGCTTCTGCAGAGATCCCTGCAAAGGAATTTTCGGAAATGGTAAGAGCAGCTTCGACTATATCAAATGAATTGATTTTTTCGATACACGAAAATATATTTACTGTTAGTTCAAAATTCAAAGATTACTACTTTTCCGCTGAGCCATCGAAAGTAGAGAGAATAAATGATATAGGAAACCGAATGGTTTCGTGCTCTTTAATTGCGAATTACGTCAACACTTTGAGTGGATTAATAAAGAAATGTGAAACTGTGCGTGTTTGGTTAGGAGACGGAAAACCCATTCGTTTGGATCTAATTTATCAAAATAAGGGGACATTTTCCTTTACCCTCTCACATAAACGAATCCAAACCAGGCCAAAGAGAGTAGCAGGAAGAAGTGGAGATTCACTTCCTAGATTAACTGTAACAAAACTTCCTGATTTCTTGTTATATCTTTCAAGCTGTCCCGAAGGGGAAGAAACTAGATTTCTAGTTGATGCAGGTCTAGAAACTTCAGGGGGAGACTATACGAGAATGGCAAAACGTTTAGATCTTGTATATCGCAGAAAAGGAAGGATAAAATTAACACGAAAAGGCGAAATTTTTGTAAATCTGGTCCAGAATAACTTAAAACAGTCTAAAGAGTTCTTACATGCACTTGCTTCTTCGAAGATCAAAGCCTACAAGCTAATGATGGAGAGTTTAAAGCAGAAACCTTTAGCTCCAGAGGAGCTCTACGAAGAGGTAAACCGTAGATTAGGGGAAGAGAAACTACACAAAATCGATAAACAAGATCTTTCTACTTTACTTGGGTTAGCAATTTGGTGCGGAGTAGTTGACAGAAAACTCGCCCTGTATTATTTTGGTGCCAAAAAGGTTACATAAACATTAGTGGTGATAAGAAATGTCTGAAACAAGAGAGAAATCACCCTATGAAGTTGTTTACGGCTTAAGAAGAGTCCCGTTTTTTGCGACTGGGCAATGCATGGATCCTAAGTATAGGGTAATCGTACCGAAAACAGTTAGAGGGCTTTTCGATGAAATGGGTAAAGTAATCGAACAAGGTCAAACCGAGTTAGTCATTGTTAGGGGAGTTGTAGGTTCTGGTAAAACACGCTTACTTGATCAAATATGTAAAATGATTAAGGCTAGAAGGTTTGGAGAGCTAGAAAAGATAGATGATCATAGATTGCGTGAAAGATTAGTACGACTTAAAATGAGGCAAGGTCTTGGTTTTAATGTTGAACTTGACGATATAGATATTGTTTCCTTTGAAAAAAGATTTCATGATGCAATAATAGAATTTTTAGAAGATGACTTAGATAGAAGAAAATTCAATAAACTTTATTACCAAAGACGGAAACAACGAAGAAGACTTTTTGAAAGCGAAACAAAAATCGCGGTTAAACTGATAGGTGATATGATTGACATTCTTCATTCCCGTTTCAAATATGGTTATTTCCTAATTTGCATAGATGAATTCGACATAATTCTTCCACAAAAGTATGCTGGTGAAGATTACCGCGAGAAAGTTGTAAATTTTCTGAACGGGTTAAATGAGATTTCAAAAGAGTTAAGTAAGAGACCATATCCAACTCTATTGGTTTTACTTCAAACGGAATATGCCAATAAAATATTTCTTGATTATATTAAGAGATTATCTGACGCAACCGCGAGCAGAATTAGCCCCAGAACCGACATAACACTAGGATATGATCTTAATGAGGTCATAGAGTTTGTAATAAGTAGGCTTGAACCTGAGAGGATTAAAAGAGCTGAAGATCCGTTGCATCCGTTTTCCAGAGAAGTTGTTGAGGTTTTATATAGAGAATATGAAGATAAAGCGGAGAAAAAGGTATTAAGCTTGCGTGTAATCGAGAAAAGTCTTCTTGATTTACTTGACATGGGACTTAAAAATAATGGAAAAATAACGACAGAGATGGCACAGCAAGTTGCTACAATATACGCCGCTGAAGCCAAACCTTCAGAAGTTTTGTATAAGGTTCCGCCAGAAGCAATCGAGCGAGCAAGAGAAGATTTGGTTAAGACGCCTGTAGAGAGGGCAAACGCAATTATGACATGCATTGAAAAAATACTTTCGACACCAAAGACCATACGAAACGTGTTAGGCGATCCGGAGTCTCTTGATATAACCAGTGATTATGCCATTCTCAGAAAATTCTACGAGTTCGGATATGGAAATGAAACATATGACTGTGCTGTTCTTTATGCTGTTTTTAAAGGAAAAATTAACGTTGATTTACAGGAATATGTTAATATGTGTATGGAGGGCTCCCCCTATCCACAATTAGTGCTAGTGTTTCTTCATGCTCCCCTTGAAAGCGTTTCTAAACTCAAGAACGCTGAAATAGTTGGACTTACTGGAAAGGATCTTGAATTATTATTCTCTATACAATACTTACCGGAAATTCCTTCTGCGTTGGATAGGGAATTTGCATATATAATAAGTAAGATAAATGAGGCGCTTAGTAAAATTAGGGATATACCAAAAACGTCATCCGTTCCTAAATATTGTATTAGAACTCTAATAGGCGTAATATTGGCATATTGCGAGGGAGGTTCATCTGCTGAAAAAATAAATGACTTTCTAGAACTAATCTATGGTCAACGATATGAGAGCACTCTGTCTCAATATCTATCCAGCTTGGAAGGATGGGGCCTAGTACTTCCTGAGGAGGGAAGATGGAAGCCATGTATTCCGCCCTCGCTTGAATATCTATTGCGTTTTGATGGCGGCCATATTATCTCACGAAAAGAGTTTAAGGAAAAGTTTCCAGATAATAGATTTAAAAACTTAGAGAAGTTGTGTATTGAATTAGGCTTTTACTCAAAGGACGAGAAAAATTATTTGCGTAAAACAAAAGAAGATTGGAAGAAAAAACTTGATGAAAATTATGAGTTTATTAAACAACATGGAAAAGAAGAAGATTCTAGATTAAGACATGCGAAAAGATTGGAAAAAATAGCAGTTAATGCTCCACATCCATGGTGTCAAGTAGTATACAAATTCGCTTTTGATTTTACTAATGAGATCGTAAGCGAAATAAGAATGACTGAGGAAACACTAGAAGGTAGAATAAATGAACTTAAAGCCTTAAAAGAAAAGGTAATTACGCTGGAACCTAGAGATAAGTTCCTTCAAGAATTAAAAAAAGATCTATTAAGTAAAATTGAAAACGGATTAAAATCTCCAGCTACTGTGGATATTGAACAATTACGAGAAGAGTACAGCACTTTAGAAACTTCTGTGACAGAAACCAAAGCACCTTCGGTAGAGGAGCACGAAATAGAAAAGGCACTTGAGCAAGTAGGGCCAGTTCTTGGGATACCAGAAATGCCAAAAATAGAAGAAGGGTTCCCAGAAATAGAAAAGGCTGTTTTGATTCAGCTAGAAGGAAAAAGCATGACTTTGATGGAACTTTGTGATAGAATTACAGAATATTCCAGAGATGTTATCAAGACAGCGGTTATGAACCTTCTTGAAAAGGGAATAATTTGTCTAACAAAAGGTGTTAACCATGACAAAAAAGAGTAGGATCTCTTACCCAGCTGTTTACGATCTATCAAAGGTTATCCTCCTTGTTAGGGTTCTCTTACGATCGTCACTTCCTCTCACAGCACTTTGTGATGATAAAAAAATTAGAGATAATTTCAAAAAAACGATCTCTGCTTGGAGGAAGACGCATGGCATAAACAACGAGGTTATCGCATTTGCAAGCATACTTAATTTAATTACCAAAAGGAAATTTGAAGTAAAAGATGCGAAAACGAAAATACCAGAACTTGATATCTGCGTTGGCGATGTCTTCTTGAAGATGCCAAATAAGTCTAAAGTTGATTACCTAACGCCTAAGGGAATTACTCTTGCACTTACGGAAGATGGTAGATATCTTTTATTTGAATCTATTTTGGCGAATAAGGTATTACCCGATTATTTTGCAAAAGCTATTCAATGCGAAAGACTTTATGAAGAAACTTTAAGTCTCGAAGAATTAGAAAAAGAACTTCACATACAAATTCATAAAAAAAGACCGGAAGGAAAATGTATCATAAGATGGTCACAATTCTTTGGCATAAGTAGTGTTAAAAAGGGACTTATGATAAAACTTGATAGAAAAATAGTGGCACATTTTCTCCTCTATTGCATAAAGGACAGACTTGAAAATCTATTGCTTAAGAGAGAAGCCAAAGCATTTGATGAGGTCCGCACACAAATTTTAAAAGATCTCAATCTCTATCCAACTTTTCCATTTGATGAGTTTTTTGAAGTTCTTTACCGTTACCAGAAAGAAGGAACAATTTCCTTCAAAAGCGGAAGGGAAAGTTTTGTAGGAGGGTGGAAGGGGAGTTCAAATTTCGCTTTTATTTCGTTGAGTTCAAAATTAGTAATGCCTACAATGAGTTATACTTCAACAATTTTTGATCATTTAAAATTAAAAATAGGTGTGTAAGCTTGAGCGAAGTAATCTTCCAAGAAATAGTGGATATCTTAGAGGAAAAAGATGAATTATTTTCGCGTAATGCGCTTTTTGATTCATTCACCGAAATAGGAGAAATTCAGAGTAAACTACAAAGGCGAATAGGAGAAGCTATTCCAATAAACACATTACGTGCATATTTGGAAATTCTTTGGAGAAGGAGGAAGATAGTTAAAATTCGAATTGGTAAACGCGAAGGTTATAGAAGTAGAATAGGAGAGCTACTAAGGTATTTATATAAACTTAAACTCTGGACGAAAAGAGGAGATAGAGAAAGGATATACGAAGATGTGAGTCAACTTAAATATGTACGAGCTGAAAAACAAATTCCGGATAGAGTTAGACCCGTAGAACAGTTAATGGGCTTCTTCACTAGAAAAGAATTCAAGAACTTTTTGAGCAATCCTTTTGATATAAATCCAGTTCATGTCGTGTGTCATGCACTTAAAATTAGTAGTTATAAATATGAGAAATTAAGCGACTTCCAGATAAGAAGTTGTAGGAAAATAGCGTTTGAGTGGATTAAAAAGCGGCCAGCTTCACTTATAATCACAGCGGGAACGGGGGCAGGAAAAACTCTCGCATTTCTTATAACTCCTCTAATTTTTTGTGTTGGAGAAAAATTAAGAAACCCCACTAAGTTTGGAACGAGATTAATGTTAATTTATCCAAGAAATGCATTAGCTCTTAATCAAAGTGAACTAATCGAAGAGCTAATTACTCAAATAAATTATGTTCTAAAATTGAAGTTTCAAGAAAAGGGATTAACTATTTCACCGCCTCAGCTGAAGGGGCCTATTAAAGATTTCTGGGGATTGTTAAGTAAACAGGGGAGAGAGTATTTAGAAGCTAAATATCAAGAACCTTCTGAGATCCTTATTACAAATACAGAGACTTTAAAACGAAGGTTAATGGACCCTGTATTTCAAAAAGTTCTTAGAACCTTAAGGTGCGTTGTTTTCGACGAGATACATATATTTGAAGGCCTACATGGTACGAATATAACCTTCCTCGTGCGGCGGCTAAAGGCTCTTGCTAAGGAAGCTTCAGGGAAAGATCTTCTTTTTATAGGTTCTAGTGCGACTATAGCTGAACCATCTCATTTTGCGACAACCCTGTTTTCATCAGAAGATCCTGAAGTTATTGTACCATACGACACTGAATTATCCCCCAGTGGGAAAGAATACCATATCTTTTTACGTCCATGTATTAACAGATCTCCGCTTAGCGTTGCAATTGATGCTACGTCTTGTATACTTCATAATAACCGTGAAGAAGGCTTAGCAATAAATAAGCTTAATAGAACTAGAAGAGGAATCGAAGATGTCGAAAAGGCAATAGCTTTCGCAGATTCCCTTGATATTGTCAATAGATGGCAGCAAATGCTCCGAAATAATGAAAAGTCCATTAAAGTAAAAAGAATACTCTCCCCAAATTTTGCTAGATTTTATAGACCTTTTGCATGGCATGATAAAAATGAGGTACAGTGCAAGACTTGTGAAAAGCAAGGTATAGATTCATATTGTAAATATTATCAAAATGGACAATGTTGGTTTCTAATGCGTGACAATCCCTACGATAAAACGTTGAATTATGAGTGTGAAGATGGAAAACTTGTAAAATTGGATGCAATTTGGGTTAATCCTTATACGGCAAAAACTGAACCCACACAAAGAGTATCAAATATTCAGCAACGTATCTTTAGTTATAAATATCCCCCACCAGACTTTGTTGATTTAGTAATCGCAACTACCGCATTGGAAGTTGGCATTGATTTTAGTAGGGTGAGAGAGATTCTTCTTTATCGAGCGCTAAGATCTCCAGTTAGTTATAAGCAACGTTCTGGTAGAGGAGGAAGAGAACTAAACAGTAGCTGCTTGATTACAACGATAGTCTCCTCTTTGCCGAAGGAGCTTTATTATTTTAGGCATTATATAAGCTTAGTAACTCCGTCATTTCAACCCATACCTTTAAAGGCTCTTAACTTGGAAGTTATTCGTAATCATATGTTCTGTGCCCTTTTTGATCTCGCAGCCTTGAAAGGAATAGATATTTGGACTGTTTCTCAAAATCCAAGATTTTTTGAAAATGTAAAACGAGCAAAAGAGTTTGCTAAAACCGAAGAGGCAAAAAGATTTCTAGCTTCTATTTTTGACGATCATGAACTGATTGAGGAAACCATCAGTAATTTCATAAAAGTGCTTGATATGATAACTAGTGAAGAAATTTTTGAAATTATAGAGACTTCTGGAACCTTTGTTGATGTGATCAATAAATTACTTACAGATCCATATCTCTTTAAAAAAATTCAAATGTCTTTAAGAACAAGAAAATCACGCATAGAAAATGCTGTAAAACAGCTTAATAAAATTAGAATAAGCATGTCTGAATGCTACGATGTTTTAAAAGAGCTTAAAGATTATCCTGAGATTCAAAAAGAGCTCTTTAATGTTCTCAGGAAAATTGATGAGGTGTTCTTATGAGTCTCCAAGAGATAAAGGATAAAATCACCGATATAATTTCCAAACTTGCAAGCAAAGTTAATGAAAACCCTGATTTAATAAACGCAATAGCCGTAATTGCCCAATTACGGAAATCATTACAGGATGTAGATGTAGAATTTGTAAGAACCTCTCTATTAGAAGGGGAAAAAATCAGGAAAATAGAGGCAATTCTTAGTTTGCTCGAAAGCAGAATGAAAATGCGCGCTCCAACTTATATAGATGACTATATAGCACTTTTTCCAGAACTTTCATATCCACTAAAAATTCCATCAAAATTATTTGAATCTGAGAAGGTAAAGAAAGTTACCGTCGTTGCGCCGCGACCTGGAAAACGCCCGATAACTGATGAAGTATCTGTTGACGAAATGATGACATTACTATTCCCCGGGCTCTTGACATTTAGGTATGGTAGGCTTCACAAAGTTCCAGTTGGAAGATGGTCACCCTTCAGTTATAAAGTAACTCCAACAGGTGTTGCTATAAGGGCCTCTGAAAAAAATATGTTTGAGATCAAAGTTTCTCAGCTTCCACCGGACTATCCGGCGATTAATAAAATTCAAAAAGTGTTTATTCCCGAACAAGTAAACTTGAAAGATGTTACCGAATATGTTAGGAGAGAGGAAGAAATTCAAGAAGTTGATGATTTAGAAGCTGAATCTACACTTTATGTTGAGTTTTGCACAAAATGTGGAGCGATTCATGACGGCGATGAAACGTGTAATTGTGGCAGAAAATATCTGCAATATGCTGCTCCTCCAAAGTCATATCCTCTTATATGGAATATTGTAGAGATAACAGACAAGAAGGATGTTGCAGAGGATCCACTTTTCCGATGGATATTTGAAAAGATAAGTTTCTCAACAAATACAACTGTGTATAAGATTCTTTATGGATTTGAAAGGCGTTTTAAGGGATTAAGTTGGAGGGTTTTTTACGACACACTTTATGGTGATTCTTTCACAACTGATGGAATTATTTTCGTTGTTTCGGAGGAAATAATTAAAAAAATTTATGAAAAGATCAAAAATGAAAATCCACTGCTAGTACGAGATTTAAGGCTACTTCAGTACATATGGGCACTTTATGATGTTGTTAACAAAGAATATGGATATACTTTCTGGCAGACATTGACCATAGTTAAAGCTATTTTGCTAAGTTATTTCTTACAACACCAAAGCGTACCAAAAAGCATGGACGAAATAGATGAGGCCTTTTCATCTATAATAGCTAAAAGTGATATTCTCTGTACGAGTATGGAACAATTAACTAAAATAAGTGAAGTCACACTTCCTCTAACGAAGGAAGATCTAAATCACTTAGTTAAGGTTATTGTTAAAGAAGTTGTCAATAAGGTAAACACTGATAACGCTACTTTTTCTTTCATCAAGGATATCCTGACTCATTCTATTGGGCATTATGTTTTAATTTCAGCTATGATTTTACTTGGTGCTGATCACAAGGATTTACATAGTCATTACCCTCGTGGAAGCCGTGAAATATACCTTTATGATAATCTCCCTGATGGAAACGGATATTGTGAAACTTTATCGAAACTCATGAAAATCCCGCTTGAAAAAAGAATTAAAGCTTTAAGGCAGGCTATAGAGAAGGATGTCCCTATCACAGTGCCATCTAAAGATTTTTACTCTATATTAGAAGAGTTAATGAGTGGGTGCAAAGCCCAACGAGCTGATCTAATTTATCTTAAGCTATTGAGAGACCCAAAAACGGTTAAACTTATTGAGGTCTCGGCCACGAATGATAAGCTTCGCCAAGAGCTTCTGGAAAAACTGAGAAAGAGCTTCTCCCTTGATGATTACTCAATTTCACACATAGATGCTCTCTTAAGATATCCAAGCCACTATAAAGTCCTTAAACATGTTCATGAGGATGAACTTTTTATATTTCGAATAGTACCAGAAATGCTTGTAATCAAACTGAAGGAAACTGAAAAAAAGGAAATATCCCCAGAATCGGCCTCAGAAAACCTAAATAAAGATGTTATAGCACGAATCCAAGATGCGTTGGAAATGTGTTTAGATGGGTGTCCAATGTGTCTGTACATTAGTTTTTGTGAAATGGGCCCATTTTTAGCAAAGTATATGCTGAGTAGGAGACTTGTGGAGGTAACCTATAAAACTGTCCGAGAACAGTTCTTGATAGATATAGCAAGAGTCCACCCACAAGACATAGTAGATAAAGCATTAAAAATGCTAGAATCAAGTGGGTTAGTTTACCTAAGGGCTTCATCTTCAGAGTTTTTGAACCTTCTTCAAGTCGCTTATTGTGTTCATGGGCAACCAGTTGGCAAGTTAAAAGCATACATAAAGAGTGTTTCATTTGATTGGACAGAGGGATTTATTATAAAAATGGAGGCGAACTAAATGAGAAGAGAAACAGTACAGGTTGGAGATGACGTCCAGATCTACGACTTAATACTTCTTATGGGCGAAGCTTCAAAAGTTGCTCTTGGCACACCCGCAAGTCTAACTATAATCTCGCCATGGATAAGTAACGTAAGTTATTATCTAGGAACCAGCGGATTAAATGTGGCTATTCCAAACATAACTTTTGGGAAAAATGATATTGTAGAACTCCTCCAAATAGTAAGGTTCTTGTTAACTAATCGTTTTTCAATTGTACGAATAGCGACTTTAGAACCCACGGCTGAAAAATATCCAGATCCGGTTTTTCAAATCTGGGAATTACGTTTCCTTCTTGAAGCATGTGAATCAGGAGCGCAGATCTACTTTTATAGTTCAGAGGGCACTAGGAAAATACTGCATCCCAAGTTTCTGTTAACATCTCTCGGGGTAGTGTTCGGATCTTTTAATATGACAAAAGCAGGGCGATATTACAACATTGAAGATGGCAATTATTCACCAAGCGGATCGCCAGTTTACTTTGAAAAAAAGCAGAGGGTAGAGGAAATTATCCGAAGGTGCAAAAAAGTTGATGCAAAGACTATTCGGGATTTATTAGCAAAATTCGAGAAGAAGTTATAAGGACTATTATCGTCCATCTTTGGATGATTAACGTAATCTTCTAATAACAATCATTCCATTTTTTAACTCCTTTACCATATCCCATCCTTCGTCAAGATAGGGTAAAAGCTCGTTTTCCGAAACTATCTTGCTTTCATACTTTTTGCAGTTGTTGTTATTACAATCGACTGATTCGTTTTCTTTTCGATATTTTGTTGGTTTCATGTTTAACGGCCTTATTCCTAGCTCTTCTCTCATTATTTTTCCTAAAGCTTCCATTTCATCTAGTTCCGGCTGTTCTTCCATCAGTCTCTGGATTTTTACTTCTATTTCTTCTATTCCTAGAGTTTTTGCGAAAGCTTTGATCATTTCGATTTTGTCGATTTGAGCTGTTCTGAAGAATCTTATCTTGGCGTATTTGGCTCTCAATTCTTCAACTTTTGAGTAGTCGTAGTATGCGTCTTGGCTTCCAGGCAGTATGTGGCCCATGAGGAATTCTTGATCTTTGACGTCTAATCCGTTGTTTCTTAACGCTGACTCGAAGGCTTTGCGTAAGCAATGAGGCGTAACGTCACGCCATCTCTTTATTCTAGCTTTTCTTGCTGCTCTTTTCACTATTTGTTGAATGGCTTTCCGCATTATTGGCGTTTTACGTCTAACTTCTACCGGAACGTTTGTTGTGTCTGAACAGAAAAGCGGTTCATCATTTTCTAGTCCGCCATACTTCTTCTTTCTCTCCTCCAAGTATTCCCTTAAGGCTTCAACCGCTTCAGCGGAAGCGAAAGTGTAGTATGGTATTCCGCCTTTACATGCTTCTGGTATTCGATTTTTCATTTCCGCATAAACAGGAATCTCAATAACGTTTAATCCGCCTTCTAACTCTTCAATAACGTCTCCAACTGTTAACGCTCTAAGGGTTGAAATTCTAAGCCCAGTCGTGTAAAGCATTAAAATTAGAGCCCTATTGCGTTTACTACCAGCCGCAATGGCCATTCTTTCAATTTCCTCTGAAGTCGGCACATACTCAGGCCTTTTCCTATATCTAGAAGGCTGGAAATAACGCTCAACCCTAATTTCCCTATCCTTCTCGAAACCGTTAACTCGAAAGAACGTTTTGATATAGGCCAAGGTAACATTAATATATCTTACGCTTCTACCCTTATCGGCAAGCTCATCCAGAAAAGCTTGAACAAGCTCCGATGCCTCCTTCACATCAAGCCTAACAAGCTCATCAGGATTCTTACCAGTGAATCGGCATAAAGCATTGAGAGAATCCAAAAGATTACGCCTAGTCTTCTCGCTTCTAACTCTACGCCTATAATGCCTCAAAGCTCTATCAACACTTTCAAACTTGCTCTTCCAACCAGAAACTTGAAGAAAGCGTTCAGCGCTGCTAGCCATAGACCATCAAGAAAAAAGGCTGCAATGTCTTATTTAAATTTTAGGGATACCCCAAACGAGTACACCTACCAGGCTAGGGCAACCCCGCACATTATCTAATGTCTTCCCAGTTAGACCAACAGATAAATTCATCATATTAAGTTATTTTTGTCTTTTGTGTTGCGTTTGCTATTTCTTTGGAGATTTAGAGTAATACTATCTTTTAGATTAGAAATTTCAAGCTAATTTTATAAACTCTGGGAATAAAGGAGCCTGGGAGGTATTTCTCACTTGTTAAGTGAAACTAATTTCATTCTTTGGTCATTGCTTCTAATTGTTGAAGTAAATCTAATGCTTTTTTGCCTTTTTCTGTTATGGCATAGTGAATGAAATTTTGTTCTTTAATTTCAATTACCATGGTCTTTATGAAGCCATTTCTTCTCAATTCTTTTAGTCTTAACACTCTTGTTCTGTCGTTTGGGCATTGCTCTTTTAAATCACTAAATCTCAGCGGGTTTTCATTTAAAGCCTCAAGTATCTCGATTGAGCACAATTTGCCTAAGACTCCAATTGTTCTCGGTTTCCTTCCCGTCAATTCACATAACACATTTACCTTGTTTATCTGTCATTTTGATAAAGGCAAGTATGTCTAATATCGTTTTGCTATACAAAAGTATAATAACATACCCAAAATTGACGTAAATTATAAATATTTAAAGTTTAAAAAGCTAGATTTGCTTGGTTAAACTTAGGATTTGCTTACGTTGAGTATTCCTGTTTCCAAGAGAAAAAGAAGCGCCAACAAAAAGTTTAACGATATTCTTTTGAATGTCATTGATGATTCTTTGATGCAAATAGGCAGTAGTATGAGACCTGTCGTTTATCATTATTTAGAGAGAGAGTTCATCAAAAAAGAGGAGATTCCAGTCAAAACGGAACAATTTTCAGCATGTTTAAAAATGATATTTGGCGAGGAAGTACGATACCTTATCGAAATGTCCATTGTGGAAAAACTTTACATTGAAATAGAAGAGAGGTTGGAGAAAAAGAGAGGTCATACTTTTACTGATTATATCAACAACGCAAGGAAAAAATACTTGAAAAAAAAGAGATAAACATTCCAGCTATAATTCGCCCTATAAAATTTTCTTTCTCACACATATTTTATACTTCATCTTTAATGACTGTTTCAGACATTTTGTTTTAGGAATATTATTTGTGTGGTCATATCGATGTGGAAAAAGTAGATGAAAACAAATACAGGTGTAAAATGTTCCAAGTGTAGATGTAATATTACAGGATTGTTATTAACTGGCAAAAGCTTAAGCGACTGATACTTTCAGTAGACAAAAGGCAATTGATATATATTATGAAGGTCTCTGAGGACATTTATGTTTACCCTGAGACTTATCATGTGCTCACTTTACTTTTCCGGAACGCCCTAAAATGTTCTTAAACAATAAACACTTATCAAGAATAAAACATATGAAACGTGAAATGTAACCTTTCAGGTTGTCTAAGCATGAAACAACAAAGGCATAGTAAACATAAACGTCATGGCCACGCTCGCCACATACATGAGTTTAAAAATAAGTTTTTCGTTTCACTGATACTTACTGTCCCCATTTTACTCCTGTCAGAAATGATCCAAGAATGGTTCAACTTCACCATAGAAATACCATTCCAAAGAGAAGTCTTATTCCTGTTGTCACTGATTGTTTACGCTTACGGCGGACAGCCCTTCTTAACTGGAATGATCCGGGAAGTCAGAAAGCGGCAGCCTGGAATGATGACGCTTATAGGAACCGCTATCTCCGTTGCTTTCTTCTATTCAGCTGGAACTGTTTTCCTCATAACTGGAAAAGACTTCTTCTGGGAACTTGCGACCCTAATTGACGTAATGCTTCTTGGACACTGGATAGAAGCCAAAAGCGTTCTCGGAGCCTCAAAAGCCCTAGAAGAACTCGTAAAAATAATGCCAACAACGGCCCATCTAATCAGAAAGGGAAAGATAATAGACGTTCCAGTTTCACAACTAGAAGTCGGCGACATCGTCCTTATTCGTCCAGGTGAAAAAATCCCCTCAGACGGTCGGGTAGTTGAGGGAGAATCCTTCGTTAATGAAGCCCTTTTGACAGGCGAGTCAAAACCTGTCCACAAAAAAGTTGAGGATAAAGTCATAGGCGGCGCAATAAATGAAGAAGGCGTCCTAAAAGTGAAGATAGAGCGAACAGGCGAAGAAACCTATCTGGCGCAAGTGATAAAGCTGGTTAAGCAAGCCCAAGAAAGCAGATCAAGAACCCAAGACCTAGCGAACAGAGCGTCAGCCCTCCTCTTTTACGTGGCCTTCAGCGTCGGAATCGTAACCTACATGATATGGTTCTCCTTCGGAAATCCCGAATTCGCCCTTGAAAGGTCAGTTACAGTTCTAGTCATAGCCTGCCCCCACGCCCTCGGCTTAGCCATACCTTTAGTCGTCGCTATTTCTACCTCTATCACGGCGAAAAGCGGAATACTCATCAGAGACAGAAGAGCCTTCGAAATGGTAAAGGATATAGACGCCGTTGTTTTCGACAAAACTGGCACATTAACATTAGGAAAATTCGGCGTCAGCGACATAATTTCCTTCATCCCAGAAGAGAAATTGCTGGAACTTACCGCAAGCATTGAGCTTAACTCGGAACACATAATCGCAAAAGCTATAGTAGAATACGCAAAAGGAAAAGGAATAGAAATCCCGCAAACAAGGCAATTTAAAGCCCTACCGGGCAGAGGAGCCTATGGGAAGGTTGGTAAAAAAGAAGTTTACGTTGGAAGCCCAAACCTCCTTAAAGAAATGAAACTAGAAATAAAAGACCCAGAAATAAAGAAGCTTCAAGAACAAGGCAAAACTGTTGTTTTCACGGTGGTTGACGGAAAACTTGCCGGAGCTTTCGCCCTTTCCGATAGGATAAGAGAGGAATCACGCGAAGCGGTCAGAAAGCTAAAGAAAACTGGAGTAAAAGTTTATATGCTCACCGGCGACGCTGAAGAAGTAGCTGAATGGGTTGCAAAAGAACTTGGCATAGACGACTATTTTGCGCAAGTTTTGCCAGAAGAAAAAGCAGAGAAAATCAAACTTTTGAAGGAGAAAGGCCTCAAAGTAGCCATGGTCGGCGATGGGATAAACGATGCCCCAGCCCTTGTTACTGCTGACGTCGGCATAGCCATAGGCGCCGGAACCGACGTAGCCATCGAAAGTGCAGACATAATCCTCGTTAGAAACGATCCGAGAGACGTCGTAAAAGTTGCAGACCTTTCACAAAAAACATATTCAAAAATGGTTCAGAACCTCTGGTGGGCCGGGGGCTACAACATTTTTGCCATACCATTAGCAGCCGGCGTCCTCTCAGGTTACGGCATAATCGTGAACCCGGCGATCGGAGCCCTACTCATGTCACTAAGCACAGTTATAGTCGCAATCAACAGCCAAACACTAAGAAAATATGAGCCGAAAATAGAGTTCACAAGAACCAGAGCAGAGAAAAGTAAACATAGCCACTGAAGTAAACAGTCATCATAAGGGATTAATTCATTCATCTTTCTGAAAGCACGGTTTTTGCTCTCTTAACTATTAATCTAAGCGTTTCTCTACGGATTCCCGTTTCCATTTCAAGTTCTTTCAGAGGCTTCGCAGTCAACTGTTTTAGCAGAATTATTCCAGCAGAAGCCAATTTTTCCTTAGTTGCAGCATCTAATCCCTTAAGATAAGTTATTGGATAGAGCTTCTTTTCTTCTATCATAACCCTCAAATCATGATTTGGAGGCGTCCTCCATCCAATATGATGGATTCCCCTGCATTTCGCATAACGTTTAGCGTGATTTGAAAGCTTCGTATTACAAACTATCATCGCTCCATCTATCTTCAAGTCATGTAGCCCTAACTTGAAGCCTTCGGTTACATCCTCAAGAACAGCCCTTGCAATGCGGCTTACATCCAAACCGGTTGGAGTATGATAATTAGAGTGCCGCTTCACCTCCACAATGTATGTTTTCCCGTTCTTCCTTGCCACCGCATCAACTTCATGTTCCACACATTTGCCGCATATAATCTGGTTTGGAGTAACTTCGTAGCCATGTTCACCCAGTAATATCTGAACAAAACATTCAAAATCCCTCGGATCCATTAAACTCAAGGATTTACGTAAATCAACTATATGCTTAACAGCTGGCTTATACCGACTCAACAACCTAAAAATTGTTTTGAGAATTTCCCGGGTTTCCATCCCATTATAAGCCTTCGATTCAATAATATGAGCAATTTTCTCAGCAATTTCCCTAGAAGCCCCCATCCTTAAACATGTTCTAACAATCTTTTCTTTATCGAACGGCTGTCTTCTCCCATCCGCTTTTACCACGAATATTGCCAAAATTCAACTACCAAAAGCTTATAGTGAATACATCAGCTAAAAAAGTACTGTTATCTTGGTGAAGGCCTTGTTAAAGCCTGTTCAAACGACCGCAAAAAAGATAAGAAATCTCGAAATTCAAGGCGCTAGAAATATCGCCATAGCAGCTATAAAAGCGGTAGAAGCCCTAGCCAAGGAAACAAGGACAAAAAGTAAAAGGGAGTTTTTAAGGCAGCTTTCAGAGGCGAAAGAGATACTTTTCTCTTCACGGGAAACCGAGCCGCTTATGAGAAATGCAATCCGATGGGTAATAGATCAGGTGGAAAAAAGCGACCAAAAAGACATCAAAAGTCTGATTAAAACAATCTCATCGGCTTCGAAGCAGTTTCTCACAAACCTTGAAGACTCAAAGGAGAGAATCGCTGAGATAGGAGCCAAAAGGATCCAAAATAACTTAGTAATTTTCACCCACTGCCATTCTTCCACTGTTACTCATTTGCTTAGAAGGGCGAAACATGAGGGAAAAGCATTCGAGGTAATCTGCACCGAAACCAGACCAGTATTCCAAGGGAGGATAACCGCGAAGGAAATGCTAGAGCTTGGAGTAAAAACAACTTTAATTGTGGATTCAGCTGCCCGCTTTTTTATGAACCAAGCCGACCTTGTACTTGTCGGTGCAGATGCAATTACCTCTGAAGGAAATATAATAAACAAAATCGGAACGAGCATGATTGCCCTTGTGGCCCAGGAAGCCAGAACACCATTCTACGTGGTTTCTGAACTTTTAAAGTTCGACCCCGCAACCATGTATGGGGATTATGAAAAAATAGAGGAACGAAGTTCAAGAGAAGTTTGGAAAGACCCTCCGGAAGGCTTGGTTATAAGGAATCCGGCCTTTGATGTGACAAGAAGGAACTTTATTCACGGGATAATATGCGAAGAGGGAATAATTTCTCCCCACTCAATAACCGAGGTTATCCATAGAAGATACCCGTGGATATTTAAGTAAGCCTACTCTTGATGTCCTGTCCCCCACATATCCAACGCTATTTTAAGTTCCCTATGGGCTTCAGCATATTTACTCAACGGGATGTTCCTCAAAGTCGCATCCACAGCTTGCCGCATGGCTTTTGCCCCTGCCACCGTTCCCTCTCTATGTCCGTGAATCCCGCCTCCAGCTTGAATAACAAAGTCTAACCCAAAGAAGTCAATAAGAGCTGGAACCAGCCCCGGATACAAACCGCCCGAGGCAACTGGTAAAACCGGTTTTAGGCCTTTCATTTCCTCCCTTATTGCTTTACAATTCTCCGCCACTTCCTCCCTTGTTTCAAACATTTTTCCTACAACTGTGCCTACATGAAGCTGGTCAACCCCAATTATTCTAGATATTTTAGCTATTACACGCATCGAAATTCCATGCCTAGGATTTTTAGTGAAAGCAGCATGCCCCGCTCTATGTGCATGAACTACCAAGTTAAAGTCCTGTTCACGTAGGCTCTGTAATGCTGAAAAGCCACATGTCAAAATATCGACCATAACGTACTCTCCACCGTGGTTCAGAACGAAATCTGCTCTTCTCAACATTTCCTCCGTTTCAGCCGTAATGTTAACCATGTAAACCTTTCTTTCACCAGTCTCTTCTTGAGCTTTGTCTCTGCTTTCCAAAGTTTTTATGACACGATCCTCGAATGGGTTAAACTTCTGACTGCTTAAATTCTCATCATCCTTTACTATATCGCACCCTCCAACCCAAGCTTCATAAGCAACTTGGGCATGATCCGCAGTTTTTAACCCCAGCTTAGGTTTAATTATCGTCCCTACCAGCGGCCTATCATAAACCCCTAAAAGGTTACGAACCCCCTCAACACCATATTTTGGACCTTTAAAGCTTCGAATAAGTTCTGATGGAAAATAAACGTCGTTAAGTCGTAAATGTTTAATGGTCTTTAATCCGAATACGTTCCCAGAAATGCTGCTCAGTATGTTCGGCATATTACCAAGTTCAAAAAGCTCAATTGGATAAGCGATTTTCACAGTATTCCCATCTATGCTGAAAACATGAGCAGCAAGCTCCTTAACATATGGCTTTATAGTTGTTAGCTCAGTCCATGTGCCTATGGAACTCTCAGCAGCCACTCCTCCCGCGGCTTCACTAATGCTTACACCATCCGGTTCGACGTAGAAGACGCAAACAACATCCGTTTCTTTGGGTTCGTAACTTAAATTCACAAAATCTAAGTACCTCAAACCAGCTACCTCTTATTGTTATTGGATTAAGCCACTTAAAGGCTTTAAACAATAAACACATGTTACTCAATTACTTAGAGTGAACTTGTATGAAGCTCAAAGCCAAACTTCTGGACCTTCAAGCAGGCGGAAGAAGAATAGCCATATTAGATGATGAAACCGCGAGTTTGATAGGGGTACACTCTTCGGACAGAGTGAAAATAATCCACAAAAATGAATATTTAGTTGCCATTGTAAACATTGCAAGCAACTTTCCACACAACTACATAGGACTCTACCAAGAAATCTCAACAAAACTTGGATTAAAAGACGGAGAACTTGTCGAAGTAGAGCCAGCGGAAAGACCTGAAGCCCTTCGTTATGTCCAAGCAAAAATACACGGCGAAAGACTACGTAAAAACGAAATAGAAACCATAGTTAAAGATGTAGTCGAACGCCACCTAAGCGATATCGAAATCGCATCGTTCATAACAGCGCTTTATATTCACAAGTTAAGCATGGACGAAATTGAAGCACTATCAAGAGCCATGGTAAAAACAGGCAGCGTTCTATCCCTCAACAAAACCCCGATACTAGACAAACACAGCGTAGGCGGAGTACCAGGAGACAAAACTTCAATCCTAATAGTCCCAATAATAGCCGCAACAGGCTTGGTTATACCCAAAACATCCTCCAGAGCAATAACGTCTCCAGCAGGAACCGCAGACCGAGTTGAAACCCTCTGTCCAGTAAACCTAACCATCGAAGAAATTAAAGAAGTCGTAAAGAAGACGAACGGCTGCCTGGTCTGGGGTGGAGCACTAGATTTAGCTCCAGCAGACGACATATTCATTCAGGTTGAATACCCGCTTGCAATAGATCCGCTACTTCTTCCATCAATTATGAGCAAGAAAAAAGCCATAGGTGCAACTCATCTAGTCATAGATATCCCAACAGGAAGAGGAGCAAAAATAAAAACAATAGGCGCCGCGAATACACTCGCATACGATTTTATAGATTTAGGAAAACGCCTGGGAATGGACGTCCAATGCGCAGTGACCTTTGGAGAACAACCTATCGGATACGCTATAGGCCCTGCTTTAGAAGCGAAAGAAGCATTATCTGCAATAATGGGAAAAAGCCCAGCGGACCTGCGGGAAAAGGCAATAAATCTCGCAGGTATCCTTCTCGAAATGGTCGGCATCAAAAACGGTAAGCGAAAAGCAGAGTATCTTCTAAACTCAGGAAAGGCTGAAAGAAAACTTAGGGACATAATAGGAGCCCAAGGCGGAAACTGGAAAATAATGCCCGAGGACATAGAAATTGGAGATAAAAAGGTAGAAATAGCATCGGAAAAAAATGGCAGAGTTCTATGGATCAACAACAGATATATCGTCCAAATTGCTAGGGAAGCAGGCGCCCCAAAGGATAAAGGAGCTGGAATCAAACTTAGAGTAAAGCTTGGAAAACGGGTCAAAAAGGGAGACATCCTTTTCGAAATATATGCTGAAAGAACTACAAAACTGAATGCTGCAATAGAACTAGCAAAGAAACTTCAACCGATAGGATTAAGCAAAAAGCTGGAAGAAAGAATGCTAATGAACAGAATACCAAAAACACCCGTACATAAAGAAGAGTTTACATTGGAAAGATAAAAACGACATTATGAATAAGAAGTACCTATAAAGTCATCAAATCCAGTCTTTATTTATGAGTGAAATGGAAAACGTTGGAGAGAAAATTGCTGAGTAAAATCATTTACAAAATAGCTGAGTTACTAAACGAAAACATTAGAATATGTTTAATTTCTTCATTTAAAGCCTCAAGTGTCTTAGTTGAGCAGCTTAGCTAAGACGTTAAACTGCTCTAGGATTTTTTCGGATATTCTGTTTTAAGAATATTATTTGTGTGGTAAGAATTGCTATAACATTCGTTTTTTATTGTTTGGCTTGGAGAGAGAGGGTTGACAAACCTTAGGAGCAGGTTTCAAAATATTCTAACTCAACTTAAAATCTTAAGCGATGCCCTAAAGGAGCCCAGTGAGTATCCCAAATGCTGTTTAACTTTTCATCTAGATGGAAAGATAAGCTGCGACGTTTTAGGGCCATTATCTAAAGAGCAATTTCTAAAAGAATGTAAGAAGTGCAGAGAATCCTTAAAGGATTTTGTTAAACTTGTTAATGAATGGATAAAAAGAAGTGAGGAGATACTGGAATATCAGAAGACTCAGTAGCTTAGGTACTGTTTAATCGGCGTTGTTGGCAGGACGTATACCTCAGTTACTCCGGGAATCGTCCTTATCTTATTATTCACAAAATCCATAGCCTGTTCATGGGTGTCAGCATTAAACCACATGCAGAGATCCCAGGGACCAAAGACATTCATCGTATAGTGAAGGGTAACCCCACCCCAAGGCTTATCAGGAAAGTCTCTAAGGGCCCGAATAGCAGCATCAGTCTGTGGGGGATTTATCTTTATAAGAACCAAATATTTTGGCACACTATCCACCGAAACGTAACTTTTCTAGAATATAAATATATAAAATTTTTCTATTACAATCTCTGAAAAATCGCGTTCTATTCTCACTTCCAGCCAAAAATAAACCCAAAAATTGTATAAATCCATAAACACTTAAGATTTCAACCCTTCATCTATTATTTAATACCCTTAGATAAAATAATACATTTAGGAGGACAACCATGCCGATCAAAAAGATAAGAAAGAGAGATGGCAGAATCGTCGATTTCGAAGCTGAAAGAATCAAAGACGCCATCCACCGTGCCTTTATTGCTGTTGAACTAGAGAATGGAGAAAGAGCCGAAAAAATAACTAAAGAGGTAGTTAGGCTTCTAGAAGAAAAGTTTAGAGAACGAATTCCCTCAGTTGAAGACGCCCAAGACCTTGTTGTAAATGTTTTGAAGAAAAGTGGATACGAGAAAGTTGCGAGGGAATATCAAGCATACAGAGAGAAGAAGAAGGAAATACGGCAACTAAGAAGTGAACTAGGAATAGAAGAGCCGAAGCTAACAGTTAACGCCTTGGAAGTTTTAAGGAAAAGATACCTTATAAAAAACGAACAGGGCGAAATAATAGAGACGCCGGCTCAAATGTTCATGCGAGTTGCAAAGGTCATAGCAAAGATTGATGCGGAATATGGTGGAACTCCGGAAGAAACTGAAAAAACCTTTTATGACATGATGGCGAAGCTTGAGTTCATCCCGAACTCGCCAACCCTTTTTAACGCTGGAACAGAGCTCGGCCAACTATCCGCATGCTTCGTCCTACCAGTTGGGGATTCTCTCAAAAGCATATTCACCGCAGTGAAAAACATGGCCCTAATAGAGAAAAGCGGCGGAGGAGTAGGCTTCGACTTCTCCAAACTCAGGCCTAAAGGGGACATCGTCAAGTCAACCCACGGAGTAGCCTCAGGCCCAGTAAGTTTCATGCGAGTTTTTGATGTTGCCACCGACGTTATCAAAGCAGGCGGCAAAAGAAGAGGAGCCATGATGGGAATTCTAAGGGTTGATCACCCCGATGTAGTTGAGTTCATAACCGCGAAACAAAAGCCAGGGGTCCTATCAAATTTCAACATTTCAGTAGCAGTCACCGACGGGTTCATGGAGAACGTGGAAAAAAAGGGAAGCTACTGGCTTGTTAACCCAAGAAACAAAGAAAAAGTAAAAGAAGTTAAAGCCGAGGAGATTTGGAATTTGATGGCTGAATCTGCCTGGAAAAGTGGTGATCCCGGAGTCGTATTTATCGATGAGATTAACAGGCATAACCCAACTCCGGAAGTTGGCGAGATAGAGTCAACCAACCCTTGTGGTGAGCAACCACTTCTACCCTACGAGTCCTGCAATCTGGGCTCAATAAACCTTTCAAGAATGATTAAGGATGGAAAGATAAACTGGGAAAAATTGAGGAAAACCGTGAGGAACGCCGTCCACTTTTTAGACAACGTAATAGACGCAAACAAGTTCCCCCTAAAAGAAATCGAAACCATGACGAAAGCTAATAGAAAAATAGGTCTAGGCATCATGGGCTTCGCAGACATGCTCATAAAACTTGGAATTCCATACAACTCCAACGAAGCCCTAAAGCTTGCGGAAAAAACAATGAAGTTCATTACTGAAGAGGCTAGAAGAAAATCCATTGAACTCGGCGAGGAAAGGGGCCCCTTCCCAAACTTTGACAAAAGCGTATGGAAGGACCATTATACCACGATGAGAAACGCCACGGTGACAACTATAGCGCCCACAGGAAGCATAAGCATAATAGCCGGTTGCTCCTCTGGAATCGAACCCCTGTTTGCGATTTCTTTCATAAGAAAGGTTTTAGACGGAGCCCAACTTTTCGAAATCAACCCCCTGTTCGAAATGATAGCAAAGGAACGAGGTTTTTACAGTGCAAAGCTTTTCGAGGAAATAGCGAAAACTGGTTCTGTTCAACGAATTGACGGAATACCTGGAGACGTTAAGAAAATTTTCGTTACTGCATTGGATATTTCACCTGAATGGCATGTTCGAATGCAAGCGGCTTTCCAAAGATACACGGATAACGCCGTTTCGAAAACCGTTAACCTACCCTTCGAGGCAAGCGTCGAAGACGTAAGGAAGGTCTTTGAGCTGGCGTGGAAACTGAAATGTAAAGGAGTAACCGTCTTTAGATATGGAAGCAAACCGGAACAAGTTCTTTATGTAGGAGAGATAAAGACTGAAAAGAGAAGATTCGTTTCCGCAGAGTCAGAATACGCGGGAGGATGTCCAACTAAAACCTGTCCATTCCCTAATTAGCCAAAATTAGAATAAACAAAGAGAAATAGGGTTTAAAGTAGAGAGAAATCCGTGCTTTTTATCCTGCCCTTTCTGTCAAGTTTTATTGTAAACATCTCTCTCCACGGATGTCCTTCCAAGTCTATAGGACACGTACCTCTAACTATCCACAACCCGTCCTTTCGCTCAATCGAGGAAACCTCGACTACAGGCGGGTTCTTTCTCTTTTTTATGAAATCAACTGCTATGCGCTGAGCTTCCTCTACACATGACAAGATACTGCTTCCTCCACAGCTATTCCTATAACATAATGTGAGGGCATTAAGGTTTATGAAAAACAAATAAGTAGTTTAAAATCGGTTTATGGTATTATCTCGCAACTATTGTATAGAGGATATTCAAAATGCTTTAAACTTATTTTTCCCTCCTGAATTAGACGCTGAACTATGGGCTTCGCTTTTTCCAACGCTTCTATCAGATTTTTCACGGTTTTACATACTAGTCTGAAGCCCTCTTCGCCCCACAGTTTAGTTACGTTTGCATATAAGCATCTTCCGCCACATAGATTATAGATATCGCATGAAGGGCAGGGTTCGCTTACAAACACTTTTCTAATTCGGAGTGGACTAGTAGTGCTTATATGCCCCAAGTAAAAGTCTTTAATGCCAGCCATTACAGGGCAGGGTGTGATGATTCCATTAGTTTGGATATTGAACATCTTCCATCCGGCTCCGCATCGAAGCAGAGTCGACTCGTTCCGAAGCATGGAACGCATTATGCCCAGAAACGGATATAACCTCAAGACTTCGCCTCGTAATTCCATGTAGTCAACCCAGAACTTTACAAGACTCTGAATTTGCGGGTTATAGCTCTTTTCAGCCCATCGAGCGAAAGGTCTACTCTCAAAGTCTTTCTTCCCGAACAATGCATCTATCTGCCAATGAATTGACCTAAACCGGAAGACATCGTTAAAGAGCAGCCACAAAACTTGTTTTTCAATTTCAGTTTCCTCGGTAACGGTCATACGCGCTATAATTTCACCACTAAAACCTTTCTCTAGTAGAAGACCTAAGTTTTTCATGAGTTTACGATAGACACCTTTTCCGCGGTTATAGTCTGTCAACACTTCATCGCCGTCTATGGAAACAAGGATAGTGTCAAGCCGATTTACGTAGTCAGACGGCAATTTATCCAGCAAAACACCGTTAGTTTGAATCATAAACCTTTCAGCTTTCATCCTATCCATAATTTCTATCATTTTTCGGCTTTCAAGCAAAGGCTCACCGCCATAGAAGACTATAGTTGTGGTTTCTTTATCTTCGGCGAGAAAGCTAGCGAGCGTGTTTAAATCATAGTTAATAGTTGGAGGTTGCGAATAATCAATTTCGAAATCGCCAAACTCGCTTTCCATATCTTCGAGGCATTTCCCGTAGCAGTAGCGACATTTCAAGTTACATCGGGTTGTCAGTGTAACGTAGAAATGCATAGGCTAATAAAAAACATAGAATTTTATAAAATTTAGTTCAAGGGTTAGTATGTGATTCAGTTAGGATAAAATGCCATTCACACCACAAGTCATACGGATGCGGGTCTGGCGGGCACACCTTACATACAACTTTTATGTTTGGGTTTAAGGTTCGAGCGAAATTCCTCAAGTAACCATACCTAACCTTCTTACACGGAAACTCACTCAGCCCCTTTCGAAGCCTTGCCTCCTGCGTCCTACACTTGATGATCCTCAATACTCCCCTTGTCGAAGTAACTTCTATTTCCTTGTTCTGTTGATGATCTAAAGCCCAACTAGTGTTTCGCAACAAAAACATGAGAGTCGTTAGATCTACAGTTTCGGTTTCTATGGAAAAAAGCCTTCGTAAACTTTTGGCTTCCAAGATCGCCATGGTTTCCCAGCATTTAGTATCTATCTCAGTTGCAGCTTCAGTTCCAAAGTTTTCCTCTATGCCGAGAAAGTATAGACCATCAACCCGCCATAAATTGCGAATCTGAAGGAAAAACAAGTCAAAAATCTTGTCTTCACCCAGTTTTCTAAGCATCTCACGGTCAGAAAGCTTCTCCAAATCCCTCTTACGCATCAAACCCCTTTCTCTCCAATCTCTTTGAATGGAATACTTAACCGGACATCGTTTTAAGCCTAACCCTTCAGGTGGAAAACAAAAACATTAACTTAAACAGCACAGTAAAAAGGTTTGTAGTTCAGTCTGGTGTGTGCAAAACTTGAGAATTGAAGAAGCAATCCTTTTAGGTTTCATTCAAGGCATAACTGAATGGTTACCTATTTCAAGTTCAGGTCACTTAGCCCTAACGCAAGTATTTTTGGGACTCAAAGAAGTGCCCATATTTTTCGATGTCATGCTTCATTTCGGCACCCTTCTAGTGGTTTTAGCTTTCTTCCGTCAAAACATAGCTGACTCTATTAGAGAATGGCGAAATTTCAAGTATGAACGAGAAGGAAAATTTTTGATTAAAGTTCTCTTGGGAGTGGTGCCCACAGCCCTTGTTGGAATCGTTTTTGGTGAAGTTCTCAAACAGTTTTTCACCGACATTTTAGCGGTAAGCGCGGCTTTGTTGATTACAGGCTCAGTACTTTTTGCTTCAAAGCACGTAGAGGAAGGAAACGATGAAGTTGGGTTTCACCAAGCTTTCCTTATAGGCGTTGCTCAAGGGATCAGCTTAATTCCTGGTATTTCACGAAGCGGCTTCACAATTGCCGTTGGACTACTTTTGGGGATAAAACGAGAAGAAGCCTTCAAGTTTTCTTTCACCATTTTTGTTCCAGCCGTTTTGGGCGCTTTAGCTAAAACTTTTCTCGATGAAACCGAACATTTAGGAATGGAAAGCATCAACTGGGTCAATATTATTGCTGGAACACTCATAGCAGTTGTTATAGGATATTTCTCACTGAAACTCCTAGCCAAAACGTTAAAAGAAAAAAGCTTCCACCTATTCGCTTATTACTGCTGGAGCATTGGGGCAATCCTTATCATTGCAAAACTTCTCTTTTACCCTGCTTTATTATAGCTGATTTCCTTGCAAAAGTACCCCTGCCAGTTAAAGAGATGATCTTGAAAGGAAGGGCTTTTGAAGAAATCGATACAACCAGGTTGATTTCATGCTACATTTTATCTAGTGTTAACGAAGGGCAATGTTTAAAAGCTTATGTAGGGTATTCCTCAAATTCTAAAGTGTTTACAAATGTAAAGGGGAAATGGAGAATTGACCGAACGGGTACACCCAAACTCCTCCTACCTAAACGCCAAATCCACAACAGGAACACAGACACGTGTTAAAGACACCAGCCCAACCAGCGGAATGTGCCCAATATGTATCCGCGATTGCCCATTCATGTGTGAGATAAGCCTATCAACCTTCCGAGGGAGAGAAGCTCTATATCCGGTTCCACTACAATTCGGAGCAAGCACAGCTGGAGCCCTCAAAGACTTTGGACTAGATTGGTCCCACTTTAACATCCAATCAGCCCTCTTCGAAGTCCACGGAATAGAAGCAGATCCCGACCGCGCAATCTTTGAGAACGTCAACACCGAAACAACAGTGGGCGGAGTAAAGCTGAAAGTCCCAGTAATCGCCGGAGCCTTCGGATCAACAGAAGTAGCCCGTAGAAACTGGGAAGGCTTAGCCATAGGCACAGCCATATCAGGCATATCCCTCATAATAGGCGAAAATGTCTGTGGAATGGACGAAAAATCCATTATAACCAACGGCAAAATAACCCACTCCGACGAACTCAAACGAAGAGTAGACTTATATCGAAAGTTCTGGGACGGAAAATACGGCGAAATAGTGGTTCAAACAAATGTTGAAGACCAACGTCTAGGCGTAGACGTTTACGCCTTATCAAAACTTGAAGTAAACGTCATCGAAAGAAAATGGGGACAAGGCGCTAAAGCCATAGGAGGCGAAGTTCGAATACGAAGGCTGGAAAAAGCAATAATGCTCAAAAAACGAGGGTATATAGTCATACCAGATCCTGAAGACCCAAGCGTTCAAAGCGCTTTCAGAGAAGGAGTGTTTCAATCCTTCGAGAGACACAGCCGAGTAGGCATACCTAAACCAAGGGACTTCATCGAAGACATCGAATGGCTGAGACAGCAAGGAGCCAAACGGGTATACCTAAAAACAGGCGCTTACCGTCCTTCAGCCATAGCCTACACAATGAAAATCGCTTCCGAAGCAAAAATCGACGCCGTAACCTTCGATGGAGCTGGCGGTGGAACAGGCATGAGCCCAGTGCCCATGATGGACGAAATGAGCATACCAACTGTTTACCTCGAAACAATGGTTCTCAAATGCGCCCAAATCCTAAAAAGAAAAGGAAAATATGTCCCAGACATTGTAATGGCAGGCGGATTCATAAATGAAACACAAATCTTCAAAGCCATAGCCCTAAGCAACTATGGAAATGGACCATACGTAAAAGCCGTGCTGATGGGAAGGTCACCCTTAACAGCAGTAATGAAAGCCTCATACTTTATAGAACTCTCAAAAGAGGGGAAACTGCCTAGAAGCTTCAAAGAGAAATACGGAGACAATCCGGAAAAATTCTTCATAAGCATGCCTGAGCTTAAGGCGAAATACGGTGAACGGGTCAAGGAAATTCCCTACGAAGCAGTAGGATTATATGGCTATCTGCACGACCGTGTTCGAGTCGGCTTAATGCAACTGCTAGCTGGAGCCCGCAAATGGCGACTGGACATAATAAACAGAAACGACCTAATGGCTTTAACAGAAAGAGCTTCAAAAGTAACCGGAATACCCCTTGTGGAAGAAGTAGAACAAGACGCCATCGAAAGAATCCTCGAATAAAACCACCTCCCTCTCATTTTTTCCACAATCTTAACCATTTCCACGGAATAACTAAACTAATTTATTAACACCCCATACTATTTAGCAGATGCCATAAAAGGAAGAAAAACCCATGAGCTTCGAAATGTGGGCAGAAAAATATCGGCCGAAAACCCTTGACGAAATAGTAAACCAGAAAGAAATAGTGGAAAGATTGAAGAGCTTTGTAGAATCAAGAAACGTGCCCCACTGCATTTTCGCCGGGCCCCCTGGAACCGGAAAAACCACAGCCGCACTGTGTTTGGCCAGGGACTTGTATGGAAAGGCTTATCGCGAACACATGATGGAGTTAAATGCAAGTGACGAACGAGGAATCGATGTGGTCCGTGAAACGGTTAAAACCTTTGCTCGCGTGCGCTCCATAGGCGAGGTTCCCTTCAAAATCATGATTCTGGACGAAGCCGACAACATGACCTCTGACGCTCAACAAGCTTTAAGGCGAACTATGGAACGCTATACTGAAACATGCCGCTTTATATTAATCGCTAATTACAGTGGAAAGATAATTGAACCCATCCAGTCTAGATGTGCACCCTTCCGATTTACATACTTACCAAAAACGGAACACGACGAGTTTTTAAGAAGAATAGCCAAAAGCGAGGGGATAACGTTATTAGACGAGGGGCTTGAAGCCATATTCGAAGTTTGTGGCGGAGACATGCGGAGAGCTATAAACACGCTTCAGGCCGCCGCCTCGTTCGGAAAACCCATAACAGCTGAAATCGTATATTCTGTAGTTGGAAGAGCACACCCAGCTGATGTGCAAAAAATGGTTTTAACAGCTCTCAACGGCAACTTCATCCAAGCCAGGGAGAAACTTCGTGAGATGATTCAAAAATACGGCGTAGCCGGAACCGATATAATTCGACAAATCCACACCGAAATCTTCCGCATTAATATCCCAGAACCCTGGAAAATAAAACTAGCCGACACAATAGGTGAAATAGACTTTCGCCTAGTCCAAGGCTCCAACGAAGAAGTCCAACTGAGCGCCCTACTCGCACGACTAGTAGAAGCAGGATACCAAATGAAGCAGCAAACCTAGAAGGAAAACTACAATGCATATGGCTTGGACAAGAAAACATAAGCCTCAAACACTAAAAGAGGTAATAGGGAACAAGGAAGCCATACGAAAACTGGTAGAATGGGTAAAAGCGTGGGACAAAACCGTTCCAAAGAAGAGAGCTATTTTCTTATATGGCCCTCCAGGAATAGGTAAAACAGCAACGGTTGAAGCTTTAGCTAAGGACTTTGATATGGAATTGGTGGAGAAGAACGCAAGTGATTACCGAACCGAGGAAGCTGTCAAAAGGTTTGCTGGAATTGCTTCGCAGTATTCTACATTATTTGGAAAAAAAAGGCTAATTCTTTTCGATGAACTTGATGGAATCACAGGAACACAAGACCGGGGTGGAGTTAAAGCCTTAACTGAAATAATAAAAATTACCCGTTGCCCCCTTGTGTTAATCGCAAACAACGCTTACGATCCAAGGTTCACCAACTTACGGAACTACTGCTTACTTGTTCAGTTCAAAAAACCTCCAGCAGGGGAAGTCGTAAAGCTTTTGAAGAGAATATGCCTTCGAGAAGGAATAGATGCTGAGGAAGAAGCATTAAAATTCATCGCACAACGCTCCAGAGGAGATGTGCGCTCAGCAATAAACGATTTGCAAGCCCTAGCTCAAGGCAAGACAAGACTCACTTATGAGGATGTTTCCTGGCTCGCCTATCGTGACCGACAGGAAAACATATTCACAGTCTTAAAGATGATCGTTTATGCAAGAAGCTGCATGAGCGCCAAACAAGCTGTAGACATGGCTGATGTTGACCCGGACATGCTTTTTGAATGGATATATGAAAACGTCCCACGCCATTTAACTCACCCAGAAGATCTGGCTAGGGCTATGGATGCCCTTTCGCTGGCCGATATATATCGTGGACGTATCCGCTCAACCCGAAATTGGAAGTTTACACGATACTTCTTAGACTTTATGACCGCTGGCGTAGCTATGGCTAGACAGAAAACTAAGCCTTCAGGATGGATTCCCTTTAATTTTCCAAAGCGAATACAAGCCCTTTCTAGGAGTAAAGCCCAAAGAAAATTTGAACTTGAGATTGGAAGGAAGATAAAAAGGAAATTCCATATATCAGCTTACAGAGCTTCGAAAGAAATTCTTCCATATATCCGTGTTATTTTCGAAAACAATGTGAATATGGCTGCTGGGATAGCTAGTTGGTTAGACCTCGACGCTGAAATGATTAAGTACATAGTTAGTGGAAAACAAGCTGAAGCCATAATAAAGCAGATGGAAATCCTCTAATGAATCTTGCTTCCAACCTCTATGTCCTTTTCCGGCTGCAAACAGACAACATTTCCTTGCTTGTCCTCAGCAGCCAGAATCATACACTGTGACTCCACACCCATAAATCTTCGCCGCTCCAAGTTAAGTAGGAAAGCATATTTTTTGCCGACAAGATTTTCAGGCTTATACCATTGCAGTAGACCAGCCACTGCTTGTCGTTTCTCAGTGCCAAAATCCACAATCATGCGGATGAGGTTTCGGGAGCCCGGAATCTGCTTGGCTTCGACGACTTTGCCTACTCGCATATCTAATTTTTGGAAGTCCTTAAAGGAGATTTCCGTCATGCCCCATCCCTTCTTTTATGGCTAACCACTCTTATTCTATATTTCTCTCTTTTTGGGCGGGCAAACCTTCCAATTTTGGGAACCCATATTTTAAGGATTCCGTTTTTATAGATTGCTCGCGCTTTTTCGCTGTCTATTTTTCTAGTTGGCAAAGGTATGATTTTATGGAAATCATCGGCTTTCACTTCAATTTTTCCGTCGAATATTACTAGTTCTATTTGTTCCAGAGCTAATCCGGGTAGTTCCATATATATTCTGATGGATTTTTTGTTTTCAAAAACATCAATTAGAGGTTCAGAAAACTCGGCTTCGAAGGCTCCCTTCGAAAGATCACGTAGGAGGTTCTCAAAGCGTTTCTTGGTAATGAAGCCCCTAACGCCATGCCTATCAATGGTTCTTATGTCCCAATCTTCACAAGCAGTTTCCCGCTCAACCATCTTTTCGATTTCCTTAATTTGCTTGGAAAGCTTTCTGGAAAGCTTACGATAAAGAACATCTAGTTCACGGATGAATTCGTCAAAATCCTCGAAGTCCGAATCCTCTGACATCCATTTTTCCTCTTAACGTTCTACATTGTTGAAGTTTCATATATAAAATGTTTTACTACGTGAAAACTCATGGTAGACTAAACGTTTTTTAAAACTCTTGTGTATTGTGAGTAGAGGGCGCTGGATATGCTTCATGAGGCTATGCTTTATAAAAAACTGCCAGATAATAATGTGAAATGTAATTTATGCGCTAGAAGGTGTGAAATTAAGAATGGTAAGGTAGGATTTTGTCTTGTTCGGAGGAATGAGAAGGGGACGCTTTACTCCCTAGTTTATGCCAAGGCTTGCTCGGCGTGTGTAGACCCGATAACTAAAAAGCCCCTGAGCCATTTTCACCCCGGAGCCCTAGTTATGTCCATAGCCACTGTTGGATGTAATTTCAGATGCCAATTCTGTGACAATTGGATGATAAGTCAACAAAATGAAATCGAAGGGAAAGACTTCCCCCCTGAAGAGGTGGTGAAAGCTGCACAGAAGCACGGTTGTCAAGGCATAAGTTATACTTATACAGAGCCAACCATATTCTTCGAATACGCTTATGACACGGCTAAATTGGCCAAAAAAGTTGGCTTTTTTAACACTTTCGTAACTAATGGATATATGACTCCGGAAGCGGTGAAAACAATAGCGCCATACCTCGACGCGGCAACGGTGGACTTTAAAGGAGGTGGAGAACCGAGTTTCTACAAAAAGTTTTCTTCCGTTCCCTCGGTTGAACCCATCTACGAGGCGCTAAAGGAAATGAAGCGAAACGACATACATATCGAAATCACGAACCTTATAGTGCCGAAAATAGGTGACTCAATTGACAAAATTCGTGAACTCGCTCAATGGATAAATGAAAACTTAGGAGCAGAAACACCTTTACACCTTTTGAGATTCCACCCGGACTATCGCATGACAACTATTCCAGCTACTTCCATAGAAACATTAGAAAAAGCCTACGCGGTATCGAGAGACGCCGGGCTACATTACGTTTATGTGGGTAATGTTCCAGGGCATCCGTGCGAAAACACCTACTGTCCAAGCTGCAGAGAGTTACTAATAAAACGCTACGGCTTCGAGATCGCAAGATGGAACCTAACGAAAGACATGCGTTGCCCTGTTTGTGGGCAACAAATTCCAATAAAGGGTAAACTACATCCAGCGGGATACTCTTACCCCTACGCCCTATTTTAAATAAGACGTTATAATCTCTTATCCATGAAGAAAATGTGGAGAATTCTTCGTCCGGACGCCGAAGCCATACTTTACGATAGAAAGGCAAGGGCAAGCCTCGCTAGGTACTTCGATGTCATACAAAATGCAAAGCTGGCAAAGTTTCAACTAGCTAAAAAGCTCCCAGCCGAGTTTAGCAGTGCGGAATCCACTGAAGAGCTTTGGGAGCTTCATGACAAATTAATTAATGCCTATTATAAGCTAGAAAAGGACGTGGATTCTCGGCTAAAGGCTATTGCCGAGCTGGAACTTCCCCGAAAGTCTTTCCTTGACTTAAAGATTGAAATAGCCCGTCGAATACTCGGAAACTGTCATTTTTGCATCCGACGATGCGGTATAAACCGTCTAGAAGGTGAACTTGGCTTTTGCAGATGTGGCACTCAGGTCGCCGTTTCTAGCTTTTTCGCTCACATGGGTGAAGAACCCGAGCTTGTGCCTTCAGGGACAATTTTTACTCTGGGCTGCAGTATGCGTTGCCTTCACTGCCAAAACTGGACAATTTCCCAATGGATGGAGGCCGGGGAGATATATACACCTAAACAACTTGCAAAGGTTGTTGAGAGGCTTCGTAAGGAAGGTTGTCGAAACGCTAATCTTGTAGGAGGTGAACCTACACCCTGGCTTCAGCAGTGGCTCGAAGCCTTTCGTTATGTGGATATCAATATTCCGGTAGTTTGGAATTCTAATAGTTATTACAGCGAAGAAACAGCTAAACTCCTCGCGGGATTCGTTGACGTGTATCTCTTAGACTTCAAATACGGTAGAGGAGAATGTGCCAAACGAATTTCTGAAGCTCCAAAATATTGGGAAACGTGCACGCGTAACCATTTATATGCAAAGAAGTATGGCGAACTCATCATACGCGTCCTTGTATTACCTGAACATCTGGAGTGCTGTACAAAAACGATACTAGAATGGATTGCTGAAAACTTGGGCAAAAACACCCGCACCAATGTTATGTTTCAGTATCGCCCCGAATGGCGAGCCCATGAAATCCCTGAACTGCGCCGGAAACTAACAAGAAACGAAATGGAAAAAGCCATACAATATGCCAAAAGTGCAGGCTTAAAAAACTTCATAACTTAACCAAAAACTATTTTCCTACGTTTGCTCCCTTTTTGGGTGAGATAAAAGGAGAAATAAAATGCCCTATTGTCCTGAATGTGGAGGAGAAATGCAGTATATAATTTCTACAAAACATTATGTTTGTAAAAGTTGTGGTTTATCCTTGACCAAGCAGGAACTAATAGAGCTTAAGATAGCATTACGACCTGATTTTGAAACCGAAGCTGAACGGAAACAGAAGAAACGCAAAGAATACCTAAAATGGTGGCTTAGCAAAAAGAAAAGATAAAAATGGAGGCCCTCACGGGAAGTTTCACTTAGTCCACAAACCATTCTAATAATCAAATTTATTTTCCTTAACACTCATTAAATGAATGGAAGGAGAAAACTTGCCCATCCATGCAGAACTTTTATGCGTCGGAAATGAACTTCTCATAGGAAAAACTTTAAACACAAACGCACAGTGGTTAGCTAAACGCCTAACCACGCTTGGATTAGAGGTTAAACGCATAACGACAATAGGCGACAACATAGAAGAAATAGCCGAAACTCTAAAGGAAGCCCTGCAACGAAAGCCGAAAATTCTAATAACTACTGGAGGACTCGGCCCAACCTTCGACGACAAAACCTTAGAGGGAATAGCCAAAGCCTTAAACCGTAGCCTCGAAATTAACCAAGAAGCCTACAAAATGGTGGAAGAAAAATACCGAACCTACGTTAAGGAAGGGAAGATCGAGAAGTTCGAGTTAACCCCTCATCGGGTTAAGATGGCTAAACTTCCGGAAGACAGCAAGCCGTTACCCAATCCAATTGGAACAGCGCCCGGCGTGCTCCTAAGACACAAGGATACCCTTATAATCGCTTTACCAGGAGTCCCCTCAGAAATGAAAGCTATATTCGATGAATCAGTTGCCGCCCTTGTGAGGAAACAAGCCCAGAATGTAACATTTTTCGAAACAAGCATTTACGTTGACGGAATCGTAGAGTCGGAAATTGCACCTTTAATAGACGAAGTAATGAGGGACAATCCATACGTCTACATCAAATCGCACCCAAAAGGCGTCAAGAAAAAACCTCACATTGAGATTCACCTCTCAACCACAGCTAAGGATTCCACTACTGCTAAGAAACGCATAACCAAAACTTTAATGCAGATATCTGACCTCATACGAGTAAAAGGCGGCAAAACTCGAGTTCCGAAACGAGTTAAACAGGAAGGATGAGGAGAGCTAGACACTGAATTTCTAATTAACTGAAAATCTGTTCCGAGCAATCCGAAAACTCAAATATCCCCATTAGTTTAACTCTTTGTTGAGGAAGAATGAAAAGCAGAGTTAATTTAGCATGTTTTATGCTGGCTACAACTATAGCTGGATTAATATCCGTTACTTTCCCTCAAACGCTTACAACACAGACGCAAACGCAAGGTTTTTTCGAACAATTTGGACCTAGACTTAACACTGTTCTAATAAAAATTTATGAAAATACATCAAGAGTTTTAGAGGGGATTGAGAACGGTGAAGTGGATATTGCAAACTGGAACATACCTCCGGAGCTCGTTGAAAAATGGTCAAAGCCGCCTTACAACGAAACCATAGCTATTGAGAAGTACCCGGAGGCTGGAGCTTACTTTTTGGATATTAATAATAACGAGACAGTATCGGCTTTTGGAAGTTGGCGCTCGCCAACCAGCTATTTAGAATTTAGACATGCAATTGCCCATTTAGTGAATAAGACAAAGATCATTGAAGAAGTTCTCAAAGGCTATGGTCTGCCCTTACATACACCAGTGATGCCGTGGACAGAGTGGTTTACCCCCGAAATTGACTCCCATCCCTATGATCCCATGGAGGCCGCGGCAATATTGGATGCCTCTGGCTTTGTTCAGGGAACAACTCCAAACCCGTATTACGATCCTTCAAAACCTGGCTCAGCCCAGTACATACGCGTTTATCCGCCTGGTCACGAAAAGTCTGGACAAAACCTCGACCCATTAATTTTCTATGTGCGACATGACCATGATGCAAGAAACCAAACGGGCCACATAATTCAGGATGAGCTTTTAAGTATGGGGATCCCCGTGGAGATACCTGGCCCCGTCAGCATCCAAGAGACCTTCGAGAAAGTAATGGTAAATCATGAGTATCATCTTTATACGGGTGGATGGAGGCTAACAGCTAACCCAGACTACATGTATGCACTTTATCATTCCGAAATGTACTGGACTCCGGGCTTCTGCTACAATTACAACCATGTTAGTGATGAAGAGTTGGATTATTGGCTTGAGATGCTCTCTTGGGCAAAGGATAAAAAAACAGCTTTAAACGCGAGCATTAATGCGCAGCGAAGACTCGCAGAAATTGTTGGAACAATTCCGTTATGGTGTCCATTATACGCAAAGGCTTACCGAAAAACCAGCGAGAGAGCCCCAACAGGATGGACTGGAATAGTTAACGAAAACGGAGTTGGGGTTGATAGTTGGTGGAGCTTCCTAAACGCTCATCCCCAAGATCAGGGGCAAGGCGAAACGATTGTTTACGGCTTTCACAGCGACATTATGAAGCTTAACCCTGTATATTCTTGGTGGCATGTAGACTGGCAAGTTCTCGATAAGATTTATGAGCCCCTCTTAAGATACAACCCATACACTAATTCTTATATTCCATGGCTTGTCAAAGGATGGAGAATAGAACATTACGAAGCCTACCCAGGGCTGGCTGTAACCTTTTACTTACGTGAAAACGTTTACTGGCACGACGGAGCACCATTCACTTCGGAAGATGTAAAATTTACCATGGAGTTTCCAACAGAAGAACTAAGCCCCATATGGTCTAACTGGCTTCGGCCATTTGTGGACATAGACACGCCGGATCAATACACAGTAACATTTCATGTTGAGGAGGAAGTTTTCAGCCTCTGGTGGATTTACAACATAGGTAGCGTAATAATCCTCCCAAAGCATATTTGGAAGGACATTCCCATGGAAGAACGTTACGGGTTTGCTCCTGACCCTGACCTAATAGGAACAGGCCCCTACAGATTCGTGGAATATGTAAATGGAAGCCACATCTCGCTTGAGGCCAACATGGAATATTTTAGATACTGCCCGATACAAACCGAAATACAGGTTGAAAAACGTCTATTCGATCCGAACACTTCCATTAATTACACCGTTTTAATTACTAACACCTTTACTGACGAGTATGTAGAAAACACTGTTTATATCTATTTTAACGACACCCTTGTTGACTCACAGACCCTAACGGTACCTCCACTTTCCAGCATAGAACTTGGACCATATAGTACTTCTCCGCTAGGTTGCGGATGCTATCAAATAAAGGTGAAACACTCCTCAGACGAGTATTTGAACAGAACCTGCGTTTTAACCTACGAGTTCTGGGTAACAATTCGCGAGGACATAACTAAAGATTACAACGTTGACATAACCGATGTCGCGTTAGCTGCCATAGCGTTCGGGACATCCCCCGGACATTTCCGTTGGAATGTCGTCGCCGATGTTAGCGATGATTGGAAAGTCGACATAAGCGATATAGCTGTTATAGCCGCTAAATTCGGTTGGTCAAGATAGCACCTTTCTGCTTCCTTATTTTTGGAACGGATAAAAGTTTATTTGGGTAGTGAAAACAACTAACTGAGAGAAACTTAGCGGTCTAAGAAAGGGGGAACTGGAACGTTTATTGTTTTTGTTATAGGAACGGCTGGATCTGGGAAATCTCTGCTTACATCAGCTTTCTGTGAATGGCTAAAAATGGCAAAACAGGACGTAATCACAGTGAACCTTGACCCTGGAGCTTTCAGGCTTCCATATGTACCTGACATAGATATACGGAACTATGTGAAGGTTGAAGTTATAATGGAGGAATACAGCTTAGGCCCAAATGGTGCTTTGATTATGGCTGCAGATTTGATTGCTGATGAAGTTGAAAAGCTTTCGGGGGAAATTGAAGATTTAAAACCTGACGTTGTACTAATCGACACCCCGGGTCAGATGGAGCTTTTTGCCTTTCGAGCTAGCGGCCCTTATATAGTTCATGAGTTAACCCCTAAAGAGCCCAAAGCACTTTTATACCTTTTTGACTCTGTTTTCTCGTCTAATCCCTTAAATTATGTTTCGAACCTCTTTTTATCAGCAGCGGTATATAACCGGTTTTTCGTTCCTCAAGTGTACGTCTTGTCGAAGTGCGACCTCGTGCCAAGAGAGGAAGTGAACCGCATTGTGGACTGGTCCGCAAAGCCTAAAATGCTCGAAGAGGCCATAGAAGACAAGCTTGAGGGGACCAAACGTTTGCTCAGCCGGAACATGATGCGAGCGATATATCAGCTTGGACTCCGATTCCTTCTGATTCCTGTTTCGGCGAAGACAAACGAGGGAATGATAAACCTAAATATGGCTTTAGAAAGGATTCTGGCGGCGGGAAATAAATACACTTACTAAATTTTATTAACAGTCGTTTAGCAATGTCCACGCAGCCGCCAAGACGCCGTATTCTGCCTTTTCCCAAGTGTCCGCAAACCCAATAATTATCACATCGTTTTCTTTTGGAGTGAGAAGGCTCATTATCTGTCTGTGCGCTTTAGGGTAAACTCTTGCCATATCCTGGTTTACCCCGGGTATGATAAGCCTTCCATCCATGCAGACAAGTGTTACTGCTCCCTTAGCGCCACAAAAAATTGCAGCGTCCCGCTGTTCCATCCCATGGCTAACCTTGCTTCTCCTGTTTTTTACCAATAACACGACATTATGCTCTGCGAGGGTTAACTCATTTTTCTTGAGAAGAATTTTTCGCTTAAACACCGCTCGGTATTGTTTCCAAAGTTTTTCTCCCTTCTTGGTAAGACGACACCCAGTCCTTGAAGCGGTAATTATTTGTGCTTCTTTAAGACGGTTCAATAAAGTCCTAGTGGCGCCCTCACCGAGCTTCAATTTTTCCGAAAGCTTCAGGCGGCCAAGAGACTCTTCAGCAATCAGTTCCAGAGCACGTAGCAGATGGAAAATAGAGAAGGACGGTGCTGGACCGGGGGCTTTCACTGTCAATATTTTTTCGAATTTATCTTTTATTTCCATCGCTACTTCACTGTTGATTAGAATAGAATATTTAGCAGAACTTTTGTAATTAGGATTTTTGTTAGAGAAAGAAAATATTAGTGATTGTTATTGTGGTTTTCGAGCGAAGTATTGTTTGACTATTCCGGCTGTTAGAGTTATAAGGCCTACAGCGAGTAGATATAGCAGTGGAAATATGAATACGGACAATAGTTGTTCATAGCGTATTCCTTGAGGCAACTGAGGTGTGAAGAAGAGGGCAACCCATAATACAATAAACGTACATAGACACCCGAGGCCTAAGCCAACGGATAATCCGTGAACGAAACCTGTGCTGTCTATAGACTGGTCTGGCCTTTGGGGTTGTGGTTTTTCCTTTTCCTGTTCTTGCTGGACTTGTTCTTGCTCCTGAGGAGTTGGTCCTTGAGGGATCTGCTCTTGTGGGGTTTGCTCTTGCTGTGTTTGTTCTTGTTGGGACTCCTCTTCCTCCAAGGGAAGTGGTGCTTCTTCGACGATTTCTTCTATTATTTCCATTTCTTCTATGGCTTCCATTAAGGCTCGCCTCTTAAGCATTTTTCTGTATTTATGGTTAGTTAATAAAACTATTCAATCTTGGATTCAACTTCAGAATATAGATTTATGCTTAAGTTTTATCTCCAGTCAGAAGAGCTATCTATCCATAAACCTTTGAGGCTAACTGGTCAATCGCCGCTTTAACCTTGTTCCATTCATCAACGCTTCTTATATGAAATTTATGTTTACGTTTCCACGTTCCATTCCTAAACTGCCATAAATACATGGCTATAGAGCGCCTCCCAAAGGACTCGATCACAACTATGGCTTCCCACCATTTGTCATTCTTAAAGATAGTGACGTAATCAACTACTTTGTAGAAGTCGGAGAGAGGCAATTTCTCGCTCATTTCAATTTTTTCCCTTCTACAAACAGATGTTCATGTCAGGCTTTTAAAGTTTTGACAAATAAAAATTTAAAAACAAAAGCTTCCATTCTCCATGACTCTCTTCACGGACCCATCCCTTTTTGATATTCTAACACTTGGATGGGACATTAGCAAATCTACATGATTCTTAGAAGGGTTCTTGCCTTGCGGCATGTCAAGATTATTGCCAAAAGCCACATGTACTGTTCCAAAAATCTTCTCAGCTTCCAAGAACTCTTTAGTTAGTCTCGCTTTCGGATTTATTCCAAAAGCGAACTCACCTACAACGTTTGACCAATCATCCGTCATAAACACCTTTTCCAATCTTTTAACAATCTCCTCGTTCTCGGAGAAAACTTCTTTGACTCTTCCACTCTGCACATCCAGCGTTACTGGTTCACTTATTGGGCTTATTCCACCTATTGCTACGTCACACACTAGCGTCCCTCGCATGGAGTTTTCCACCGGGGCGACTATTACTTCGCCTGTGGGAAGATTCATCCATTTCATCGTTTTCCAGTCCAGTTGAGTATCGGTGAAAAAGGGGCGACCTTCCACGTTTAGGTGTAGGTTGGTTCCGGCGGGTGTTGAGATTTCCACCTTAATAGTATCGGAGAGAGTTTGGATTAATCTCCGAGCGAAATTCTGCATTTTAGTGTGTTCCTCTGCTGTTAGCGCTAGAGCGCCTTCAGTGAGCATACCTATAGTTACCCCTGGGCAATGCCCCAAGCGGGCTCTCTTGCTTCGAGTTTCAAGATGAATTAGCCTTATGCGAAAAGGAGTTTCATCGCCTATTCCCCTAAGTAGGTTTATATAAATGTCTGGAGTTTGACCAGTTAATATCTCCAAGACTTGTGAGGGAACCCTTTCCCTTGGGGCGGGGGATGTCTTAAGCTGTAAAAGCCTAGTCCAAAGACCAATTTCTAATGCTCCTTTAGCAAAGGCTTCGCCTATTTCTAACTTTTCATCATCACAGATAATCAACAATCTCTCGCTTGGAACGGCTCCTAGGACGAATTTCAGAGCATTTGCCGCTGCTTCTCTTGGGTTCATACTCTAACTCCCTTCTGAGAATCTATTTAGCATTTGAGCCTAATTAAAATTTTAAAAGAGGATGAAGTCGCATTCTTAAAAAGAGGCTAGCAGACTGGTATTTTCCCCTCTGCTAAGTCTTTGCAAAATTTATCTATGTTCTCTAGCTCGTAATCGATTACTTCGACTATGCTTTTTTTCACACTTTCGAAGGAGTTGCCTTCTTTCATTATGACCTGTGCTGCGGCTATTGCTGGCTGATCTATGGACTGCCCTATTCGACTTAGGAGCCATATGTAAACTTCTTCGATTTCTGGAACGTTTTGGCGTACTTGTTCGGCTATTCTGTGGGTTAGTAGGTTGTAGATTTTTCCAACGTGACTTACCGGGTTTTTTCCGGCAGCAGCTTCAGAGCAAACTGGCCTGTTGAGTGGAATTACACCGTTTACGCGGTTTCCCCTGCCTACTTGCCCTGAGTCTCCGCTTTCGGCGCTTGTCCCCAAGACGGTTAGATATACACCGTTTATTCCCCTTCCTTCCACATCTAGGGTGTTTAAGCCTAAGGTTATGTTTTCAAAATCAGTGTTCTCTTGGATAAATCTTAGAATTTCCTCATAAACTTCTTCTTTTCTTCTGAAGTATTCTTTTTCGCTAGGAATATACCTGTCTACAAAAGCCATGGACACGGTTAAGTGTAGATAGTTGTTTTTTCGTAGCCCCATCACTTTTATGTCCTCACCTGTTTCTGGGAAATTTCGTTTAAAATCTGGCGAGTTTAGATGTTTTTCGAGAAATAGAACCGCTTTCTCTGTTCTTGTTAAGGGGGCGTATCCCACGGCCGCCGAGGTGTCATTGGCTCCTAAGACCCTTCCTTTCCTCCGAAATATGTCAACAAGTTCAGGTGATCCTGGCTTAAGCTCAATTTGGTATTTAACGTGCTTCTCGGGATCAACGAAACGAAGCTTTTCTCTAAACCATTCTTTTGCTGCTTTGATCGCTATCTCTTCTATGTCTATAGTTATTCCGTTAATTTCTGATGTAGCTCGGTCGCCCACTATTAGGAGCATGGGCTCTTTTACTGTTCCTCCGCCGAATCGAAGTTCCGTGCTTCCGGCTACAAGTAGAGATTTATCAGCGTTATGATGCATGATTGCACCGCATTTCTTCATGTATTCTCGGCTTAGGTTAACGGATATTCTATCCATTATAGCATCGCATATGGAGTCAGGATGCCCTAAACCTTTCCTTTCAACTATTTCGAGCTTTTGTTTTTCAAGGGGGGTTTGGTTAAGGTTTTCAACCATTATGTTCCGCATAGTCCTTCAATCCTTAACGAATTTTATGACTATAACCGCGTAATAAATATATATTTTACGATATTAAAATAGAAAATGAAATAACTGGTGGTTATAAATGATAATCACCGGCGAACTCCTCAAAAAGCTTAGGATAAATGCTGGTTTAACGCAAACCGAATTAGCTCGTTTAGTAGGCGTTTCCCAGGCGCATATAGCCAAGATTGAGCAAGGAAAGGTGGATCCGAGGCTTTCAACAATTAATCGTATCCTTCAAGTTCTAATCCATACCGAAGCAAAGAAATGCAAAGATATAATGACTCGTGGTGTGATTTTCGCAAGACCGCAAGACAAGGTGGTTGAAATAAGCGAAAAAATGGTGAACTATGATATTTCACAAATTCCAGTTATGGATGGAAGTCGAGTGGTTGGCACTGTAACTGAAGAATCTATCATACGTCTTTTAAGTTCAGATTTACCTAACCAAACAGCAAAAAAAGTGATGACCGACCCGTTGCCGATGGTAGAGGAAGATACAGATATAGAAGAGGTTCATGCGCTTCTTAAAAAGCATCCGGGAGTTCTGATATCCAGAAAAGGGAAGATAGTTGGAATAATAACTCGTTCCGACCTCCTTAAGGCATTATGTAAATTCCCTGAACGTTTGGCTTTATAGAAAACTACGTAACTAGTTCAAATTAACAATCGTTTATGGAGGGAAAAAGGGTTGTATTAGAGACTCTTCCTTATTCACATCTTCCTATGTGATTTCTTTAGAGGGTGGAACTCAAATTCGCAATGGTCATCTCCTTTTCCTACGCATTTCTTTTCTGTTACCATAATGTTTTTTGCGAAAAGTTCTGAGAGGAAGCCTGCTGTGAAATTAACGAGAAAATGGCAACATTTCTCACTGACAGGCTCTTCTGTCCTTGTTTCAAAGGAGTTCTTAATTAGTATTCGCCCCGTCCCGTTGTTGAAGTCTACTTCCAAGAATGAAAGCTCTCCCAAGTTTCTCTTATCCATTAAATCAGAAAAATTTGATAAGGCCTCTTCTATGCTTTTAGAAGCTGGTTCAATTTTTGCACAGATTTTTCTTCCGCAGGCTCTAGCCATTGAAGCAATTATGACTATAGCCCCCGATGCAAACGTTTGATAGAGAGCCCGCTTCATTTCATTGAACAATTCAAAATCCATGAAGAACCCCTCATTTTCCTCGAGGACTTCCTTCATTTACATCAACTCAACTTTCTCTCATGTTCCTTCCCCAAATACTAGATTCGTAGTACATTCCTATCAGAATTAATAACCCCCCAACCATCATTATGAATGCCCCAATAGCTCGAATAGAAGGAGTGTTAATGTCCAAAAAACGATATGCCGCGAAGATGGATGAACTCAGAGCAAGAGCAATTGCACCTGAGGAAATGTATATCCAAGGCTTGCCCATTTTGCCACCCTTAAAAATAGAGAGCAATTTTATGGCAAAATAAACAAGTCCGATACTAATTAGTAAAGAAACAATGTTGACTACTATTTGATAAATATCCATACATCCACCAAGCCTGAATATTTTTCGTAGATACTATATTAAATAAATTATTACGTGAAAAACCGTAAGACGAATTAAGATTAATCCGTAAGTTGGCTGAAAATATAATACGTTTACTTTGGGTTATTTTTAAAGATCCTACCACTTGAACTTATGATCAACACAATTAAAAAGTAACAAATGACATTCTCCAGAGGCTTTACCATTGTCCCGTGAATTGTTACAAGCAAGGCGACCCCCTCCAGATATTGTTTATACAATTTGTTTATACATTTTGTTAAACTATCTACTTGTTCACGTTAACATGGCCCAGACACTCATTTAAGGGAGAACGGATTCAGCACTATGCGGGCATTTCGAAGGGAAATGCTTAGGGAACCTAAATAACTGTAAAATGCATAAAGTCCACGCGGATGCGTCTCTAGTGCCGGAGTGGGTTTACATATAGGTTTATAATCCCTGTTTTTGGATTATGGGAGCAGATCGAAACCTTAGTTTTGAAAGTGTCGATGTTGTAACTCTAGTTTTGCTATGTTTCATCGGTTTCAATTAAGTTAATATATGGTTTGTTTTTGAAGTGTTTGTCCCCTGTTAGGAGATGGGTGTGCTCATCTACGTATGAGTATACAATGCCGTCAATAAGGTATAATTTTTCTTTCTCAGCAGTTTCTCCTGCTGCCACGGCGTTGGTTTCGTCTAGGCTTAGTATAAGGCTGCGTTCTTTTATGAAATTTAGAATTTTAGTGCTTCTGCTCTTAGGCACTTTCTTTCTTTTTAATATTCTGCTGATTTCAGCTAAAACTATAGAAGGAGTGTACAACTCGTTTTCTTCAATTGCTTCTTTGAAGTGCTTTTTTCCCTCAAAATAGGAGATCCATGCGTAGGTGTCAACGATATAGCTCTTCATGGACATCCTTCTCAATGATATCCTTAGTGGACACTATTCCTTTCAACTCGCCGAACATACTTTTTTCCTTTGGGAAGAGGGCCTCTCTAAGGATTCTATTGGCCAATTCGGATATCCGGCCTCCAGATTTTTGCTTCAGCTTCCTAAATACTGCCTCGTCAAGAACCAACGTGGTCCTCGTCTTTCTTCCAGCTTTCAAGATGTTCACCATATATCATAAGTCATACAACACTATATAAACTTGTTTCTATCTGTCTACTACAGCCCCGTTTTTTCAGCTGCTTTTCTTTGTATCTCCGAATCAGTCCAGTAGCCAAGTTATAATTTCTCTGTAATACCCTAAGGATTTTCAAACCAGTAGCATATAGAATTATAAAGTTCTAAGGGCTATACAGAATTTCTCGCAGACTTCTTTCTAGAAAACTTCTGGGTTAAAATCAAGCTTACTCTCCATACTCTTCACCCCACTCACCTAAATATAACTCCGACAATTTAAACCGACGTTTGAATCAACAAACTGTAACATTGGACCGAACAACAAATCTTGTGCAATTTTTGCGCAAGTGCGGGGGGTGGGGTTCGAACCCACGCAGCCCTACGGCAGCAGGTCCTAAGCCTGCCTCCTTTGACCACTCGGACACCCCCGCCTTTTGAGGTTCGTACAGTTTTCTGTTAAAGGTTCAAGTTAAGCATTTCCACATCAGAATAAATTTTTCCCGAAGATTTTATATAGCAGTAATATGCAAACCGGTTTATACGGAGAGGAGGAAATGAATAAGAAACTTCTAGTGCTGATTTCAACTTTAGCGCTCACACTAATGGTTGTACCGATTGTATCGCCTGTTAAAGCTGCTGGACTTAAATCGGTGACGTGGATTGACCCTAACTACAAAGGATACGATGATTACTATAGGCAATATGTTAACGCTTACTTGATGGGAACAGAAGCTAAAGTGTTGGTAACGGTTTACAACACTCTATATCCCTCCCAAAAAGCCTACGTCACTGTACGTATACATATGGACTGGGCAACTGAGAACAAAACTTCAACTGAAACTGACGTATTGATATTGCCAGGCCGATCTCATACCTTCGAAGTGAATATAGAAGTGCCAACAACTGTTAACAATCTCGTTATTCATTCCTATACTATCTACGTATCGTACTACAAATCACCTGGAGGAGAGCTAAAAGAAATTGAGCACCGCCACTATACGGACTTTGCAGTTTACTCGCAGGATCAATCTGACGCTCAAGACTACAAGGCTCAAGTAGAAATGTGGAATATGAATTATACACTCACCGAATATCTTAATATAACAAGTGCCAAGGCAAAAGAATACTGGATCAAGAGCATTGTAGAAAAAAGATTGGGCGACAAAAGCTATGTATACGGAAACTTTGAAGAAGCAAAGAACCATTACGAATTGGCGTTAAACTACACTTTAGAATCGTTTAAGTACGACATCGAAACCGGACAATCTTTTGGAGATAACTTTTTAGGAATACTGAATGCACGCCGATCGCTCCTGGGATTGCAAGGATGGAGTTGGCTAATAGCCGCCATAGGCTTCTTCTTCATGGGAATAGGCGTAGTGGTATACCTAGTGAGAAAGTCAAAACCGACAGCCTCACCACCAACAACGTCGACATAAACTCTTCCTTTTTTCTAATTCTATCCTACTAGATTTTAAGAAGAACACCTTTTCTGAAGCAAGATGGAGAAATTAACAATTCTGATTAAACTGTTGACCAAAAACTCTTTAAAAATCAAGTTGTTAAACAAAATGTGTGCCTCGGTGGCCTAGTCTGGTAGGGCATCGCCTTGGTAAGGCGAGGGTCGCGGGTTCGAAGCCCGCCCGAGGCTCCAAAGGAGCCTTATTTTCTGTCTGTTTTGTGTAACGGTTTTTCCGTTTTTGTGTAACATTCAATTTTTCGAGTTGTTTTTTATTTAGGTAACACCATCTTATTCGGTTCACGCGTTTGCCGTGTTTTGAAATGTTGTTGGGCAAGTAATGCGCAACATACCATTTCAGATATTTGTGACCTTTCGTTACGGTTGGTTTCTGAATCAACAATCCTTCTTCGCCACAGCGCGGACAGATTATATGTTTCCCTTTTTTCGACATGTTTATTCACGTGTATGTTAAAGCTCTTCGACCATATAAAATTTGTGTAACTCAACACTCATTTCTTGTATTCTCGAGCTTCCGTAGCGCACGCAAAAATCGTTCATGTCGCACTTCTTCTTTGTATATCCGATTAATCAAGTCTTCGACGGTTTCGGTTAGGCTCATTCCTTTAACCGTTGCGATAAACTGTAATTTCCGAGGGGTTTCTAAATCCAAATCTAGCTCTATTTCCATTTTACGGACACCAAATTAGCTGAAAAATAAAGTAAAGCGATATTTAAGTGTTGTTTGCGGTAAAGTGTCGGAAAGGTGGTTATTTACTTGTTTTTTGAGAAGAACCAGCGTCTCTTTTTTGACTTTTTACCTTCTTTTGTCTCTTTTTGTAAATCTTTTCGAGTTTCACCTTTTGAATAAAATTTAAAACCTCGCGGTTTAGACCACTTGTGTCGACATATGTTACATTCATATTTCACTTTTTCCGTGTTGAAACTCCAAACGGAAACAAATGGGGAACAACATTTCGGGCAAGTTTCACCCGTGCGCATTAAGTCTCGTAAGAATTGTCTATCTGAAATTGTCTTCTTTTGATACCAAAATAAAGGCTCCTTGGGTAAACTTGGACATTGATGTTTCTCTGGAAGCCTATGTTCGTTACAAAAAGTTTTACCACAATAAGAACAAACAAACGGGAAAAGAAAATCCTTTCCACAGTATTCACATTTTGACATAAGTTTAATTTGGCTTAAAACTAATAAGTGAATTTCGTTTTTTAATGGCGACGGAAATTAAAACCCAAAGAGCAAAATTTTCACTATAAACGTTGCTATGGCGAAAAAGGTTATAGAGATTTCGAACTCGTAAACGGTTACGGTTAAGGTTATTGTCTTAAGCCATTCACCTGTGAAGGCTTCTACAATGCTACCAGCAATTAACGAGAAGATGGAGCTGATAAAAAGGCTGATAAGCCATTGAATAACCCAATTTGTTATAGCCCAAGGAACGTTAAACAAGGCGCCCAAAACAGCAACAAAGATAATTAGGTAAAGTATGAACCTCAGAGTTTTCGTTTTATCATTCTTGCCGTTCATGTCCATTGTTGAGTTGGTTTATACTTTAAATAAATTACCGCTAATTGTTATTAAAGAAATTTTTATACGGGTAGTTGCCAGCGGAAAGACATCTGCTAGAAGATTTTTTGCGCATGGCATATTGAAAGCCTCGGGTTTTACAGTTATACGGGTCGAACAAGGTTCGAACAGTTTGGGTTTTGGCTAACTCTAGATTTTTGATAGTATTTATATGAAGGCACAGCAAACTATGGAGTTAAGCTTTCAGCGCTTACCGGAAAAACCCAATTCAATAGATTTGGCGAATGAAACCCTTCAAAGATTGTAAGCTTCTAACTTTTGAGGGGAATTAAGAGCCTGACTAAAAAACTTGAAGCTATTTTTTGCTAAAGAAAGGATTCAAGAACATCTGAGCATAGATAAGAAGTTTTTAAATCTTTATAAATGAAGAATAAAAAGTATATTAGTGATACAATTGGAAAATATCTTCAGAAAAATAAATAAATACTGGGTCATATTGGGGCTACTAGCTAATAGTTTAGTTTTATGTTCAATAATCTTTCCATGGGGTTGGCGGAGCACCCTCCAATCCACATATAGCGGAGTTCCAGACGCGTACAAAATATATCTAGAAATCGGAGATTTACGTTCTTTTTATCCAATAGTAATTTTATACCTACCGATTATATGTATAACGGTGGGACTCTTTAGTGTAATCCTAATCCAAATCCAAACACAATCAACGAAACGCCTGACTTATAATCTTATGTATTACGTTGCGCTAATTTTATTTTTAATAACGGGAATGGTGCTTTTATATTCTTTGATAGAAGTTAATAAATTCCTTTGGGCGGCAAGTAGTAGATATCCAACGTTTCAGAAAGATCGTTACTTCACTTTTGGAATTCATTTAGGTTTTATACTGTGTGCAATAGGGGCGATCTTGAACATCAGTGCTAGCGTGTTAGCGATGACGAAAAGACGAGTTATAGATAATCTCCAGGGGTTATTAGGTCTTGTTTCTGGAGTAGCTATTTTATTATCCCTTAGTATGCCTTGGTTTACTGAGTATATTTCTCCATTAAATGTCATACTAATCTCTCAATCTGTATTTAGACAGTATGCTAGTGGAGTTATCCTTTTCCCCATTTACATCATCGTCATTTGTAGCATCTTCATCATCATCGGAAGCATCCTAGAACTAATCAAAACAGGATCTGTAGAAGTTTACATTAATCGCGGAGGAATAGGCGTGGTTAGCATGACAGTTTTGTTTATAATTTTTTGGGGGATGGCTATTCCTTTGGGCGAAGGTTGCTGGGTGGCACTTGTTTTTGGCATAATGGCAATGGCTTCAGCTAGATTCTATAAAGAACGTTTTTATTTTGAGGAAAAAGTGAACGAGAATTACTCTTAAAATTGAAGCACTATAAACAATAACATAATAACCACCTATGAGAATAATAGCAAGCAGAATGGTTGAATGGCTAAGAAGAAAAATCGAAAATGTTAATGATACACTTTCCGTGTTTTTGAGGGGTTATCTTTATTTTTGCGTTTTGGAAATCCTTTGCTAATTCTTTTCCTTCAAAGTATCGGTCGAGGAAGACGGCGAGGCTTGAGCATTCGGAGTGAGGTTGATTCCCGATGGCTACGTTGAAGTCTGAAATCTTTGGGGAATAGAAATCTTTAGGGACTTTTTGACTTCCGACGATTATTAGGACATTTTTTTGGGTTAATTTTATTCGTTTGAGAACATCGGTTGTTTGGATGTTTTCGCCGTAAGCGGTTAGATGTACTACGATTCCTCCTTTTGATTTCCATTTTTTCACAGCCTGTTTCCATGGGATGCCCATTTGGAAGTGGAATTTTCCACCCCATTGGTGGACTACTTTTTTTATTGTTTGTTCAACTTTGGGGTCCTTGATGTCAGTAAGTATAAAGCCGGATGCGCCTAGTGCTCGGGCGGTTAAGGCCACGTGTGTGGTTAGGCGTTTATCTCTTTCTGGTCGGTGGCCCCATCGTAGAACATATATTTCAGGCAAAATGGTTATTCCTCCTTTTTATTCGAAGTTAGGTTGAAAGTTGGGTGAAAGTTCCCTTATGTTCTTTTACATAGTTTCTTACTTTGTTTGCAAATGAGGGAATGGCTTCGAAAGTTACGCTCACTGTGGCGTCCCTATATTTGAGGGATTGAACATGGGTTCGGTTATAAAGCCAAGAGATGAAAGTCATTGTTTCGTTGTCCATAGGGATAGAAAAGGATGCCTTAACGTAGTTTTTCATGTGCCGAGCTATTTCTTGCTTTAAAGCTTCAAGGTTTAACCCATGAAGAGCGGATATTGGAACCGGATTTGGCGCCTTATCCTTTAAGCTTTCAAGCTTCTGTTGAATTTCCGTCCTAGTTAATAGGTCGATTTTATTGAGAGCCGTAACAACAGGAATGCTTGAAGCTTCAATTTGCTCTATGGTTTCGAAGCAACATGAGATTTTTTTCTCAATTGTATCTAGTGGCTCACTAAAATCTATTACAAGGAGAATTAAGTCAGAGAAAATTGTTTCTTCTAGTGTAGAGTGAAAAGCCTCTATTAAGGTTAGGGGGAGCCGATCGATAAAACCTACGGTGTCAGTTAGCAGAATCTTCTTTCCATGAAGGTGAGCTAAACGGGTGGTTGTAGAAAGGGTGGTAAACAGTCCTTCGTCTACCTGAACGCTTTCTTTGGTAAGTGCGTTGAAAAGAGAGCTTTTGCCAGCGTTGGTATATCCAGCTAAGGAAACACATGAGAAGCCCAGCTCAAGCCTTCGAGCTCGATGCAATCCGCGTTTCTTACGAATCCTCCTTAATTTTCGTTGTATGGTGTGGATTCCGCGTTTCACGGTTTCGTAATAGACATCCACTTCGTAGGCGCCTAAACCCATGAAGCCTGGCTGTTCGCCCTTCTTCGCTAATCTGACTTTTTCCTTGGCATGAGTCAGCTCGTATTTTAGCTTGGCCAGTTGAATTTGAAGTTTGGCTTCGGTTGTGGAAGCCCTTCTAGCGAAAATTTCAAGTATCAGTTGGAACCGGTCTATGGCTTCCACGCCTGTGGCCTTAGCCAAGTTATAGGCTTGAACCGGTTTCAAAAAGTTGTCAAAGATCAAGCGTTCCGCCTTCTTTTCTTTCACAAGCTGGGCGAGTTCTTTTACTTTTCCGCTGCCAATCTGATATTTGGGGTGGGGCTTCCTTACCTGCTCGATTGTGCCTACAACTGTGTATCCGGCTGATTCAGCGAGGTTGCATAGTTCATTCAGACTAGAAAGTTCGTTTCGTTCACGGCGTTGGATCAGGATGGCTCTCGTTTTTTCTCGTCCCCCATTTCTTCCTTGAGCTTTATTAGATCACCTAGGGTTAGCTTGGGAACTGCCGTTTTTTTGTAGGCTTGGATGGGGCTGGGCTCTGCTAGTGGAGCGACTAGTTTAATTTTTAATGCATGTTCCAGTTTAATGATTAATTTCGTATCCGGTGTCATTTTTCCAGCTTCAATTTTTTTCAATACGGAAACTTTTTCATTTATTTTCCTACCCAGATCTTCATGAGATAAGCCTAATTTTTCCCGAGCCCCCCTTATCTTGGGTCCAAAATCTTCTATCAATTCCATTTGTGGTTCAAGAATTTGAGAAGGGGGAGTTTTTTGGAGTTTTACGTTGGGATAAGAAGACTTTATGGATTTTGAGGGTAAAGGCTTTCGCTGGGCGGGTTTAGGCTTTGGCGTCCATGTTCCAGATCCCAGTTTTGCACATTTACTACAAACAGTCATTTTGGCGCCTTCTATGATTACCCTGTGAGCCGCGCCGTAGATCTTTCTGCCACAGACCTCACATCGCAACCGTCTTCCACCTAAAAAAGTTATCTCCTTCCTCTTCTTTATACTTGTCGAACATAAGTTAAAATGGCAGACCAAAATGGCCACTTCAAATGACAGGGATTCGCTCCAGAGGATTAGAAGTATTGCGGATTACCAGTTCGGAAAGGGAGTAGGCAGAATCCTCTTTCCGAATAATGTCCGAATAGTCTATTCAAAAAGGACTGGTAGAATTCGCCACATTTTCTTGGAAGATAAACTTTTAGCTACGCTTCGACCGAAAGACGGATTCTTCTCCCTAACTATTGAGGGAGCGAAGAGATTACTAAAAAAAATCGAGCTTTTGAGGTGTAAGGTGGAGGTTAACGATGAGGTGGCAGGGTTTATTGCTGAGGGAAGAAATTTGTTTGCGAAACATGTGGTAGACGCTGATAATGACATTCGACCAAATGAAGAGGTTATAATATTGGATAGTAAAAGTAGGCTTTTAGCCGTGGGTAAAGCTGCGTTAACTGGAAGGGAAATGAAAAGATTTCACACGGGAGTTGCGGTGCGGACGCGGAAAGGAATAAAGGAAACCTAGAACATAAAACTGTTGAAGCCAAGGCTGTTCGGAGTGATGGTGTTTGCGAAGAAAGATAAGTCCCCGCGAAGCCAAGAGAATGATGCAACGTATGGGGCTAAGCATGGACACAATTCCGGACGTGGAAGAGGTTATAGTAAAAACCAGCACTAAAGAAATCATAATTGAAAGACCGGAAGTTGCTGTTCTAAAACTTCGAGGACAACAGATTTTCCAGATAACAGGTGAGAATATTGTGGAGAGACAGACTGAAAAGAAAATTGAGATTCCTGAGGAGGACATTCGGCTTGTCGCTGACCAGACAGGTAAAAGCATGGAAGAAGCAAAAAAAGCCCTAGAGGAAAGCGGGGGAGATCTAGCCAAGGCCATACTACTACTTCAAACCCGGTGATCAATTTTACTGAAAACATTAAAACACAAGTTCTGTTTCGCAACTTTAAGTTGTTTCCTTTAACCTTAAAGACTTATGAAACAAAGTTCGATAGTTTTCTAAGTTAATAGTAAGCTTCCAATCAGAACTTCCTACGTTGTTCTATCTGAATACCAAGAGAAGGCCGCAAGCTTAAGCATTCTTAAAGCGTCAATTAAGCCTTCACAGTAAACAATTGCTATAAGGGCGTGTTTAAAATTCCCTTTGTTCATGAAAAATTTGGCATCGTCTAAATACCGTTTGGCACAGTCTAGAACTTCTGAAACCTCGGTTTGGCTGCTGAGTACCTGTAGCTTTTCAAAAACCTGTTCTACGTTAGCTATGTATTTGGAAACAAGGTTTTTCAGCTCTGTTGTTGAATTCATTCAGACGAACTCCATAATTTTTTCCGGAGCGTTGCAGAAGGTTAAAAGCGCTTCGGCTTCCATAAAATGAAGTTTTCCAGGAAAGACTAAACAATGAGGTGGCTGACCGAAGTTAAAGCTAGAAAGCTTGTCCAAAAAGTCAGCTTTTACCTTAACATCGGGACAGCCAGCCCGAGCGATTCCTACAGCTACAGTATTAGGAGTGATCACATGTTCCTTACGTTTCCGTTCAGTTCTCAAAAGGGTTTCCAAGCCTTCCCTGATGGTCATATAACGTTTTTCTTCAGCCTGTATGTCCAAAAAGCAGAGCGTATGAAAGCCAAGTTGTTTGTTAGTTTTAATCACCTCATAAGGAGTTTCCGACGGTCCATTACTAGAAAAAGGGATCGAAACACTTCGTCCAAACTTGTAGTTTTGCAAGCCACAGACCCCAGCAACGGCTGAAACAATGGACGCATTATGAAGGATTCGTGTTTTAACCCCCTCTTTAACAGCACGAATACGTAGCTCCACATGAGTGGTGGCAATCAACGGATCGCCGGGAACAAGAAAAACTGCTTTCCCATATCTTGCAACAGCCAAAATTCTCTCACCAGAACAGTCCTCCAAGTCTTTTCGAGATAACACGGTTACGGGTTTCCCCAAAAGTTTTTCAAGCTTTAATAACGAAAGGTGAGGCATCAAACTTGTGTAGAACTCAGCGAAGACTTCATCAGCCTTTCTTGCTTCTTCAACACCACGCAGGGAAATGTCAAGCTCACCGCATAAGCCTAATCCAATGAAGACCAATTCGCCCAAATTCTGACACCTTCTTAAAACACTTTTTGAAGTAGGAAAACTAAACTTATAAACCCTAGTTGTGAACCATTTCTATACGCAGAAATTCAACAGGGCCCGTAGCTCAGCAAGGTAGAGCGGCGGACTCTCGCTAAACGCGGGTGGTTGAGGCTCTTAACCCGTAGGTCCCGGGTTCAACTCCCGGCGGGCCCGCCACAGAACCTTCTTTCGTGAAAGAAGCTTCACCAAGAAAGCTGGTTCCACGTTTAATTTGTTTGTCGACTTCTGTTAACGCTTGAATGTAGATTTTAAGCGCGTTTTCACAGATTTTTGAAACGTTTAGCCCCAGTTCACGGGCTTTTTCCAGGATTTCTTTTTCCACGGTGATGTTGGTTCTAACCTTCAAGGTTTTCACTCCTCGGGAAAAGTGTGTAGAAATGTGTATAAAGCTTTTTCCTTAGGGGGAGGGGTGGGGGGTTACGGGTATTTCCGGGGTTTCCGGCCTACTGCCGTGCCGTCTTGGAACAGCCAGTAGAAGTGCTGGTCTCTTGTTAATCGTCCGCCGTGCTGTTTCAGGTCGGCTACCATGTTCTGGTAGTCCAGGCTGTGTGTGTCGCTGCATTTTTCGAAGGGCCCTTTCTGTCCTTCCACCTGCTGCCAGTTTAGTTTGTCAGGGTTCCATGTCCACTCGTGTTGCGGCTGTACGCCTTTGAGTTTCGCTATGTAGTGTTTGAGGTTGACGCATGCTGATTCCAGGGCGTTGGCGAAGTCGAGGAGAGCTTCAATAACCTGATCGTTTTCGCTCATAGGGTTTTCTCACCTCCTTTCAGGTTTAAGTTTGCCTTTTTCAGCTGGAGGAGCCTGTTCACTTTGCGGACCAGCTGTTTCGCCAGGGCTTCCCGGTATTCCACGATGGCTTGGACTGTGAGCAGCTCCTCCGGCTTGACTTCAGGCCGGGGTTTCTGCACGTAGAACGGCTGCCGGTCCACAACCAGGCCTCCCCGAAGCTCTTTCAGGTACGCCTCGGCGTAGCTTCCGTGCTTGAGGATCTGCCGTTGCAGCCTGTGCACCCGTTCAAGCTCCTCGCTCAGCCTGGCAACCTCCAACTCAAGCCTGAACTCCTCCATCTCCAGGTAAGAAGGCAGCTTCTCCAGAAACTCGTAGACAAGCCTCCGCAGCAACCCGCTAACATTAACAGCATTCTCCCTAAGCAAAACATAAACATTCAAAGGCAACCTAAACGCAACAAGCCTACTGGGCTGCCTACCGCTTCCGCTACTGGAAGCGTATAACGTTATACACCCTTTAGAAGCGGAAGGAGTAGCCGAATGCTTGGTTCTACCGCATCCTCTGTTCGTGTAGGGGTTCCCTACAGTTTCAGAAGGCGTAGAGGATGGCTGCTTCTTAGTTGGCATTTTAGACCCTGTGCGAATTAGCGATGGTGATAACTTGCCTTGTTCTGGCGAGGTCGTCTGCCAGCTTGGCGAGTAAACATAGCAGGTGCTGTTCAAAGCTTACTTTGCAGAACTCGGCTTCAGGGCAGTTGTGGCAGTAGGCCATGCGGTAAAGGTTTAAAGGAGGAACCGGAATGTTTCTATTGGCTGGTTTGCGTGGCCGGGCAGTAGAGGCGGAAGTCACCTGGCACCTCCCTCCACGCAAGCTTCATTCTCATTGTTCTGATTCCATTTAAGACGATAACCGCAGGCAGGGCACTTCTTGGGCTGCGGAACCCTCGGCGTCCACTTGTAACCGCATTTTGGACAGGTAAGCTGTGGCAACTTCATTCTACCACCTTCATGTTGAAAAATATTATAACGCCAAAACCCCTGGGGTTTTTCGGTTAGAAATGCCGCAGATAGTTCTCAAATGCAACGGGATAGCCTTTGACTTTGAGAAAACTGTGGAGAGGGTGAAAGCAAGTGATAAAACAGAGAATTTAAGAAATAGTGGCGGGGGTAGGGGCGGTGGAAACGTTGAAAGCGGCAACTTAATTTTCAACCTAAAACGTTTTCCAAACGTGACCGTTCAGATCTCCCCCAAGGGAAAAATCCAAATATTTATTCCCAAGAAACGGGGTAGAAACTGTTCACCACTCCATATACTCCAAGAACTATGTGGGCTTCTGGTTTCCGGCGAAGGGGTTGAAATACCAGAGTTAAAGGAGTTGAGAGGCGATTTCACACTTGACCCGCCAGTCGGCGATAGCAAAAACTCCTTGATAATGTTTTACAAAGCGGTAAAAACAGAGTTAGAGGAGAGGTTGAAGAAGGTAAATAGAATTTTAGACGCTTTGCAAAACAATAGGAAAACATTTGTGTATTTTCCACCACCAATTTACGAAGTAAACTTCATGTGTGAGCAGATAGTTTTCATAGGGTCATGGTTCAAACGGGAAAAACAGGAACTGATCGAAGATGACGTGAAGAAGAGGCCTACATGGATATTGGTGGGGAATGGTCGAGGAACCAGAGCCTATGGAAGATTAATTCTCCAGCAACACGGCAGGTCCTTATATACATTCGGAATACTTCTCCCCTCGGGGTTTTTGACTGATGAAAAATCGAGGAAGGGAAATTAGAGCTAAACTGCTGGGAATAATGAAGACAGATTCCAACATAACTAATTCACAGCTGGCAGAAAGGTTAGGTATGTCCGAAAGCACTGTAAGACATCTGCGCGGCTGGCTGAAACGGCAAAAACAGCTTCTACATAGCCATCGTTGGCGGGGTTTTCCGCGTTTAGGATAGTAGAAGCCGTCCCGGTAGAAGCGGTTCTGCTCTCCCCAGTTTGGGTAGCATAGCGGTGGAAGCCCTAAGGCTGCCTCTTCAGCGGAAGATTCACGCTTCGGCTCAGCGTTGGCTTCCATCCCCCCCACCCCTCTGTTTATACAAACTGTTTATACAGTTCGCTTATACAACAGCCGTAACGGGGAATGTTCAATTTACGGGTCAGACGCTGCGTAAATTGGAGGCCCCCTCCCCCCATCCATTTTCCATGTATTTTTCCGGTTTCAGCCTTCAATACACGTGGGATCTCCAGCCTTTCCAGCGGAAAAGTGGCTGAGGCTTTGAGCTATTTTAGGATTTTGAGGTTTGCCTTATCATAGATTTCCTTAAGTTTATCCGGGTTGTAATCCGTGTAGTAGCGGGCTAAAACTGAGGTTGGAGTTCGCCCTTGGAAGGCATCTATATAGCGGTCCGGAACTCCCAGCCTACCCATTTCCTCGGCGAACCAGTCGCGCAGGCTCTTAGAGGTTAATTTAAGCCCTGTCCTCTGCTGGGCTGTTCTCCACTCTGCTTTGAAGTCTCTACTGCTTATTGGAATAAGCTTAGAGGATTTCCTCTGCCTCGTTGTTAAGGACCTACGAAAACGCCTTAAAGCCTCCTCTGCTTCAGCATTGTAAAATGAAATCCAAGTTCGTTTTGTCGTGCCCTTATGGTTGTGAGGCGTTAGCATACGCTTACTGAAGTCTACATCCTCAACGCTTAACCCTAAAACCTCGCCTTTACGCAGCCCGCTTGAGGCTGTTATGAGAAAGTAGGCTTTCATCCTAACCGAGGGCAAAGCTTCATAGAACCTTCTCAAATCTTCCTTTGACGGAATAGTCTTGGGGTAAAATGTTTTAGGTGGAAACTTGAAAGAGGAAACAAGCCATGGAGCCTGCTTATATCGAGCGAAGTAAGCCCTTAAAGCTGAAAGTGTTAGGGCATAATGGTCTCTACTGCAGTTCTCTTTAACCCACTTCAAATAGGCACGTATGGAATCCACAGTTATAGGCCTCTTAACCCTCAATAGAAAACGCTTAATTAAACTACGATAATTCCTGGCTGTAACCTCGCTTTTCTGGTCATCAACCAGGAGAAACTCGTAGAACCCGGTTAAATCGCAATCTTGCTCGGTGAACCGGAGGTTGCCTTGAAGGGCCGGTTCGAACCCGTAGGTCCCGGGTTCAACTCCCGGCGGGCCCGCCATGCAACCTTTTCCGTGAGTGAAACTCCGCCGATGAGGCCTTTTTCGGTGTTTTCTTTTTCTATGTAGTCTAAAACTGAGGTTAGGGCGTTTTCCATGATTTTTGAGAGGTTTAGGTTATGTTTTCGGGCTTTTTTGGACCAGGCTCTCGTTGGAGTACTACCTCACAGGCAAGTTTAGCGAGTTCATGGCGGAAATAGCCAAAAAAGCCCTCGAAAAGCTGAATACCCTACAGGTTTTTTGAGCGCTCGCATACTGGAAGTTTCTAACCGTCTCCGGGAGGTTCAGCTCGAGAACCGGGACTTCCGCCAAGTCATAAAAACCTACGACTCGCCCCAGACCTTTTCTACTGCGCCCCGCCCCTACATCGGAACCGTAAAGTACTACGCAGGTGGCTTTTCAATCCGGAACCATAAGGACTTAGCTGTACCTTTGCACAACATCAAAGGCAGAGCATGCATAAGCTATCCCCATCCATTAGTAGAGAAGTTATACCCTGACTGGCGTAAAGAAGTCAAAGAAGTATCGTGTTGGAGCTTCTGCATAACCAGCCAACGCAAGAACAAATAAAGGCTGAAACGAACCGAACTCATACTCATGAATTTTAAAGTAAAACAAAGTTCAACTTTTGACGGCCCGCAACGCCCCAAACCCTGAGCTTTTCCACCACCAGTTTTCTGAAGTATGGGCAAATCAACACCAACAACAATTTTAAAGGCAGAAAAGGAAATTCTGAAATCCGCCTTTAATAGACTCCTCTTTAAGAAATCGTCAAAAAGAACAGAAAAAGTCTTCATGGTGACCGTTTGGGTGCTGTGGTTGTAGGTGAAGTTTGGGTCTGAGATTACTCTATGGTCTGTTATCTGCTGGTTGCTTCCATCTTGGTTCTGATAGGGTCCTTTATATCGAATTACGGTTGATTGTTTAGGGGTAGGTTTTTCCGAAGTTTATGGCTATGAGCGTGAGGTCTCTTATGTCTACTTTGCCGTCTTGGTTTATGTCGGCTTGACTGTTCCATCTTGGATGTTCAGGATGAGAGCCGAAGGCTAAAGCAGTCATAGCTATGTCTTGTATGTCTATCTTTTTGTCGTCGTTAACATCGCCTAACATTTTGATTTTTATTGTAATCGGGCTTGTCATGGTGTTGTCTTCTGTTTCTTTTTCGCCTGGAAGTGTGGATGCTTCAGCTTTAATGGTGTAGTTGCCAGGTGTTACGTCAATAGTGTCCCACACAAAGACCAGGGTTATGTTTTCTCGAGGACCTAAATTAACAACCTTTTGAGTTCCTATGGGGGAGTTGTCATAGTAAACAGTAACTTTAAAGGTTTCAGCAGTTGTTTGCTTATTCCCAACGATAACAGTGATGTTGACGAACTGTCCAGCATAGGCTTCTGTGACTAAGGGCAAAACATCAAATACAGCCACATCAGGAGGAGCCCAAGGATTCACAAGCGGATAGTTGTCTCGATTGGCTGCATCAATCGCATATGGTGTGTCCCATACGCCTGAACCATCCAGCTCTTGAGCATCAGGGTATATTTCCTCGTAGTCGCTCCAATAGTTTCCGTAAGCACCATCATCCCAAACGTTTACTGATTCCCAAGAATAGACTTGCCGGGCATTATCCACAAAGTTGTTATGATAGATAACATTATTAGAGGAACCGGTGAGGTAGATGCCAAGGCTGTTATTTGCTATGTTGTTTCCAAATATGCTGTTGTCGTTAGAGGAATAGCCGAGGCAAATGCCATAACCGTTGTTTGCTATGTTGTTTCCAAATATGCTGTTGTAGAAGGAACCATAGAGCCGGATGCCATAGTAGAAGTTTTGGATGTTTATGTTTTGGATTGTTACATTTACCCTGTTTGAGAGGTCCATCCCTTTATAGGAATACTCACCTGTACCATTAACGGTATATCCTTCCCCAACAATTACTATATTGTCCCTTTCCACAACAATTCCATCAGCAGTGCTCGTAATGTTGTCTGTTAACGTATACGTTACATAGTCATAGGTTATTATTGGCGCGTCCGCCGGGTCTATGCTTCCGTCAGCACGTATGTAAACTGTTCCGGTCCACGTGCCACTGGCTGGTTGAACGTTGAATGCAATGGTTGACATGCCGGTTAAAAGCAACACCAAAACTATTCCAGAAACAGTTTTACTCAACAATTCAATTCTTTCTCCTGAACCCGAAATGATTCGTTCCAAAAAAAATAAAGATTACGGAAAAATCTTCTATCTTTGCGTTGTAGTTTGTGTGTACGCGTGTGCGTGCGCACCTCCGCTAACAATCAACATTAAAGCTCCGTTTACATGAGCGTTACAATCTCTTTGTTCTCTCTGCACACGATTTTTGTGAGGATTTCGTCTATTGCTTTTAGTGTTCTTTGAACCAAGTCGGATAGCCATACTGGTCTAAAGTTCAAGAAGTGAAACGAATACTCTATTATTTCCCTGATTTCGTCTATTTTTGCTGGGTTGAGGGAAACCGGATTCCGTAAATATTCAAATCCTAACCTGACTCACCCAACCGAGAGCTACCAAACGACACTATAAGTCCAAGGTTCAACTTCAAGCATGCCCGCCAAAATCTATGGCCAAAATTATCTGTACTTTCTGATCGGGATTTCGGAGTTTCTGTATAAGTTTTCTTTGCAGATCTCTTGCGGCTTTATTTGCTTTTATAGCTAGGGTTCGGGGGCATACATAGTTACTCCTGCGGATGACTATGTCAGTTTTATGTGTTAAAGTTAGTTTTGGATTTCCATAAGCACAGATTGTTTCGTATAGCCCATCAGCTTTAATTGTTATTAGGATTTTTGCATTCTCGTTTTTTGCTGCTTCTTTGAATTTCGGGGCTAAGTCGGCTAAAGCTTTGTTAGCTTTTACGGCAACTATGCAGTTTCCACGTCGGGTTAGCTCAAAGTGTTTTGTGATTTCAAGGGTTGTTTCATGGGTTGCTAAAATATTAGGATGCCCGTAAGCGGTTATAGTTTCGGTTATCCTCTTCAAAGCTTTTAACTGGAACAAAGGAAATCACTTCTATTCAAGAACATCTATCGAGTCTACTTTCCCGTCTCCGTTCAAGTCGAAACCTTGGATAACTGTTGCAAAGGACTTGTCTTCACCATACTTGCGGAGAGTTTTCCTCCAGAATTTTGTAATGGCCAAAACGCAGGCTTTGGTTCCTACAGCCTTATTGCCCGCTAGAACTACTATACGTTTATCCCTATCCCAAGGGTTGGGGATTTTCGCAATTAATCCAACAGTGTCAGCAGTATAAACATTTCCTGTTTTGTCAGAAATGAGCCCGCCGAAGAGAAAACCGTGCTCTGAAGGTTTCATGTTAAATCGAATTGGGAGGTAATCATTAATCTCTTGGGTGAGAAGGTTGGTTCCTGGACCGCCCACCAATACTAGATTGTTCTTTTCCTCTTTTTCAGCTTTCACGTCCACATCCAGCTTAATTACAAAATCTTCTGGAAGTTTACAGAATTGCCCCAAGAAGAAAGTTAGGTGTGCGGCGTAATGCCCGTCCCTAGCACTTGTTTTGAAGGGGCCATGCGGAATTGGACTTCCGACGATTACCTTACCAGAGAACGTCATTTTTTGGTTTATAAAGTCGCTGAAAAAATTTCTAAGCTTTTCATCCAAGTAGATAATTGATGGTTTTTGGATTTCGCGGTACTCTTTCGGAAATTCTATGCCGAACGCTGGGGAAACAGCGCGATAGTATTTGGCTATGGCCCCCTTTTTTGGTTCTTCCTTAACGAGCTTTATAGCTCCAGCGTTGACCAGTTTTCGTATGTGATAGTAAACTTTCTGTTCATGAATACCTAATTCTCTAGCTATTTCCATTGGGTATCTTTCCTTTTCGACGAGTAAGGTTAAGATTTGCCAAGACGTGGGGTTTAAGATTAGTTTTAATTTTTTCGGATTGTCAAGAATAAGTATGTCCTTTACCTTTTGGCGGTTCCTTTCTAGATGTAAGAGAAACTTCTTTTTCATCTATTGGTTACTCCCAACGGGAGAGTTCTGTTTCCATTATAAAAATCTTTATAATACCTCCAAATACTCGAACAGAGACTTTGCAAAAAGCTCTAATAAAAAGTTTTTAGAGCTTAAATCAGCATCTTAAAAAACCTTATACACAACTAAACAATTCAAATTAGCACGCTTTAAGGCTTAGAAGCTTTCAGAAAGGGATAATAAATGTGCGGAATCTTCGGTTGCGCCTCAAAACAGGGGAATGCTGCTAAAGTTATACATGCAGCATTGAAACGCCTCGAGTATAGAGGATACGATTCGGTCGGAGAGGCTACACTAAGTGAAGGAAAACTTTTCATAAAAAAGGATTCTGGCAAAATCGATGAGGTGCATGAAAAACTAAATTTAGATGACTTACCGGGAAACCTAGGAATAGGACATACCAGATGGGCTACTCACGGCGCCCCCTTACAGGTTAACGCACATCCACACATAGACTGCGAAGAACAAATAGCCGTGGTTCACAATGGAATAATCGAGAATTATGCTCTCGTAAAGAAGGAACTAGAGGATAAAGGACATGTTTTCCGATCAAAGACAGATACGGAAGTCATAGTGCATCTTATTGAAGAACTTGTTAAACAGCAAAACCTAACATTAGTAGAAGCCGTTGCTGAAGCCTTGAAAGCGCTTGAGGGTTCTTACGCCATAGCTGTTATCTCAACTCTGGAGCCGGACAAAATTATTTGTGCCCGAAACGAGAGTCCACTAGTCGTCGGAGTGGGGGAAAACGCCGTCTACTGTGCTTCAGATATACCAGCATTTCTCCCGTTAACCAATAAGGCAGTGGTTATTGAAGATGGGGAACTCGTAATAATAACAAATGATGGTTATGAAATACAGAAGATCGCAGACCTACGTCTTGTAAAACGCGAGCCAAAGATAATTGATTGGACACCGGAGATGGCTGAAAAGCGGGGTTATCCCCACTTCATGCTCAAAGAGATTCATGAGCAACCTTTAGCTCTTCGAAACACTTTGAGGCTACAAGAACATTATTTAGAGTTAATGACCACCTTCCTAGATAGAGCTAAAGAAGTCTTCCTTGTCGCATGTGGAACCTCATACCACGCATGTTTAGCGGCTTCCTACATGTTTTCTAAACTTGCCTACAGGGCAACCTATCCTATAATAGCTTCAGAATTCGCTGAGCAACACGGCAAATCCGTAAATATCGAAAGCACAATCCTAGCTGTTAGCCAATCAGGCGAAACCGCAGATACACTTGCTGCTGTGGAAGCCGCAAGACATAGAGCCGCTACAATATTAGGATTGACAAACGTTATCGGCTCTACATTAACACGGGTTTCCCGCGTTTATATATGTCAACAGTCCGGGCCGGAAATAGGTGTAGCAGCTACCAAAACCTTCACAGCCCAGTTGTGCGTATTGGCGCAACTAGCCCTTAGATTGGCAAAAAAACGAGGCAAAGTTTCGCAGGATGAAATTGATTTTCTAGAGGAAAAACTGGAGCAGATACCTAATATAGTGGAAAATGTCATAGTCAAACAAGAAGATAAGATTAAGCAGTTAGCAAGAAAATACAAAGACAAACGGGAATTCTTCTTTTTAGGCAGAGGCATAAGCACAGCAACAGCGTTAGAGGGACGATTGAAACTTATGGAAATAGCATACGTCCCAGCAATAGCTTATCCAGCCGGCGAAAGCAAACATGGACCGATAAGTCTTGTGGAACCCGGCTTTCCAGTAGTGTTTGTTTGCCCGCCAGATGAAACGCGGAAAGCAGTTATCGGAAACATTATGGAGATGAAGGCTCGGGGAGCATCCATAATAGCCATAATTGAAGAAGGGGATGAAGAAATCAAGAACTTGGCTGAGGATTTCATAGAGGTTGATAAGGGTATTCCAGACATCTTATCGCCTATTCCTTACGTGATTCCGCTACAGCTCTTTGCTTATTATATGGCTGTTGAGAGAAGCCACGACCCGGATAAACCGCGGAACCTTGCAAAATCCGTTACAGTCAAATAGGTTTTTGAAACGTAATCATTAAGACATAGCTGGACAACTTATACTAAGAGGTGTCCAGTTTGGAAAAAAACGACTGGGAAAAGCTTGTTCAAAATCTCATAAGAGAAGGAGTTTTACGCTCGCCAGCGATCATTAAGGCATTCCGAAAGGTCCCGCGGGCAAAATTTATCCCGGAAAATGTTAAGCCTCACGCGTGTACAGACACTCCACTTCCAATAGGGTATGGACAGACCGTTTCCGCGCCACACAACACAGCCAAAGCTGTGTTGGGCGAAACATGGTTGCTATAATGAATGAAGCCTTAAAACTGGAAGTGGGACAACGAGTTCTTGAAGTAGGCGCTGGTTCCGGATGGCATGCGTGTACCATAGCTGAAGTGGTAGCGCCTAGTGAAAATCCCCGAAGCGAATGGGGACATGTCTATACAATCGAAATCGTTAAAGAACTTGCTGATTTCGCCAGAAGAAATGTTATGCGAGTCGGATATGGTGATAGAGTTACAACGATTGCTGGTGATGGTTCTCTCGGATTTCCTGAGAAAGCTCCTTATGATAGAATTGTTGTGACGGCGGCAGCGCCTGAAGTTCCGGAGCCACTTATTGAGCAATTGAAGATTAACGGAATCTTAGTTATACCGGTAGGCGGGACAAGCTTTTTTCAGTCGCTCGTGAGAATAACTAAATTTCGAGATGGGAAGCTAAAAAGGGAAAACTTGGGTGGAGTAGCATTCGTACCTTTAACTGGAAAATACGGCTTTAAGGTTTAACCAAACCACCTTTCCAAGGTTGTTTTTTCCTTACGTTCTTTGATGCCTTTTAAAATTTTTTCTATAGCTTTCTTTACACGGTCCTCGGAGAAGTCTCGTTCTCTACAAATAAAGTCGATCACTGCCTCTGTATCCGGTGGGTTCCATTCAATTTGGTAGTTATCCGTTACTTTTGGATTCAAGAAAATTTCTTTGATTTTTCGTGGCTCAACTGGAAACTGAGCGATTTCTAGATGTGGCAAAAGATTTTCGAGGGTTCCGTATTCCTTTACAAGTTTTAAGGCGGTTTTGGGCCCTATTCCTTTTACTCCTTGGGGATTAAAGTCTGTTCCAACAAGAATCCCGACATCAATGAGTTGCTCATAGGTTATCTCAAGTTCCTTTAACACTTTTTCAAGTTCAACTATTTCTGGAACTACTTCTATGTAGACGTTTTTTCGTGGAAGCTTTCTTCTTCCACTTATAGTCACGTTTCTTACAAGGCGAGGGGCTCCGAAGAGCAGACTATCGTAATCTTGGCTGGCGCAGAAGTCAGCGTCTCCACGTTTCACTAAATGAGCAGCTTGAGCCTCTCCCTCACTTGGTGCTTGTATCCAAGGAACCCCAAGTGCAGTTAACAAGTGTTTGGCATCCTTCACCATATCGTCTTTTAGCCTTGAAGTTGCTTGGGCATACATCCGCGCTTCTTCTATCCGTCCTTCTTTTATGGCATGCTCATATTTTATTAAAGCTTCTTCCTTTATTTGCATTCGTCGTTTAATTTCCGCTTCCTTTAATGTTGGTGGAATTCCATCAAATACATAAATGGGTTTTATTCCTAATTCCACAAGGTTGCTGGTTCGATACAAAAGTCCGCTTAGATGACTTGTTATTCTTCCTGTACGGTCTTTAAGCGGGGTTCCATCTGGCTGTCGGATTATAGCAAGGAATTGATATAGAGCGTTATAAGCATCAATGGCTATGGACTTACCACTTAAATCTGTGAGGGAAACCGTTGTTTTTGGCACAAGATCGCGAAGGTTAACGCCCAAAATTTTTCACACAAATAAAAGAACAGCTGAACATTAAAATCTTTTACGCATAAATTTCTCAAGTATCTTTTCGAATATTCTTTGAGCACATTCTTCAGGTGTTTGGGTTGATGAGTTAACGATTATTTCTGGATGTAAAGGCTCTTCATAGGGAACGCCTACTCCGGGAACTGTCGGCGCTTCGCCTCTTAGGGCTTTATCATAGATTTTTTTTGGAGCATAGAAAGTTTTTCCCCGTTTTGATTCGCGTTGGATGCAAACTTTGAGGGGACATTTCACGTAGGCTTCTAGAAAGCGAGGAATCTGATTTCGAGCTTTTTTGCGATATCGTCTCAAATTTCCAGTCGCATCTATTATGGTGTTTACCCCGTTTTCAGTCAAGAGTTTCGCTATAAAAAC
>Ga0209426_1000210_pt1 | contig 81912 bp, 78 predicted proteins | sample Deesub1362B_J571_FD_187697 | JGI IMG/M metagenome (GOLD analysis project Ga0209426, IMG submission 187697) | Deep oceanic, basalt-hosted subsurface ecosystem from Juan de Fuca Ridge flank, Pacific Ocean, CORK Borehole 1362B_J2.571 (SPAdes)... ... | reverse complement strand
TCAATGATCCATCATCATGTGTTATTATATCCTGTGGTGTTGATGGAAGATGTAATGAGAAAAGTCGGTATTATTACAGAGATTCTTAGAGTTAATCAAGGTGGTAAATATGTCTTTACCAAGTGCCATTTTTCAATTCAACAAAAATCTTTTTAATCTCTCAATCTCAATCAGTCTCAATAAGTCTCATTTTTCATTAAAAAATCCAATAAAATTCTCCGAGGAAAGAACAGTGTCTGGCCCCCTTATTACTTATTCAATTTAGTTATTTCAAACGCCAGCAATTTTTCGAAAATGAAATCCATAAATTGCAAATGTAATTGCTAAGGGAAAAAAGCGAGGTCGCCTTAGCAATGTCCAGAAAATAAGCTTCCAGTAATGTAATCTTTCCTTTTCTCTTATTCCTAAAAGCCAAACGGATTTCAAAAAAGCTTTTATATGATGAAATTTAAAATTAGCTTTTCTCTTTCTTGGCTTATATTGTTTCAATAGAGTTATTACTCGATAATAGAAATATCTGGGAGAATAGATTGTGTGAAGAATTTTCTTATAACCTTCAATAAGAGTCTCATAATCCATTTTAGGGACAAAATTAAGAGAAAAATCTGTATTATCACCTGATATTTCAGTTAATAATCTATTTTCTTTTTTAAGCCTTTGATAAAGTCTTGTTCCCTTTGGAGCATTTAATAGTCCAACCATAGCAGTTACAATCCCGCTTTTCTGAATGAAATTTATCTGTCTTTCGAATATTGAAGGAGGGTCATTGTCAAATCCAACTATAAATCCACCTTGAACTTCCAATCCCTGATTTTGAATCTTTTTTACACAATATAATAAGTCTCGGCTTTTATTCTGAAATTTATTGCATTCTGTTAAACTCTCTTCATTAGGGGTCTCAATACCTATGAAAACTTTATCAAATCCTGCTTCAACCATTAAATGCATTAATTCATCGTCATCAGAAATATTAATTGATGCCTCTGTAAAGAATGAAAAAGGAAATTTATATCGCTTCATCCACTCGATTATTGAAGGCAAAATTTCTTTTTTTAGTTTCTTTCTATTGCCAATAAAATTATCATCAACAAAAAATACTCCCCCTCTCCACCCATGTTTATATATTGCATTAAGTTCAGCTATTACTTGATCCTTATCTTTTGTCCTTGGTGCACGGCCATTTAAAACTGGGATATCACAGAATTCACAATTATAGGGACAACCTCTGGAATATTGTATGCTCATAGAAGCATATTTTTTCATGTCAATGAGTGTCCAGTCAGGAAGGGGAGTTTTTCTTATATCTGGCCATTCATTCGAAATATAAATATGACGGGCACTGCCTTTTTCAAGGTCATTTAAAAAGGGGAAAAGAGTATTTTCTGCTTCATTAAGGACAAGATAATCAATATCATGAAATTCCTCATAATCCATGGTAAAAAGCGGTCCTCCTGCAACAATTTTTGCTCCGCATTTTTTACATTTTTTTATAATCTCTTTCACTGAATTTTTCTGAATAGCCATGGCACTGATAAATACATAATCAGCCCAATCTATATCTTTTTCTGTTAAAGGGGAAATATTCATATCAATAAGTCTTTTCTCCCATTCTTTTGGGAGCATTGATGCTACTGTCAGCAAGCCGAGGGGAGGAAAAGAAGCTTTTTTAGAAATAAACTTCAGAGCATATTTAAAACTCCAGAATGTCTCAGGATATTTTGGATAAATTAAAAGTATTTTCATAATTCACTTCCTTCTTCATAACTTCCAAGGAATGATTTATTTTCTTAGAAGATATGAATCATTTATTTGTGTCAATAATACTATTATTTTGTATTAAAGTCAAATTATTTTAATCTCTCGCTCTCTCCCAATCTCAATCAATCTCAACAAGTCTCTTTTTTTTCCAAAAAACCCAATAAAATTTTCGGAAAAGACGACATATGTATATGGAGGAGAAAATTTTGCTGGTAAAAATATCAGCTATCTATAAGAAAGACAAAAGGGTTAAAGTTCAGATCAATCTATCAATTAGGGAAAAAGAGATAGAGAGAGAATTTTTTCAAAATAGTTAACATAAATTAACTAAATTATAAAAGAGGTAAAAATGAGGAAAACATTAATTTTATTATTGGTTATCTGGATTTTAACTTTTTTAGCTTGTATTATTCCAACTTCAAACGTGGTCATTTCTCCAACTGCTAATTTAGCAGCTATTAAAAAAATTGCTGTTTGGAAATTCCGGGATGGTGGAAGAATCCAAAACTCTGGAGATATAGCAACCACTGCAATAGAGAGCGCCTTAATTGAAAGAGGATATAGGATAGTTCCTTATAGCCAAATTAGAGAGGTTCTTTCCGTCGAAATTGGATTTAGAGAGGGAATGGCCCTCGACTCTGGAATGTTGACTCCTCGCGTTCTCTCTCGAATTAAACAGGAAACAGGAGTAGATGCGATTATTATTGGCTCAGTAACTAATGCTTTTTGTGACTTTGCAATGCTTCCTCCTTGTTTCATAGAAGTTTCATTCAAAATGGTTAGTACACAATCAGGAGAAATAATCGTATCAGCGAATGCAAGTGATGATGGATATTCCATACAAAAAGCAGCCCAACAAATGGCTCAAAAAGTGGTTGCTAAATTTCGATGATCGAGTTTGAGTAAAATACTGATTGAATATTAAAAATCTAAAAACATAGCAAAGAATGAAATCCATATAAGAGTAAAAGTTGAAAGAAAAAAATACCTGAGATAGTAATAGAATTTATTATAAATCCATCTTATTAGACTATATATGGGCACCCTGACTCTGAAGTTAAATACATTTTTTGTAAAGGGAATATATCAGAAAAACTGAAAATATTAAATATATTTTGAAAGGAGGAGCAAATGAATGAAAAAACTTTGAATGTATTTAAAATCGTATTTTCAATTATTCTTTTTATAATAGGGTGTGTTAGTGCATATTCGACTTTTAAGATGAAAAATCTGGTTCATTATGGAGAAGTGAAGACAGACTTTCGAAGCGAGATAACTGCTTGGGGTGACCATCCAATACAAATCGCTGGTGCAGGTGGGGGTGGGGGAGTTGACTCTTCAAATGATGGAGTTGCAATTGGTTTAGGAATTTTCTCTGGCTTATCTATTCTTAGCTCAGCATACTTGGTGGCACAATTACAATCAAAAGAAAATAAATAGAATCCTAATTAAAATTCTTGGTCGTAAGGAAATTTTATTAAAAAAGAATTATCAACAAGAATCTGTGTAACAAAATGTAATATTGTAAGATCCAACTACCAAGTCCCTGCAAATGTAAATTAATATCAAGAAAACTTATTCAATTACTTATCAGAAACTTTCCAATTGTAAAATCAGTTTCAGTTTACAAATTATCAAAAAACACACCCAATTGAAATTTAACTAAAAATTAAAATTATTTTATTTGGTGAGAATGCGGGGCCTGCCGTATAAAACTTACCGAAAGGTTAATCCGGGCACTCGGACTCTTTCGGTAGTTTCAGGACAGTTATTGAGAGACCCTCATGCAGTGCCTCATGAGGGGTTATTCTCTCACTACCCTTACTATTTTTATACAGCCACAACCCCGCATTTTTAATATAAGATTTTGTAAAAAATTGTCAAGAGTTTTACAAGATAAAAAAACCCAATAAAATTTTTAAAAATGGCGACTTATATATATGGAGGAGAAAAATTAAGGAGGATAAAATGCCAGAGAAATTAATTTGTCCTTTATTATTGGTTGGAGCATTTGCTTCTAATGGAAGTGCAGGAATTACATCTGAAAATTTTATAAAAACGATAAAAACTTCAGGAATAGTACAATGTTTAGAGAAAGAATGTGCCTGGTATATAAAACTTGAAGAACCAAAATTTGAAGGATGCATCATGGGAAGTCTATCAGATCTAAAGAGTTTAATTTCATCTTTAACTAAAATTGAGTGTAGTTTAAATGCTCTTAGACCCTCTACTTAGAGCCTTGGCATAAAAATTAATGAAAATTTTCTTTAAAGATGTGAGAAATCTTCCACACAGAGAAACCAAAAAAATATTTATGGCAAAATAAATTTGTTTCTCATCGAAAATTTGTTTTTTAATAACTACAAAGAGAAAAAAGAATTTAATTTTTACAATCAGTAATATTTTATATGAAAAGGTCGACCTTTCAGTAGATTTGGTATTTCTGATTCTTTTGCTATCGGAATAGTTTTATTTTTCGTATGTAATTTTTTTTCACCCGTTTTTTTCTCTTTTATAATGTTTTTCTTTGAAGATTTGATTTTTTTCATTTACGTTTCTCCTTCCCTAATAATTACATAATATAAAAAAGTCTAAAAAAAGCTAAACTTTTAATACCCTGAAATTTTTCTGTTTTTACACCTCCTTTTTCTAAAATATCTTTAGCTTCCCTCATTGGATATGGATCAGCATAAATAACTTTTTTAATTCCTGCAGCTACTATTTTATTGGCACAAAGGTTGCATGGATAAGTAGTCGTATATAAAACCAAATTATGAAAATTTTTACCACCTGTTTTTATTAAATTTAATATGGCATTCTCTTCTGCATGTAACGCTCTACACATATCAAGAAGTTTCCCGTCTGTCTGTAGGTACTCTTTAAACACTTCAGTATCACAATCTGGACAGAAATATTCGATTTCTAATTCTCTTTTGCATTGTGGACAAACTCTTAAATAATTAGCGGTTTCATATCCACACTTACATTTTATAAGAGGAAGTTCAACTTTTTTCCCACATGTAGGACAATAATTAATCTTTTTTGCATGTTCTTCCAATAAGTAATCTCTATAACATTTTCCATATTCTGTAAAAATGCACGGAACTGCCCCAAAAGGAACTTCATTATAACCTGAGGACACTACATGCACAGATTCACAAATAGATTTATCAAAAAAACTCTCTTGCGGGATTACATCAATAGATGCAATAATAGCGCCTACTTTTCTTTTTAGACAAGATGACCGTCGGCTTTCTACATAAGCCATTGTCATTAACGTTTCATCTATAGATGGTATATGTTGAGGAGTAGGTTTTCCTTCTTTTTTGAGTTCAATTAATAAAATAAATCTATTGTATATATCATTAATAAACTGATTTTTATCTTTTACAGCGTCTTTATGTATATCCTTATCATTGATAATAATGATATCTGCTAAATAATTACACTTTTTTACCTGTTGTCCATAAGGTATATCTTCAGCTTGGTCACGTTCATCAGCCTTATAAAATTCTTCTTTATTTTTAAATTTCCCAATTTTAATTGTTCTATCACATCTAATTGATTGGTCAGCCTGAATTGAAAACAAATAAAAATAAGGGAATTGTTTTAATGTATGCACTTCCCCATCATTTCTAATACTGTCAACAATAATTCCTCTATAATTTCCTTCAACTTTAATGTTTTCTAATAATCTTTTAATTAAATAACTATTTCCATACTCAGCTCTTAATTCATTTCCTAAGTCTTGGAGTTGCTCTACAGTAGGATTTCTAAGATTTCTTTGTTCAAGCAATTTCTCTTAATATATCAGAAAGAGAAAAATATTTATATGGATAAAGAGATGAAATCCCTTTGGCAATATAAGTGCAACCACTTCCAATTGAACCTGTAAAACCCAAAATAATTGTATCAGCAGATAACTCCGCAGGTTGCTTAGACATTTTTTATAGTTTATATATTATAACTACTATTAATATGTCAAGGAAAAATTTCTCATCGAAACCTTGTATTTTTCTCATTTAAATCTTGTAGCTACATTGGGCTTTGATATTTGGATTTAAAAATTTTTTAAATTTTTTGATTTTTCCTCTTGACATACAGTATATTGTGCATTATATTTAATAAGCCTCAACATATAGGGGTAAAGGAGGAGGAAATATGGGTAAAGATAAGAATGAAGGTTTCCCAGAAAATGCCATAAGGATTTTAAAAGCTCGATATTTCATGAAAACTGAGAAAGGAGAGCTCATTGATAAAAAACCTTCGGACCTGTTCTCCAGGGTAGCGAAATATATTGCTTCTGCTGAAAAAACTAAAAAGGAGCAGGAATACTGGGAGAGAAAATTTTTTGAAATCATGATGAATCGGGATTTCATGCCAAACAGTCCAACCCTCACTGGTGCAGGAAGAGGCATGTGTCTGAGTGCTTGCTTTGTTCTTCCAATTGAAGACTCAATGGAATCTATCTTCGAAACAGTTAAAAATGCAGCCTTAGTCCATAAGGAGGGTGGCGGTACGGGTTTCGATTTCAGTCGTTTGCGTCCTAAGGGAAGTTTTGTCCGCAAAACTCAAGGAATTGCCTCAGGTCCTGTCTCCTTCCTAAAGGTTATTGACGCAGCAACAGAAGCTGTAAAACAAGGTGGATGCGTTGCACCAGATACTATTGTCCCCACTGATAGAGGTATGGTAGAAATCAGAGAATTAGGTCCTACTAATAAACCGGGCTGGTATCCTTTAAAAATAAAAGTCCAGACTGATGAAGGTTTAATGGAAACCGACGAATTTTATAATAATGGCAAAGTATTAGTTAAAACTATTATCACAGAATGCGGATATCATCTTACAGCTACTCCAGACCATAGAATTAGAGTAATTAATGAAAGAGGCGAATATGTCTGGAAAAAACTGAGTGAAATCAATGAAGATGATTGGGTCGCCCTTCAAAAGGATACATACATTGATGCTTCTACATCTTTGCCTAAATTAGAAATAAAACCTCATTTTAATGCAAAAAAAATTCGCCTTCCTGAAAAATTAACCCCTGAATTGAGCGAATTATTCGGGTATTTTATTGGAGATGGATGTTTTCATAATGGAAGATTAATTCTTTCAATTTCCCATTCTCAACTTGATTTAAAAGAACACTTTGAAAAAATAGTAAAAAAAGAATTTGGCATTGAGGGTCGAGTTGAACAGAAATCAAATGATGCAAGCATGAAACTTATTTTTCAGAGCCCTATTCTTGAAAAATGGTTTAAGAAAATTGGAATAGTTAAAGAATCTTCTTCAAAAGCAGAAATACCAGAAATCATTTTCAAAACAACAAGGGAAAATGCATGTGCTTTTCTCAGAGGTCTCTTTGAAGCTGACGGAACTGTATCCAAGGAAGGTTATATTTCTTTCTCCTCGATTTCTGAAAAACTGATTGATCAAATTCAAATTTTATTATTGAGTCTTGGAATTCCTTCCCGTAAATTTTATCAGACAGAGAGAAAGGATAGTTTTGGTCGTAATCCTCTGTATAGATTAAATATAATCACCAAGAGCGGATATGAAAACTTTATTAACAGAATAGGTTTTACAAGCAAATTGAAAAGGAAAAGATTGCAGAGCATGTCAAAAAAACCATGGGAATTTAATGATATTATACCTAATCAAGCTTATATAATTACTGCCTGCTATAAATATGTGGGTGCAGGATGTGGTGCTGGAAGAACCAAAAAAGGAGCAAACAGAGCTCTTTATAGAGATATCCAGCATTATCTTGTAGGAATTGTTTCTCCAAGGAATTTGACCCGTTCAAGATTGAATTATCTCATAGAAAAGCATCCAGAACTCAGGGAGAACCAAGCTCTTATGTCCTTACTAAAGAAAAACCAGTTCTATGATAGAGTAAAGATAATAAAAGAAGATTATTCCTTGACTCTTGACCTTTCAGTACCTGGTTCTCATACATACATTGCCAATGGATTTGTTTCGCACAATACGAGGAGAGGCGCAAACATGGGAATTTTGAGAGTTGACCATCCAGATATTGAGGAATTCATAACAATGAAAAGGGATGGCAGAACTCTTACCAATTTTAATATTTCTGTTGCAGCAACTGATAAATTCATGCGTGCTGTGAAAAATGATAGTTATTATGAAATTTACAATCCTCATCTTAAAAAAGTTGTGGGTAAAAAGAAGGCACGCGAAATTTTCCGTATGATAGTTGAGTCTGCCTGGGCAGTGGGAGACCCAGGACTTGTATTTATAGATAGAATTAACAGACTTAATCCAACAAAATATCTCGGACCAATCCGCGCAACAAATCCTTGTGTGGTTGGAGATACATTAGTCGCAACCGAAAAGGGATTAATAAAGATAGAAGAATTAATGAAAAAATACCCTTCAGGAGGAATTAAGGCTGTAACTGATATTAGAGTTAATCCACTCCTTTCTATTATGGAAGGTACATACAGGCAAGAAATAGAAATTCCTTACGGAACAGAATTGTTTAATATATCTAGAGTCCTCTTTACAGGGATAAAACCTGTTGTAAAATTGGTTACAAAAGAAGGGTTTGAATTAATAGTTACATCTGATCATAAAATAGCTACTTCCTCTGGCTGGAAAGAAGTAAAAGACATAAAACCTGGAGAAAAAATTCTTATCCAATCGGGAAAAGGTCACTTCCCTATCCAAAGTAATCTTCCTTTTAAACCCAAAAATGAAATTATTGGAAAAAATGGCAAGAAAATTAAGTTTGCACTTCCTCAACAGTGGACAGAAGACTTAGGAATTGTTTTAGGATGGCTAATTGGAGACGGATGGCTCAGAAAATCTAAAAAGGATTCACGAGTGGGATTTAGTTTCGGAAAAGATGATGCTGAATCATTTAAAGTTTTAAAAAGCATCTTAAATAAATATTACACCCGAAACATTCGAGAAGTAAAAAGGGCAAATTCTGTCATACATCTTTCTTATCATTCAAAATATTTTGTCGAATTTTTCCTAAAATTAGGAGTAAAGCCTGTTAAGGCAGATAAAAAACGAGTTCCTAATTCTCTTTTCACCGCTTCCAAAGAGGCAGTAATAGGATTTTTAAAAGCACTTTTTACTGCGGATGGAACAGTTAACTTCCACGAAGGTAAATCTGCTTATATAAGACTCTCTTCAAAATCAAAAGAACTTTTAAAAGATGTCCAATTGCTTCTTTTAAATTTAGGAATTTACTCAAAAATTTATGAGCGATTTAGAGCTCCAAGAAAAAGCTTTAAATATAAAACTACAAAAGGTAAACAAAAAGAATATATTTCTGACGGGATTTTATATGAACTTGAAATTTCAAAAGATTCAGTACCAAAATTTATTAAAGAAATTGGATTTTTAGGCACCAAGCATCAATCTAAGATTGAGTTATTGCAAAATAAAACATATTATCAATCAAAATTTTATGCCACTGTTAAAGAAATAATTCCTATTGGTAAACGGAAAGTATATGACTTGACAGAACCCATAACTCACTCCTTTATTGCTAATGGAATTGTATGTCACAATTGTGGAGAACAACCGCTTCATGATTATGAGTCCTGCAATCTTGGCTCAATTAATCTTTCAAATTTCTATGACCCAAAGAAAAAGGATAAATTTGACTGGGAAAGATTTGCTGATGTAATACGCACTGCAGTAAGATTTCTGGACAATGTTATTGAGGTAAATAAATATCCTCTTCCTCAAATTGAACAGATGACCAAGGCAAATCGAAGAATCGGTCTTGGAATAATGGGCTGGGCTGACCTTCTCATTAAAATGAAAATAAAATACGACACCCCACAAGCACTGAAATTAGCAGAGAAAATTGCATCTTTTCTCAGAAAAGTCGCAATGGAAGAGTCGCAAAGGCTTGCAGAAGAGAGAGGAAGTTTTCCAAACATAGATAAATCAATTTACAAAGGCAAAAAGATGAGAAATGCTACGGTTTTCACCATTGCTCCTACTGGAACGATCTCCAGAATAGCTGGCTGTTCGTCATCTATTGAACCAATTTTCTCCTTTGAGATTGTATCAAAAATAATTGACCAGGAAATAAAAGACATCCATCCCCTTTATGCTGAATGGAAAGAGAAAAATCCCGATAAACCTCTCCCTCCCTATTTTATAACCGCCCATCAAATTCCACCCGAATGGCACATTAAACATCAGGCAGTTTTCCAGAAATATGTAGACAATTCTGTCTCCAAAACAATAAACTTTCCGAATAAAGCAACAGTAGAAGATATTGAAAAAGCCTATTTACTTGCATATGAACTGGGAACAAAAGGAATCACTGTCTATCGGGATGGTTGCAGAGCAGAACAAGTTCTTTATAGGCCTGACCAGTTAGCGAGACTTGTTCCAAAGGAAAGGCCGGATTCATTGCAGTCTGTAACTGATAAAATTACAACTGGCTTTGGAAATCTCTATGTAACAATTACCTTTTATGAAGGTAAACCCTTTGAGGTATTTGCAAGCATAGGAAAAAGCGGATATTCCACAATGGCTGATGCAGAGGCAATCGGGCGTCTGATTTCCCTTGCTCTTAGAAGTGGAGTTGATCCGCGAGAAGTAGTTGACCAGCTAAAAGGAATAGGAGGAGCTGAGCCAATTTTCCATGGTGGTAAATTAGTTCAATCTATTCCTGATGCAATTGCCCAGGTTCTTGAAAGACATATTGGGAAAATAGAAAACAAGCGAAAAAAGGACATGTATGTGAATATCTGTAAAAACTGCGGTGCAACTTTACCAGATGAGAAATGTCCAACCTGCCCTGTCTGCGGATGGAATAGATGCTCAGGAGCATAAAAAAACTAAAAATTATTTTAAAAAATAGCTTTTAATTTTAAATTGTAGATTTTAGTTTTTCGTTTTAAGTTTTTAGCTTTTTATGGAGGTAAGGGATGTTGATGCCGGATAAATGGATAAAAAAGATGGCTTTGGAGAAAAAAATGATTGAACCTTTTGTAGACCATCAGGTGACAAAAGGAGTTATAAGCTATGGACTTTCTTCCTATGGCTATGATTTCCGCTTAGCAGATGAATTTAAAATTTTTCGAAATAAAATTTCTGGAGTTGTTGACCCGAAAAATTTAAAGCCTGAATTTTTTGAAATCTTTAAGGGAAAGGAATGCATAATCCCTCCGAATTCCTTTGTTCTCGCAAGAAGCCTTGAATATTTTAGAATTCCAAGGAAAGTTACCACTATAGCACTTGGAAAATCAACTTATGCCCGATGTGGAATAATTGTAAATGTAACTCCTTTTGAGTCTGAATGGGAAGGCTATGCAACTCTTGAAATTTTAAATACTGGACCTCTTCCTGCAAAGGTTTATGCTTATGAAGGAATCTGCCAAATTCTCTTTTTCTTATCCGATGAAGAATGTGAAATTTCATACAAAGACCGAAAGGGAAAATATCAGAAACAAAAAGGCATTGTTTTGCCCAGAATAAATTCAGAATAAAAATTTATAAAATGAATCTTTACAATATAGCCACACAGATTTTTCAATCTGCCCTTGATGAGGTAGATGCAGAAAAATTAATAGAAAAATCAGTTTTTCTTAAGGACAACAAATTTTTTATTAAAGAACAGGAATTCGACTTATCCTTATTTAAGAATATCTATGTTATTGGAATAGGAAAAGTCTCCTCTTATATGGCAAAGGCTCTTTCTGAAATTTTAAAGGATAAAATTACATATGGAATTGTGGTCTATCTTCCTGAACATGAAGTGAAATTAAAAAATATAACTTTTTTACCCGGCTCCCATCCTGTTCCTGATGAGAAAAGTTTAAAAGCTGGAGAAGAAGTTTTAAAATTAGCCCGACAATTGGGTGAGGAGGATTTAGCTATTATACTAATTTCTGGTGGAGGCTCTGCATTAATGGTTAAACCTCTTGAGGGAATTTTCCTTGAAGATAAAAAGAAAATTACAAAGCTTTTGCTTGCATCAGGAGCAAATATTTCTGAAATCAATACAGTGAGGAAACATCTTTCAAAAATTAAAGGAGGAAATCTTGCTCGTGCTATTTTTCCTGGTTCAATTATTAATTTAGCTATTTCTGATGTTATTGGAAATTCCTTAGAAGATATTATCTCAGGACCAACCTACTGGGACTCCACAACTTTTTATGATGCATATTCTGTTTTGAAAAAATATAAGATATGGGATAAAGTGCCTCTTTCTGTTCAAAAAGTAATTCTTAAGGGAATAAAAGGGGAAATTCCTGAAACTCCAAAGAAAAATTTTAAAATTTTTGAAAAAACTTCAAGTTTTATTATAGGAAATAATAGAACTGCCCTTGAATCTGCCATGAAAAAAGCACAGGAATTAGGATTCAACACAGAAATTTTAACTGATTCAGATTCAGGAGAAGCAAGAGAAAGAGCAACTTATTATGCTTCAATCTTCAAAAAATTAATTCAATCTGAGAAACCCAAATGTCTTCTTTCAGGAGGCGAATTAACCGTAACTGTAATAGGAAAAGGCAAAGGAGGAAGAAATCAGGAATTCGTTTTAGCCTGCTTGATTGAGATGAGTAAAATTTCAACAAATAAAAACTGGTTGATTGCAAGCATAGGAACAGATGGAACTGATGGACCAACAGATGCAGCAGGAGCCTGGATTACTCCAGAAATTTTGGAAAAGACGAAAAAACTGAAATTAAACCCTGTTGAATATTTAAATAACAATGATTCTTATAGTTTTTTCTCACAAGTAGATGGGCTGATTAAAACCGGACCAACAAAAACAAATGTAATGGATATCCGAATCTTTCTCGTTCAATAATTTACTTGACAATTTATTAATCTAATATAATATATTATATTAAAGGAGAATCATCATGAACATTTCCATTTATATAAAAGAACCTCTGTTACGGGAAGTAAAAAGAAGAGCTAAAATGAAAGGGATGAGTTTGTCAAGTTTTATAGAGAAGGCTTTATTAAATATGATAAAGGAGCCTATTCCTTCTATAAAAATGAAAACCTTGGACAATTTAGAAGGAATTGTGGAACTTGGAGGAGATGCCCTCAAAGACACAGAAAAATATTATGAGTGAGAAAGCTATTCTTGATGCTAACTTTCTGGTAGCCTATTTCGATAGAAACGATATCTGGCATACCCAGGCGATAAAAATAAAACAAAAAATGGAAAAGGAGAATATTGAAGGGATAATTTTGGATTGTGTATTGATTGAAGTATTTTCTGTCCTATGCAGAAGATTCGAGAAAAAGGAACATAGTAAACTTGCTGAAATTATAGATATCATAAGTAAAGCAATCCCTGAGGATAAAATAGTGTGGGCGTATCCTAATATAACAGATTATTATAGAGACATTTTATCCATTATAAAAGAATATGGGGGAATACTAAATTTCCATGATGCACTAATTGCATTAGTAGCTAAAAATATTGAGGTAAAAAATATCGTTAGTTTTGATAAAGATTTTGATAATATACCTTGGTTAAAAAGAATAAATGAATAAAATCATAATTCAAAATTATTACTACTTAGTCTTCCTGGATTTCTTCTTCCTCAACATAAAGTCTTCCTTTGCTTTCTAACTCAAAGGTCAAACAGCACATTAATCTTCCACATAACCCAGATATTTTAGTTGGATTTATTACAACCTGCTGTTCTTTTGCTTTCTGAATTGTTACTGGCTCAAATGCTTTCATAAAAGTGAAACAGCACAATGTTCTTCCGCAAACTCCTATACCTCCTACCATTTTAGCCTCATCTCTGACCCCTATCTGCCTCATCTCAATTCTCATTTTCAATTCCTTGGCTAAATCTTTAACCAGTTCTCTGAAGTCTATTCTTCCATCCGCTGTATAATAGAAAATCCCTTTTCTCTCATTAAAGAAATATCTTACTCCAACCAGCTTCATTGGAAGTTTTCGAGCTTTAATTCTCTTCAAGCAAAAATCAAATGCTTTCTTTTCCTTAAATCTTAATTTTTCAAATTTTTCAAGGTCCTTTGGTGTTGCTTTTCTGATTATTTCTTGTATATTTCCCTTGGATTTATAATATTCGCAAATAACAGGCGATTCATTCACAACAATACCAAGCTCCCCACCAAGAGAGGAGGGCACAATACAAAAATCTCCAGGGGAAAGTTTCTCCTTTGTTCTCAGTCTCATCACTTTACCAGTGCTTCTTACTTTCACACATACTATATTATCAGGCATCTCTACCTTCCTCTCTAAAAGCAAAAATCGAAAATAAATAATCCATCAACATTCTTATTTTAACATTTTTTTCGAATGAATAAATAAGATTTTCTATTTCTTCCATATATTTTTGAATCTCATTTTGATCCACGAATCTTTCTATTTCCTTGAATTCTAAAAGAAAATTAGGATTTAAAAGATATCTGGTATCTCCTCCCTCTTTTAAAAGGATAATATCTCTACAAAAAGAAATCATGAGTTCAAGAAAATCTCTGAATTCCTCCTTAAACCCACTTGAATAGCTTTCCCGTTCAAGTCTCTTATATGTCTGGAAAATATTTTCCTTCTTTATTAAATTCTTAAAAATCTCGAATGCCTTTTGTTTCTTTTCAAAAACCACTTCCCAATCAAAGGATAGGGCTTTTTCAAGGTTGCCTTCTGCTAAGAGCGAAATCAATCTCGCTTTTTCTTCGTCATAGCCGTTTTCCCTTAAAATGGACTCAATTTCTTCCCTTTTAATGGAGGAAAAAGGAATTATTTGACACCTTGAACGAATTGTTGGGAGGAGGAATGATGGATTATTCGTGATTAGAATAATTATGGTGAAAGAAGGTGGCTCTTCAAGTATTTTTAAAATTGCATTTGAGGCTTCTTCATTAAGTTTTTCAGCCTGATCTATTATATAAACTCTATAATAACCTACCATTGGTTTAAGATAAGCGGTCTGTATAAGAAATCTCATCTGGTCTATTTTTATAAATTGTCCTTCAGGAGAAATAATAATAACATCAGGATGATTTTCATTATCAATAGAATTGCATTGAGAACATTCATTACATGGTTCAATCTTGCTTTTTTCACAGTTAAGAGCTTTTGCAAGACCAAGGGCCATCAATTTTTTCCCAGATCCTTCTGGCCCAGCAAAAATCAGAGCATGAGGAAGCCTTTCTTTTTCTATGAAAGCCTGAAGAATTTTTTTTACTCTTTCATTTCCTGGAATATTAGAAAAAGCCATCTTTCTTTAAAATTAAAATATAAAAACTAACTTGTTATTGGTCAATGGTATAATTGTGAAAGATTCTCCAAATAACCAATAACAAATAACCATTAATAATTTTTAGCTTGTCATTTTTATATTAACTCATCAAGCTCTAAATCACTCTTTTATAGTTCAGTACTCTTTCCAAAAATTGTCCTGTATAGGAATTCTTACATTTTGCAACCTGCTCTGGAGTGCCCTCAGCTACAATTTTTCCACCTTCTTCTCCTCCTTCAGGACCAAGGTCTATTATATAATCGCTATATTTTATTACATCCAGGTTATGCTCAATTATGATAACAGTATTACCCTTATCAACAAGTTCAGAAAGAAGTTCAAGAAGTTTTTTTACATCATCAAAATGAAGTCCAGTGGTAGGCTCATCAAGAATATAAAGTGTCTTCCCTGTTCCTTTCCGACTAAGCTCTTTTGTCAGCTTAATTCTTTGAGCTTCTCCTCCAGAAAGAGTAGGTGCTGGTTGACCGAGTTTTATATAACCAAGTCCGACTTTCTTTAAAGTAAGAAGCTTTTCTTTTAGAACAGGAACATTTTTTAAATATGAAAATGCCTCATCTACAGTCATTGAAAGATAGTCTGATATATTTTTCCCTTTATATAATATTGCGAGAGTTTCTTTATTATATCTTTTTCCTTGGCACCTTGGACAGGTAACAAATACATCAGGTAGGAAGTGCATTTCAATTTTTTTCACTCCTGCTCCTTTACATTCTTCACATCTTCCTCCCTTTACATTAAAACTAAATCTTCCAGGCTTGTATCCCCTAAGTCTTGCCTCTGGCACTCGAGAGAATAATGCTCTTAGATGGGTGAATAAGCCAGTATAAGTAGCAGGATTTGAACGGGGAGTTCTCCCAATGGGCTTCTGGTCAATTGAAATAACTTTATCTATATTTTCAAGCCCAATTATTTCATCGTGTTCGCCGGGTGTCTCCTTTGCCCTATAAAATATTTTTGCAAGCGCTTTATACAAGATATCGTAAACAAGCGTGCTTTTTCCTGAACCTGACACACCTGTTATACAAACCATAACTCCAAGGGGTATTCTGACATCAATGTTTTTCAAATTATGCTCACGAGCTCCTTTGATTATAAGCCAAGCTTTTGGTTTTCTCCTTGAGGAAGGTACAGGTATATATTTTTCACCCTTTAAGTATGAGGCAGTGAGTGAATGAGTTGAATATTTTAAAATTTCTTCAACACTTCCCTCTGCTACCTTATATCCTCCTTGCTCACCACTTCCAGGTCCTAAATCCAGAATAAAATCTGCAGACCTTATAGTCTGCTCATCATGTTCAACCACAATAACTGTATTTCCCAGATCTCTAATGCCCTTTAGAATTGATATAAGTTTTCTGTTATCTCTCTGATGTAAACCAATTGTTGGCTCATCAAGAACATACATTACCCCTCTAAGCCTGCTTCCAATTTGTGTTGCTAATCTCACTCTCTGAGCTTCTCCTCCTGCTAAAGTAGTAACCGGACGATTTAAATCAAGATAGGAAAGTCCGAGCTCATTCATAATTTCAAGCCGGGAACGAATTTCCTTTAAAATTTTTTCAGCAATTATTTTCTTATTTGAAGGAAATTCTATGGAACTTATTTCTTTGAGCAACTTTCCAGCAGGTAATGAGCACCACTCATAAATATTTTTCCCTCCAATTTTTACGGCTAAACTCTCAGGTTTTAATCGCTGACCCTTGCAGGCAGAACATAACTTATCAGTCAACTCTATTTCTCCCCATTCATTGTAAGTTATTTCAAAGCCAAGCCCGTTACATACACTGCATGCACCATATGGACTATTAAAGGAAAAATTTCTCGGTTCAAGCTGGGGAAGGCTTATTTCGCAATAGGGGCAGAAAAGTTTTTGGGAAAAGAATCGCTCATTTCCTTCAGAATCAATTATCAATAAATTACCATCAGCTAACTCCAACGAATAGTGGATTGCTTCTTTTAATCTTTCTATCTCTTCAGAAGAAATTATAATTTCATCAATTAAAATCTCTATATTATGTTTTTTTGTTTTCTCAAGCCGAATTGATTCTTCTAGTTCCCGGAATTCTCCATCAATTCTGGCTCTTAAAAAACCTTTTTTCTTCATTTTTTCAAGAAGCTTGTGATATTCGCCCTTTCTCCCCCTTACTACAGGAGAGAGAATTTTAATTTTTTGAGTTCTATATTCTTCTGAAATTTTCTCGAAAATTTCTTTTGCTGTCTGGGACTCAACTATTCTATTGCAATTCGGACAGTGTGGAGTTCCAACCTTTGAAAAAAGCAATCTTAAATAATCATAAATCTCGGTCATTGTGCCAACAGTTGAGCGAGGGTTATGGGATATTGTCTTCTGATCAATCGAAATTGAAGGAGATAGACCTTCGACTAATTCCACATCAGGTCTTTCAAGCTGTTCAATAAATTGACGGGCATATGTTGAAAGACATTCAATATACCGTCGTTGCCCTTCAGCATACAAAGTATCAAAAGCTAAGGAGGATTTACCAGAACCACTTGGTCCAGTAATTACAATAAATTTATTTCGAGGCAAACTTACATTAATTTTTTTTAAATTATGCTGTGAAGCTCCTCTAATTTTTATCCTTTCTATCACATTATCATTTTATATCTTTATATAAAAATTGAAAAGAGGAAGGAAAACTTTCTTTTTGATGTTACTTCTTCAAAAAAAGATATAAAAAAAGTTAAAAATTAAAGAAGCTAATCAATCGCTAATTTTTGTTTTATATGCTTAAAGGTTTCAAGGACTTTTTCAAGCTGTTCATCTGTGTGAGTTGCCATATAGCTCGTTCTAAGCAGAGACATATTTGGTGGAACAGCAGGAGGTAAAGCAACATTAGTGTATATACCTGCCTCAAATAGAATTTTCCATGCCTGCATTGTTTTCAGTTGGTCTCCAATTATAATCGGAATAATTGGTGTTTGGCTGTTTCCAACATTGTATCCTATTGCTCTAAGTTCTCTTCTCATCATCTCTGAAATCTTATTCACTCTCACTACTCTTTCTGGTTCCTCTTCAATAACATCCAAGGCAGCAAGAACAGCAGCAACATTAGGTGCAGGGAGACTAGCACTAAAAATTAGAGGACGGGCAAAATGTTGAATCCAGTGAATTGTCTCTTTATCTCCAGCAATAAAACCACCCACTGATGCAAATGACTTACTAAAAGTACCCATTATTAAATCAACATCATCCACACAATTAAAATGGAAGGCTGTGCCTCTTCCTCCTCCCAAAACACCTACTGAGTGAGCATCATCAACCATTAATCTTGCACCATATTTTTTACAAAGAGGGATTATTTCTGGAAGTGGAGCTATGTCTCCTCCCATGCTAAAAACACCATCAACTATTACCAGTTTCCCTTTTTCTTTTGGATAACTCTGTAAAATCTTCTCCAAATCCTTTGTATCATTATGTTTGAAATACCTCTTTTCTGCTTTTGACATTCTCACCCCATCAACAATACTTGCATGCACTTCCTTGTCGGTAATCACCACATCTTCTTTATCAAGAATACAGGAAATTGTTCCAAGATTTGTTTGAAATCCAGTGCTGAAAACAAGAGCTTTCTCCTTTCCAACAAATTTCGCAAGCCTTTCCTCTAACTCTAAATGCATTTCAAGAGTTCCATTTAAAAACCTTGACCCTGTACAGCTTGTTCCATATTTTTTGATTGCCTCAATAGCTGCTTCACGAACCTTTGGATGTGTTGTTAAGCCGAGATAATTATTAGAACCAATCATAATTAATCTTTTATTTCCTATAACAACTTCTGTTCCTTCTGTTTCATTTAATGGGATAAAAAATGGATAAACTCCCATTGCCTGAGCTGTCCGTGGATTTGTTGGATATCCTAATTTTTGGGCAAATTCCGGTTTTGAATAAAATGCCTTACACTTTTCAAATATATCCATAGCCCCTCCTTTTCTGCTTTTGTAAATATTTCAATTTTCTCCTCTCCAACTAACTTAAAACTTATAACACAAGCAGGCTTTTGAGTCAAAAATCTATTATTTTTCTAAGGAATCTACATATTGACTGATTCTGACAAATAAAATATAGTTAAACAGTAAATGAGTCAAAAGGAAAAAGGTTATATTCAGGTTTATACTGGTAATGGAAAAGGTAAAACAACCGCAGCTTTGGGATTAGCTCTAAGAGCAGCAGGCCATGGTTATAGGACATATATTGGGCAATTTCTTAAAGGACAGCATTATGGCGAACTTGAAGCCATTAAAAATTTGTCTCCTTATATTGTTATTGAGCAATTTGGAAGAAAAGGTTTTATACATGTAAAGAAGGAGAATCCAGACGAAGAGGATATAAAAAGGGCGCATATAGGGCTTGAAAAATGCAGAAAAGCAATGCTTTCAAGAAAATATAAAATTGTTATTTTAGATGAAATCAATGTAGCTATTTATTTTAATCTTCTTACTGAAAAAGAGATCCTTGATTTCATTAATCAAAAACCAGAAGAGGTTGAACTTATTTTAACAGGCAGATATGCTCCTGAATCTATTATTGAGCGTGCTGACCTGGTTACAGAAATGAAGGAAATAAAACATTATTACCAAAAGGGGGTTAAGGCAAGAAAAGGTTTTGAGAAATAATTAATGGAAAAACATAAATTTGAAGAACTTGTTGAAGAAACTATAAAAAATTTGCCCAGAAAATTTAAAAAATACTTAAACAATATTGCAATTATTGTTGAAGACAGACCTCCTGATACAAGTCCTCATAATCTTGTACTCGGAATTTATCATGGAGTACCACTTAAACATAGAGGAGCCTTTTATGGAAATGTCCCACCAGATGTTATTGTGATTTATAAAGAATCAATTGAAAGAATTTGTAGAACAGAAGATCAAATAAAAGAAAAAATTAGAGAAGTTATCTTACATGAAATAGGACATTACTTTGGATTTAGTGAAATGGAATTAAGAAAAATGGAAGAAGATTAAGTAAATGCATACAAAAGCCATTGAAATCCTTGGCTTAAAAATAGGAATTTTATCCAATAAAAAGGAACTCCTTCCAGTTTTTCCTTTAAAAATAGAACTTAAATCCCTTTTAACTGATTTTCATGAAATTAAAGAAATAGAATATAATCAAGATCTCGATGCTTATTTTATTATTCTTGATGAGGAAAAATTAAAACCCAGAATTTTTATAACTCAGAGCAGAATTTTTGCACACGGTCCTTTTGTAAGATTGACAAGGGAGTGCGAGGATTTAAGGTACAGTTTTTTCGGGAATGAGGGACTTTTTTTCCGATTTGTCTTATTTCTTCTTGAAGAAAAAAGAGATATTTATAGTTTTCATGCTTGCAGTTTGTATGACGAAAAGTTAAAAGAATTTTATATTATTTGTGGCTCAGCAGGAAGTGGTAAAACATGTCTTCTTTTAAGGGGCTTGGAACTTGGTTTGAAACTTTTCTCTGCGGAAATGACCCACTTTAAGATTGATAAAAATGAGATAAAATTCTTCAAAGGAGCACTGGTTGACAATATAAGAATTGGAAATCTTAAATACAATTTCCCTGAAATAATAAAATCTCTTTCATTAAAACTTCCTGATGCAGAAGATGAATGGGGTAAGAAAATAGCAATTAATTTAAGTAAATATGAAACTTCTTTTAATGAACTCATTAACCCTAAAATAACAATAATCTTTCCCAGAATAGAAGAGAACAGAGAGAGGATAGATTTAACTGATATAACCAATAGGAAGAAAACTATTATAAAATTACTTTTTGATTATGCAACAGAGAAGATTGGTGAAGAATTTTTAATATATGAATCCATTCCTGTGAAGTTTATTGATACTTTTGAAGCTGGATTAAGAAGAATTGAGAAAATTAAAAACTTTATTGAGAAAGGAAAAATAAAAAGGGTCTTAAAAATTTTTGCGGGAGCAAGAAACTGCTGGGAAGGAATAATAAATTAATGAAAAACTATTATTTATGATTTTAAGTTTTTAGTTTTATATGGAGGTAAACATGAAAGCTTGGGAAAATATTATTGAGCCACCGATTAAAGGAAGAACTAAGAAACCAAGAGAAAATGGAATTACAATGGTAATTGATAAAGGGCTTGGATTGAATGAAATAAAAGATTTAATTTTAACAGCAGGAGATTATATTGACATAATAAAATTAACCTTTGGAACCTCTGCTTTCTATGAAAAAGAATTATTAAAGGAAAAAAATAAATTAATTACAGAGGCAGGAATAGATGTCATGCCAGGTGGAACATTTCTTGAAGTTGCAGTTTGGAAGAATGTTTATGATAGATTTTTAGAAAGGGCACGTGAACTTGGATTTACAATGATAGAGGTTTCTGATGGAACAATAAAGATGGATTTGGATAAAAGAAAAGAAATTATAAAAAGGGCAATTGACGAAGGTTTTAAAGTGGTCTCAGAAGTTGGGAAAAAAGATCCAAGCGAAAAGATTCCAGTTTCTCTTATGCAAAATGTGATTTTTAACGACCTTGAATCAGGTGCTTTTAAAGTTATTGTGGAGGCCAGGGAAGCTGGAAAGGGCGTGGGCATATATGATAATGAAGGGAAAATAAAAGAAGATGAAATCAATAATATAATCTCTGGAATAAAAGATATAAATTATCTAATATGGGAAGCCCCACAAAAAAATCAACAACGATATTTGATTCTCAGATTTGGACCAAATGTTAATCTCGGTAATATTCCTCCAGAAGAAGTCTTAGCTTTAGAAGCCCTGCGCCAAGGCCTTAGAGGCGACACTCTGAAAAAAGCATATTTAGAATCTTAAATTAATTTTTATATTGACTTAATAAAATTAATTGTTATAATACAGCCTAATTATTCTTTTAAAAGGAGAGGATAATGAAATTTTTGCCTCAGGGTAAAAAATTTTTTGAATTATTTAATGAGCAGGCAAATCATTTAATAAAAGCCTCCGAAATATTAAAAAATCTTATCCAAAATTTTGAGAATTTAGAAGAGTACTCAAAACAATTTTCAGATCTTGAGCACGAGGCTGACAATACCACCCACAGAATTATTGAAATGTTAAACCGAACTTTTATCACTCCAATTGATAGAGAGGATATTCATTCACTGGCTCATCAACTTGACGACATAATTGATCTTATTCATGAGGGACTCCATTATACAATCCTTTATAAAATAGAGAAACCAACTTTTCACTTTGAGAAAATGGTGGATGTTTTGATTATGTCACTCAGTCATGTTGCAGAGGCAATTAAATCTCTTAAGGATTTTAAACACCCAAAAAAACTAATGAATTTTTGCATTGAAATTAATAGGTTAGAAAATGAAGGAGATGCAATACTTAGAAAAGCTATGGAAGAATTAATAAATAATAGGGAAGATTATTTCGAGCTCATTAGATGGAAAGAAATTTACAATTCATTGGAGCAGGCAATTGATAAATGTGAGGATGTTGCGAATACAATAGAAGGAATAGTAATAAAAAATTCATAAAATAATATAATAATTAGGAGTTATAAAATTGTCTAATTTGTGGATAATAATAATTATAATAGCCTTAGCTTGGTTATATGACTTTTTCAATGGAATGAACGATGCTGCAAATGCAATAGCAACTACAATCTCAACAAGAGCTTTGTCTCCCCTTTCAGCAGTTCTTCTTGCTGCAGTGCTAAATATTATTGGTGCATTGCTAACAACTGAGGTTGCAAAAACAATTGGCAAAGGAATAGTTGATCCCAAAATAATAGGTTCTAATGTTGTAATATGTGCCCTAATAGGAGCTATTATATGGGTCGCTTTTTGCACTTTTTATGGAATCCCCATTAGTATAACACATTCACTGATAGGCGGAATAATGGGAGCTGTAATAATTGCAAAAGGTTATTCTGTCCTGAAGCTCGCTGGTTTGAAAAAGGTTTTTTATGCAATGATTCTATCTCCAATAGCAGGATTTATAATCGGATTTATATTTATGGTAGTAATAATTTGGATTTCAAAAGACTTTGCCCCAAATAAAGCCAACAAGTTTTTCAGATTATGCCAGATATTTTCTGCTTCAGCAGTAGCCCTTTCCCATGGAGCTAATGATGCCCAGAATGCAATGGGTATTATAACCATGGCTCTGGTTGTTGGAGGATTTATGAAAACCTTTCATGTTCCATTATGGGTAATTTTGGGCTCAGCTTTTTTTATGGGTTTTGGAACTTTTATGGGTGGCTGGAAAGTTATAAGAACCCTTGGGCAAAGAGTTGTAAAGCTTGAACCTGTTCATGGGTTCAGTGCAGAAACTTCCTCAGCTTTTGTTATTTTATTTAATTCCTTTATTGGTGCTCCAATTAGCACAACTCATGTTATATCCACAGCTATAATGGGGGTAGGAGCTACCCGAAAATTATCTGCTGTGAAATGGGGAGTTGTTTTACATATAGTTTTAACTTGGATCTTAACTATTCCTGGAGCAGGAGTTTTCTCTGCTCTTTCATATTTTCTGATTGATCTTTTTAGAAAAATTTAATTAATCTTTCTCCCTGAGCCATCCAGGAAGGGCTCCCTGCTTCCTAGCTTCAATTAAGAAATTTTCCAATTCCTTTTTAGCCCTTGCTTCTTCCTCCTTTGCCTTGAGCAATTTTTGATAGGTTTCACTAATTTCTCTCTGAATTTTGTCTCTGCTTGTCATGTCATCAAGTGAGTAAAATTCCTGCCATAAACCGTTCATTTTCAGTGTTAGTAAATCAACATATTCCTTTGCCTTTCTCCATCTTTCCTCATATTCCTTTTTCTTCTCTCTCCAGAACATTTCCTGTCTGTCAAGTTCGGATACAGATACAGAAGAGACCTTCCGAGGCTGATAGGTTCTTGGAGCAGGAGAAACTGGAGGGATTCTTGATATTCTTCCAGGAACAGTTCCTGATGATCTAACAATTATTGCTTCTCTTCCTCTGAATTTATGTAAATTATGATTTGTCACAACTATCGCTTTTTTACCTTTTAATCTTGCTCTTCGCTCTTTCTCCTTTTTAGCAACCTCGACCAAATCCTGGGAAAGAACTAAACTATTAAGTAAAAGAGATGAAAAGAATAAAATTAACAACTTCCTCATTTTTTCTTCTTTAAATAATATAAGACTTTTAAATATTTTGTCAATCTTGAGCGATTTTTGCGCAAAAGTTTAGTAAGTCTCAATAATAGAGAGTCTTCATGCAGCTCCAATTTCGCAGTAATAACTTTTATCGAGCCTGTATTCTGAAGCAATCGGACATGAACCACAAATGCACCCTTTTTTTGTGAATTCACAATCTGTTTTACCCCTTGCACAAAAAAGTCCCTCCATTCTGTCCTTCATGCATTGATTATGAGTTGGACAGCCTCCACATATACACTTTTTCAAATTCTCCATTGTATCAGGAATAACTGGCATTTTTTCCTCCTTAATTATTTTTTTATTTAATTCTTGCAATTCTCCAAATATTTCCCCCTGATTTTTCTCCCCTTTTAAAACCCACTTCTCCATGTAAATCAGTGAAATAAAGTCCATCAGGACCAAATGCAAGACCACATACACTCGCTGGACCTTTACCCACATATCTCAAAAAGTCATTTAAATAAACAACATTGTCATGCTCGTCAATAACCATTTCCACTATTTTCTTGCCCTTTACTCCCCTACCTTCAACATACGCATAGCCAAAAAGAGCAATAAAAAGATGGTCTTCATATTCTGGACCAAATTGTAAACCTGCAAAATCAATTGCTGTTGGAGCCTGGGTATACCACCATACAAAAATTGAATTGGTTCTCATTGACATTGGCCAGCCGTAGTTCTCTCCTGGTAGCACCTTTGCTATCCTGTCATCAACAGCAGGACCATTGTCTGATATATAAAGATGATTGTCCGATTTTCTCCAGGTAGCACCAAAGGGATTTCTAAAGCCCTTTGCATATACATAACTATTAGGAAAAGGATTATCATCTGGTATTGAACCATCGAGATTCATCCTCAAAATTTTTCCTCTTAAATCATTATCGTCCTGGGCGACTTCAGGATTTACCATTCCATCCCCAATATTTACATACAATTTATCCTCATAAATTGTAAGTGCCTGAATTTGATGGGCTGCATTTATAGAAGGAATATTATCAATTATTGTCTCAGCAGTTTCTGCTTTTAAACCATCCTTAGATTTGAATTTTAGGACTTTATTTTTAAATAAATTATCCTCTTTATAAATCAAAGAGACGAACACGTCCCCATTCTCATGAACAGCAATTCCTATTACCCCTGACTCTCCTGTTCCTGGCATTGAATAATCTGGTTCATAATTTAAAAGATTGTCAGCGAAAGTAAATACCTTAAATTCATTTGTTATTACTTTAACAGAGCCATATAGTTCTGTGACATAAAAGAAGGGGGCGTCCTTTTCCGATTTTGGATTTGGCACGAAAGCTATGTTTACAGGAAGAGATAACCCTGAGACAATTTTTTCTACTTTAAATCCCTCCCGAATTTGCCAGCTTTCTTCCACTTTTGCTCCTTATTTTCGCTTAACTTATCATATTGAACTTATAAAATCAATTGAAAAGAATTATTTTCAAAGAATCTCTTCACGAAATTTTTCTTCTTTTACTAAGATAATTTTTTAAATATTTTCCTGTGTAAGAGACCTTGCTATTTATCAATTCCTCTGGCCTGCCTTGGAAAACAACTTTTCCCCCATCCTCTCCTCCTTCTGGTCCCAGGTCAATTACGTAATCAGCACATTTAATGACATCTAAATTATGTTCTATAACAATTACTGTATTTCCTTCGTCAACAAGTTTCTGCATGCACCTTAATAGCTTTTCTATATCAGCCATATGTAAACCTGTTGTTGGCTCATCAAAAAGATAAAGGATTCTTTTTCCTTTCTCATGAATTAAATAATGTGCTAATTTAATTCTCTGGGACTCACCAGCAGAAAGCGTTGTGGTTGGTTGACCCAGTTTTAAATATCCAAGTCCAACCTCCTCAAGGGGCTTTAATTTCCTCGTAATTTCTGGATATTCTCTAAAGAAATCAATAGCTTCAGAAATAGTCATATCAAGAATTTCAACAATATTTTTACCCTTAAATCTGATTTTAAGAACATCTGGCTTAAATCTTTTACCTCCACATTCCTCACAGGTTAAAACAACATCTGATAGAAACTGCATTTCAACAATTTGCTGACCTGCACCTTTGCATTCTTCGCATCTCCCACCTGGAACATTGAATGAGAAATACCCGGGCTTATAACCCATTGCAATTGATTCCCTTGTATTTGCCAGTAATTTTCTTATTTCATCCATTGCTTTAACATATGTAGCGGGAATTGAACGAGGTGAAGTACTTAATGGCGATTGGTCAACCATAACTACTTTATCTATTTTTTCTTTTCCTCTTATCTCTAAGAAGCCCTCCTTTTCTTCTCCTATTATTCCTCTGTATAATACCTCATAAACTAAAGTGCTCTTTCCAGAACCGGATACACCTGTTACACATGTAAACGCGTTTAGAGGGAATTTTACATTTATATTTTTTAAATTGTGCTTTCTTGCGCCAGTAACCTCAATAAATTCAGGTCCTATTTTCCTTTTCCGTGCGGGAATTTTTATTTTCGCCTCACCCCTCAAATATTTTGCAGTCAAGGATTTTTTATCTTTCAAAAATTGATGAAAGGAACCTGAAAAAATGACCTCACCACCATATGGACCCGCACCTGGACCGAGGTCAACTACAAAGTCACCTGATTTTATTATTTCAGGGTCATGTTCTACAACAACAACCGTATTTCCCATATCTCGAAGTGTCTTCAAAATTTTTATCAATCTTTTATTGTCCCTTGGATGCAAACCTATACTTGGCTCATCGAGGATAAAGAGGGTCCCCACTAATGAGGCACTTAAAGCAGAGGCTAAATTTATTCTCTGAGCTTCACCACCACTTAATGTAAAAGTCATTCTATCAAGAGTAATATAATCCAGCCCAACTTCTATTAAAAACTTCAATCTGTTCACGATTTCATCTATCAATCTTTGAGCAATTTCCCTTTCATGTGAAGATAATGTCAGATTGGAGAAAAAAGAATATGCATCTTTTACACAAAGCTTCATTAACTCTCCAATATTAAGAGAATTTATCCTATAGGCGAGAGCTTCTTTATTTAATCTTGTTCGATCGCATTCAGGACAGGGAATATATTTTCTATACCTGCTTAAAAAAACTCTCACTTCCACTTTATATTTTTTTGTTTCAAGCCAATTAAAAAAGCCTTTTACTCCGTAGTAACGGGAATCACCTTCAAGGATAAATCTTTGCTGTTCTGGAGTAAGATCTTTAAAGGGAACATCAGTTGGAATTTTTCTTCTTCTTGCTTCGTACAAAAGTTCCACCATCAATTCTTGAGAGGCTGGCTTTGTCCATGGTTCTATTGCTCCTTCCTCCAGAGATTTATTTTTATCAGGAACAATTTTATCCTCATCAAGAACAGCTAAATCTCCAAAACCATGACAGCGAGGACATGCACCATGAGGGCTGTTAAAAGAAAAGAGATTCGGGAAAGGTTCTCTATAAGGAATTTTACATTTTTTGCATTCCAACTTTTCCGAGAAAAATAATTCCTCTCTTTCTCCACTTTTATATATTACAACCTTACATCTTCCTTCTCCTTCTCTAAGGGCTATTTCAATTGAATCAACAAGCCTCTCCCTATCTTCATAATCTAAATAAAGTCTGTCCACAAGAACATCAATTTTATCGAATTCATTAAGGTTAATTTCCTCGAGAGGGACAATATCTTCATTCAGTAAAATTCTATGAAATCCTCTTTTCTGAAGAATGATTTTATCCTTTTCCTTCGACCAGGAAAAAGTTATATATAATTTTGAATTTTCCGGAAAAGAAAAAACTGTTTCTATAATTGAATCTATACTGTCTCTTCTAACAGGTTCACCACAATTCAAACAGTGCAAAATTCCAATTCGTGCGTATAGAATTCTGAGAAAATCATATATTTCTGTAACAGTTGCTACAGTTGACCTTGGATTTTTTGTAGTTGCTTTTTGCTGAATTGCTATTGCTGGTGTAATTCCTTCTATTAAATCTGCATCAGGCTTGTCCATTTTTTCTAAAAATTGTCTTGCATAGGAGGAAAGAGATTCAATATATCTTCTTTGTCCTTCTGCATATAAAGTATCAAAAGCCAAAGAGGATTTACCAGAACCACTCACTCCAGTGACAATGATTAATTTATATAGAGGAAGGTCTAAATTTATATTCTTTAAATTATGAACTCTTACTCCACGAAGAATTATTTTCTCTTCCATTTTTAATCAATTATAATTTACATGAAATCAAATAGCAATTTTCGTTTGCTTTTTATTTAAAGAGAATGAAATGGATTTAATCTTTCCTTAGACTATTATCCTTAAAGCTTTCTCAAGAATAGAATATCTCGCAGGAGGATATCCGATAATTTCACCATCTGTTTCAATAAAAACTTTTTGATTTGAAATTACTTCAAGAGATTTACATTTTTCATAATGAGCAGATTTCTTTGAAAGAATTTTTCCAGTATAAAGACTTGGTATTAAACCAAAGAGTTTTAACCGACTGACATAATCTATAAAAGCAATATGCAAGATTCCGTCATCTGCTTTGGTCTTTATTCCATAATTCATCCCTCCACCAAAGTAAGAGCATTTAAAAACCGTCAGGTTTTTCAGCCTGAGATTTATAAGCTGTTTATCATCAAGTTTAAGTTCACAATTCAACTCATCAAATTTTAATAATGCTTTCACCCCCACACTTAAAGCAGCAATATCCACACTAATCTTTTTTAAAAAATTTATAAATTTTGTAGCTGTGTCGAACTTCTGTATGGCAAGACTTATCACTCCCACACTTGAATTAGCAACAAAGTATCGTGTTATTTTCTTTCCATCGAAATCTTCACATTCCACTTTGCAAATATCAATTAAATAAGAATCTTTACTTAATAACCTATCAAGCAGACTCTGTCTTCTATCAAACATCTTCTCAAAATCACAACTGCTACCAGCTGGAAGAAAAATAAGTGTCAATTCCTCGGATTTAACCTTATCATTGTTGATTATTCCTTGAAGAACTTCATTTAGGGTGCCATCTCCTCCAAACACAGCTATTCTTCTGTATCCTTTCTCTACCAAATCAACAGAGATTTCTGTGGCATGACCAGCATGGGATGTTGGTTTAAATCCAACTTTAATCTGGGATGATTCAAGAACTTTTTGAAATTCCTCCCATTTTTTCTGAGCCAGGCCTCCTCCAGCTTTTGGATTGTAGATAATAAATGTATCATTAAGATTTTTCATTTTCAGTGTAAGGCTATATCCTCCCATATTAAAGAATTTCTTAATTTATTCACTAAATTTTTATTTATTCCTCTAAAAGCAGCATAAAGCACAAGATCTGTTTGAATTTTTGGGAAGCCTTTAAGACATTGAATTAAAGGGTCTCTCTCATGTAAACCTATCCGAATAAATTTAAACTGAGAATGAAATTCCTTACAGACATGTCTGATTAATTCTTTTACTGCGTCCATAAAACCCTCTTCGTAAACTAAATATCTTATTGCCAGAACCTTAAGGGGATTTCCTGCTTGAGGAAAGAGATTTAAAGGTTTTAAAAAGAGGTATAAAAATTTTAATGTGCCTCCATATTTTTGAACAATTGTTTTTTTAAAATTTATCTGATTCCAATAAGACAGAATAGCCACAATATTCCCATTTTTTCTCGCCACCAAAAAATTATCCAAAGAAAAATCCCTGCTTTCATTAAGAATTTCCCTGAATTTTTTATCATCGAAATCTTCAATCAACTCATATTTTTTAAAAAATTTCGAAAAGAGTTGCTGGATTTCTTCTAAATCAGATTGCGATGGTCTTTCTATTCTATATTTATTTCTGTATTTATTTTTCCTTTTAGGACAAAATAGTGCAATAATATGGAATATCTTAAAAATTGCAATTGGATGAAATTTAGGAATATTTAATCTTCCTGATATTACTCTTAGAAGTTTTTGATTTTCTTTAAGAGCAAAAAGGATACCAATACGGATATTTCTTTCAAGCATTTTCTTATACACTTCTTTCATCAATCTATATAAAGTAAAGGTGCCTTTAACTGATTCTTTTATTTTTAATCCACCAATATAACCGATTTTAATTCCATTCCCGAATAAACGGACATTGCGAAAAGAATATCCCACTGTACCAACAATCTCTCCCTTTCTCTCTGCAACGAGAACTTTAGAATCATGACCCTGAAGAGCTGGTAGATAAAAATAGTCGGGTGATCGATCCACATAAATTGAAAGCGATCCTTGCATGGGACTTTCGCGAGAAAGCTCGAGTAAATCGAAATTATCCTCTAAATTTGCTTCTCGAACGATCATTATAAAAATTAAAATCTCATTTTTTCCAGTTATACCTGGAGAAAGATTTAAAGTCAATATTTTGAAATCAAAAGTTGAATTTGGATTTTTCATATGCTAAGGTAAAAAAGCTAAAATGAGGGATTGAAATGGAATTACTTGATTGGATTGTCATAATTCTCTACATTGGTGGTTTGATCTTTCTTGGCTGGTTTTTAGGTTTAAAGCAAAAAACATCTGAAGATTACTATTTAGCTGGAAGAAAATTACCATGGTTTCCAATTGGTTTTTCCACAATGGCAACCCAGCTTGGCGCAGTATCCTTTATTTCTGCACCAGCTTTTGTTGCTCTAAGACCAAACGGTGGACTAATATGGCTCGGTTATGAGCTTGGACTACCCCTTGCAATGGCACTTCTTATGTTTCTTTTTTTTCCAGTATTCCATTCTCTGAAAATTATCAGTGTATATGAATATCTTGAGAGACGATATGATGTGAGAGTTCGTGTCCTGATGAGCCTTATTTTTCAGATAAGTCGAGGTCTTGCAACAGGAGTAACAGTCTATGCTGCTGCTATTGTTGTATCTGTTGTGTTCCAGACTCCTCTCTGGATTACCATTTTAATGATTGGTGCAGTTGCCATGATTTATGAATTATTCGGAGGAATTCATGTTGATATTATCTCTGACACTATACAAATGCTAGTAATTATTTTAGGAATTCTAATAACCGGTCTGGTTGGACTCAATTTAATTGGAGGCTGGAGTGCAATAGGAAAATTTTTAGATCCTGCAAGGCTCACTGCAATAAATTTTTCAGCTCATGGGCTTGGTGATGGACAAGATTTTGGATTCTGGCCATTATTTTTTGGAGGATTCTTTCTCTATGCATCTTATTATGGATGTGACCAGAGTCAGGTTCAGAGGGAATTTTCTGCTCGGAATTTAGATGACTGCAAGAAGTCTCTTTTATTTAACGGTATCTTTCGCTTTCCTATAGTCCTTGGCTACTGTCTTGTAGGCTTAATCCTTGGCACATATGTTGTTCAAAATTCAGCCTTTTTAAATAAACTCCCTCAAGGTAATTATGATTATCTTCTCCCTACCTTTGTAATAGAGAAGATGCCTCCTGGAATAGTTGGTTTTATATTAATAGCAATCATGGCTGCAGCAATGTCATCTCTTGATTCATCTATAAATTCTCTGAGTGCTGCAACAGTTGAGGATATTTATAAAAGGCTTAGAAAGAAAAAGATTGATACTGATAAAGAAATGAGACTTTCAAAGACCTTTACTTTTCTCTGGGGTATGTTCTGTATAGGATTTGCCTTTTTTGTAAAAAACATTTCTCCAACCATTATAGAAGCAATTAATAAAATAGGCTCTGCCTTTTATGGTCCTGTACTCGCTGTTTTTTTTGCTGGTATTGTTTTTAAAAGAAGCAAATCCTTTCCTGCTATTTTAGGATTGGGGACAGGAGTCATCTTTAATCTCTATCTCTGGTTTTTTGTTCCCTCAGTATCCTGGCTGTGGTGGAATGCCATAGGATTTTTGATTGCTATAATAATAATTTTAGTCGGAAGTTATCTCTCATCCGAGCCTCACCCTATCAATCAGATACAAATACCTCTTGAGAAAAAAATATGGAAAATTTCATATGCTATATTAGCCCTATACACTGTTTTCCTGATCGCTTTACTCATTTTCCTACCCAAAATATTGACTTATTAAGAAATTTAATGCATTATTTTGTTCGTGAAAGTAATAATAATAGGTTGCGGTCCTGCTGGTTTGTTTGCAGGCTTTAAATTAGCTGGAAAATGTGAAGTCTTAATCTTAGATAAAGGACCTTCTCTTGAGGAAAGAATAAAAGACAAATCAAATCTACTTCATGGAGAGGGTGGAGCTGGCTTATTTTCTGATGGGAAATTAAATTTCTCCCCTGAAATTGGAAATAACTTGGCTGAATTAATAGGTTATTCAAAACTTTCAGAACTTATAAATGAAGTTGAAAGCATCTTTAGAAAATATAATATAAAGACTAAAGAAATTAACAGAAAAAAGGCTCATGAATTAGAAGTTTTAGCTGTTCAGAATGGAATGAAATATTTGCCCATTAGACAGGCTCATGTTGGGTCTGATCACTTACCTGAAGTGATTTCAAAATTGAGTAATGACCTGAGAAAGAAAGGCGTTGAATTTATATTTAATACAGAAGTTGAAGAAATAAGGAAAAATTCAATTATTACAACGAAAAAAGAAGAGTTTAAATTTGACAAATTATTGATAGCACCTGGAAGAAGTGGAGCTCGCTGGTTAGAGAAAATTGTTAAAGAAAAAAGGATGAAATATATTTATAATCCTGTTGATATTGGAGTTAGAGTTGAAGTTCCTGCATTAATCATGGAAGAAATATGTGAGATAAACTGGGATCCTAAAGTTCATATAAGAACCCCCACCTATGACGATTTTGTAAGAACATTTTGTGTTTCTCCCTATGGATATGTGGTTAAAGAGGAAAATGAGAAATATTGTCTTGTAAATGGACATTCATGGAAGGATAGGAAGAGTTCTAATACTAACTTTGCTTTTTTAGTTAAAGTTCAATTAACAGAGCCTCTTGAAAACACAAATCTTTACGGAGAAAGCATTGCCATTCAGGCAACAACAATTGGAGGAAATAAGCCAATTCTTCAAAGATTGGGGGATTTAAGGAGAGGGAGAAGAAGCACTTGGAGCAGATTGGAAAAGAGTCATGTTAAACCTACATTAACTGATGTGACTCCAGGCGATATTGCAATGGCTCTTCCTTATCGATTTGTAAGGGATATTATTGAAGGTCTGGATATTTTAAATAAGCTCATCCCTGGAGTTGCAGATGATGGTACTCTCCTTTACGCAACCGAGATAAAATTTCATGGTTTAAGGGTGCTTACAAATGAATTTCTTAGAACTTCAATCCCTGAAATTTATGTAGCTGGAGACGGAGCTGGATTAAGCAGAGGAATAGTAGGAGCTGCGGTCTCGGGTTTGCTTGCTGCTGAGGGAATACTTAAAGATTAAAATTTCAAATACCAAATTCCAAATGACGAATAAAAAGGGGAAAGTTTTACAATTTTAATTAAATTTCTAATTCCATTTTTTCTAAAAGAAGCTCATCTCCGGAAAGTATTTTTATTTCAAAAGAACCACAAGAAGGACATATCATTGTAAAATCTTCTGGAGAAAATTCAAAACCACAACTTTGACATTTTACTTTTACAAGTGTTTTTTCTATTTCTAATTTTGCTTCACTTGCAATGGTTTTCTTTTTATAAATATCAAAAGCGCTTTCCAGTAGTTCTGGAACAACTCCTGACAACACTCCAACTTTTAGTTTAACCTTTGTTATTCTCTTTGCTTTTTGTTCCTTGGCCTTTTCTTTTAGTATCTCAAATAAGTTTGCTACAATTGAAAGTTCATGCATTTTTATCTCAAATTCAAAAAACTTAAAAATATCTCCTTACTCCTCACTCTTTACTCCTCACTTCATGTAGTGATGTTTTAAAATACTCAATCAAATCGTCTATTCCTTCCCCATTAATAGCAGATGTAATAAAAACCTCCATTTTTGGATTGATTGAAAGCGCCTCTTTTTTAGCCCTTTCAGGGTCAAAAGGTAAATAAGGAAATAAATCTGATTTGGTTATAATTAAACACTGAGATGTAATAAAAGCTTTGGGATATTTTTTTGGCTTATCGTCACCTTCAGGTGCTGATAGAAGAACACAACGAATATGCTCGCCAAGGTCATAATTAGCTGGACAAACTAAATTTCCTATATTTTCAATGAATAAAAAATCAAGGTCTTTGGGAATTTTATCAAAAATTTTACCGAGCATTTTTGCTTCAAGGTGACAAGCACCTCCTGTTGTAATCTGAATTGCTGGAATTCCTTTTGCTCTAATGCGTTCAGCATCTTTTTCCGTTTCTATGTCCCCTTCTATTACAGCCAATCTATAATTTTTCTTTAAATTTTCACCTATTATCTCCAGTAAACTGGTCTTTCCTGCACCAGGAGAACTCATAAAATTAATAACAAGAGTCCCATTTTCTGTAAGTCTCCTTCTTATTTCATTTGCAACCCTTTGATTTGACCCAAGTAGTTCCACAAGAACCGTGTATTCCCTTTTTTTCTTCATTTCTTTTCCCATTCTTCAATTAATTCATTAATTTTATTAATAATTTCTGGAATCGCACTTTTTACTTCTGGGGAAAGTTCCTCTCCCAAATGATAAATACTCTTTGCTTCAACTGCAATAATTTTAACTAATTTTGGCATTTTCAATCCAAATTTTTTCCCAAGAGTAATAATCTGAGGGAAAGAAACATAATGAGGTGATGGGCCGGGAACATGACGAATCTGGTTGAGATTTATTAATCTTATGCTTCCAGGTTTTGGGTTTTCCCTTTTTATTGTATCAATTATAACCAGACGATCATAATTTGCAATTATATCTAAAAGGGCTAATCCTGAAACTGAGGTTTCAACTAAATCTATATTTGATTTAAACCCACCTCTTTTTTTTAATTCTCTAATTACATGGATACCAACACCATCATCTCCAAATAATTCATTACCCAGACCTAAAATAAGTGTTTTCACTCCTATTTTACATTTCTCTTAAACTGATGAATTAATTTTCTATCAGCATCATATATATTTATAATTAAGGGCATATCACCTGGTAATGAATGAGTTGCGCAGGCATGACATGGGTCATAAGCTCTAAATGCCATTTCTACCATGTTTAATATTCCATCAGATACATTCCCATTCTTTATTAATTTCTCAGCAGCTCTTCTAATGCTCATATTTATTGCAGCTGCATTATTAACTGTAGCAACTATCAGATTTGCCTCTGTTAAAATTCCTCTATCATCAGTTTTATAATGATGAATTAATGTTCCTCTTGGAGCTTCAACAACTCCAATTCCCTCTTTTGGAGTTTCTGTTGGAATATTCCTAATATTGGGATCCGTGATTTCCTTATCTTCAAGAAGTTCAACCATTCTCTCTGCTGCATATAGAGCCTCTATTAAACGAGCCCAGTGGAAAGCCAGAGTATTATGAGCAGGTTTACCACCAAGAGTTTCATACATTTTCTCATAAGCTTCCTGAGCAAGAGGAGTGGCCATCCCATCCGAAGCATTTAAACGAGCAAGAGGAGCTACTCTATAAATTCCACTATCCTCTCCATCCACAAAACCTTTCCAACCAACATTTTTAAGATAAGGAAATTTAATATAACTCCATGGCTCCACATGTTCAGCTATATGATTTAAATAATCCTGACATTTGAATTTCGCATATTCCTTCCCATTTGGGTCAACAACTCTAATATATCCATCATAAAAATTTACCTTGTTATTTTCATCAACCAATCCCATATAATACGTGCGATGATAATACACATCTCCTGTAACAATATCCACATATTCTTTGTTTTTCAAAACAATATCGTCAAATATCTTTAAAGCAAATTGTGCAAATTCAACTCCTGCTTTAGCCACTTCCAGGAATTTTTTCCTGTCTTCTTCTGTAAGCCCCTTTGAAACTCCACCTGGCAAACCGCATACTGGATGAATTACTTTTCCACCTAAATAACTAATAATATCCCTGCATTGCTTTCTTATCTCAATAACCTTTTTCCCTATTTCCAAGCCAACCTTGTTTAATACACCTAAAATGTTTCTTTCCGCTGCTGGTGCTTGAGGACCCACTACAAAATCTGGACCACCAAGGAAAAAGAAATGAAGGGTATGATCTTCTAACATAAAAGTACTATAAATAAATTCTCTTATTTTTTTTGCAACAGGGGTGGGCTCCACCTTAAACAAATCATCCAGGGCCTTAGTAGATGCCATATGATGGGCAGTTGGACAAACACCACAAATCCTGGGAGTTATTCTTGGCATCTCTTCAGCAGGTCTACCAACTGCAAACTGCTCAAATCCCCTTAATTCAGGAATTTGCAAAAAAGCTTTATCTACATTACCTTTTTCATCAAGAAAAATTTCGATTTTTCCATGACCTTCTAAACGAGTTATTGGGTCTATTGTTATTCTATTATTGCTCATTTTAACCTCCAAAATTATTATTTTTCATTATCTGCTACAGAAGGCATTCTTTTTCTTCTCATTAATGAAGAAGGAAGACTAAATCTATAAAATGTTCCAGCTGGGTCAACAATAGTATCCATGACCTTCTCTATTTCTTTTTCATCATTTACATCTATTATTGAAGCCAGAACTGAAAGAAATTTAGCTCCTTGGTCAATCACCTGGTCAGTAGGGCCAAAACAGCCTCTACAGGGCATATTTGCCTCTATACATCTTTCACCACAACCTGTCCGAGTTGCTGGTCCCATACAAATTACCCCCTGTGCAAGAAAACACTTTTCAGGATCGAGCATAATTTCATGAGGTCTTTTAATTTCTTTAATTGTTAATTTTTCAGGCTTTGTTTCATTTCTCTTGCAATCATCGCATAAAGATTTATTCGGAGATAAAACAGTACCTTTTGGTGGGAGCTTACCCTCCAGAATAGCATTAATTGCATTCATTACTAAATCCGGCGGTGGTGCACATCCTGGTAAATAATAATCTACATCTATTATCTGGTCGAGACGGAATACCGTATTATAGAACTTAGGGAGCGTCAATTCCTTTCCATCCACTGTAACCTTTTCCTGAGGAACAATCCCCTCTGGATTATGGGTGGATGGAGTTGTCTTATAAGCTCTATTGAAAATTGATTCTCTATCCCAGAAATTGGCTAGTCCTGGAACACCACCTAAATGAGCACAACTTCCGAAAGCCACTATTAACTGGGATTTTTTCCTGAGCAGTTTTACCATTTCCTCTTGTTCGGACAATCTAATAGCTCCATTTATAAAGGTAACAGCTATAGATTTATCAGGCATTGCTTCAATATCTTTTCTTTTAAAATCTAATGCAACAGGCCAAAAAACAATATCCACTGCTTCAACTACTTTCAAAATATTTTCAGCTAAATCAACTACAGCTTCCTCACATCCACCACAAGAGGCACACCAATAAAAAGCAACTTTTGGCTTACTCATTTTTTCCTCCTTTCTTTGAATTAAAGGGACCTAATTTTCTAATTGTTTCAGTAAATTCATTGCAAACTTCCTGAAATTTAGCTCCTTCAGAAGCTGAAATCCATTCTAATCTTATTCTTTCATCCTCAATCCCAAATTCGGATTGTAGCTTTTTAATGAGTTTATATCTTCTTAAAGCTTTATAATTTCCCTCTTTATAATGACAATCTCCAGGATGACAACCAGCGATCAATACTCCATCCGCTCCTTCCTTAAATGCTTTAAAAATAAATTGCGGATCAACTCTTCCACTGCACATTACTCTGATTATTCTCAAATTTGGCTGATATGTCATTCTTGATGTTCCAGCCAAATCGGCTCCAGTATAGGAACACCAATTGCATAAAAATCCAACGATTTTTGGTTCAAATTTTTCATTACTCATTTTAACCTCCTTTAAACACTGAGAATTCCCTCAATTTCAGCAATAATCTGTTCATCACGAAAATGATTTTGCATAGCAGCTCCACTTGGACATGCAGCCACACATGTACCACATCCTTTACAGAGCGCCTCATTCACTTCAGAAATATCTTTCTCTTTATTATAACTTATTGCACTGAATGGACACAATGCAATACACAATTGACATCCAGAGCAAAGTTCTTCATTAATTTCTGCAGTGACAGGTTCAAGTTCAAATTTACCTTTATCTGCGAGTGCCAATGCTTCTGAAGCTGCTGCACCTGCCTGAGCAACAGTATCAGGAATATCCTTTGGCCCCTGGCAAGTTCCAGCCAGGAAAATACCGTCTGCAGCTGTTGATACAGGAGCCAGTTTCGGATGCTTTTCCAAGAAGAAAGCATCCTGACTGCACGAGAGATTGAACATTCGTGTAATTTCATCTGAACCAAAGTTAGGCTCTAAACCCACTGAGAGGATAGCCATATCAACAGGAATCCTTCTTACAGTTCCCACAAGTGTATCCTCTACCCTAATTATTAATTTTCCTTCTTCTTCTGGTGTTAGGGCGACATCAGAGATCTCAGAAACTCTTCCTCTAATAAAATGGACTCCTTCCTCAAGTAACTTATGGTAAAATTCTTCATATCCCTTTCCAAAAGCCCGCATATCAATATAAAAATTATAAACCTCTGCATTAGTTCTTTCCTTAATTATATGGGCAAATTTAAGTGAATACATACAGCAAACTCTTGAACAATATTCATTGAAATTTTCATCTCGCGAGCCAACACAGTGAATAATTCCAACCGACTCCGGCTCTCTACCATCAGCCAGTCTAATCTGTCCACCAGTAGGACCTGATGCATTAACCATTCTCTCAAATTCTAAGGCTGTAAGAACATTTTTAAATCGTCCATAACCATATGCCGGGACCTTCTTGGCATCAAATCCTTTAAATCCTGTAGCAATAATAATAGTACCCACTTCTAACTCAATTTCTTCATCTTCCATATCATGATTAATTGCTTCCTTTTCGCAAACTTTTTCACAGAGCTTACAATTTCCGGTTTTAAAGTGAATACAATTTTCCTCGTCTATAAAGGGTACCATTGGAACTGCCTGACGAATGGGCACCCTTATAGCAGAATTTGGACCAAGTATCATTTCATCATGAATTACTTCTCTTTTATCCAAATCTTCAACTGTTATTGCTTCTGTTGGACAGAAATAGGCGCAGGCAGCACAGCCTATACAATCTTCAGAAGGTTCACCAAAAGGAGTAGAAACTTTTCGATCTGCACCCCTTTCAATAAAACTTATAGCTTTTGCTCCCACTACTTGTTCACACGTCCTGACACATAAACCACAGAGAATACATTTTTCGTTTGGGTCTTTAATCTCAAATCTTGTTTTTTCAACGCCTAGTTCCTTTGCTATCTCCTTTACTGGCTCGGCAGCAGGAGCTCGAGCCATGAGAAGCTCGATGTTCATTTTTCGCGCTTTCAATGCCCTTTCTGAATCTGTAAATATCTCCATTCCATTTTCAACTACAGTATTACAAGCTGTTACCAATTCATTGCGCTTGCCTATCTTAATTTCCACCATGCAAATTCTACAGGCTGAATAGGGCTCTAAAAGAGGATGATAACAAAGTGTAGGAATTTTAATATCTAATTTTTCAGCAGCTTTGAGAATAGTTGTACCTTTCTCGACCTTAGTTTCTTTTCCATTTATTTTAATTTTAACCATATTATACCTCCTTACTCAATTTTTATAGCATTGAATCGACATAACTCAAAACATAATCCGCATTTTGTACACAGCTCAGGATTAATTCTATGAGCCCGATTTAATTCACCACTTATGGCATTCTCAGGACAATTCTTTCTACAGACATCACAACCATGGCCTTCTTTTACGCATATTTCTTCATCTATAAAATACCTAATTAATTCCCGACAAACACGAGCCGGGCACTTTTTCTGTTTAATGTGTGCCTCGTACTCATCTCTAAAATATCGAATAGTGCTCAGGACAGGATTTGGTGCAGTCTGTCCAAGACCACAAAGAGCGGTATCTCTCATTGTCTCACAAATTTCTTGAAGTAATTCAATATCTCCCTCTTTGCCTCTTCCTTCAGTAATATCAGTTAATATTTTGGAAAGAGCTGGCAGACCTTCTCTGCATGGAGTACATTTTCCGCATGACTCATTTCTTAAGAAATCTACAAAATATTTTGCAACATCTACCATACAATTATCTTCATCCATAACCACCATACCACCTGATCCCATTATTGCTCCAGCTTCTGTTAAACTTTCATAATCCACTGGAAGATCAAGAAGACTTTCTGGAATGAACCCTCCTGAAGGCCCTCCTGTCTGAACAGCCTTAAATTTTTTGCCATTTGGAATTCCTCCTCCTATATCAAAGATTATTTTTCTCAAGGTAATTCCCATAGGAACTTCTATTAAACCAGTATTAAAAACTTTACCTGCTAAAGAGAAAACCTTTGTTCCCTTACTTGTCTTGGTCCCAATAGAACTAAACCACTTTGCCCCTCTTAAAATTATAACAGGTATATTTGCCCAAGTTTCCACATTATTTATGTTCGTTGGTTTTCCCCATAAACCTTTCTCAGCAGGATATGGAGGTCGAGGCCTTGGTTCACTTAGTTTTCCTTCAATTGAAGCAATTAAAGCTGTTTCCTCACCGCTTACAAATGCACCTGCTCCTCTTCTAACTTCAATGTCAAAGTCAAATCCTGTTCCTAGAATGTCTTTTCCTAAGAGGCCATATTCTTTTGCCTGCTGAACAGCAATATAAAATCTTTCCACAGCTAATGGATATTCCATTCTCACATAAATAAATCCTTTTTTCGCACCAATAGCATATGCACCAATTGTCATACCTTCTATGACTGCATGAGGATCGCCTTCAATAATACTTCTATCCATAAATGCGCCAGGGTCACCTTCATCTGCATTACAGATTACATATTTTGGCTCACCTTTTGCTTTACGACAGAATTCCCACTTTAAACCAGTAGGAAATCCTCCACCTCCTCTTCCTCTCAGACCTGATTTTTTAATTTCTTCTATTACTTGTTCAGGTGTCATTTCTGTAAGAACCTTGGCTAAGGCTGCATATCCATCTCTTGCTATATAATCATCAATTTTTTCTGGATCGATTAGACCACGGTTTCTCAAAGTAACTAATAACTGATCACCAAAAAACCTAATATCTTTCATTCTCGGTATTGGCTCTTTCTCTTCAGGAGGAATGTACATTAATCTTTTCACAGGTCTTCCTTTTAATAAATGTTCTTCTACAAGAAGAGGAATATCTTCTTCTTTTAGAAATTGATAGAATATTCCGTCCGGTTGAACAACCATTATTGGACCATGGCCACAAAAGCCATTACAACCAGTTGAGACTACAAGAATTTCATTTTCCAAACCTCTTTTCTTGATTTCTCTTTCCAAAGCTTCTTTTATTTTGAGAGAATTATTAGAAACACATCCTGTCCCTGCACAAACCATTAAATGAGCTCTATAAGGCATTTAAACACCTCCTTTCATTTTTTAATCCACTCTTTCGCTTCCTATTGCTAACATATATTCTTTTACTATCTTTCCATTAAGAACATGTTCTTCAAATATTCTTCGCATTTTATCTTCTGTCAAATCCACATATTTTACAGGAGCTTTTCCTAATAGTTCCACTGTTATCATTGGTTCACGACTGCAAAGCCCAGCACATCCAGAAGTAGTTACTATAATGTCTTTAACATCTCTTTTTTCTATTTCTTCTAAAATAACACTCATTATTTTTCTTGCTCCTGCAGCAATTCCGCAGGTCCCCATATGAACAGTTATTTTTGCCTTACCTGCACCCTCTCTAAGAACTGTTTCTCTTCTTACCTTTTCCTTAATTTTTTGTAAATCTTCTAATTTTAATTTAGGCATTTTTACCTCCTCCACCCTCTTTATATTTCCTCAATATTTTAAGAATTTTATTTTGATTTAAATCTCCATAAAGTTCACCATCAATCACTACCACAGGAGCAAGCCCACAAGTTCCAACACAACCAGTAATCTCGAGGGTAAAATTCAAATCCTTTGTTGTCTGTCCTTCCTTTATACCCAGTTCTTTTTCAATGGCTTTAATAATCAAAGGAGCTCCTTTTACATGACAAGGAGTCCCCATACAAACACCAATTTTGTGTTTACCTCTCGGAGTAAGACTAAACCAATTGTAAAAAGTTGCAACACTACAAATTTGACTTAGAGGCATATCCAGTTCTTTAGAAATCTCTATTAGGACATCCTTGGGTAAATAATTATACTTATTCTGAATATCATGAAGTATTTCTATAATGGCGTCCTCTCTTCTTTCCCACTTTTCAAGTATTTTTCTAATTTCCTCTCTATTCATTTTTTACCTCCCGAGGAAAATTTTCAAAAATCTTATTTAAATTATTTAATAAATTTTTAAGATTATTTTTACTTAATTTTTTTGTGTCCAAATGATATTTTTTACCATTCCTTCTGTAAGTGAAAATGAAATTAACTTCTGGATTACCAATAATAAGAGTCATTAGAGTCTCTTTAATGTCTCCCAAGGGTTGTCGATCAATATGACTATGCTGAAATACTGCTGTAATTTTTGTTCCTTTCCCTGGTTTTGACTTAATAAATATATTGCCATTAGCCATTTTAGATGCTTGGGCTAAAAAAGGAAGACCTAATCCCACTTTATGTCCTGATTTGGTGGTTACAAAGGGATCAAGTACTTTCTTTACCATCTCTTCATTCATTCCTTTCCCATCATCTTCTATCTCAATACTGAGTAAATCTTTTTCCAAATTTTCCGTGATTTTAATTTTAATATTTTTCGCTTCAGCTCTTATTGAATTTTCCACTATATCCAGTATGTGCAATGATAAATCCTCAAACATTTCTACTCACCTTCAAAATTTTTCTGCCATTTTCTTCCTTTAGTGCTTTTTTTATCTCATATATATTAGCGCTTTCAATTAAAAATATGGTGAATCCTCTACCGATCTCATCCAGATAATGAGCATCTGAAGAACAAATTAAAGGAAAACTGAAATTAAATTTCCCTTGTGCTTCATAATAATCAATTCTGGGTGAAATTTCTAATGCATCTAGTTCAAGATCAGGAGGAATGAATCCAAGTTGTCCTATGATACTGAAAGCCTCCCTATCTATATGTGAGGCAATGGCCAATCCATTAAAGGAATGAATATATTCTACTATATCCTCTACTGATAAAGTTGTTGCACCAATAAGAAGTTTTTGATTAAAATCAATAACTTCACCCTTCTCATTCACTACCACTTGCATTCCATATAAATCTTCTTCATTTTTACCAGGTAAGTTATCATAAATAACTTCTTGAAACTCTATGGCTTTATCTCTATTTTCAAAAAGAGCTAAAATATGGACTTCTTCCTTGCTGGTAACTTCCATTCCTGGAATTACTCTAATCTTCTGATCATGACAAGCTTTCATGAGTGCATCAACATTTTCAGAAGAATTATGGTCACAAATAGCAATTAGATCCAGTTTGTTCTCTCTACTTTTCTCAATTATTCTTGATGGAGCCATTTCAAAATCTGTGCATGGAGAAAGACATGTATGAATGTGAAGATCAGCTTTAAATTCTTTTAACATTTTCCCTAACCTTTTATCCCAAGCTCATAAAGTTTTCCTGCTAATTCAAAAGCTGTTAATTTTGACCCTAAAAGCGGGATTTTTTCCTGCTCTGCCTTTCTAACAGTCTCCTCATCGGGCTCGCGATTATTTACAATTACAATTCCAGCTAATTCTTTCAATGTAGCGACAGCAATTATGTTCTGATGGGTTTGAAGAGTTAGCCACAAATTTCCTTCCTTACTATTTGCAATTACATCACTTAAAAGGTCACTTGCATATCCACCAGTAACTTCATTTTCTAGCTTTTCTTTACCTGCTATGATTGTTAAATTTAATTTTTCAACTATTTCCTTTAGTTTCATTGTTCCTCCTTCTCAATTCCTAATCTCTGATAAGGAGATTTCCTCAATAGTTCTATTAATTCCTTTGATATCTCCTCAAATCTCTCAGGAACTTTAAAAATACAATCTGTTATTTTAGCTTCTCCTTTTACAACATCTTCTGCAAAAGTTTCACAAGTTGGAGAACCACATGCGCCACAATCAATTTTTGGTAAACTTTCATAAATCTCATCTTTTTCTTTCATTTTGAGAATTGCTTTTGATATATATGTATCAAGGGGCTTAAGAGGACGAGGGGATATCTTCTCCTTTCTGAAATAATAATTTTGTTTAAATTTCCTCCTGACTTCCCTTATGTCAGGACATGCTTTTATTTTTCGCAATTCAAGATCCTCGATTAATTGAAAAATTTTATTATATGAAATATAAACGTTCTCAACTGTTAAAGAACCTCCAACACATCCTTCTAAACAAGAATATGCTTCTAAAAAATCTATATTCTTCAATTTACCATTTTCTATATCATCCAACACCCTAACCACATTCCTTAATCCTGAAACTGCAAGTGAATTTCTTAGTCTTAATGTTTTTGAAATACCTCCTGCAATTGCCCATCCTATTCCCAATATACAAAGACTTTCTAAAGACGATTTATAGTCTGATTTGCTTAAACTTTCCATTGCAGATAATAGCGGAGCATATATATCTTTAATTGAAATAGCACCATCTAAGTGAGATTTTCCACCTTCTGCAGGCTGCCTGATTGAAATCATTTTCGCAGGACAGGGTGTAAGATAAATTGCCCCTATGTCTTCTTTCTTAAGTCCCAATTCTTTTGATTTCCTCTCTTTAATCTCTTTTCCTGCAACTTCTCTCGGGGTCTCAATGGGCATAATTAGATCAATCAATTCAGGATACTTCACCTGTATAAGTCGAACAACAGGAGGACAAGAAGATAGAATAAGAGGTTTTGGGCCTCTATACTCTCTTAAATATTCCTGAATTGCAAAACTTACCTCTCCACACGATTGAGCTACATCATAAGCATCATTGAAACCTATTCTTCTCAATCCTTCCAAAACTTTGTCGGGAAGAATTTCCCTCCCAAATTGTGCATATAATGCAGGAGATGGAATAGCCATAGTATATTTAAATTTAGAGATTGTTGTAAATGGATCAGTTAGAGGCATTATTGCATTATTTGGACAAGCATTGATGCATTCCCCACAATCTATACATCTTTCTTCTAAAATTATTGCTTTTCCATTTCTAACTCTTATTGCCTGAGTTGGACAAACTCTCATGCACCGCATTCTACCTTCACATTTTTTCTCATTAATATAGATTGAATGGTAATATTTATTCATTTTTACTATCCAGATAAATTACAATTCTCAGCTTTGTTCCTTTATTTACTTCAGAAGTTATCTCAAACTCGTCTGAATTTTTCTTTATATTTGGCAAACCCATCCCTGCTCCAAATCCCATTTCTCTCATTTCCTCTGTGGCAGTTGAATACCCTTCCTGCATTGCTAATTCAATATCCTCTATTCCTGGGCCTCTATCATCCACTACAATCTCAATTTTCTGAGGAGTAAGTGCAAAATTCAGAGTTCCATGATTAGCATACATTACTACATTCATTTCTGCCTCATAAGTTGCAATTGCAACACGACGGATAATAGAGGGCGGGATGCCAATTTCCTTAAGTAAATCTTTAATTTTTGTTGAAACATTTCCAGCATTTCCAAAATCCTTTCCTTTGATTACAAAGCTATGTTCAATTCGATTTTCAATAGCCATTTTAGCTAATTTTCTCAGCTTCATTAACGCCAGGGAGTCCTGCTGAATAAAGTATGCCACATGCCTCAAACATCATGAGTTTTGTAGTAAGTAGAGGAATTCCTTTCTTTTTTGCTAATTCAATCCCCTCTTTATCAGGCCTCTTTCCCCTGACATAGATAATGGCTTTTATATCTACAATATCTGCGGTTCTAACTGATTGTGCATTAGTTAATCCAGTGAGAAGCAACATCCCAGGCTTCCCAAATGCAAGTACATCACTCATCAAATCACATCCACCACCTGAGAGAACCTCAAGATCAAGATTATCATCTCCTGTAATAACCTCGCACTTCAACAAATCCTTTATTTCCCTAAGAGTCATTTTTTTAATTTTTCTATTCATTATTCTCCTTTAACTTCTTTTATTATCATATCTCCTTTCCTGATAACCCTTCTTTTAGGTGTGATTACTGTAGGACAAGTCTCCCAGCATATTCCACACCCATTACATTTTTCAAGATCCACATATCTTGCTTTTTTTCTTATCTTAACTTTAAAATTTCCAACATATCCTGAGACTTCTTTCACTTCACTATAAGTCAATAATTCAATATTTGGATGTTTTCCAACCTCTGTCATCTTGGGTGTTAAAATACATGCTGCACAATCAAGAGTTGGGAAAGTCTTGTCAAGATATGACATTTGACCACCTATTGAGGGCTCTTTCTCCACCAAATAGACCTTTTTTCCGGAATTAGCATAGACTAATGCTGCATGAATTCCTGCAATTCCTCCTCCAACAATCAAAACTTCTGGTCGGACAGGAACTTCTTTCTTTTGCAGAGGTTGATGATAAATAACTCGCTTAACTGCAGCTGCAACGAGAGCTTTCGCCTTCTCTGTTGCCTTCTGACTATCTTCTGTAACCCATGAGCACTGTTCTCTAATATTAGCCATTTGAAAATAAAATGGATTTATTCCACCCTCAAAGGTAGTATTTCTGAAGGTCGGTTCGTGCATCAATGGAGAGCATGATGCTACAACCACCCTATTCAACCCTAATTCCTTTATGTCCTTTTTTATTAATTCCTGACCAGGATCAGAACACATAAATTTATATTCTCTTGCCACAGCAACATTATCCAATTTGGAGGCAAAATCCACCACCTCATAAACATTTACCTTTTCAGCTATGTTTCTTCCACAATGGCAAATATAAACTCCAATCTTTATATTGTTATTATTTTTACCCATTTCTTCCCTCCTTATACTCTTGCAAAAAATTCATTTAAAGGTATTACTGATCGGGAAAATCCTAATTCCTTAATTGGAATATCCAATGCAAGTCCAAGAATTTGAGTAAAATAAAAAATTGGCACTCTTATGTCCTCTCCATATTTTTTAACTATTTTATCCTGATATATTTCGAGATTGAACTGACATAATGGACAAAGAGTCACAATAACATCTGCATTTTTCTTTTTAGCTTCTCTAAGAAGAATATAGTTTAACCTCAGTCCAACTTCTTCTAATGTGCCTGTTAAAGAACCACCACAACACCTTGTCTTTGGTGAATAATCAACTGGTGTGGCACCTGTTAACTCCATTAGCTTATCAAGGGAAGTAGGATAGTCAGGATCATCAAAATCAGTAAAAGGTCTTACAACCTGACATCCATAATAACAGGCAATGCGCAAATCACCTAAATTCTTTTTAATTTTCTCTTTAATTTTATCAAGGCCGTAATCATTAATTAAAACTTCAAGGGGGTGTCTAACTTTAATATTAAATGGAAATTCTCCTCCTATAATTGCCAATTCTCTGATTAAATTTTCAACTTTATCAGGGTTATCATTAAGAAATTCAAGAGATTTTCTTAAAGTTAAATAACATCCAGCACAAGGAGCAACTATATCCTTTCCTTGTTTCTGAGCTAATGCAATGTTTCTTCCTGAAATAGCTATAGCCATTTTATCATCTACAGAAAAGTAGGCAGTTGCACCACAACAATTCCAATCTTCAAGTTCCTTCATTTTTATTCCCAAAGCATTAAAAGTTGAAATTAATGACTCATCATAATGTTTTGCTGTTCCCTTTATTGAACAACCAGGATAATATGTGTATTCATGCATTTGTTTCCTCCTTCATTAAATTAAGCAATTTCCTCAATTGTTTTTTATTCTTAATTGACTCTTTCTTGAAACTCATTCTTCCAGTTTTAATTAGTTTCAATCCAATAGGAGCCATCTTTAGCAAACCAAATGGATTTGTTTTCAAGTAGAGCTTTACTACAACTCCTATTTCCCAATTTCTTCCAGTTGACTGAATAATTTTAGTCATTTCTTTATCAAGCACAGGAATTGAGAAGCGAGCGGGATAAACCCCGTCTTCAATAGCCTTTCTCTTAAGTGCATACATAACATCAGTGATTTTTATTTGAGCAGGACATCTAACAGTACAAGTATAACAGGAGGAACAGAGCCAAATAGTAAAGCTCCTCAGTGCTTCGTCCTTAAAACCTTCTTTAACCATTGCCATAATTTTTCTTGGTGGATAATCCATATAAACTGCCATTGGACAAGAACTGCTACAAGTTCCACATTGAATACACCTTTCAATTTCTTCGCAATGAGATAGTTCGATTATTTCCCTTAAAAAATTTTTGTCCAATTCAGCTTCATATTTTACCTTTCTTTCAATCTCCATTTATTCCTCCTTTAAAATTTGTATGATATATATTTTTATAAAAGTTGATTAAATCTATAGTAATACTATATTTTTTAAAAATGTTATGAAAGGATTTATTTAAATGTAGCGGTCTACTCGATAAGATGTTTAGTATAAGTCCCACTTTAATGATTTGGTTATGAACATTTATTACCTTTAAATTTAATTGAAAAAATTCGTTTTGTCAATAGGAATAAAAAGGATTTTTGAAATAAAATCATGAAAATATTAAATTGATAAGATGAACAAGAAGTAAACGTGGTAAAAATACGGGTACTTTAACATATTTTTCTATTTCCACTTTGTCTTTTATATTATATCCTATACAATCAAGAACTACCCCCTCCACCCTATTTTTTTTAAAAATGTCAGCGATTTCTTCCCATCCTTTTTCTTTGATATATGGTGATTTCACCTGGAGAATAACTTCTCTGCATCTGAATTTCCCTTTGACCATTCTAATCTGATTTTCCAGAGGAATTACAATTCCAATTTTATTTATTTTATAGACCTGTTCAATTAAGAATTTTATAAATTTACACGGAAAAATTACTGGAACAGGATATTTACTTTCCATAAAATCATGTGTGCATAAAATCCCTACTCCTTTAATATTTTCTTTAATTATTTTATTAATATGCTCCTCCAAAAGAGATTCTACTTTTCTAACAGCAAGTTGGACTGTTTTTCCATTTCTCAAAATTGATATAAGGGAATCCTCATCTTTTTGAGGTTTTAATCTCTTTATTTCTTCTTCACTTAGATTATCAAGTAGTCCTTTCTCCATAATTTTTATTTCTGGTAAAAATATAGATTTTATCTCTGGAACAATATCCCTCCGAGGAGATTGACCAATTGTTAGAAGACATATTTTTATGACTTTCAACTCCTCCTTCCTAAAGTTTTTAAGTGTTCCATAGAACCATATAAAGAAAGTAATTTTTGAAATTCATCTTCATCATAAAAAGAACATTTTCCTTCCCCAAAAGCCTTTGCTACTTCTATAACAAATCTAACAGCCATTTCTATGTCAAGGCAATGATTTGCTCCGGTGGCACATCCTGGAACTGGAATCTCAGTAGTTATTGCCACTCCAACCACTGGAGCAGTTGTTGCAGTAGACGGTTGCATAATACTGTTTAAATGGTAAATCTCATTTCCATAAGGGGTTATATCCTGAGTTGTTATTGCAAAAACAACAGGTAATTTGCCACTTACAATTTCCATAATATCCAATAAATCCTCACTCACCCTTAATATATAACCATCCTTAACAGTAGGAGAAATTGCAAATCCTCTCTGATTAATAATCCTATTACCTTTTGTTGTATCTATGGAAAGAATGGCATCCATTTGTTTATCAACACAGTATTTGTTCATTACCTCAATTGAAATAGGAGCTCCCATAAAAGGAACAGGCTCATGAGGAATAACTGGAGAGTTCGGGCAGAGATGAGTTGTTATAATAACATCTCCTTTCAACATATCCCCTTTCTTTCTCATCTCAATAATTTTCATTGCACTTGCAAGAGCAGTAATTGCTCCATCTGCATCAGAGACCAGACCAATTTTATGAGGTCTTGCACCTATTCCTCCAAGTTGTCCTATAATTCCCAATGTTGGAGCCTTTCCCTCTTTTAATTTCCCGTCTTTCCCACAAATTTTAATTTTAATGAAAATCGTCTCTCCCCTTTCTCCTTTAACTCTATGGATTTCAATCTCTGATTCTTCAAGACCCTTATTTATAAAAAGTTCCTTTAATTCTGATTCCTTTATAAGAGGACTATCCAAAAATTCATAAATTTCAATAATTTGTTTGAAAGGCATTTTTTTACTCCTTATCAGGAAAAATTTTCATTACAGTATAATATAATAAAATTGAAGAAATTATCCCATTAAATGCAAATATAGAAAATGGGAAAATTTTTATTTTAAAGGGGTGCCCTGAGGTAATCCAGCCTATTATAAATGAAATAAAATAAACTATTAATGATTTAAAATTTATTTTGGAAAAATTTCTATTTTCAGAAAAATTCTTTTTTAAAATGTAATAATCACATATAAAGATTCCTCCAATTGGACCAATACTAACAGTCAGGATTATTAAAAACAATTCTAATCTTTCAAGTATTCCTAATGCAGCAAAGAGAGAAGCAAAGATTCCAGCTATTATTGTTATTTTCCATCTTTTTGTTCTGAAAATATTATTCAGAGCTAAAACAGCTGAATAAATATTGCTATCATTGGTTGTCCATTGAGCTAATAATAGCACAAGGAAACCCATGAAACCCAGTCCAAGATATTTATTACTAATTATAAGTTCTGGAAGTCTTTCATGATAAACACCTGTATTCATTGCTAAAACTGAACCAACAAAATGAAGGAAAGCGCTTGCCAGCATTGCAAGTGTTGCAGCGGAAAAAATATCCCTGAATCGAGGTTTTGCATATCGAAAAATATCAGCACTTGTTGTTGCTCCAACAATAAATCCTCCTGCAACAATTGATGCTGCAGAACCTATATCTATCGGATATGGGTCTGGTTTATGATTAAGAGCTAATGAAATTAATTTATCTGGTGGCAAAAAATGAAAACCAGTTTTAATAATTCCAAATAAAAAAATTAAAATCATAAAAGGAGAAGCTATCCAGCTCAGAGCACTTAGCCCTCTTATACCGAAAATCGCAGGTATCATCATTAATATTCCACAGATGAAGGAAAACATGGGTAAAGAAAAATTTGTGTTTAAGTAAAACTGGACAGTTCTGGCAAAAAAGGCAGCTTGTACTCCAAACCATCCTATTAAAGAGAGAGCTATGGATAGAGAAATCATTATTGCTCCGATTCTTCCAAAGGAGAAATTAGCAATAAGAGGGGTTGAGAACCCTGTTTTTGAACCTATATAGCCAGTAAGACCCATCATTCCTATCAGAATTATTTCTCCAAGGATATACGAAATTATCACACTTGATATTCTCCCGAGGCCGATTCCTATCATCATCCCTCTAAAAATTGCAGACATTACAACAGCAATTCCAATCCATATTACTGCTAAATTTACCCAATTTTTTCTTTCATTAAGAGGAACTTTTACAAGAGAAAAATCTTCTAACAATTGAGAATTTCTTTTTTTCATAATTAAACTAATAATAGAAAAAATAAAAGGGGTCAAATAAAATTTAGTAGGAGATTTTTATGCTTATAAAATTTAAATTGTTGTTATTTTAAATATAACACCCTTTGGGTCAGGGCATGCTAATTCAGTAGTCTCAGCAATCCAGTCATCTTGGGGAAGTTCGTCCTCTCTTTGTTTAGCTGTAAGAAATGGGACAAGACTTGCCAAAGCATAAAGACAAACTTTCTTATTTCCAGGAATCTCTACCATTCCTAATCCCCTTATATAAAAAACATCACCTGGTTTATGTTTAGCCCCACATCGCTCTTTAACTTTAATTACTTCTACTTTTAAATCTCTCATTTTTTCCTCCGTTTTTAAAATATAATGATTGAGGATGTGGATTTCAATATAAAACCAAACTAATTTACTTCATGGATTCATTTGATAAATCACGTAAAATATTGATTAAGTTTTCAAGATGTTTTTTGATCTCTTCTTTTTTATCTGAGATATTCGGAAAAATTAAGAAAATTTCATTACCATGTGCAATAATTTTTGGAAAAGTTTCTGAAATAACTTTGCTTTTTTTAAAATGCAAATTATGTTTTATCCTTATACCAGTAAAATTCCGAATATTCAAAGTAGCCATACTTCCTGAGCCAGTAATTGAAGCTAAAATTGTCCCTAAACCCCCAAAAGCATCTATATCATTGTAAATCCCTATCTCTGTTTCAAATCCTTTGTATTTCCCTCGCAGAGAAGCATATTTTAATAAACTTTTATTACAGGAAAGCCCGATATCCTTTGCCACATCAGCCAATACTTTATCAATCTTCTTTTTTCTCACTCCATAAATCCACCAGATTACGCAAATAGAGAAAATCAACATAAAAAGGCCTAAATAAAAATTTAACCAGAAACATAAAATAAAAGTAAAAATCACAAGAGCCCCAATAATGAGGAATGCTATTTTCTCTGCCATTCTATTTACCCTTTCTTCCTACGGCAATATAAACATCCTTAACATGCTCTGTTAAAACAGTTAACTTAAAAGTGTATTCTCCGACTAAAGTTGGTTTAAAGGGAAATTTTTCCCTATAATCTGAATAACTTCTCTGATATGCAGGACTTGGTTTTATTCCACCAAAAACTATATCTCTTCCAATAGTTACAAGATTATTATTTTGAGGATCTGTAAGGGTAGCGATAATAAAAACATCAGGATCTCCCCATCCACTTTCTATTGATGGATTAATAATTAGAACATGAGTTAACTTAGGTTGTTCAATATTAAATTTTAAAACCTGTTGTTTATACTGGGTTCCATCTATGATTGTCTTGTAAATTATTTTACCAGAAGTTAATCGGTCATAAATTATAAACCCAATCACTAACCCAATTATGGCTATAAATACAAGAGCCAATTTAATGTACCATTTCATTCTTGTCCTCCTTCAAAACATATAAAATAAATTAAAACATATAAAAATTATTTCACGCGACTACCATACCAGTGACCACTCCAATCTTTCCCGCCAAATCCATATCTCCAATATCCTGTAAAAGATTTAAAATCTTTTGAAAAAATGAATTTGATATCTCCAGCATCATTTGGAGGACTATAAGAAGGAGCCTCTGACCATTTCCCAATCAGAATATTTCCATTAAGTATTCCTTCTATTTTCCCTTTATCGTGAGTATAAGTTCCAGTAACCCTGTTCCCTGATTGCATAATTTTCATTTGCCCGAAATTAGTATTCCAGATACCGCTAATAGAAAATATTTGGCCTGAACCAAGTTTTTCCGATTTTTCTCCAGTTGGCTTGGAAACCGCTTTACTTTCTGGATAATTCAAATAAAAATCGTCAAAATCAGCTATTGTATAAGTCCCGTCTTCATGGGTGCCAAAAACAACCGCAGTAATTCTAATTTTGGTAACATTATTTGGATTAATATCAAGCAGTTTTCTTGCCACTTCCCCAAGATTCACATTTACATTTATCCAATCTGTTGGCACTGGAAGACCTGTCCCAAGCTTAACCCAGTATATCCCAGGTCTATTTTCAGAAGTACTATATGGATTGAGATAATAATAGATTATGCCAATGGAATTGTTACTTTTATTGAGATAAGTTAGGGCTACTGCAGCCCAACCTCCATTCTGTCCCCAGAAGGTTGACCATCTTTGCACTCTAAGTTTAGCATTAAATTTAATATCCAAATTAGAGACAGCTATTTCCTGACTTGCAGAATGATAACCTCCGCAAACTCCTATCCTTAGAAATCCATTGCTGTAATCAGGTCCAAAAATCTCTGCTCGAGAATCGGGCGAACTTCCATATCCATGAGATTTTATAGTCCATCCTTTTAATCCTTGAGAGAAATTTCCATTTATAAGTTTTGCGGATGGTTTTTTCTCAGGATATAACTTAAAGTCTAAAATTAATTCCGCTCCAGACGGCAAGTCTTTTGAAAGGGTTTGTGAAATATATCCTGCTTTGGAGACTGTAACTATAGAAAGACCAGCGGGTATATTATCCAGAATGTAGGCTCCATTATTATCTGTTCTAATACTTACAAGCCCAGAAGCAGATACCATTGCTCCTTGAATTGGTTCACCAGTTGAAACATCTAATACATGCCCGGATATACGCCCAGTATATTTAAAGGGAGCTGGATTAATTAACAGTCGAACAAAATCTATAGCGAATCCATCTCCTGCTCCTGTTGTGGGGTCGTCTATATAAATTTCTAATTTTCCACTACGGATTAAATCCAAAAAATCTACCGGAACCTTAGCAGTTATAAGTTTTCCAATGGGACCTGTCTGATCTAAGGAATTTAATATATTTTCCAGAAATGGAGCCCGCTTCCCATTCAGTTTCACTTGAAATTTACTTTTAAAATGAGGCGATTGAAAATCATCCACAAACATTTGGATAACGGCTGAGTTAACTTGGATACCAGCAAGACTGTACTCCATAAAAATTGGTTGGGGTAAATTTTCAGGGCGATTAGTGGTATTTGTATAGCCATCCGCACCTATGGGTGAATGTCCTGTATAGCTTGTTCCTACCATAATCCTGTCTGTCCCACTTGCCTCATTTGGGTCAGGCTTCCAAGGGTAATCGTGAATTGGAGTAGAGTTTCCGGAGAAAACATCAAATCCTGGAGGCCACCCAAAACCCAAATTATCAATATCACCTGCTAAAACAACTAGGTCAGCTTCTTTACCATATTTGATGCCACTCTTAGGAGGTGTAATGGGTTTAGAAGGTTTAATAGAAGGTTTCTGTATTTGCTGGGAAGGTTGTCCGGTCTCCATTCCTTTTGCCTCGTAAAGACGATACATCAGATTTCCTGTACCTGCAATTGTATGAACTCTATACCAGCCTTCTTTATTAGACTTTAAAATTAATTCACTGAGGGAACATGGCTTTTCAATCACCTTTCCGGAAGAACTTCGTTCAAAACTAAAAACTACCCTCCCTTTTGGATCCGTTATTTCAAAACTCAATTGGGTACTACTATTTGTGATCTCGAAATCCTTAGCTATTCTTCCAGATGATACCCATATACCTGAATCCTCAAAACTCGAAAGTGCCGCGAAATGCTTTCCACCTGGAAAAGGCCCTCTGACCTCGGTTAAGGAAGGTTTGCCAGTTGTTTTTGGAACAGGCTTTGATGGAACAACTGGTTTCTCAGGCGTCTTCGGTTCAGATGGAGGTGCAGCTGGCTTAGTTTTAGTTGAGGCAGGGGAAGGAGGAGTTATTGCAGGCTTTCCTGCTTTTAGGTGTTTAACCGAGCTATCAAATTCTAAACATAGATGACCATCAGTGCCTTGAAATTTATTCAATGTTACACCTGGTTTTATAGGAGGCTTTTCTGAATCATAATGACTTAGCACAGGAGCATTTATTCCTCTCTTAATGTTTATAGTGTATATCTTATAAACATAACCTGGAGCCCAGAATAATACTTTGTACTTTCCAATAGGTAAAGATATTTTATAAAAACCCTCGGAATCAGTGGAATAATCTGCAAATATTGTGGCTGGGCCCAATACCCTATCACAGACTTGAGCTGGGGCACCTGGTTGACCACCAGTTAAAAGACCAGGAGCATTCGCATTAAGAATAATTATTCTACAGCCCTTTAATCCTCTGATTATTGTGTAGGGATAACTTGAAGTTCTCACATAGCCAGTAAATGTTCCAGTTTGCTTCCCTTTACCAGGGGCTGGACTTACAACTTCAAACTTTAACTCAACATAAGCGTTTATTCCTCCATCAACAGAAAGAATATAGGTTCCTGCTCCAAGAGTTAAATTATTAAAAGGACCGCCAATTTCATCTATTGTTCCATTTTTGGATTTATACCACCTATAGATTATTCCTTTTTTTGTTTTTCCCTTTTCTTTTACTAATTTTAATAAAGTGAATCCTTTAGAATCAATAGGTAACTTTGTATAACAATTTCTACCTGACCTTAATTCAGTAACCTCAAAGTTTTTAGCAATAAACCCCGGTGCAATCCGAAATGTTGTATTTTGAGGATTACAATCGGGATCAATTAAGGCACTAATTGAATAAGTCCCTGGTGCATTAAATATTTTCACTCCTAGAGGTTTTTGGGGAGTAATAGCCGTAGGAGAAGGTTGAGCAGGTGGAGAAGAGGTTTTGGGTGAAGATTGAGAAGTTGTTGACGGAGTTGGAGTGGTAATCGGGGGTGGCCATTTAATAAGCTCAAACTCTATCCCTACATGCGTCCCTTTTCTTCCACTTATAGCAAGTAAATATTTCCCTGGAGGAAGTCTCAAATTTTCAAGAGGTCCACCAATTTCAGATGGCTTATTTGTTTTAAACTTGGTCCACTGATAAATTATTCTATTATTTCCAAAATTGTATATGGTATATCCTCTATAACTATCAAAGGCGTCTCCGTCCATAAAGTAACTTGTTTTAAAATTTCTTGCTACAAGGCCTTGAGCAATAGTAAATTCTGTTCCATGAGAATTAAGCTCTTCATCAATCCATGCGCTGATTTTCCCTTTCCCAGGAGCATTAAAAGCTTTCTGATGTTTAATAGAAACCTGGGCATTGCTACTTAGGGAGATAAAAACCAATAAAATCCCAAAAATTAAAATCGTTTTTTTCATAGAAACCCCTTTTAAGTTGAATTTTTCAATTTCTTTATTTTAATTGCAGAAGGAATATGATTTGTAGGGCGGGTAGTAATTTTATTACCTCATAATTTTCTTACGAGGAATTTTTCCTCTTTTTAAATAAACCATAATTTTAAATGATTGTCAAATTTTAAGTAATAATTTTTGCAATTTTTTTTATTTTTAAGCGTATTATAATAGTGGCAAATGAAAGAGGATGAATTAATTCCCATGATAAGGGAATGTTTAAATGGAAATAAAGAAGCTTTTACTAAAATTGTCCGTCATTTTCAAAAACAAGTTTTCATCCTCTGTTTACAATTTCTTAATTCACCTCAAGATGCAGAGGATGCAACCATGGATATTTTTTTAAAAATTTATAGCTCTCTAAATTCTTATAATCCAGACTATAAATTTACAAATTGGGTATTCAAAATCGCAATCAATCACTTAATAGATATTCTGAGAAAAAGGAAGAGAGAAAAAATATTTTTTTCAGAATTTCTCGAAAAAATGAAGCATAATGAACTTGTAACCCCTGAATTTATTTTCTTTAAGAAACTTGAAATAAATAGAATAAGAAATGCTATGAAGCAAATACCCTTAAAATATAAAATTGTTTTAATGCTCAAATATTACCATGATTTTTCTTACGAGCAGATTGCTGAAATTCTGAATATACCAAGAAATACTGTTGCCAGTTTAATTTTTAGAGGTAAACAAGAATTAAGAAAAAGAATCAAAAAATAAAGGAGGAAACAATGAAATGTTTTAGTGAAAAAATATATTCTTTATTTCTGGATAATGAATTAAATTCAGAAGAGAAAAAAGAGGTCATTTTCCATCTTAAAAAATGTGAAAAGTGTAGAATAACGGTTGAAATCTTAAGATTGGAGAATCTAAAAATAAAGAAATCTTTCAAAATCGATTACAATGCACCTGATTTAACAGGAATCATAATGGAGAAAATAGTATCAAAAAAATTTTCTCCCTTATGGAAGAAAACTTTATGGTCTTATTTTATTTATGGATTTTTTATAATTGCTGGGATATTAGCTCCTTATTTTACGGTTAATTATATAAAATCTACCTTTGTTTTCTATAGTATTCTATCCTATATTTTTACTCCGATCTTCTTTTTCTTTTCATCGATCTCATTTCTTATAAGGAAAATTCTTCTCTCAGGATATGATTTAAATAAAGTGATTATCGGGCAGATTTTCTTAATCACATTTCTCCTTATAAACCTAATTATTTATTTAGTCGAGAAATTTAAAATGAAGGAGGAAATAAAATGATTAAAAAAATTATTATTTTGGTTGTCTCGATTTTGATTTTAATTCTCTTATTGACCGCAGATTGCCTTGCAATTACAACTAAAAGTGGAAATTCTGTCAATATTTCGAAGGATGAAATTATAGAAGGTGATTTATTTATAGGAGCAGGCAGTATAATAGTTGATGGAATTGTAACAGGAGATTTACTGTTTGGAGGAAACACAATAATAATTAATGGAGAAGTAAAAGGTGATATTATTGGAGGAGGAAATTCTTTTATATTAAATGGAATAGCAGGTGATGATGTCCGGGTTTGGTGTGCGTCGGTTACCATTAATGGAAAAATTAATAAAAGTCTTACTGCTATGGGAAATAATATTGCTTTAACGGGCAATGCCATTATTGGAAGAGATGCTCTAATTGGTGGAGGAACAATTACTATAAATGGAAAAATTTTTGGTGAAGCTAAAATAGGAGCTGAAGCTATCGAAATCTCTGGAGAAATTAACAGTGCTATTCTAAAGGCAAAGGAAATAACTTTGCATTCTTCCTCTCTAATTCATGGAAATTTAAAATATAGAGCAAGAAAATTTGAAAAAAAAGAAGGAGTAATTATAGAAGGCAAAATAGAAAAACTCCCTTACAAGAAAAAAAGAAGTAAATGGCTAAGCTGGAAATTTTATACTTTTAAACTTCTGTTCATGATTGGAGCCATAATAGTTGGAATTTTATTAATTAAATTATTTCCTGGATTCTCAAAGATTACGGTTGAACAAATAAGACACTACTGGAAAAGCCTTGGCATAGGTTTTGTGATTTTAATTTGCCTACCAATTGCATCAGTTCTAATTGCAATAACAGTAATTGGAATTCCATTATCGCTCATTCTCCTTTTATTTTATTTTTTATTTCTCTATATAGGGAAAATTTTGGTAAGTCTGGTAATTGGAGAAGAAATATTAAGAAAAAAAGCTGAATTTTCAATATGGGCTTTAATCCTTGGAATAGGTATTTTTACGGTTCTATACAATATTCCTTATATTGGATGGATAATCAAATTAATCACAATTATTATAGGCCTTGGTGCATTGAGCGTTGCAGTCTTTAAGAATATTAAACAACCTGTATAATTTATTTAAAATACTCTGGGAGAATTAAAAGGTTTTTTTCTCCTCTACCTCTACTATAGCCTCTAACAATTTTATAATTATTTGATGTATTTTTCTGTTCTTTATTTTCCTAAACTTTTTTAGCAAATTTTTTTCCTCCTTATTTAGTGAAGGCAATATTTCATATTTTTCTTTATTTTCTGAAATTAAATCTTTTTCTTCCTCGAAAAAAAAGGAAATAGGAATATTTAAAAAAGAAGCTATCTGGTAAAGTCTATAAGCTGAAAGAGAACTTTTACCTTTTTCATACTTCTGGATCTGTTGATAAGAAATTCCTAAATTTTCTGCTAATTCCATCTGGGAAATTCCACGAGATTTTCTTAATTCTTTTATTTTTTCACCGAGTTTTTTATTCCATGATTTTTTCATATTAAATTTAACTTTTTATACTACTATTTATTTTGCATTTAATCTATAAATTAAAAGTTGTAAAAACATCTTGACAAACACAACTTATAGTTGTAATTTATAAAATAATAAGAACAGGAGGGCTTAGATGAAAAAGGTACTAATAGTAGATGATGACAAACAAATAAGAAATTTTCTTAATGATATTTTAAAAATAAGTGGTTATGAAGTGGAATGTGCAAGCGATGGAGAAGAAGCCTTTAAACTTCTGCAATGTAAAAAATTTGATTTACTCATAACAGACAACAAAATGCCAAAAATGGATGGGTTAGAACTAATTAAAAATATTAAAAAAAAGAATATAGATATAAAAATCATTGTAGTGTCGGGAGAAGAGATTGAAAAAAGTTTTACTGAACTTGGAATATTAGAATTTTTTAGAAAACCTTTAAAATATAAATATTTATTAAAAAGTTTAGAAAGATTAGCTCAAAGCGAATAACTTAATTAGTCCTTCTAATTTCTAAATTCTTTATTCCATTTTTTATAAACTCTTCTTCATACATCTGTAATAAAGGATATTCCTTTTCTGCTCTTTCCTCTATACTCATGTTCCTTATTGCGTCTTCTCCATATATTCTTAATAGATCTCGCCCAGCTAGCCGAAATATCAACTCATTCCAGAAAACTTCTTCATTATAATCATCTATAATCTCATCTAATTCGGGATCTTCTTCAAACTCTTTTTTGGGTATATATCTTTTTGTTTCTTCATCAAATTCAAAATATTTCTCTCGAATATCCTCTTTGGCATTTGAATATATACATTGGGCTAAATCCTCATATTTTTCTATAAGATTATCTCGGGCTCTAATGCCACCAATCATCCAGGTGCCTAAGTATATGAGTTTAATAAGGTTTTCATATTGCTCATCCGTTAATTTAATTTCAATCATTTTTTACTCCTTTAATATAATTGATGAAACCTAATTATAGCAGAATTCTCCTTTTATTTAAATTGGTTAAAAAGACCTCAACAATACTAAGCTACTAAGACTTTACAAATAATACACAAGGGAAATAGAATATAAAAGTGTTTATAATAGAATGAAAACAAGTGAGAGATGGACCATAAACTCAAAAGTAAACATTCAGTTATTTTTCGGATTTCGAAATTATTTTTTTTAGTAATTTTTCAAAATAAAGTTTGGAGGTAAAAATGAAAAATTATTTTAAAAAATTTTGTTTTGGTTTGTTATTTATCCTGATTCTATCCTCTCCATATTTGTCTGCTCGGGATTCTAAATATGCTGAAAAGATTAAATCCATAGAAGACTTTGTTAAAAAACAAATGAAAGTTGACAGAATTCCAGGATTATCAATTGGATTTATTAAAGATAATTTTATGTGGGCAAAGGGTTTTGGATATGCTGACCTTGAGAATAGAGTTCCTGCTACAGAAAAAACAGCCTATCGCCTTGCATCCAATACAAAATCAATGACAGCAGTTGCGATTCTTCAACTTGCCGAAAAGGGAAAAATTGATCTAGATGCTGAGGTTCAGACATATGTCCCCTATTTTCCGTGGAAAAGATGGCCCATAACAATAAGACAACTTCTTGGACATCTTGGAGGAATAAGTCATTATAGGGATTACGATAAGGAAGGACATATCAAGGTTCATAAAGATACGCGAGAGGCAATTGAAATCTTTGCCAATTTTGATTTAGTTGCAGAACCAGGAACAAAATACAATTATTCAAGTTATGGATACAATCTTCTTGGCGCAGTAATTGAAAGTGCATCTAAACAGCCATATGGCGATTACATGAAAGAGCACATATGGGGACCTCTTGGCATGACTAATACATATATGGACAACCCAGATGAGATTATTCCGAATAGGGCAAAGGGTTATAGAATAATTGACGGTGAGCTTAAAAATTCAGAATATGTGGATATAAGCAGTAGATTCGCTGCAGGAGGAACTCGCTCCACAGTTGTTGACTTATTGAAATATGCAAAAGGACTTCATTCAGGTAAGATACTTTCAAAAAAGAGCATTGATTTAATGGAAACATCAATGGCTACAAGAGATGGGAAATTCACAGATTATGGTATGGGATGGAGAATTATTCCAGTTAATGGACGATTCCAAGCTTATCATACTGGCGGCCAGCCTGAGACGAGAACCCTTTTAGCAAGATTTCCAACTATGAATTTTGCTATTGCATTGGCATATAACCTTGAGGGAGGAAATCTTCATATTTATTCTCACCGCCTGTTCCAGATTCTCTTTGATGAAGCGTGGAATATGAGAGTTTATACCGGAAATAAAGAAGATGACGCTCTATACAGAGCAATCTGGGATACCTTTAATTATGGACTCAGCTATTATGATAGAAATAAAAAACCACTGAGTTTAGATAAAAATTCTCTTAAAGAAGCTTTTCTTTACTTCAATAAATATGTAAATCCTGAATCAATTCATTCGGATTATGTAAGAACTTATAAAAAAATTTTGCATGGAAGACATCCCATTGCAGGCCAGGCCTTTGTAAAGGTGGGCTCATTCATTGCTTATAAATTAATTGAAAATTTTGGAGAGAAGAAACTTAACTATTACCATAAAATGGGTGCTATTTGCTTTTTCAATGATTATATTAATCTTTATAAGACTCAATCCTCCTTTCCCGAAGAGTTTAAATTACAGAACTCGACTGAGCAAAAGATAAGTCTTTGGCATAAGGAATGGGAAAAAACCTGTAATCAATATACGCGAACTGTGTTTATTGCTCCATATAGTGATCTGGATGGTATTATTAAAAAATTAAAGCGAATTTTTTCTAGCCATACAATCTATCCAAATCTTGCACAGGATTTTGGGTCTACAATTGAATATTTATACTTGAATGGTGATGAAAAAAGAGCTATTCTAATTGCATCATCTACATTAGAATTGTATCCAGAGTCTGCAATTCCTTTAGTTTATTTAGGAAATGCATATATATGTATTGGAGACCTAAGGAGAGCACGAGAATATTATAAAAAAGCACTAAGTGCAAAAACAGACAAATTCGCAGTTACTCCACGATTCATTAACCGTTACGCTCATAATTTTATAATGTATAAAAAATTTGATGAAGCCATGAATCTATTAAAAATTGCAAGCCAATTCTTTCCAAAAGAATCAAGTTTTTATTATGGAATTGCAGAAATTTATTTGAAAAAAGCAAGATACTTTTATGAAAAAGCTTTAAAAGCGGATCCCACTAACGAAAATGCTAGGAAAAAATTAAAAAAGATAAAATAATTGACTTAAAAGGAATCGCTGGTTAATATAATCGCGGAGGAAAAAATGGGAGAATGGTTAGAAGGTAGAACATTGGCTGAAAAAATTAAAGAAGAAATAGGGAAAGAAGTTGCCTATTATCGGGAAAAAATTAAAAAGGTTCCAAAATTGGTGGGTATTCTTGTAGGTGATGACCCTGCTTCTAAAATTTATCTCTCGACCAAGGCAAAAAATTGTGAAAGGTTGGGGATTTCATCTGAAATTTTTTATTTACCTGAAAATACCTCATTCAATGAACTGGCAAAGAAAATTAATAAATTGAATAAAGATGATGAAGTAGATGGAATTTTAGTTCAACTTCCCCTCCCATCCCATTTAGACACCTTTGAAGTAATTTGTGCGATTTCACCTGAAAAGGATGTTGACGGATTTCATCCGCATAATTTGGGAAAAATATTACATAATGAAGAAGGATTAAGGGCATGCACTCCACTTGGGATAATTGAACTTTTAAAATCAAATAATATTCCTCTTGAAGGCACAAGAGTAGTTGTAATTGGTAGAAGTCTTATTGTTGGAAAACCATTGGCTGCAATGTTAACAAATGAGAATGCAACTGTTACAATATGTCATTCTAAAACCAGGAATTTATCTGAAGTAGCCTCTGAGGCGGATATATTAATTGTGGCAATTGGTAAACCTGCATTTGTAACCTCGAATTTTGTAAAAGAAGGCGCTGTTGTAGTGGATGTGGGCGTAAATAGAGTGAGTGACAGGAACAAAATAAAAGAATTATTTGGAGATAATAAAGAAAAGGAAGAACAATTTGAGAAAAAAGGATATATTATAATCGGTGATGTTCATCCAGAGGTGATAAATAAAGCCTCTTATCTCACACCAGTGCCTGGAGGTGTGGGGCCTCTTACAGTCGCAATGCTTTTAAAAAATACATTAAAAGCCTTTAAAAAAAGAAATAATTTAGAGTGATTTAATTTTCCTTCCAGAGATTAACTTGACTTGAATAAAGAAAACAATCATATTTAAATTTGATGATACGTTTTGATGAAATTGTTGAAAAGGTTCTGACTTACAATCCAAAAGCAGATATAGATCTATTGAGAAGAGCATATGTATTTTCAGCAAAGGCACATAAGGGGCAAACTCGGCTATCCGGTGAACCTTATCTAAGTCATCCCCTTGAGGTCACAAGCTTATTAGCTGATATGAAATTGGATGAGACTACTTTAGCTGCAGGCCTTCTTCATGATGTACTCGAGGATACAGATGTATCACCTGACCAGCTAAGAGAAATTTTCGGAAATGAAATAACTCGAATAGTAGAAAGCGTTACAAAAATGAGTCAGATTAAGTTCACATCTCCTGAAGTTCATCAAGCAGAGAATATAAGAAAAGTAATTTTAGGAATGGTGGATGATTTGAGGGTTATATTTATAAAATTAGCTGACAGATTGCATAACCTTAAAACACTAAAATTTTTACCAGAGGAAAAACAAAAACAGATTGCAAGGGAAACACTTGAAATATATGCTCCAATTGCAAATAGATTGGGCATGGGAAGAATAAAGGCTGAACTCGAGGACCTCTCTTTCAGATATCTTTATCAGGATGAATATTTCCGACTACTCAGTCTTGTGGAGGAAAGAAGAGAAAAGGCTGAGATGGAATTGAAGAAAATGAAGAAAGAATTAGAAAAATTGTTATCCGAGAATCATATTGAGGCGAAAATTCTTTATAGAATAAAAAGGCTCTATAGCATTTTCGATAAAATGAGAAAGAGGGATATCGAATTTGATCAGGTATTCGATTTTATGGCACTCCGAATAATTACAAGAACTGTAAAAGATTGCTATACAATTCTAGGTTTGATTCATAAAAAATGGACTCCTATACCTGGTAGATTTCGGGATTATATTGCTCTTCCAAAGCCAAATCTATACCAGGCTTTACACACAACAATTATCACTCCTGAAAAAAATACTTTTGAAATTCAGATTAGAACAGAGGAAATGGACGAAATAGCTGAAAATGGAATTGCTGCGCACTGGAAATACAAGGACGATAAAGGTTTAAAAGACGATGAGAGGGTTAAATGGTTAAGAGAACTTGTTGAAATATATGAAGGCCAAAAAAATCCAAAAGAATTTCTAAGAAATTTAAAATCAGATTTAGGTTCAGAAGAAATTTATGTTTTTACCCCAAAAGGTGAGGTTATTCCTCTGCCTATGGGCTCCACTCCAATTGATTTTGCTTATAAGATACATACAGAAATCGGAAACCATTGTATTGGAGCAAAGATAAATGGTAAATTCTCGCCCTTAAAAACAATATTAAAATCCGGTGATATCGTAGAAATTATAACTTCTCCAAATGGTAGACCACACCGTAGCTGGTTAAATATAGTGACAACTTCAAAAGCGCGGTCTAACATAAAACACTGGCTCAAATTGAAGGAAAAGGAAAGAAGTATTAATTTAGGAAAAAAGATATGGGAAAAAGAACTTGAAAAATATAATTTAAAAACCTCTTCTATACAAGAAAAGGAAATCCTCGAATTTCTTCGAAAATTCAGGAAGGGAAGATTTACATCAATTAATGACTTTTATCTAGCAATTGGATATGGGAATATAATTGTTGACAGAAATTTTATTAAAGAACTTTTTAATAGTATTAAAAAAGATTATAAAGAAATTATCTCTCCAAGACAGGAAAAATCTCTGAGGAAAGAAACGGGTATAAAAATAAAAGATGAGGGTGATATTTCTATTCGTCTTGCAAAATGTTGTTCTCCTGTAAAAGGAGAAAAAATTATAGGATATTTGACAAAAGGAAGAGGCTTAACTATTCATTCAATACGCTGTTCCTATGTAAAAAAAGAAATTTTGGATAGCGAGAGAATGATTGAAGTGAGTTGGGATTCAAAATTCAGCTCAAATTATTTAGCTCGACTGAATATTAAAGCAGAGGATAAAAAGGGAGTGCTTGCAGAAATTGCATCCACTATTGCAAATACAGGCAGTAATATTAAAAAAGCTCAAGTGGATACTTTTGCGAATGAAAAAGCTCAAATCAAGCTCTGGCTAGAAATTCAGAATATAGACCAATTAAATTCAATAATTAATGAGTTGAAGAAAATTAAAGAAGTTAATGAAGTTGAAAGGGTTTAAAATTTAAATAGCTTTTACTATCTTCCCAGATTTCAAACACTTGGTGCAAACCCATATTCTTCTAACAGTTCCATTCATATTAGCCTTAACCCTTTGAAGATTAGGATACCATCTTCTTTTGGTTACTCTATGGGAATGACTTATATTATGCCCGAACATGGGACCTTTTCCACATATCTCACATCTATTTGCCACTTTTCACCTCTCTTAAAGTCTAATTTCTACTATAATTTCGAAAAAAAGTCAAATTCCATGATTTATAAATATTTCAGAATTTCTTTTACTCTCTCCTTACAATTCTTAATCTTTAATGGAAAATCAAGCTGGGAACCCTCCTCAACAAGAGGTATGAACTGATTCAACTCAAGACCCGAGGCGCGCGCTGTTAAAGCAACTCTCAAAGGATGGTAAAGTTTTTTACCTTTAAAACCCGATTTCTTTTTTATACTTTCAACAATTCTGATAAAAGTTTCATAGTCAATATTATTTAATTTTGATAATTCCTCATAAAAATACTTTATAACCTCTCTTCCTTCCTCACTTTTTATAATATCCTTTGCTTCCTGGCCCATGTCATCAGGAGAAAAATTAAAGAAAATTGAAAATTCTTTAACAAGTTGAGGAAAACGGTCTACATTAGTAATTAAACCCTCAATCGCTTTTTCAAGCCATTTCCAGTGCTCAGAAGTCATTTTATCAGGTAAATATCCTGCTTTTTTCAGATATGGATATGCCCTTTCTGCTTTTTCTCTCGAAGTGAGTCTTTTTATATGCTGACGATTTATCCAGTTCAATTTATCATAATCAAAAATTGCTGATGATTTACTGACCCTGTTTAAATCAAAAAGTTCTATTAGCTCTTCGACTGTGAGAACTTCTCTTCCTTCAGGAGGTGCCCATCCTAAAAGTGCCAAATAATTAATCAATGCAGAAGCTAAATAACCCTCTTCTCTAAACTGTTCGATTGATGTTGCTCCATGTCTTTTGCTCAATCTTGTATTATCCTTTCCCATTACCATTGAAAGATGAGCAAAATTAGGAGGTTTGAAATTAAAAGCACGATAAACGAGCAGCTGTCTCGGAGTGTTAGATACATGATCCTCACCTCTTATCACATGGGTTATTCTCATTAAATGGTCATCAATTACAACTGCATAATTATATGAGGGCAGACCATTTGATCTAACCAGAACTGGATCCCCAATCCCTTCAAGAGAAAAAACAACCTCTCCTCTCACCATATCATTAAATTTAATTTCTCCTACATCTGGTGTTCTCAATCTAACTGCTGCTTTTTCACCTTTTTTTATTCTTTGTAAAGCTTCATCAAGCGTAATTTTACGGCATTTTCCAGAATATTTTGGCATTCTGCCCTGAGCAAGAGCTCTTTTTCTCTCCTCTTCCAATTCCTCAGGTGAACAAAAACAATAATAGGCTTTCCCCTCTTCAAGTAATTTCTTTGTATATTCATCATAAATCTCAAGCCTTTCTGACTGTCTGTAAGGGCCATAGTCACCACCAATATCCGGGCCTTCATCCCAGTCCAGTCCAAGCCATTTAAGAGCAGATATAAGAGCTTCTTCATATTCCTGTAAAGACCTTTCTATATCTGTATCCTCCACCCTTAAAATGAAAACTCCTCCTTTCTGACGAGCAAACAGCCAGTTAAAAAGAGCTGTGCGCGCATTCCCCACATGAAGATAACCGGTGGGACTTGGTGCAAATCTTACTCTTATTTTCATCTTAAGAGTATTTTATCTAAATATGAAGACGTTTACAACCTGAAGAATTTTTTATAAGTTGACTTTTTTAACATACTAAGTTACCTTTTTAATTGAGATTAAGGAGGTAGAAATGTTTGGAAGCATAGGTCCTACAGAGATTTTATTGGTTCTTTTAATTATAGTTATTATCTTTGGTGCAAAACGCCTTCCAGAGCTGGGAAGAGCTATGGGAGAGGGAATAAAAAATTTCAAGAGGTCATTGAGTTCAAAAGAAGAAAAAAAAGAAACAGAGAAAAATGAAAAGAAAGAAGAATGAGACGAATCATAGAGAAATTAACAGCTGAAAGAAAAAGCGCAGAAGAGAGACTTCAAAAAAGTCTGAGTGAATTAGAAGAAAAGCACAAAGAGATTGAAAAACAATTAGAAACTTCAAAAAATCATTTAATCCAATTAGAAAATCAGTTTGAGAAATTCAAGCAGATTCATTCTCCCCTAAAAAGATTTTTCTATCGCAAATTTAAAAAGGACCATCTGCTATTTCTGGATATTTTAAAGGAATATAGAAATCAAATAGAACAAATTTTTAAACAGATAAATGAAAACTTACTTTCTACTTTAAAGCTTTTTTCCTCGGTCTTAAAGATTGTGGACGCTAAGGATAGAGAGTGGGATGCTCTAAGTAATAATCATGTGAATATAATTTTTAAAAGCATGGAATGGAGAATAGATAAATTGATAAATGAGTATCAGGATGTAAAATTACTCATGAAAAAATTCCTTTTAATGGAGGACAAATTGGATTCTCTTCTTTCCTCTATCCAGAAAAAGAAACTTTCTCCAGAACAGATAGAGGAAATAATAGAACCTTTAAGGGATTATAAATATGCTGGATTTGAAAATAGATTCAGGGGTTATGAGGAAAATTTATTAAGGGCACAAAAGAAATATCTCCCCTACTTTTTGAATAAAAAGAATGTAGTAGATTTAGGATGTGGGAGAGGAGAATTTCTTCAAATTTTAAAAGAAAATAACATTGATAGCTATGGGGTGGATTCAAATGAGGAGATGGTAGAAATATGCCATCAAAAAGGATTGAAATGTATAAAGGCTGATATTTTACAGCATCTTGCATCGCTTGAAGATGAATCATTAGAAGGAATTTTTTCTGCTCAAGTAATTGAACATCTGCCTCCTAAATATCTCATTGAATTAATAAGAAAATCTTATTTTAAATTAAAGAAAAATTGCTATCTTATTCTTGAAACTATAAATCCTGCATCTCTGTTCTCCTTAGTAAATACATTTTTTCTAGACCTTTCACATCAAAAACCAATTCATCCTAAAACTTTAAAATTTTTATTTGAGATATCTGGTTTTGAAGAAGTTGAGATAAAGTATTTCTCCACCCTGGATGAAGAAAAACTACAGGAAATACCTGTAAAAGACGATAATTCTGCTATAATTAATGAAAATTTCGATAGATTAAATAAACTCCTTTTTGCGCCATCTGATTATGCTGTAATCGGGAAAAAAATATAATTACAATTCTCTTTAATCAAAAATGGTTTTATTTGCTGGTTTTGACTTGGGCGGAACAGATATAAAAGCTGGTGTTGTAAATGAAAGGGGTGAACTTTTATTCTATAAATACCTTCCCACACCGGACAACATTTCTGACTTACTTAAAAGTTTTAAGGATTTATGGGATTACTTTAATAAAGAATTTTCAAAAAATATAATTGCTGCTGGTTTTGGATTACCTGGTATTTATAACATTGAAAAAAAATTAATTCATCAATCACCACACCTTTCTTATTTAGATGATTATCCAATACATGAGACAATTTCAGAATTCATAAATGTTCCATTTTTTATCAATAATGATGCTAATTTAGCAGCATGGGGAGAATACAAAATTGGTGCAGGAAAAAATGCAGAAAGTATGGTTTTACTCACTATTGGCACTGGAGTTGGTTCTGGAATAATAATGGGTGGAAAGCTCTGGCAAGGTAAATGTGGCTTTGCAGGTGAGCTCGGACACATTATTGTCAATCCTGAGGGGGAGGAGTGTGAATGTGGAGGAAGGGGCTGTCTTGAAACTGAAGTTTGCTCCACCAAAATTGTAGATAATTACATAAAGCTGAAAGGAAGAAAGGAGGAATTTAAAAAGCTAACCTCAAAAGATGTTTTTGAAAGAGCAAAAGCAGGAGAGAAAGAAGCCCTTCGAGCATTTTCCATAGCAGGATATTTTCTTGGACTCGGCTTAGCATCTATAATTAATTTCTTAAATCCTGAAAAAATCATACTTGGTGGAGGAGTTATGGAAGCAGGAGATCTTCTCCTAAAGCCTGCTCTGGAAGAGGCTAAGAAGAGAGCTTATAAAAAAGCCATAGAATGCTGTGAAATAAGAAAGGCATCACTTGGAAACAAGGCTGGAATTATTGGTTCAGCACTTTGGGCAGCAGAAAATATTAAAAGAGTGACATAAAATGGAAAAAATCAGAAATTTTGCTCTGATAGCACATATTGACCATGGAAAATCTACACTTGCGGATAGATTACTGGAAATAACCAATGCCCTTCCTCCTCGGGAAATGAGGGATCAAGTGCTTGATAGTATGGAACTTGAGCAGGAAAAGGGAATTACCATAAAAGCCCACACTGTTCGTCTTATTTATAAAGCTAAAGATAATAATGAATATATTCTCAATCTTATAGACACACCAGGACATGTTGATTTTACATATGAGGTTTCAAGAAGTCTAGCTGCATGTGAAGGAGCTCTTCTCATTGTTGATGCTTCTCAGGGAGTGGAGGCTCAGACACTCTCAAACACTTATCTTGCTCTTGAAAATGATCTAATCCTAATTCCTGTAATAAATAAAATTGACCTGCCAAATGCTGATATATCAAGAACACAGGAGCAATTAAAAAATTTACTCGGCTTTAAGGAAAATGAAACAATACTTATAAGTGCTAAATACGGGGATGGAATAGAGGAAGTCCTGGAAAGTATTATAAAAAGAATCCCTCCGCCAAAGGGAGAGATAAATGCTCCTCTTAAAGCTCTAATTTTTGACTCATGGTTTGATCCTTACCGCGGTGCAATTGTTTTAATCAGGATTTTTAATGGAATTATTGAACCAGGAATGAAAATCAAATTAATGTCCACAGGAGTCTCCTACACAGTTGAGGAAATCGGTGTTTTAACACCAAAACCAAGAAAAGTATCAGTTTTAAAAGCAGGAGAAGTTGGATATATGATTGCAGGAATAAAGGAATTAAGTCACACGCGGATAGGAGATACGATTACAGAAGAGGAAAATCCCACTTCAAAGCCATTTCCAGGATTCAGAGAAGTTAAACCAATGGTTTTTGCAAGCTTTTTTCCTATTGAAGGGACAACCTATTTAATGTTAAGAGATGCTCTCCAGAAATTAAGCCTAAATGATGCATCGTTACGATTTGAACCTGAAAATTCTCCGGTTCTTGGAGCAGGATTTAGATGTGGATTTCTCGGATTACTGCATAGAGAAATTATTCAGGAAAGATTGGAAAGAGAATTCGATTTAAATTTAATCTCAACAGCTCCAAATGTCCAGTATAAAATCTACACAAATGACGGAAAAATCATAGAAGTTAATAATCCAAGTAAATTTCCATCACCTGAAAAAATAGAGAAAATTGAAGAACCCTATATAACTGCCTACATAATTACACCTGACGAATATCTGGGTAATATATTAAAGTTAGTAGAAAGCAGAAGAGGAGAACAAAAAGGTCTTGAATATATTGGACCAAAAAGAGTTCTTCTAACCTATGATTTACCCCTAAATGAAATAATATTTGATTTTTACAATCAACTTAAATCAGTATCACATGGATATGCCTCCCTTGACTATCAATTTTCTGGATATAAAGAATCTTCCCTTGTAAAAATTGATTTACTGATAAATAAACAAAAGATTGATGCACTATCAATTATTGCACATGAAGATAAAGCATATCAAAAGGCAAGGGCCTTATTAAACAAATTAAAAGAGGTAATTCCAAGACAATTGTTCGAGGTAACTCTTCAGGCTGCTATAGGTAAAAGAGTAATAGCAAAGGAAGTTATAAAAGCACTGAGAAAAGATGTCACTGCTAAATTGTACGGAGGAGATTTTACCAGAAAAATGAAATTACTCGAAAAGCAGAAAAGGGGTAAAAAAAGAATGAAAAAAATTGGAAAGGTTAATATTCCACAGGAAGCCTTTCTTGAAATTTTAAAAGTATAAGGAGACGAGATGTTACCCACAATAAAATGGGAAAATAATAAAGTCATAATGATTGACCAGAGAAAATTACCCTTTAAGGAAATTTATTTAGAATTGAACAGTTATCATGAAGTTGCTGAAGCCATTTCAAATATGACAATTAGAGGTGCACCAGCAATTGGCATAGCTGCTGCTTTTGGCATTGCTCTTGGAGTTTTAAAATTAAATGATGGAGAAAATTATATTGAGAAATTCTATGATATATGCGAGGTCTTCAAAAAAACACGACCAACTGCAAAAAATCTCTTTTGGGCAATAGACAGAATCAAAAGGGTTTTTGAAAGCAACAAAAATTTACCGCTTAAAGTTATCAAGGAAAAAATAATTGAAGAGGCACTGCTAATTGAAAAAGAGGATATAGAAATCAATAAAAAAATAAGTGAAAATGGAGAAAGGTTAATAAAAAAGGAAGAAAAAATATTAACTCACTGCAATGCAGGTGAATTAGCTACTGGAGGTTTTGGAACTGCAATTGGAGTAATAAAGTCAGCATTCTACAATGGAAAGAAAATAAAAGTTTATGTTGATGAGACTCGACCGTTCCTCCAAGGTGCGAGACTCACTTGCTGGGAATTGAAAAAAGCTGGCATACCACATGTTTTAATTACAGATAATATGGCAGGCTGGCTGATGAAAAAAGGAAAAATAACATGTGTAATTGTAGGGGCTGATAGAATTGCTTCAAACGGTGATACAGCTAACAAAATAGGAACTTATTCCCTTGCAATTTTGGCAAAAGAACACGGAATTCCATTTTATGTCGCAGCACCTCTCTCAACCATTGACTTTTCAATAGGGACAGGAGAGGAAATACCTATAGAAGAAAGAAATAAAAAGGAAGTTCTTGAAATAAATTCTATCTCAATTGCACCAGAAGGAACAGAGGCTGAGAACCCAGCCTTTGATGTGACTCCTTCTTCATTTATTACAGCAATAATAACTGAAAAGGGAGTTGTAAGGAAACCCTATTTAAAATCACTAAAAAAATTAAAAGAGGTAAGTTAAAATGCTAATTTTGGGTATTGAGACATCATGCGATGAAACTTCAGCTGCTGTTTTAAGGAATGGAAAGGAAATATTATCCAATGTAATCCTCTCACAGGATGAAATTCATTCTCCCTATGGAGGAGTGGTTCCTGAACTTGCTTCGCGTCAGCATATAAAAACTATAGATTTAATTGTGAAGGAAAGTTTATTCAAAGCAAAAGTGAATCTAGGGGATATTGATCTGTTTGCAGTGACACAGGGACCTGGATTAATCGGTTCTCTGCTGGTTGGATTATCTTTTGTAAAGTCCTTAGCTTTTTATTTTGACAAACCCATAATCGGTGTAAACCATATTGAAGCTCATATTGAAGCCGCATTTTTAGAAAATCCAGATATATCTTTTCCTGTTCTTGCCCTTGTTGTTTCAGGAGGACATACAAGCCTTTATTACATGTCCAAAGAATTAGATTTCAAATTAATTGGAAAAACCAGGGATGATGCTGCTGGTGAAGCACTTGATAAAATAGCAAAATTCCTTAATTTGGGTTATCCAGGAGGTCCAATAATTGACAGACTATCAAAAAAAGGAAATCCTGAAAAGTTTTCTTTTTCTTTACCCAAAATTAAGGATAAAAGCTTTGATTTCAGTTTTAGTGGACTTAAGACTGCAGCTTTGAAATATATAAAAGAAATGAATATACAAGCCGACAGCCCTCAGGTGTATGATTTATTGGCAAGCTTCCAGGACGCAATTATTAATTTCTTAATAGAAAATGTAAAAAGAGCCCTTTCAATTTACAAAAAAATTAATGCTCTCATAGTATGCGGTGGGGTTGCAAGAAACAGCAGATTAAGAGAAAAATTTCTTGCTTTTTGCACTAGGACTGGAATGCCTTTATATATACCCTCTCCAAGGCTGTGCACTGACAATGCAGCAATGGTTGCTTCCTTGGCTTATAAAAAATATATGGCTCAGAAGAAATTTGATTTAAATCTCGATGCCTTCCCAAGAATTCAATCCGCAAAAGGAAAGAAATGGAAATAAAAGGGATTTTTTCTAATTGACTCAGGAGAAAGCTTCTTTATATAAACTTTGATGAAATAAAGTTTTAAATGTCTGAACGGATAATAAGGCACTCTTTCGTAACTAATTTCAGTTATTTTTCTATCCAGGATATTATTAAACAACTCTATATCAAAAAGATTAACTTTTACTTTATATTTTCCTGCATTTGAACCAAAAGAAAACTTCAAATTCTTTATAGGTTTACGGGAAGTAAAAGGGAGCAAAAATTCTCCTGTTCTCTTAAGATAAAAAGTGGAAGGTGGGAAAAACTGTGCTTCTCTGCTCAGAGAATAATATGCGATTTTCCTCCCATAAAAGTCATCTATTACTTTAGGATTTCCCAAAATTACATTTGGATAAAGCACTTTTGTGAAAAATAGAAAAATTATAATGAGATTTATTGTAAACCAGTGCATTGTGAACTTTATTCTTGAAAGGAATTCTTTTCTCCAAATAATATAAATGATTATAAAAACTAAAAGCAAGGCAGTCCATATATAATTTGGAAGATATTTTGAATTATCCACTTTGATAAAAGAAGGTAATAAAGAAGTGAGAGAAAAATGCAAATTATTAAAATTCGTCAAAAAGAGTCTTCCTTCCCTTGTTGTCACATCGTGAGTTGTTGCTTGATAAAGAGCATAGGGGTCTTTCAACATTAGAAAAACCATTACAAAACTTATTCCTAAGCACAAATAAGCAATGAAATTAAAAAAATTCTTTTTATTGTAAACAAAAAAACTTCCTAAAAAAATTCCTGCTATCCAGAAAACCGCAATTAAAGGCCTAGCTTGTGGTGCATAGCCTCCCCTTTGCGTTAAAAAAGCATATCCTAAAATATATGGGAGAGAAATAAATAATAGTGAAAATACAAGTTGTTTTTTCCTTTTAAGAAGCTCTAAGAAACCAAGAAATGAGAAAAGGTAAATTGGAGAATATAGTAATAAGCCATCCCTCTGGTCAAGAAAATAATTCAATAATGTTTCAATTCTCTGTGAAAAAGGGACTTCAGTTAAAACCATTTTGTAATAATATTTAATATATTCAGAAGATACAGGCCCTTCATAAACAGAAAGAGGTGTGATAGAACCATAAAGATGATGTAAAAAAAGCACAAACAGGAGATAAGAAATTAGGGGAAAGATCAGGAAATAAATAATTCTGAATCCTATTCCTTTGTTTTTTAACAATAAATAAATACCAAGAGCTGAAAAAAGAAAGAACAGGAGATTATATTTAACGCCAAACCACAAAAAAGTAGAAAGAAGAAAACCCAATAAAAGTAATAATTTATTAGAAATTTTATTTTTAGAATAAATTTTTCTGAAAATAAAAATAGAGAAAAGGGCAATTACTACTTCTGGATAGATGTGAATTGAATAGAATAGTATTGGTATTGTAAAGGAATAGATAATCCATACAAAAAGCGCTTTTTTTTCATCTCCAAAATTTTCTTTTAAGAATAGATAGATTTGCACCCCGAGTAATGCTCCAAATACACCAATACCAGCTCTTAAAATTAATAAAATCCATTTTCCTTTTAAAATTAATCCTATAAAATACAGGGGTATTAATAGAAAGGAAACTCCAGGGAGATGTATCGAATAAAGAAATTTGATCCCCTTTTTCCCAAATCTTGCATGAGGTCTGAGCTTAATATTTTCTGGCATATAATTCTTATAATCCTTATTCGAATAATTATTTCCAACATTAATGTCAAAGTCTTTTATTAAGCTATGAGTAATTAATAGATAATGAGGCTCATCTCCTGAAAAATAAATACCTTTAGAAATTAATATTCCTGAGCATATTATGTAAATAAACCACGAAAATAGAAAAAGATAAAGAATTTTTTTTCTAGAAGAAATTAATATAAAGCGATCAATGATTTTTTTAAAATCAGGAAGTTTATATCTTAAACAATTGAATAAGAGCACTATTTTCAGATAAAGAAAAGAAAACAGAATTAAAAATAGAAAAAATTTAAATCTGGAATAAAGGTCGTTATTTGTAAGATAATATTTCAGGCTCAGGGGAATAAATAGTAAAAGTAAAAAAGGGGAGAAAGATAGAATATTTGTGATTCTATTGAAATTAGAAATAGAAAAAAGGGTCAATTTCTGAAATAACAATTCAAAAATAGTAAATATAAAAAGAACAATTGAAAAAATTAAGATAAAATTTACGATGGAAAATTTAAATTTATGATTGGAAATCGTATAGGATGGAATTTGAAAATAGAGAAGAAAAAATAATGTGAGAATAATTGAAATAAAAACAATGCAAAAAATTTCACTTGCAAAATTTTTAACTTTCATAAACTGTTTTATATTAGAGTTTTTCCAAAAGGTCAAGATTTTAAAACTATTTTTAATTTTTTAAAACTATGCTATAGATTATAAATTGATGTGAATATACTGTTAGAAGTGAGGAGGTCAATATGAACAAGGATTTGCTCGAAAGAAGATATAAAAGAATTTATAATCAATTAAGCGATTTACTTTTAAAAACAAATGACAGGATAGCTCGTATGGCAACAATAGTTGCTTTACTTCATCATAAAATGCCCCATTTCTTTTGGACTGGATTCTACAGAATTGTAAATGGGGAGCTTATTGTTGGTCCGTATCAAGGGCCTCTTGCCTGTCAGGTTTTAGAAAAAAACAAAGGAGTCTGCTGGGCATGCATTAATCGAAGAGAGACAATAATTGTTCCAGATGTTGAGAAATTCCCGGGACACATAGCATGTGATCCCCGCTCTAGGTCTGAAATAACAGTTCCTCTATGGGAAGACAATAAAGTTTACGGTGTGCTGGATGTTGATAGTAAAGAATTAAACGCTTTCTGCGAAATTGACCGCTTCTGGCTTGAAAAGATAGTTAAGTTATTATGAAGCTTTAAAACTTATTCAGCTTCCCTCAAATTGCTGTTTTATCCATTCTGTAGTAACAGATTTGGGTCTTTCTATTGGTAATCCAAGAGCTCTGCTCCAGATTAAAGCAGCCAGAACTCCCAGAGCTCTTGAAACTCCAAAAAGCACAGTATAAAAATCATATTCCTTTAACCCATAATGCAAGAGCAAACAACCTGAATGAGCATCAACATTGGGCCATGGATTTTTTGCTTTTCCATGTTCCATTAAAATTCCTGGAACAACCTCATAAAGAAGGCTTACAATCTTAAAAATTTCATCATCTGGAAGATGTTTCAAGGCAAATTCTCTCTGAGCAATATATCTCGGATCAGTCTTCCTTAAAACAGCATGACCATATCCAGGAATCACTTGCCCTTTATTCAATGTATCCCATACATATTGAGAAATCTGTTCCTTTGTTGGAACCCCTCCTCCCAATTCTTCTTTCATTTTCAATATCCAGCGGATGACCTCCTGATTAGCTAAACCATGAAGTGGTCCAGCCAATCCATTCATCCCAGCGGAAAGAGCATAATATGGATCAGAAAGGGCTGAACCAACAAGATGTGTTGAATGTGCAGAAACATTACCACCTTCATGGTCACTGTGAAGAACAAGATAAAGCCTTAGCAATTCTTTGAATTCATCATCTTCAATTCCTAGCATATGTGCAAAATTCCCGGCCCAGTCAAGCTCTGGGTCAGGTGGTATTTGTTCATCATTTTTATAAGTTTTCCTGTAAATGAATGCAGCCAAATGAGGCAACTTTGCTAGTAGATTCATTACATCCTCAAAAACAGGTTCCCAATATTCTGTTTTACTTAATCCCTCTCTGTACCGACGAGCAAAAATTGATTCCCTTTGCATACATAGAATGCCGAGTGAAAATTGTGTCATAGGATGTGTATCCTCAGGAAGTGCTCTTAGAGCATCCTTAATATATTGAGGTAACTCGCCCCTCTTCTGCCATTCCTGTGTAATTTCCTTTACATCCTCTTCTGTTGGGATTTCACCGATTAATAGAAGATAAAAGATCCCTTCTGGCAAAGGTTCTTCTCCTCCTGGAGCTTTGGGCAATTTTTCTCTTACTTCAGGAATGGTATATCCTCTAAAACGGATTCCCTCCATGGGATCAAGAGCAGAAGGTTCCCATACCATACATTTCACTCCCCGCATTCCACCATAAGCCTGTTTTACTGTCACTTCTGATATTGTCTTGTCGCCATGTTTTTCAATCACTGAGCGGACTTCCTCCCTCATAGGCCCAATTTTCTTTACTAATTTTTCTTTTAATTTCACTTATAAAACCTCCTAAAAAGTATTATGATTATTATTCCTTATTACTAAAAAATATATCATCCGTTTATTTAAGTGTCAAATTTAATTTTTTAATTTAGAAACTGAAAAGCAGAAATTTTTGCCATGGAGGCAAAGGGGTGAGGAAAAATTCCAAGAAGTAGGATGGCTAAACCAATTATTGTTATAGCTAAAAGAAGAAAGAAGGAAGGCGAATATTTTACCTCAATATCTTTTGGCGGTTCTTTAAAATACATTGCCATTCCTAAACGGAAATAATAATAAAGAGAAATTACGCTATTTAAAACTCCTGCAATAGCTAACCAATATAATTTTTGTTTAATAGCAGCAGAGAAAATATAAACCTTTGCAATAAAACCTCCTGTGGGAGGTATGCCGGTTAATGAAAGAAGAATTAAAACAATTATTGCTGAAAAATAGGGAGCTCTCTGAGCCAGACCACTAAAATCAGGAAATTCTTCTCCAAAGTGCTCCTTTTTCGCCATAAATATAAAAATACTAAAGGCTCCTATATTCATGAAAGTATAAATTAGTAAATAATAAAGCATTCCCCATATTCCAAATTCTCCTCCTGCAGCAAGTCCAATGAGTATGTATCCTGCGTGTGCAATACTTGAATATGCAAACATCCTTTTCACACTCCTCTGAGTAAGAGCTGCAATATTACCATAAGTCATTGTAAATAGAGACACCCAAGCAATGAGTGTTTGCCATTCATTTTTAAGCATGGGTAAAACTTCTAAAAATAATCTGATAAAAATGGCAAAACACGCAGCTTTTGGAGCTACTGAAAGGTAGGCAGTTACTGGAGTCGGTGCACCTTCATAAACATCTGGAGTCCACATATGAAAGGGAACTGCTGCGATTTTGAAAAACAATGCTCCTGCAATGGTAAGCATTGCAATGATTAGGAAAAAGTCTGTTCCCTTGTTTGATAAATTCTGAAATATTTTATTAAATCCTGTTTCACCCGTTAAACCAAATAAAAAGGAAAAACCAAAAAGGAGAACTCCTGAAGAAAACACACCAAGAACAAAGTATTTCATTCCTGCTTCATTTGAGCGTAAATCCCTCTTCAAAAATCCTGCAAGAACATAACAACTGATCGCCATTAATTCAAAACTAACATATAATGATATCAAATCAACCGATGAAACCATAAACATCAATCCCACTGTAGTAAGGAGAAGAAAGAAATAATATTCAGCTTTATGATATCTTTCATGCTCAAAAAATTTTCTCGATATTAGAACAACAAGAAAAGTAGCAATCAGGAATAGAGCCTTGAAATAAAGGGAGAATCTATCAACAGTAAGGGTCTTCCAGAAAAGGCTTTCTTTCATTGGCTGAATAAAAAGTGCTATAAAAGAACCTACAAGACCAATTATGCTGAAATAAGTAATAAATTTCCTTTTTTCTTCTCTTATAAAAGGAGAAATTACAAGAATTAAAACAGCAAATAAACTTAAAATTAACTCTGAACTAATTGATTTTAAATCAATAAGGTAGCTCACCTTCCCTCTCCTGATGGTCAAAAAGTTTTTTAATTATATCAGGCTTTTTTTGAGAATAATCTGGATTTACTTTCTGAACTATTTTATTCACTGGTTTTTCCAAAACCTTTAAGAAAGGCTTGGGATATAATCCAATCCAGAATGCTAAGAAAATAAGAGGAAGGAAATAAGCTATCTCTCTTGCATTTAGATCTTTCATTTTTAAATTCTCTTCCTTTGTCACCTTCCCAAACATAACCCTTTGGTAGAGCCACAACATATAAGCAGCGCCAAGAATGATTCCAGATGCAGCAATAGCTGCCCACCACCATTTCACTTGGAATGTTCCAACCAAAATAAGAAATTCACCTATAAATCCATTCAATCCAGGCAGCCCAATGGATGAAAGCATCATAATGGCGAATACTGCAGCATAAACAGGCATAATTCTTGATAATCCACCATATTCTGAAATTAATCGAGTATGCCTTCTCTCATAAACAATTCCAACTATCAAGAATAAGGCTCCTGTGCTTATTCCATGATTTATTTGCTGAATAATGCTTCCCTGAAGCCCTATGGGTGTTAAAGCAAACATTCCAAGGGTTACAAATCCCATATGACTAATACTTGAATATGCAACAAGGGACTTCCAATCTTTCTGCATCATTGCAACAAGAGCACCATAAATTATTGCTATTATTGAAAGAACTACTATTACAGGAACAAATTTCCGCGAAGCATCAGGAAGAATAGGGAGGGAAAATCTTATGAATCCATAAGTTCCCATTTTTAAGAGAATACCTGCTAATATTACTGAACCTGCAGTTGGTGCCTCGACATGAGCATCAGGCAACCATGTATGGAATGGAAACATTGGAACTTTTATAGCGAAACCAAAGAAAAACGCTAAGAAAATCCAGAATTGTAATTTTGGAGGAATTGTGAATCCCTCTGCCATCATTTGAAGGGCATCGAACGTATAAACTCCTGTGACAGCGTGGTGATAGAAATAAAGAGCTAAAATTCCCAAAAGTAATAGTACACTTCCAAACAGGGTATATAAAAAGAATTTTATGGCTGCATATAATTTTCTCTCTCCTCCCCACACGCCTATTAGAAAATACATGGGAACAAGCATTACTTCCCAGAAGACATAGAAGAGAATGAGATCTAAGGAAGTAAAAACTCCAACCATTCCAATTTCTAGGAGGAGCATAAAAATATAATATTCCTTGATGCGATGGTCAATCACTCGCCAGGATGAAAGAGTGGCAAGAAAGGTTAGTAAGGTTGTTAGTAATATAAGAAGCAGGCTGATTCCATCAATTCCCATAAAATATTGAACACCAATTGCTGGGATCCAGGAAACCTTTTCAACAAACTGCATGCCTTCAGCCTGAGGGTCAAAGCCGAGGAGGAGAGTTAAAGAAATCAGAAAAGTAAGAGCTGTTACTATGTTTGCAATTACTTTAATCAAATTTTCTTTCTTTTTTGAGATAAAAAAGATTATAAATATCCCGATGAGAGGGAAAAATGTTATGATCGTTAGAAGCGGAAGACTTTGTATGTTCATGATTTATCTCCTATAAAAACAGTGTTAATGTAATAAAGATTAATAAACCGATAATTATCGCAAGTGCATAATTCTGAATCGCTCCAGTTTGAACTTTTCTAAAAATGAAACTTTTCTGTTTTAAGAACCATGCAATGAAATTAACAATACCATCAATTATTTTTAGATCAAATATACCAGAAAAAGCAGATGTATTTCTTGTAATAAAAGCAGAGCCATTAACAGCTCCATCTATTATTTTCAAATCATATTCTGCTAAAAATGTTCCAAAATTTAGAGTTGGCTGGACAAATATTAAATTATAAGCTTCATCAACGTAATATTTATTGTAGAGAATTTTATAGACTCGAGGGAAACGCTGTGCTGTTCTTTTTGCAAGTTCTGGTTTTCTTAGATAGAAGAGA
>Ga0209426_1000209_pt1 | contig 82000 bp, 75 predicted proteins | sample Deesub1362B_J571_FD_187697 | JGI IMG/M metagenome (GOLD analysis project Ga0209426, IMG submission 187697) | Deep oceanic, basalt-hosted subsurface ecosystem from Juan de Fuca Ridge flank, Pacific Ocean, CORK Borehole 1362B_J2.571 (SPAdes)... ... | reverse complement strand
GGTTACCGTTACCACGGCGGACCTCTACAGCTATTTTGCCCTGGCCGGCGAACCCATTGCCACTGGAGTGGACTCGCCCGGACCGTCTGCGCCGGTTGCGATTACTTTTCGACTGGAAGAAGTGTTTCCCAATCCGCTGGATTTGCGCAACACGCCGCAGGGTCTGGTACTGCAGTTCCGGCTTGCGGAAACAGCGCCAGTGGTGCTTTCTATCTATGACATTCTTGGCCGACTGGTGCAGAAGGTAAATCTGGGTACGTTGGCTTCGGGCGTACACCGCTACCAGTGGTACGGACTGGATCGATCTGGGAGGAACGTGGCGAGCGGGGTATATTTTCTGATTTTGAAAAGCAGGAATGATCTTCAAAAAGTAAAAATTACCGTAGTCCGGTGAGCAAGAGAAAAAGAGGATGGGTCCGGGATTCGCCGGAACGAACGGGAAGGGGTTCCACCTGCCGGGTGGAACCCTTTTTAATTTGACGCGATTTTGGGAAAAACGGGCTGCCCGGTTTGTTCAAGAGAAAGATTTATGGGCTTTGCAGGATTCTTGCTGATCACAGGAGCACGGAATTTTGCACCCGGTGTTTGTAGCGGCGGACGCGGCAATGGGAGGCGGTTCTTATAAATCTTAAACGGATTGGTCACACGAAGTGTGGCAGCGCGGGTATCCGCTTTGTTTAAAGATAGCAACTGTCAGTTTTTCTTGAAGTTGTTTGTCAGTGTGTCCGGGTCTTCAGCCGGTTTTAGCTCCCTACTTTTGGCGTTTGGTTTCGAATGGAAGGTTTGACTTGCTATCCAGTTAGGCGCCATAGTTTTTAAGTACGTTCGGGCAATCTTTTGCTGCTGCCGGATTTTTGATTTTCAGGCTGAAAACTTGTGACCGTAATCTGATAAGTACCATCGGAATTTCTTCGTTTAAACCGGTACGCTGTGATGTCTATTTCTTCCCACTCCTGTGTGACTGCCAGCAGTACTCTTGCCAGATGGATGGCCTGTTCTTTGGATAATTTAATGCCTATTGTTTTTAGATCCTTGATATTTTTGTCCGTATCCTCTGCCGGATCGATGCGAAGGCATCTTATGTTCGGGTTTATGCTTATACTTCTGGGAGATTTTCTTGCCATAGGTATTTCCTCCTTTGAAAATAGTTTTTGCTTGACTTTTTCAGCGTAACGCGGGCAATTTTTGAGGTCAGCGAGGGATCTGGAAAGATGAGGTACCCCCGTTTGAAGCTGATATCCAAATCATTTTGCAAGATTCTTCTTTTCTTTCGGGATTCAGCAAGTCTGACGGAAATGCAAAGTGAGAATGTCAAATTGTTTCTCCGGGTGTTATTTGGTCATCTAGATATGGCTTTTCGGGGGTAAGGCCCCTCTGGTTCTTCAAAATGGGTTTTCATAAAATCTGATAGCATGCCGTTTAGGACATTCCTGTCCCGATATTTTTTTATTTAACAATTGAAAAACAACACTCAAGAATTTTTTTCTGTTTGGCAATTCAATCCTAGTTGAACCCCTTTCAAGGTGGTCTGATGCAGGAAGTATTTTTTTCCGTTTTTGCTATCTTCAGTTTATCGAAAATAGGATTGTGGCGGAGATAAAAGCCAAATCAGCTTTGCTCTCCTCATTTTATTATTGTCCGGTGGGCGATTGATGGGCCGGGTCTTTTGGGAATATGGCAAAGGAACGGGTTCATTCTTTCAGGAACGTGGCGATAGCCCGGGAGACCCGCGCCATTTCGCAGCCGACGGCGAGATGACCACACTCGTTTTCCAGCACAAGCGTTTTTGCACCGATCATCCGGGCAAACTTCAGCGCCGGTTCCGGGTTCACGATGTGGTCCGTGGCGGAGACGATGACGAGCACTTTTGCCCGGACCCTGCGCGCAGCAGATTCCAGGCTGCCGTACGGCAAGGAGACATCGTGCGAGAGCATAGCCCGTATCTGTGCTGCCCAGTTCCACGGGTGAAAAAGCTGCCCGTAGGTGGAATCGGATCTGGTAATAAAATCCTGCACGCGTTCTCTGGGTATATGGCTGGCGAGCCAGTTCGGTGTGCGGATCAGCAGGCTCTGCAGCAGTGAGATGACCGGCAGGGCTGTATCCGGGCCTCCGCCGGTCCGGGATGCCAGCTCAATGGCGCGAAGTTCAATGGTCCAGAGAAGAATATCCGGCGAAGCCAGACGCGGCGATCCCACATACGAAATGGCAAAATCCATAAAGTCCGGGTAGTCCACAATCCAGCGGAATATCTGCATTCCACCCATGGATCCGCCAATGACGGCATAGAGGTGGCGGATGCCCAGTATTTCCGTCAGCAGCCGGTACTGCGACCGCACCATATCCCGGATGGTAAACTCTGGAAAATTCCGGCCGGGCTGCATTTTGCTATTGGATGGAGAGGAAGAAACGCCGTTACCCAGCGCGTCCGCTGCAATGATAAAATACCGGCTGCTGTCGATCAACCCGCCGGGGCGCACATGGAACCTCAGGTCCCGGCTCCGGCCACCAAACCAGGTGGGAAAAAGGACTGCGTTGGACGTATCAGCATTTGGCCTGCCGAATGTCCGGTACCCGACCCGACAGTCCCGGATCACTTGGCCGTTTTCCAGGGGGAAATCGCCGAGGTAGCCAAACTTCTGCCCGGATGCGGCTACCGAGGAGCCCAATACACACCCGCAAAAGGCGAACCATATCCACCGCTTCATGAGAAAGCCTCCTGTATGTCCATGCAAAAGCGAATCCCGGTCCGGTCCCCGCAATTTGCAAGCATTTCATTGTCTCCTGCATAAAATTTGCCAGGGAGAAAGGAAGAATCAAGAACTTTTTGGTGCGGTTTTATATTCCTCCGGCTTTTGCTCTCCGGCGATATCTGGAAGGGCGAAAGAAATCCCTGAGCCCGTCGGGTTGATGCGGTGGAATCCGATGCAAATGTTGTTTGGAAAGCAGTGCTTTCCGCTGGCGGTTTCGGATTTTGTTTTCTTCGCTGCAATTGCCTCCACGATGAATACCGCCGGTCCGGTTCAGAGCCCGATTTTTCTGTGGAACAGGATATCCGGATGTCCTATTTTGATTTGGGTTCTGTACATTCAGCAGATTTGGAAAAAAGGAGCCGTGACGGTGGAACGAAATTCTGCTGCAATGCGGGTTGCAGGTGGAGCGATTTTGCTCTGGCTGATACTGGTGTCTTTTCTGGGTTGTTCGGGAGAACAGCTTCCGGGCTACATTCCGGACTATCTCACCGATCTGAAGCGAAAGCGGGTGGTCCGCGGCCAGGAGGCGGCACAGATGATCGGTCGGCTACACGGCCGCGCCGTTCCTCCGGAAAGCAGCTTTGTGGCCTATTATGGGCCCATCAATTACCCTTCTATTTTGTACGTAACGCGCTTTCCATCTGCCAAGATGGCGCTGGAAACCCTGGAAGGGACGTCCCGGCGCATCGGCGGTGGCACCGAAGCATTCACCCACCACGGGAAGTTTCCCGTGGGCAGGGTAACTGTGCACTTCGTGCTGGGCCAGAGCCGTGTGAATTTCTTTTTCGCCAGGGATTCCAGACTTTACTGGCTGGCAATCGATCCGGACCGTGCCCAGGAAGGCCTGGCACAGATTCTGGACGTTCCTCTGGGAATGGTCCCCACACCGCGCCAGTTCCTTACCCGCTATTATGAGGAGAGGCTAAAATAAGCATGCAGGCAGTAGATCCGCCGGACGTTTGCGGAAGCTTTTCTGGAAACCGAAGATACGGTACCGGGAATAAAAAACCGCGCCAGCATTGCTGCCGGCGCGATTCGTGCAGGGAGGGAGTGGGAGTCCAACCGGCTTGAGGTTGGGAGGAAGCCCACCACGCGATCTACATGTTTTGCTGTTCGGACTGAAATTTTAACCGATTCATCAGTTCTTCCCTTTGTCGGCGGTATTGCTCCTCGTCCAGTTTGTTCGCTTCGAAGGCGATGTCCAGCTCAGCCAGCTTTGTGATAAGATCGGGCTCCGGTTCACCGGATGGGGCTGTTCTGGCTAACTGTGCCCTCTCTTCGGGTTCGGATTTGCGGTTCCGCAATTTGAGTGAAACGATGGCCAACACGGCCAGCAGGATGAGCCCAAAACTCACCATCAGTAGCGTGCTGACGTCCAGCGGCTTCCCGGAAAGCCCGGTGATTTGTAGCTTCAGCACCTCTCCCGGCTGATAGTGAGTGGCCACAAAGCGGCGAAAGCGCGCCTGCTCCACCGGCATCTCCACAATCCGGTCGCCCGCAACCGTTAGATTTGGATCGCCCACCAGAATGTCCAGTGTTGTGGTCTTCAGTGTAATCGGCTTAATCAGGGTGTATTCCTTATCTGGTGTGTCCACAAAGTAGGAGAAAACAATCTCTTTTTTTCCGGGAAGGACCGGCATGGTATCGTAAAACCCTCCCTCTTCTGGCAAAATGCAGCAGGACATCAGGCCGCTTTCAATCCGCAGATCCGATGCTTCCGGCGGAAGCTGGTAGCTTACCGTGCGGAACTTCTGTTCCCCTGCCGGCTGTCCCACGTAGGAACGGTCACCGCTGTTTTCCAGTACCAGCACCTCCTGAATACGCAGAAAACCTTCCGCCGGCTGGATAAAAATATGGTGAATCATAACCGACAGGGTTGAATCGGAATCCGTAGGTTCGTAGATGGTGAGGATAGTCTCCTTTGTTTTTTCCTGCTGGGTAAAATGCACAGGCGTTCCCCAGTATTCAACCCCGCCGTAACGCGTCATGGGCTGGTACACGTAAGCCGGATTTTCTTCCAGATTGGTGAAAGAAAACCGGCCATCCTTTGCAGCCACAGTGCGCAGCTGAAAGGCGGTATCCTCCTGGTTATTCCGGTACCGGTGTAGAATAACGACAAGGGAGTCGGGAATGCCGTATCCCTTTGTCCCGTTTTGAATGCGTCCTTTTATGCTCCCGGCATGCACGGCCGGTGCAGCAAGAAGCAGGAGGAAGCCAGCGATTATCCATCTTCGCGTTATCATCGTTTTCTCCGCAATTGATTCTCTTTGTCTACAGTTTTTCCCGTTCTTTCCGGGCCATCCGGGCGACAGCCCACTTCCACGTCAATTCCTGTCTGGACGGGCAGATCCCCTCTGCAGCAGGCGGTTTTTGGCTTCCCGGATGCGCTCCTCGATGCTGGTACCGTTGTTCCCTTCCAGCTGATCCAGCTGCTGAAAAATACTGTAAGCTTTCACTTCGTATTCCTTTTTGAGTTCGGCGTAGTCCTCCGCCGAAATCTTTCCAGTGTGGTATTCGAACTCCAGATCCTTGAGGGCCGACAGCACTTCCGATCTTGCTTCCATCAGTTCGCGCAGTTTGGCCGGATGTCTGTCCGTTCCGTTTCCCTCTGAACGCCGGCCCATTTGCGAAAGCGGGTACAGAACGTAGGCCAGCAGCAAAGCGGTCCCCAGGGCCATCAGCACGTATGTCATATCGTATCTCCTTCGTCAAATGTTTCCAGCTCTTTCTTCAGCCGCGTCTGGAAATCACTCGGCAGGATCTCGGAGCTCCGATCCCACGGCGATTTCCGGGAGGCTGACCATTTTTTCACCACTTTTACCACACCAAATGTTGCCAGCCCCAGCACCAGAAAGGGCAGAACCCAGGCCGTCAGATTGAATCCAGATTTGGTGGGGGCAGAGAGGATTTTTTCACCGTACCGGGCCACATACTGCTTGAGGATTTGATCTTTATTCATGCCCGAATCAATCAATCCCGCAATCTCCGCCCGCATTTTTACGGCGGTCTGGCATTCGCAGGTGTACAATGCCATGGTGCAGCCGCAGGTGCACATAAGGTGTTTCTCCACTTCGCTGACGGTGGTGGCCATGGCCGCGAGCACCTGGCCAAACATTGCAAGAAAAAGAGCTATTATCAAAAACCGTTTTCTATTCATTCCGTCACCTCATCTGTCAATTCAGCTTGCCGGTTGAAGTACGGTTTCGGCCGGTTCAGCTTTTCGGGCGGCGGTTGCCGGCTTTTTCTTCCGCGAAGGCCAAATGGCGATAACGGTGCCGAAGATCACCACGTAGCCGCCAATCCAGATCCAGATTAGCAGCGGGTTCAGGTGGGCTTTAATCTGAACCGACCCGTCTTTCTGAATTGCTGCCAGGATTAAATAAAGATCCTCCTTCAGACTGGAGCGGATGTACACCTCCGTCATGGTCTGTTCCTGCAAAAAGTGGTAATGTTTGGACGGGTTGGCCAGGCCCAGGTAGCGGTCGCCTTTCCAGAGTTTCAGGGCAGCCGCGGCTACCTGAGCGGTGCTGGTCCGGTATTCATCGATGCCCACAAATTCCAGCCGGTAACCGGCAAATTCAAACGCATCGCCTTTTCGGAGGGTAACCTCCTTTTCCTTTTTGAATACGGACGATCCGGTGATCCCGATGAAGATGAGGATCATTCCGATGTGGATGATGTATCCGCCGTAGCGCCGCCGGTATTTGTTCACCAGCCTACCGAAAGCCACGGGAATGGCCTCTCCATGCAGGCGCACACGGGCACGGGTGCCGCGGTAGAACTCCAGAAAGATGGTGGCCAGCACAAAGGCGCTCAGGCTGAAGGAGAGCAGGGCGTACAGGTTCCGCAAACCGGCCACAAACAGGGCCATAATGCTTGCCAGAAACACGCCACTCGGTATCAGGAAATTGCGCAGGAAATTGTTCCATGTTGCCTTCCGCCAGGAAATCAGCGGACAGATTCCCGTGAGCAGGATCAGCACAATTCCAATGGGCACGTTGACCTGGTTAAAAAATGGCGGTCCTACCGTTACCTTGACGCCGCGCACCGCCTCGCTAATCAGCGGGAATAGGGTTCCCCACAGAACCGCAAATGTGGCACCCAGAAGGATTAAATTGTTAAACAGGAAGCTGGACTCGCGTGAAAGGTAGGAGTCAAGGCGGTTCCGGCTGCGGAGTTCGTGCCGGCGCGTGTAAATCAGGTAAAAACTGATAAGCGCTGCGGCCAGAAGGAAAACCAGGAACATGGGGCCCAGGCTGGAGGCCCCAAACGAATGTACGGAAGAGATCATTCCACTGCGGGTGATAAAGGTTCCCAGAATCGTCAGCAGAAATGTGACCACAATCAGGATCATGTTCCAGATCTTCAGCATTCCCTTCCGTTCCTGGATCATAACGGAGTGGAGATAGGCGGTTCCGGTGAGCCAGGGCATCAGAGAGGCATTTTCCACAGGATCCCACGCCCAGTAACCGCCCCAGCCAAGCTCTTCGTAGGCCCATTTGGCCCCCAGCAGGATGCAAATTGATAGAAACAACCAGGCAAATAGCGTCCACCGCCGGGTGGAACGGATCCATTCGGCGTCCAGGCGCCGCGTCAGAAGTGCAGCGATGGCAAAAGAAAAGGGAATCGCAAAGCCCACATAGCCGAGGTACAAGGTGGGCGGATGGAAGATCATTCCCGGATTTTGCAACAGCGGGTTCAGCCCCATTCCTTCCCGAATAGTGAACCCTAGCGGTTCAAACGGGTTACTCGGAAACACCAGAAGGGTCAGGAAAAAGAACTGGAGGACCGAAAGGGTTAACAGAACGTACGGCAAAAATGCTTCGTTCCGGTTGCGGTTTTGAAGAATTACCAGGGCGGTGAAGAGGGCAAGAAGCCACGCCCAGAAGAGCAGAGAACCTGCCTGGCCAGCCCAAAGGGCGGTTACTGCGTAAAAAAGCGGCAGGTTACTGCTGACATTTTCGGCTACGTAACGCAGGGAAAAATCTTTGGTGGCCAGGGCATACACCAGGGCTCCAGTCGCGGCAGTGGTCAGCAGAAAGATGGCACCAAAGGCTCGGTAGCCGCTCTGCAAAAATGATGGCTGCCGGCTCCGTATCCCCAGAAAAAGTACCAGAAAGGCATACAGGGAGAGGACCCAGCTGATTTTAATCCCAATTTCACCCAGAATATTCATTGGTTGCCTCCGCGTTTTTCAAAGGTCTGCCAATACAAGCGTCAGAGTTCCGTATTATACTTGGACGGGCATTTGGTCAGAATTTGTTCAGCCACAATCTCCTGTTCCTGAATCCTACCCTGCACCACCACCTGAAGACCGGGTTTGAAATTGTCCGGCAAAATCCCCCGGTAGCGGACTTTCACAGTGGCTTCGGGATCTTCCATGTCCTGCAAAACAAACGTCAGCTGTCCGGTGGATTCATTCTGAACCACAGATCCCGGTTGTACAATGCCGGTTACCTGTGCCACCTCTGTGTTGACCAGATCCGCTTTGTCCAGTTCGCGCACATCCACATAGGCCATCATCGACCGGTTCAGCCCCTGATAGATCAGAATGGCCAGAATGAAGAAGATGATGGTTCCGCCTACGATAAATTTCCGGTTTTTCATTGTCGTGCCTCCGCATTGTTTTGAACCTGCATACTCCCACACGCTAAATCCAGCAGTTCTGGTGGCCTTCGGCCGGGAACTGCCGCATCGGCTCAAGCGGCGCGGCATTTTGCTACCCGGGTATGGCCGAAGGATCCATTTTAGTTTTTCCGCAGCGGTTCTCGCCTTTGCTGGGTTCCGGGTTGCTGCATGTACCGGATCCCCCTCCATGCGATGATCCTGCACCATGACATGAAGGCTGACGCCCAAAAAGCGAGAGTAGGCCGCGTCCAACAAGGTAAAGGGATCCACCTGCCAGCAAAATGGGAAGTGCAATTTTCAGAATCTGTTCCGGCAGCCCAGCCATTTTGTCCCTCTCACTTTTTCAGGTTACGGCCCTGTTTTTGATTTAGTCAAATAGTATGCCACTGAAATATGGGATGCATAAAATGCTAAAAAACATGAGGATAAGAATGACCTCTTTGCCGGAAGGGCAGTCCTAAAGCGTTTTTCCGGGAATCTTTGTAGAATATTGCACAGGCTTTTGTAGAATATTCTGCGTGGAAGGGCGGTTCGGGCCTCTTTTTTCTGGAAGCGGTTTCCTCCATTTCCCATCCCAAACACAGCTTTTTCAGGGTAATGAACAACAGATGAAAAGCAGGGGACTGCACCACGGAAAAAGGGAGGCCTGGGAGTGGACAGGTGTGGAATATTCTGCAAAAACCGTGGAAAAAATGAATACGCACTGCGGGTCAAGCAAAATGTGCGGAAGTGCATAACTGTGCAAATCATTGATATTTCTTGAGTTCCATTTGCTATTCGCTATTTAACAAAATGCAGTTCTGGCACGATGATTGAAATAGAAACGGGGGCGGGTATTTGTAGGGCGTACGAAAAACGGCGAAAGATCAGGAATCATTTAAAAAAGAAGGGAGATGATCATGAAGGTTCACCGCATTAAAGTGGATAGCCGCTTGGTTCCGGACGCGGTTCAGCAGCTGAATGCTGTACTGCGCCAGAAGGATCCCGCAGCATCCGTGAAGTTGCTAGGCGAGCAGCAGCTGGAGCTGCAGTACGATGTCCGCAAGCTGACCTTTGGAGAGATCCGTTCGTTGCTGGAAAAATCCGGTTACCGGCTGGCTGGCAACCTGTTTCAGCGGCTGGCCTATTCCAAGTGGAGCTTTACCGAAGAAAATGAGCGCGATAACCTGCTGGCATCTCCGGCGCCCTGCTGCTCCAATCCGGAGGAAATTTTGCGCAAGAGTAAAACCCATTGATCCGGGTGCTTGGACTTCCGACTGAAGATACATTTTTGGGAATCTGGAAACCGGACAGTACAGCGGATGATTTCGACCGGCGAGTTGACCAGCATGGGAGCCGGACGCTAATGGCAAATCATACCGACCACGGCGCGTGAATCTTTTCCGGCATGTCAGGAAGGAAGTTCGCCTTTTAATGAAAAATCATTCATACATCATGGATGGAAGGTGCGGTTTCGCGCCTCCTGCTTTTTTGGGCTGAAGGAGGTTCCGGACTCCGTTGTTTTCTTTTGCGCAGCGATACGCGCTTTCAAACCGATACGGGGCCTACCGCCTCTTCGAAAGGACCGGTTACAATCACTTCGCCGTTATCATTTACTTTAATGGGAATTTGTGGCAGCGGACGCGGCGCAGGTCCTCCCAACACCTTCGCGCCCCGTTTGGGATCAAAAATAGAATCGTGGCAGTAACAGTGGATATGGCCGGCTTTTGGAACCTCTGCCTGTTTCCACGAAACGGTGCAGGAAAGGTGTGTGCACAGAGCGCTGTAGGCCACGAGACCCTGATCGGTCCATTTTAGGACGGTTGGCTCCTGCAGATCTTCCGGGTCTTCTTTGACGAGAATGATCAGATTTGCCTCGTTGTTGGTCCCCTTTTGCGGATAGACCAGCACCCCTTCTCCAGAAGAAAGTTCCGAAATCAGGACGGGCTTGTTCTTTTTGTCCCCCATGGCGTAAACCAGTTTGTCGCCCACCTGCACGGTGGGAATGTAGCCGGCACTAGAGCCTTTGGGTGGAATGAGGCCTTTAATGAGGGATGCGATGCTAGCGAACAGAGAGAATCCGGCAATGCCAAAAAGAAACTGCAGAAACTTCCGCCTCGGTCCGGCTTGTTCTTTTTCGCTGGTTTTTGGTTCCATCGTTCGGCCCTCCTTAGTTCTTTTTGCTGGACCGGGTTTGATGCTTCTGAAATCTGCCGCCCGCAGGAGTATGCCTCCGTACCCCTTTTGCGGGCCGCAAGGATCCCACCAGGCCAATGGGAACAAGGCATGTTTATTTCATTTGCCCTCAGACAAAAGGGCCGGATTTTCCATCTTCCCATTTGCTTTCTCGCGTTGCCGGTACCTCCCTTCTCAGTGATGGTGGTGACCCGTGTGGCTTTCCTGATCCTGGATATATGCTTCCGGATTCTCTTCGAATTTTTTCTTGCAGGCGTCGCAGCAGAAGTAGTACACCTGCTCTTTGTATTCTGCCTTTGCGGGCGGCGTACGTTCGTCAACTTCCATTCCGCAGACAACATCTCTTGCCATGGCTCTATCCTCCTGTTTGGTTGGTTTCGCCGTTTTTAGCAACAAAGGGCCATGGGCGGCATTGCGACCCATGGCCCCAGCGGCTCCGCATGTCGAGCCGGAGTGGTCAGCTCTATTTTACATTTTCATTTTGGCTTTACCGCCCTTGCCCATCATGCCGCCTTTACCCATCATGCCACCTTTGCACATCGGGCAGCCGCCTTTCAGCATGGCGTCAAATTTTTTCTGCTGTTCGGGCGTGAGCAACGCACGGATCTGAGCAACGGTCTGGTAGGCTCCCACTTGGATGTCCACTTTGCTGCCGTAGTAGCGGTTAAGCAGCTGGCGAATTTCTTTGGCGGAAGCCTTTTTATCCAGGGCCATTTCCAGGTCGATCTTGGTTTTCTCCATCTCAGCTTTCCAGTCGGCTTTTTTCTTCAGAAAATCAGCGCGGATCTGCTTCACTTTTTTCTGTTGGTCTTCATTCAGTCCAACTTTTGCAAACCACTGTGGTGCATGCTTGATAGTACGGATGTAGGAATGGAGCGGCTCCTGCATTCCGCCCATCATCCCCTGCATCATACCTCCCATCATGCCTTTGCCCATCATTCCCCCTTTCATCATCCCGCCCATCATGCCCTTGCCGCCCATCATCATTCCTTTGGCGGTGGTGTCTGCCTTGGCCTGCTGCGGGTGATGTGCCGCGTGGCCCTGGGCATAGGATGTGCCTGCAACCATAACCGACAGGGCAACAGCCGCTATAAATGCTTTTTTCAACATGACCTCCTCCTTATTTTTTGTTTGTTTGAATGGACTTCTGTAACCACACCCTGAATAACTTCAAGGATCGTGCCACAGAAGGGTGAAATGCATATCTTATTAAAAACAAATAAGTTACAGAATTGTTCTGTTCGTTTCTTTTCTGATTTGCTATCGAATATTCTCTACTCCAATCCCCGAATTGTAGAATATTCTCCCCTTTCCAGATGGTTGTTTTACCGGCAAGGGCGCAAGCGAAGGTTCCGCCCGGCCTGCCGGCATGCAAGCTGCCGTGCGGGTCCTTGCTGCTCCGTCCGGTCCGCATGGCGGTATTCTCCGGCAAATGTTTGTCCACCTTCCTTCTCGTATTTTACTTCGATCAATGGAAGGCTGGTTCCTCATGATGAGGTTTTCTGCAGCAGATCGCGGATTTCGGCCGGAGAGGGAAGCGATTTTCCCCCACCCGCACGGAACACCACTTTCCCGTCCACGATGAGGTTGGGCGAGTGCTGAATGTCGTATTTCTCCTTCAGCTCCGGATGATCTTCGACAAACTGCACCGTGTAGTGAATTCCCATGCCCTGCAGCTGGCGCTCCAGAATGGGCCGGTGGTTGCAGTTCCGTGTGGCGACGATAATGCATTCCATGACATCTTCCTCCTTCTTAGTTTCTTTTGATTTACAGTCAATTTTTGCCGATGGATCCCCTTCTGTATGCCGTGTCGCTGGTGTTGTTCTCCTGGTCTTTTCTCCTTTTTACGGCGCATTTTCAGCCGGTATCAGCAGCACAGCCCAACTGAATGAGCACTGCGGCAGCGTTTCCGCCCCAGAACAGCGTTTTTCTCCAGCTCGAAGCGGCCCGGAAGATTTGCCGGTAGCTGGATCTTTCTTTCCAGCGGACATACATTTCCGCCAGAAGTTCCCAGAGCGGAAATATTCCCAGCAGCCAGATCACTGCCTGAACGGTCGTGGTTCGCAAGATGGTGAGGACCGCCGTTCCGGATAGCAGGTAAAGAATGATGGCCGGAAGCACCTGGAAATGTCCCAGTTCATGAAGTACGCTCAGCCGCCGGTAGGCGGTTTCGTCCAGCTGGGCCCGGAGCATCCAGTTGAACACCGGCGGGTGCGGGATCAGCCACCGGCCAATCCCTGCGCGGTGCAGCATCCGATTCGGACTGAGTTCGATGGTTGCCTTCAGGCCGTACCAAGTCGGCATTTGCAGCCTTTCTGCATTCATCGGGCGGCTGCTTTCTGTCTAGCTTTTTGCTGGCGGATGTACCCTTTAGCGGCCATGGCCGCTTTGGCGCCTTCTCCGGCAGCAATGATAATTCTCTTCCCGTAGGCGTTGGTGACATCCCCTGCGGCAAAAAGACCGGGACATGAGGTGGAGCAGTCCGGATTGATTTTGATCTCGCCCCGGTCGTTCAGTTCGGCCAGGTCGGCAACCAGCCCGGAATTGGGGAAGAAACCGATTTCAACGAACACTCCTTCGACCGGAATGCGCTTTGCTGGTCCTCCGCTTCGGGAACGGATATCCACCCATTCCACGTGGCTGCTTCCACCGATCCGTTCGACCTGATGTTCTTCGTACACCGTTACATTTTGCAGTCTGGAAATCTTTTCGATCTCTTCGTCGTCGGCTGTCAGCGGTGTAAGAGAAACCACCGTCACAGAGCGGCAAATGCGGCTGAGTTCTGTTGCAGCCTGAGTAGCGGAATTTCCGCCGCCCACCACCATAACGTCCTTTTTGGCGAAAAGGGTTCCATCCTGCACCACGCTGTAACACACCCCGCGGCGCTGGAATTCCTCCTCGCCCGGTACGTTCAGCCGGTTGCGGCTCATTCCGGTAGCGACAATCACACAAAGGGCGCGGAAGACAGTTCCATCCTTTAGCTGGACGGCAAAATGGCCGTTTTCCCTTTTGATGCGGCTGACGGTGGCAATCCGGTGTGCTACAAAGTTTTTGTGAATAAGCTGATCTTCAAACTTCTTTTTCAGCTCCGGCCCCGTAATAAAATCAAATCCCATATAGTTTTTGATCTTGGCGCTGTCTACGGCCTGTCCTCCCAGGTCAGCTGTGAGCAGCAAAGTATCCAGCCGGAAAATGGAAGCGTAAACCCCTGCCGTCAATCCGGCCGGTCCCCCGCCAACGATGATCAGTTCGTACCGGTATTTGTTCAGGTACTTGGACTGGTCATCGGAAAACAGGTGGAGGCAGCCGGCGGAGCAAAAAAAGTAACGCTTGCCGTTGACGTCCGCATAAAACGGCGTCTCGTCTACATCCATACCGCAGACTGGATCCGTAGGCATTTTTACCAATCCTCCCCTGCTGGTTTTTGGTTTGCAAGTCCGTTATGCGGCCTCTGGCCGCCCAGCGGGTTCCCAAAAAAAGAAAACCTGCGCCTGCCAAGCCCCCGTTGCTGTGAGTTGAATCCATTTCTACGGTCTCCGGATCACTTTTTTCCACAGCAGGTGCTCGTAATAGCTGGACCACAACATGCCAAACGTGAAGGCGAACACCAGTTCTTCCACCGGAATGCCGGCTATTTTAAGGCCAGAAATGGCCGAAAGATTCCATACTCTGTCCACATAATCAGGCCAGATGAGGTTGAGCGAGAGGAAATAGAGGGCGTAAAAAAGCAGAAAAATAAACCCGCCGATCCAGATTTTCGTTTTGAGATCCGGACGGCACCACAGCGCTGCCAGTGCGGCCAGAAACATGGCCAGGGATCCGGCATAAATGGCGTTCCATCTCAGCAAAACGTAGAAGAACAGAAAGAAGAAGATCGGTGAGATCAACGTCCAGATGTGAAAGCGGTGCCGTTTGTGGTGCCGTTCGTGCACGCTCATTTGGGCATGTTCCGTTTTGAAAATAAAGTCGTACAAAGTCACGCCAAGCCCTCCGATGCCGAAGCAAAAAAGCAAACTTTCGAGGTCGAATCCGGTGCGCTGGGCCAGATCAAACAGGGAAGGTGGATTCCAGTAACTCGGTACGAACAGCGGTTCTGTGAGACCGAATGGCATGGTCAGCAGGCTGGCCCGCAGCATCCGTTTTCTCCCGACCGGAAAGAGGATGTACACAAAGAGCCACACGCCCAGCAGGGCCGCTGACCAGGTCAGCCAGATGTATTGTTCTGGCATAACGGATAGCTCCTTCCGTTCTCATTTCTGGAGAATTTATGCCGCGTTTCCGTATCCTTCGGCGTGTTGTGCGATTGAACCGGATAACTTCTACCGCACGGTTTTCTGGAATCCCCGCCTGCCTGGCGGGCAGCGGGTTTCATTGAGAATCCCGCTGCCGAAGAAAATTCGGTCTGCCTCATGCCAGAAGATCTTTCTTCATGGATTCAAACTGTTCGCGCGTAATCTCACCACGCGCGTAACGTTTTTTCAGAATCTCCAGCACCGATTCGTTTTCACCCGGACCGGAAATCTGTCCCGTCTGCTGGCTATTGCGGTTGCTCTGCAGAATCTGCTGTACTCCCCAAAACACCAGTCCAATGATCAAAATCCAGAAAAATACCCCGAAGAATCCCATTCCGAACATCATGATCCATACTCCTTATTTACTATGTACTTTGTTGCATTTTGTTGGTTTGGCTTCTATTCAGTATGCGGTTTCAGTTTTGTCGCGTTTACTTCGCGTAGCTTGACCGTTCCTGAGCCCTGCAAAAGGATGCCAAACCGCCCCGGCGGCAGATCGTGGCTGTGTCCGTGGACCTGCAGCTTGCCGTTCAGGTAGCCGCGGTAGTGGCCAGATGTACCGACCACTTTGAACCAGTTCCAGCCCGAGACGGTCAGCACTTGTTCATCCAGTTTTTCCAGACGGTCATTCACCGCCCGTCCCAGAATCAGACCTCCGGGACTTCCCGCCAGGTAATCGTAGGTCGTGGAATCTGAAAAATGGTGCACAAGGATCAGCTGACCCCTGAATCCGTCCAGATTGACCAGCACTTCCAGCGACAGATCGGCGAACGTTTTGGGAAACAGAATGGCTGCCCGGGCTCTGTCCAATTGCAGTTCCAGGTAAGGCCCCAGGCTATCGGTGGCCATGCGGACCGCCACGTTTTCCGGTGGAGAGGCTTTCCATTGCAATCGGGATCTGAGAACATTTGGAGCATCGGTGCCAATCCGCCACGTCAGACTCTTTTCGGTGATCTCCAGTTTCCCTGGAACTCCCGGCTCGGGTTTGGCCTCTTTCACTTGTTCTGCCGAAACCGCAGTTCCAACGCCGTACTGGTAAACCAGCCTAGCGCCGCGTTCGGCCGTTTCAAAGATCAAATAGTTGCCAATCAGCGAAGCGAAGACGAACAGGCCCAGAAGCACTTTTCTCTGATCGAGTCGCCGGAAGTGGATGCCGTACCGCAGCGGTACAAATGCAATCCAGAACCAGAAGGCACGGGTTGCCCAATCCGAGTGGTTGGATATGGCAGGCAGGATGTCGTCCAGCACCTGAACAGAATCTGCGGCCTGTTGCCCGCTCCAGTATGTGGCGATAACCGCAGCAAATCCCAGCCCATAAATGATCAGCGCTGCATTCCGCCACGTCTGATTTCCTTTCAAGATAAGCGCTATGCTATCAAATAGCAAGGCAAAAAGAAACGCCACAATTGGGAAATGCACCAGCAGTGGGTGAATGTTGGGTGCCCAATCGGGAAGAATGCTCATGGGTTGTTCTCCTCTAAATTTTCTTTTTGGTGCCTGGTTCTATTTTTTGCTACCGGCCGGCAAAGCAGTGGCAAAGATCCGGAATTTCCTCTTCGGCCGGAGAATTTTTTCTTGCCGGCATATTCCCTCCCAATTAAAAGCCCATTTCCAGGCCCAGCATAAGGGCTAGGTCAGGGCTCGATTCACTGAACCCTTTTTGCAGGCCTACGGAAAGAAATCGGTTTTCTCCCGTTCGGACGAAGGCTGTTAGGGCCAGGTATCGCGGCGGCTGATAGCCTTCGAGGATCTCCGAGTACGCTTCGTAAAAAGCCTGCAGGGAAAACCGTCCACCGGAGAAAACGTGTCCGGCACCGATTCCTGCCACCACAGGATTTTTATAGGTAACTCCCTGTGGATCTCCGAAATTTTTGTAGCCGAGGGTCAAATAGATGAGGTTTTCGTTTTGCATGTGCTGGAATCGGAGTCCTGCGCTCCAATCCAGCTCTCCTGTACCGTAGTCCGGTGTTGCGCTGGCAGTGGGCAGTTTCACCTGTCCGGTAAGAAATACCGCCGGATGAGGGCTGAACGGCGGTGTCAGGCGGATTTCTGCCGTCGTCAGCAGCTCTCCAAGCCCGATCTGGTAGATGCTGCTCCCTGCCTCGGAACCTGTATGCATGCGGCCTGAACCGCCGTGGCGGCCTTCGGAGTATCCGTTGGGCATGGCCAGTCCGCCCAGCAGGCCCACACCGGACGTTGATTGCCCGATGACGGGTAGGGTGACGAAGAGATTCCAGCGGTCTGCACGGTAATACAGCCCGCCAGTGAAAATGGTGACAGTGGATAGTTCCGAATAAAAATACGAACCACGTACCACTTGCAAACCGGTGGTGAAGCCAAGCTGTCCCGAATGCACCGGGAAAGGTGAAAAAGCTGTGAGCAAAAAGAGAAGCGCGGCTCCCGGCAGGGTTTTTTTCAAGAAACTGAACCTGTTCCGGTGAGAAAGGCAGAGATTCTTCTGTCTTTTGGACGATCTGCTGACACTTTCTCGGGATAGCGGTATTTCCGGTTTTGATGACGCGGAAGCATTCGTGGGCAGGTTTCCCGGTTGCCGGAATCTTTGCCGGAATCTTATGGCTCTATCCGCTCTTTGCAGTTGTAAATTTTTTGTTTTCATAATGCGATTTTCTATCCCGGTTTGGTGATCAAAAAAGGGAAGAGAAGGTGGTGTCATTCTCTTCCCTGCTTTTGCCATTTTGCCTCTGTTTTTTAGCGGTTTTTGGGCTGATTTCTCTGGATAGTCTCTACATTCATCATCAGTTTATCCATCGATTTCAGCATGTCATTCATCGATTTCTGCATTTCTTTAAAGTGTTTCTGCATTTGCGGATCGTTCTTGAACTGCGGATCCTGCATCATGGTGTTCAGGCCTTTCATCATCTGATCGAACTGCCCGGTGATCTTGTGCATGCCCTGAACCATCTGCATCATCGGCTGGTTGTTGGTCATCATGGAGGGATCTTTTGCCGATGGGTTGTTCTGGATCTGCTGGCTACGCATGTTCTGCATCATACCCTGAGAGCGCGCCTGGAGCTGATGCATTTGCTGCATCATCTGCTGCATGGTGCCTGTGCCCATCATCTGCTGGGAGTGCTGTCCACTCATCATGCCCGTCTGGGCCGGGTTGGTCATGTGCTGCTGGGCTTTTGCTCCCTGAACGGCCATGGTGGCGGCAAAAATACCCACGATAGCTGCTGTTTTTATTGCTGTTAGTTTTTTCATCGTTCTTCTCCTTTTTGGTTCGTTAAATGACTCTGAGAGTTTATCGCTCTCTGGTTTCATTTCAGCGGCCTTTGCGTTGTCTTCGGGCTTCCCGTCTGTGGAATCTCGGCGCTGCGGGGCCGGAGCCGGTGCCCGCCGAAAAGGCGGTCATTCTTTTCCGCCAGCCGTTCGATCCATTTCTTCATTTTCTGCATCATATTTTGGCCTCCTTCGCTTCGTTGCCTTCTAAAGGTCAATAACCATGCCAGGGATGGCGGTTTTTGTAACTTATGAAAAATCAGTCAGATAGCCCGATCCTCTGGCAAAATGGTGCCCTATTGGGCTGAAGAATATTCAACAGCTATTGGGCCACTGTGGGATATTCAACGGTTCTGCATGTGTGGCGAGCACCTCGGGTTTGATGAAAAGGCTATCCTGCATCGCGCCGGGAGATGGGCTGTTAGGTGCTCTGCGATTGGGTAGGTTCGCTATTTTTGCATGTGTCGTAGTTTGGAATGGAGGAACTTGGCCGGTAATAGGATTTTCCCGGGGGCGGGCAGTATGAAAGTGGGTTGGAGGAAAAAGATTCCCTTTATTGTGGACCTGGACGAAAAAGCCCTTGCACGGTGACAAGGGCTTCTCCGTCACCGGATTTGGAGTGTGTTCAGACGAAGAAAATCAGGTTCACGATAATGAACAGCGGCACCAGGATGCCGATTGACCAGAGCATGTAACCGAAGAAGCTCGGCATTTTTACGCCGCGTTCCTCAGAGATGGATTTGACCATGAAGTTGGGCGCGTTGCCAATGTAAGTCATTGCTCCCATGAATACGGCACCTGCCGAAATGGCCTCCAGGTAGAGGATATTTTCCTTGATCAGCATGGCCACCGCTTGTGCCTCTGGCACGCCTGGGTAAAAACGGCCCAGCGCCGTATTGAAGAAGGTGAGATAGGTGGGTGCGTTGTCCAGAAAACTGGACAGGGTCCCGGTAATCCAGAAGTAGTGCCAGGGCTCACGGACCGCTTTGATAAGGAATCCCAGATTTCCTTCTTCGCCAGCGCGCAGCAGAATCAGGGCAGGAATGATGGTCATAAAGATGCCAGCGAAAAGATAGGCCACCTCTTTAATGGGAAACCAGGTGAAGTGGTTTTCCGTGCGGATCGGTTTGGGGGTAACGACCAGAGAGAGAATGCCCATCAGCACCAGCCAGCCGTCGCGGATGAGGTTCTGGCCTTCTACATGCACACCCAGAATGTTTACCTCCGGCAGGGTTACAAGTCCGCTAAACAGAACACCACCAATGATTCCCAGAAGGAAGAAGATGTTGTACAGACCGCGGATCCGCAGGCGCTCGCGTTCCACCACTTTTTTGCTTTCGCCTTCCACCACCTCTTCGATGACCTGAATATCGCCTTTTTCTTCGGTGGTGTCTTCAATGATAACCCGCTTGAGGTGCAGGTGTTTTTCGGCCAGCCCTTCCCGCTTGTAGAAATAGCTGTCCAGCAGGTAGAGGAGGATCAGCAGGACAACCACCACAAAAGCCATGTGTGGAAAGAGGTGGAAGGTCCAGAAGAACGGTACGCCATGCAGAAAACCCAGAAACAGCGGCGGGTCACCCAGCGGCGTCAACGATCCACCAATGTTGCTCACCAGAAAGATGAAGAAAATGATCAGATGGGTCTTGTATTTTCGCTCGTCGTTAATGCGCAGCAAAAATCGGATCAAGAGTACAGAAGCACCGGTGGTCCCCATCCAGGAGGCCAGCAGGGTCCCTAGAAGAATGATACCCACGTTGGTGGCCGGTGTGGCCAGGATGCGGCCCTGAACAAAAATTCCACCGGTTACGGTAAATAGGGACCACAGCAGGATAATAAACGGAATGTAATCATTAATATATGTATGAAGAATTTCGTAAATTGCCTCTCCTTTAAATACGGCAACAAACGGGATTGCAAACAGGAGTGCCCAGAAGGCCGATACCTTCGGAAAATGGTGGTGCCAGAATTTGGGTGCGAACAAAGGAAACAGCGCAATGGAGAGAAGAATCCCTGCAAATGGGATCACACTCCAGACCGGCAGGGCGTGCCCAAGGTGTTCAATGGCACTGGCCTCATCGGTCTGGCCAGCAAATGCCCAGGAAGCGGAGAGCAGGAGCGGAACCGACGCGGTGACGGATGCTACCAGAAGTGATCGCTTCATTTCCACACCCTTTCCTTCGTGGCGTACTTACCGTGATTGCGCACAATTTATGATATTCAGAACGAAATTCAAGCCTTTATTGCGAAATTTGACCTTTCAACATAATATCGGATACGTTCAGAGAAATCATGATGCGGTGTGAAAGAAATTCGGGGGATGAAGGAGACTCTGAAGGACCACAGGGAAGGATTCCCACAAAAAATCCGCAAGCAGCCGTGCTTCCCTGTGCTTATTCGTCCTCCATGTTTTCCATGGATTTTCTGAGATGCTTTTGGGATCCCGCATTGTGTTGAAAATCACCGTTTGAGCCGCCTGCTGTCCGGCTTGTACTGCCCGAACAGCCATGAGGCTGTGTGATGGCCGCACGCGCTCTGGACCGGGTGTAGAACTTATGGGGCAAACTTGTTGGAAATTGCAATATTCAACAGCTATCTGGCGCGAATGGGCTGAAAAAAAATCTCTGTTATGGTTCTGTAATAAAAATTAGTTGCATTTTTGGGGGCAATCCGTTAAATTAACATCGCAATTTTTGATGATGTAAGTATTTGGTTTTTAAATTGTTATGAAGACAGAGAGAGGTTGCGAGGCGGCTCATGGTTGCTGAAATGTTTCCGATCCTTCTGCTGCTCGTTGTGGTGATGGCCATGGTGGCCGGCATGTTTGTGATGACCCACATGCTGGGGCCACGCCGTCCTGGTGACATAAAGCTTTCTCCGTATGAGTCAGGAATGGAGCCGGTGGGTGAGCCGCGCACGCGTTTTTCCATCCGTTTTTACATTATCGCCATGCTGTTTGTGCTTTTCGATATCGAAGTGGTCTTCTTTTATCCATGGGCCGTGGTGTATAAAAAGCTCCTTTCGCAGGGAGCTTTTATTTTGATTGAAATGCTCGTTTTTATCGGTCTTCTGTTTGTGGGATATATGTATGCATGGAAGAGAGGAGCGCTGGAATGGGAATAGAGAGCAAACTGGGTGACAACATCTTAACTACCCGCATAGATAGCTTCATCAACTGGGCCCGCAAGAATTCTTTATGGCCCATGCCGTTTGGAACCGCTTGCTGCGCCATTGAACTGATGGCGGTGCTGGGGCCGAAATACGACCTGGCCCGGTTTGGTGCAGAGGCCATCCGTTTTTCTCCGCGCCAGTCTGACCTGATGATTGTGGCTGGGCGGGTCAGCATCAAAATGATGCCTGTATTGCAGAAAATCTACCGGCAAATGCCGGAGCCTAAATGGGTGATCTCGATGGGAGCCTGTGCATCTTCAGGCGGCGTATTTGATACCTACTCCACCATTCAGGGAATTGACAATTTTATCCCGGTGGATGTGTACGTTCCAGGATGTCCACCGCGCCCGGAAACGCTGGTCGATGCCGTCATGAAGATCCAGAAAAAGATCGAGAAAGAGCGCTCTGCGCAATACAGGTAGGCGCAGTCCAGGCGGAAATCCAGTTTTGCTGATTTGTCCGAACAATTGATAGGGATAATATGGCCACGAATGAGGAAATTCTGAAAAAGATTCGGGAAAAGTTTGGCGACGCGGTTCTGGAAACCAGCGATGCCTTGGGCGAAGCAGCGGTCTCTGTGCGCCGCGATGTTATAGTAGATCTCCTGAAATTTTTGCGGGAAGATCCCGATCTGGCCTTTGATTTCCTGATGGACCTGTGCGGCGTGGATTATCTGGAGATGGGCGGTTTTGAACGCTTTGCGGTGGTTTATCATCTGTATTCCTTGAAACACAATCATCGTGTGCGGGTCAAAGCTTTCGTTCCGGAAAACGATCCGCGCATCGATTCGGTGACAGAGCTGTGGGCCGCCGCCAACTGGGCGGAACGGGAAGTCTACGATATGTATGGGATCGAGTTCAATAACCATCCGGATATGCGGCGAATCCTGTGCCCGGATGATTTTGTGGGCAATCCGCTGCGCAAAGACTTCCCGCTGCAGGGCATCGGGTACCGTGAGAGTTTCGAAAAAATCGATCGTGAATCGGCACAGTAAGTAGGGACTTTCGTGATGTCTGAACAGAATAAAACAGCGACCCGAACGGAGTTTTCTCCCGAAGATTTTGAGAGGGTGTACGATTTTACTTACGACCCGCATGAAGAACGGATGCTTTTGAATTTTGGTCCTTCCCATCCGGCCACTCATGGCACACTGCGGTTGGTGATGGAGCTGGATGGCGAGCGAATTGTGCGGTGTGTTCCGGAGCTGGGCTATCTCCATCACGGGTTTGAAAAACTGGGCGAATACCGGACCTACAACCAGGTGGTTACCATCACCGACCGCATGAATTATCTTTCGCCCATGAACAACAATTTTGGCTACATCCTGGCGGTGGAAAAGCTTTTCGGAATTGAGGTAACCAAACGGGCCCGCTACTTTCGGGTGCTTCTAGCCGAGCTGTCCCGTATCATGGACCATCTGGTATCACTGGGCACCTGGGCCATCGACCTTGGCGCATACACCCCGTTCCTTTATCTATTCCGCGAACGGGAAAATATCTACAACCTTTTTGAACTGCTGGCTGGAACGCGCTTGACCATCAGCTACACCCGTATTGGGGGATTTGCGCGGGACCGCGATATTCCACCGGAATTTTTCCCACAGGTACTCAAGTTTCTGGACGGTTTGCTGAAAACCGTGGACGAAGTAGAGCGGCTGCTCCTGAGAAACAAAATCTGGCTCAACCGGACAAAGGGTGTGGGCATCATTACAAAGGAAGATGCGATCAGTTACGGAATTACCGGTCCCTGTTTACGCGCGAGCGGTATTGCGTTTGACCTTCGTGTAGCCCAGCCCTATTCCGATTATGACGAATTTGAGTTTGATGTTCCCGTAGGCGAAAACGGCGACGTATTTGACCGCTACATTGTTCGGCTGGAGGAGATCCGTCAATCGGTCCGGATTATCCGGCAGGCTATCGACCGGTTCCCGGAAGGGGAACTCAATGTGGATCCGGATACCAAGGTAATGCTTCCGCCCAAAGATGAGGTGTACGGTTCCATCGAAGGGCTGATTCACCATTTTGAGATGATTATGCTGAACCGCGGGGCCCGGGCGCCCAAAGGGGAAGCCTATGTGGCCACAGAATCTCCCAATGGGGAGCTGGGTTTTTATGTGATCAGCAACGGTGGCAACGGACCTTACCGGTTTAGGGTTCGGCCACCCTCCTTTTACAATTATCAGATCCTTCCACGCCTGCTGGAAGGGCAGATGCTGTCGGATACTGTCGCTGTGCTCAGCAGCTTGAATATCATTGCTGGCGAACTGGATCGATAAATTGGGGCTTGAGGAGATTATGGCCGTTGAATTTTCTGCAGAAGCAAAGCGCGAACTGGAAGAAATCCTGAAGCATTATCCCAACAAGCAGGCAGCGCTACTTCCGGCCCTTCATCTGGCAAAGAGGGAATTCAAACAGATTACGCCGGAAGTGATGGAGTACATCGGCAATCTACTGGATGTTCCACCTATCAAGGTAATGGACACGGTTTCGTTCTATACCATGTTTCCCAGGGAGAAAGAAGGGAAGTACGTGATTCAGGTATGCTCCACGCTGTCCTGCTCACTGATGGGGGCGGAATCGGTGGTAGAATACATCAAGAAAAAACTGAAGATTGACGTGGGCGAGACCACACCCGACGGCAAATTCACCCTCAAAAAGGTGGAGTGCCTAGGATCGTGCGGAACTGCGCCGGTCATGCAGATTAACGACGATTATTACGAACAGCTTACCGAAGAGAAAATCGATCAGATTTTGGATAGCCTGGAATAGAGAGTGTAAACCGAAGAGGTTAACAGGCGGATGGACGAAAAATACTTTCTGAAAAATATCGATCATCCGGAATCGAAGACGATCGATTTCTACCTGAAGAGTGGCGGGTACAAGGCTCTGGAAGCAGTGCTGAAAGGGAAATCGGCGGATGATGTGATCGAGGAGGTGAAAAAGTCCGGACTGCGGGGCCGGGGCGGTGCCGGATTTCCCACGGGGCTGAAATGGAGCTTTGTGCCCAAAGATTCCGACAAGCCCAAATATCTGGTCTGCAATGCAGATGAGTCCGAGCCGGGCACCTTTAAGGACCGCTATATAATCGAGCGCGAACCGCACATGCTGCTGGAGGGCATTGCCATTGCCGCGTATGCCATCAATGCTCACCAGGCCTATATTTATATTCGCGGTGAATTTGCCTACGGAGCCCGGGTGCTGATGGAAGCCATTGAGGAAGCTAAGGAAAAAGGGTTCCTGGGCAAGAATATCCTGGGAACGGGCTACGATCTGGATGTTTGGGTGCACCGCGGGGCTGGCGCTTACATCTGCGGGGAAGAAACCGGACTGCTGGAATCGCTGGAAGGCAAACGCGGCTGGCCTCGTTTGAAGCCGCCGTTCCCGGCAACAGTGGGGGCGTTCAAGTGTCCCACTGTGGTAAACAATGTAGAAACATTGGCGAACCTTCCGCTTATTTTCACCATTGGAGCGGACGAATATGCCAGAATCGGGCCCAATGCCAAAAATTCGGGTCCCAAGCTATACTGTGTTTCCGGGCATGTAAAGCGGCCCGGTCTTTATGAATTTCCCATGGGAAAAAATCTGAAGGAGCTGATTTACGAGGAGGCCGGCGGTATCCGGGATGGTCATGAGCTGAAGGCTGTGATCCCGGGCGGCTCGTCCGTGCCGGTTCTGCGCCCGGAGGAGATCGATGTGAGCATGGATTTCGATTCGCTGGCAGAAATTGGCACCATGCTCGGTTCCGCCGGAGTAATTGTAATGGACGATACCACCTGCATGGTGGATGCACTGCTCAATCTGGAGCGCTTCTATGCCCATGAATCCTGCGGCCAGTGCACACCCTGCCGCGAGGGTACCACATGGATGGTAAAAATTCTGCGCCGCATTGAGCACGGTGAAGGGCGGATGGAGGATATCGACCTGCTGGAAGATGTGGCCAAACACATCAATTTCCGTACCATCTGCCCGCTTGGGGACGCCGCGGCCATGCCGGCTATGAGCTTCGTGAAAAAATTCCGCGACGAGTTTGAGGAACATGTTCGGTTGCATCGTTGTCCAGTGAAGAAGGATAAAAGCATAAAGGTTCCCTATGCCAACGATTAAGATCGACGGGAAAGAACTGACGGTTGAGGACGGCGTAACTATTCTGCAGGCTGCACTGGAAAACGGGATTGAGATCCCGCATTACTGTTACCATCCGGCATTGAGAGTCGTGGGTAGCTGCCGGCTGTGTCTCGTGGAGGTTGACAATTCTCCCAAGCTACTGCCGGCGTGCGCAACCCGGGTAACCGATGGGATGGAGGTACGAACCCAGACCGAGCAGGTGCGAGATGCCCGGCGGAGTATCCTGGAGTTCTTCCTTACCAATCATCCTTTGGACTGTCCCATCTGCGACAAAGCCGGAGAGTGTTTACTGCAGGATTATACATTTAAGTACGGTTCGGCCCACAGCCGTTTTATCGAAGAAAAGCGGGTACGGCCCACCAAAGATCTGGGCGGCAACATTCTTCTTTATCGCAACCGCTGTGTAATGTGCACGCGCTGTGTACGCTTTTTTGAAGAAGTTGTGGGCGAACCCTACCTGGTGGTGGAGCACCGGGGTTATCACAGCGATATTTCCATTTTCCCCGGGAAAGAGCTCACCCACAAAATGACAGGCAACATTGTAGAAATTTGTCCGGTAGGCTGTCTCATCGACAAAGATTTCCTTTTCCACGCCAGAGTGTGGAATCTTACCCGGACGAAAAGCATTTGTCCCGGATGCAGTGCAGGCTGCAATATTTATCTCGAGCACAAGGATAACCGGATTTACCGCATTCGCTCCCGCAAAAATATGGAGGTTAACACCTTCTGGATTTGCGATGATGGGCGGTATATTTACCACCGCTTTGAGGAGCTGGATCGCATTACGCAGCCCATGCGCCGCCTGGAGGGGAGCGAGAAGCTCACCAAAACCACGTGGCAGGAAGCTATTTCCATGGTTCATGACCGCCTGGCCCTGTTGAAGCGGGCCAAAAAGCTGGACCAGGTGGCGGTTGTTGGTTCCGCTTTTGCCTCTAACGAAGAAAACTACCTCCTCACCCGTATTTTTGGTGATGAGCTGGGGTGCAAGAAGTTCTATGTGTATGCGCCATCGGTGGAAGGTGAGGATGAGACTTTTCGCAGCGGGTTTACCATCCGGGCGGACAAAACGCCCAACCGCCGGGGTGCAGAACTGCTTTTGGGCAAGAATAGCGACTTCTGGGGCGCTATTAAGAAAGGAGAGATCAAATTTCTGTTTTTCCTGGGCGGGAATGTACTGCTGGAGCTGACAGATCAGCAAAAAGAACTGCTGAAAAGGCTGGAATTTCTGGTAGTTCAGGATGTTGTGTTTACGGAGATGGCCCGCCTGGCCAATGTGGTGCTGCCCATGGGGTATTTTGCGGAGAGTGAAGGAACCTATGTAAATGTGGATGGCCGGGTGCAGCGGTTTTCGGCAGCTCTGGTTCCGCCTGGAGATGTGAAACCTGGGGTTCAAATTCTACTGGATTTGTACCGGGCGTTTAAGCCGGATCTTAAAATGATCTCCGCTGCGGATGTAATGAATGATCTGGCGGCGAACCGCAGCGAGTTCAACGGGATGAGCTACTTTTCGCTGGGAGATAGCGGAGAAAAATTGAGGTAAGACATCCAATGGCTGAAGCGGGTTACGCGTTTATTGACATTGCGGTACTTCTTGTGAAGATTGCCCTGGTGCTGGGTGTGAATTTGCTGCTTCTGGCCCTGATGACATTGGCCGAACGCCGGGTTGCCGGGTTCATGCAGGATCGCTATGGTCCCAACCGTGTAGGGCCGGAAGGTCTGTTTCAGCCCATCGCCGACGGTGTGAAGTTTCTATTCAAGGAAGATGTGATTCCGAGCCACGTGGAGAAGGTGCTGTACATTCTGGCACCGTCTCTGGTGCTGGCGCCGGCCCTGCTAACGTTTGCCGTGATCCCCTTTGGCGGAACCCTTTCCGCCTTCGGACGCGAGATTCAGCTGCAGATTGCCAATCTAAATGTGGGACTGCTTTACATTTTTGCGCTGGCTTCCCTGACAGTGTACGGACTGGTGCTTGGAGGCTGGGCCTCCAACAGCAAGTATCCGCTGCTGGGAGGGCTGCGCTCTTCTGCTCAGATGATCAGCTACGAAATCTCCATGGGCCTGTCGGTCATTGGCGTGCTGATGATTGCCGGATCCTTGCGCCTGAACGATGTAGTTGCCCAGCAAAATACCCTGCTCTTTGGGGTGCTGCCGAACTGGAACGTCTTTCTTCAGCCGCTGGGCTTCTTGATTTTTCTGATCGCCGCTTTCGCCGAGACCAACCGCCTGCCATTCGACCTGCCAGAAGCCGAACCGGAACTGGTGGGCGGCTACCATACCGAGTACAGCAGCATGAAATTTGCCATGTTCTTCATGGGCGAGTATGTGGCGTTAATCACCTCCTCTGCCCTGATTACCACCCTCTATTTCGGTGGGTGGGACTTCCCGTATGTGGATGAATCAGCCCTGGGTGTCTGGGGGGTGGTTCTGTCTGTACTAGCGTTTTCTGTAAAAACCGGTTTTTTCCTCTTTCTCTACCTCTGGGTACGATGGACCCTGCCACGGTTCCGCTTTGATCAGTTGATGAACCTTGGCTGGAAGGTGATGTTGCCACTGGCCCTTCTGAATGTGGTTCTGACCGGAATTGTTATGTACTGGGTCGTCTAAATGGGAGAGGTGAAGCATGGGCGTGAAAAAAGTTGGCTATGAGCCAACATGGATAGATAAGCTCTATATTCCGGCTATTTTAAAAGGAATGGCGATTACATTTAGCCATCTTTTTAAAAAGCGTTACACGGTACAGTATCCTGAGGAGAAGTGGATTCCGCCGGCAGGGCATCGCGGCGCCATCCGGCTAAACCGGGATGAAAAAGGGCGGGTCAAATGTGTGGGCTGCGAGATGTGTTCCACAGCCTGTCCTGCCAAATGTATCACCGTGGTTCCCGGCGTGGCGCCCTGGGATGACCGCGAGAAATATCCGGTCCGTTTCGAAATTGATATGCTGCGCTGCATCCTCTGCGGGATGTGCGAGGAGGCCTGTCCGGAAGATGCCATCGAACTGACGGTAATTTACGATTTTGCCGGCTACTCCCGCGAAGACCTGATCTGGGACAAGGAACGCCTGCTGAAAAATTTTGACATTACGGTGGATGGCAAATATTTCGAGCGCAGCAAAGAAGAGACCGGTTTGTAGAAGGGTTTGTTGGAAAATCATACGGGTAACGGATAGGGATCAGTGATGGTAACTGTACTGTTTGCGATTTTTGCGATAATAGCTATCGCATCTGCGGTGCTGGTTGTTGCTCATAAGAACCCGGTGTACAGCGCCATTTTTCTGATCATCACATTCTTCTGCGTGGCCGGGTTTTTCTTTCTGCTGGGCGCACAGTTTCTGGGAATTGTGCAGATCATTGTGTATGCCGGCGCTATCATGGTGCTGTTCCTCTTTGTGATTATGCTTTTAAACCTGCGCCGGGAGGTGCGGCTGCCGATTGGGCGGCCGTTTCAGGTGGTCTTCGGCATCGCTTTTGTTGCAGTTCTTGTGGTTCAGATCCTGTTTGTCATCTATCAGGGATTTGTTTCGCGCCCGCTGCCGGAAGGACCCACCGTTCCGGCTTCGCTGGGGAGCGTGGAAGCCCTGGGGCAGGCGCTGTTCACCAGGTACCTGTTTCCATTTGAAGTAGCCTCCGTGTTGCTATTGGCCGGGATCATCGGCGCCATTATTCTGGGCCGGAAAAAATTGCCAAAGGAATTCTAACCGAAAGAGACGGAGAAAATGGTAGGGACAGCCTATTACCTGTATGTTGCTGCAATTTTGTTTGGGATTGGTGTGCTGGGTGTGCTGATTCGCCGTAACGCGATCGTCATCTTCATGAGCATTGAGCTGATGCTCAATGCCGTGAACCTGACCTTCGTAGCCCTGTCCCGACAGCTCCAGTCCATTGACGGGCAGATTTTCGTTTTCTTTGTGATGACCGTGGCAGCGGCTGAGGTGGCTGTGGGGTTGGCGATTATCATTTCCATTTTCCGGTTGCGCGGCACGGTTCATGTTGATGAAATCCATCTTTTGCGCGGTTAAGTGATACGGTGAAAGTGGGGTTTTGAATTAGGAAAGTGGGAGATCCGATGTTAGATTACATTTGGCTGGTGCCAATCTTTCCGCTTGTTGGTGTGCTCATTAACGGGTTTTTCGGTTGGAAGCTGGGGCACCGTATCGCCGGAATTGTGGGCAGCACAACCATCGGCCTGTCATTTCTTACGTCGCTGTTTCTTTTCTCCGACCTCCTGAAGCTGCCCGAACACGAGCGCGTTTTTCAGAAAACCCTGTTTACCTGGATTGCTGCCGGTTCGCTTCATGTGAACCTCGGATTCCTCTTGGATCCTCTGTCCATGGTGATGGTGCTGGTGGTCACGGGCGTTTCGTTCGTGATTCACATCTATTCCATTGGCTATATGCACGGAGACCGGGGGTTCGTTCGCTATTTTGTCTTCCTCAATCTGTTTGTATTCTCCATGTTGCTGCTGGTGCTGGGCGATAACTTCCTGGTGATGTTTGTGGGCTGGGAAGGCGTTGGCCTGTGCTCCTATCTGCTGATCGGTTTCTGGTACGAGGACCGCTACAATTCCTTCGCGGGTAAAAAGGCATTTATTGTAAACCGGATTGGTGATTACGGTTTTCTGCTGGGCATTTTCCTTATTTTTGTCACATTTGGAACGCTCGATTTTCAGGAAGTTTTCCACCAGGCAGCCGAACGTTTTTCGGTTGGAGATGGACTGATAACGGCCATTGCTATTCTGCTGTTTGTTGGGGCAACTGGCAAGTCAGCGCAAATTCCTCTGTATGTGTGGTTGCCGGACGCCATGGCGGGCCCAACGCCGGTGAGCGCTCTGATCCATGCGGCTACCATGGTGACGGCCGGGGTGTACATGGTAGCGCGGGCCAATGTTCTCTATACCTTGGCGCCCACAGCACTGACAATTGTGGCCATTATCGGGGCAGCTACGGCCTTTTACGCGGCCACCATCGGGATGGCCCAGTTCGACATTAAGCGCGTGCTGGCTTATTCTACCATCAGCCAGCTGGGATATATGTTCCTTGGTGCCGGAGTTGGCGCCTTTGCGGCTGGAATCTTTCACCTGATGACCCACGCCTTTTTCAAAGCCCTGCTGTTCCTCGGCGCCGGCAGCGTGATGCACGCTATGGCCAACAATACGGATATGCGCATCATGGGTGGGCTCAAAAAATACATGCCCGTTACTTTCTGGACCTTTTTCCTGGCAACCCTGGCTATCGCCGGGATTCCCGGCTTTTCTGGATTCTTCAGTAAAGACGAGATCCTCTGGAAGGCCTTCTCCAGCCCGTACGGTAGCTTCTGGTTGTGGCTGGTAGGAGCGGTAGCGGCAGGGATTACCGCCTTCTACATGTTCCGCCTGGTTTTCATGACATTTTTTGGCAAGCTGCGGGCACCGGAGGAGATTGCCCACCATGTACATGAATCGCCGAAAGTGATGACTGTTCCGCTTATGGTATTGGCCGTACTTTCGGTGATCGGCGGATATGTGGGGATCCCACCCATACTGGGCGGGAGCAATCGGTTTGAGCATTTTCTGGCACCTGTGTTCGAAAAGAGTGAGGAGATCCGTAGCCACGCTTTTGCGGGGCACCCTATTGCTGGCGAACATCAGCTGGAATGGCTGCTGATGGGAATTGTTCTGGCCATTGTGCTGCTCGGGATTGGACTGGCTTATCTGATATACGTAAAGCGGCCTGAGCTTCCGGCGCAGGTAACTGCTCGCATCCGGGGCCTGTATCAGCTGGTCTTCAATAAGTACTATGTGGATGAGATTTACGATTTCCTGTTTGTGCGACCTATCCACCGGCTGTCGGAATCCTTCCTGTGGAAGGTGGTCGATGTTCTATTTATTGATGGCACAGTAAATGGCACAGGAAATTTGGTGCGGGCTACAGGACGGGTGCTGCGCGGAGTGCAGACCGGGTTTGTCCAAAATTACGCCCTCGTTTTTGTTCTTGGAGTTCTGATCATTTTGTTGTGGATTGTTTTGCTGTAGGTCGTGTTCTGAAGAAGGGTAGAAAACAGCGGGGTTTTGTGCTAAAAGAGGAGCGGGAATGTTTGAGTTTTACATGAACCATATCCTGACGATCATTACCTTTCTGCCACTACTGGGTGCTATTTTTCTCCTGTTTGTGCCGAGGGAACGGGAAAGCTTTCACCGGAATTTCACTCTGGCCCTGACGCTGGCTGTTTTTATCCTCTCTCTGCCTGTGTTTTTTCAATTTGATGCCAGCTCGGCGGCCTTTCAGTTTGAAGAAAAAGCAGACTGGTTTCCTTCCTTGGGTATTTCTTACCACTTGGGGGTGGACGGCATTAGCTTGCTCATGGTCATGCTTACCACCTTTCTGACCCCCATTGTGATCCTATCGTCCTGGACGGCCATCACCCGCCGCGTAAAAGAATACATGATTGTGTTCCTGATGTTGGAGACCGGGATGCTGGGGGTTTTCCTGGCCCTGGACCTGTTTCTGTTCTACATCTTCTGGGAAGGAATGCTGATTCCGATGTACTTCATTATCGGAGTCTGGGGTGGGCCGCGGCGGATTTACGCTGCCATCAAATTTTTCCTGTACACCATGTTTGGCGGCGTGTTGATGCTGGTCGCCATTTTGACCCTGTATTTTCTCCACGCCAAGCAGTTCGGTTTCTACACGTTTGATTACACACAGCTCAACCAGCTGCTCCTGTCCAGTAAAGCTCAGATGTGGCTATTTCTGGCGTTTGCTCTGGCCTTTGCCATCAAGGTTCCCATGTTCCCGTTCCATACATGGCTACCGGACGCCCACGTGGAAGCACCCACGGGGGGCAGTGTGATCCTGGCCGGTATCCTGCTGAAGATGGGGACATATGGTTTTCTGCGCTTCTGTTTGCCGTTTTTCCCAAACGCGAGCCATGATTTCATCGGCCTGATTTCCATCCTGGCGGTTATCGGGATCATATATGGGGCCCTGGTGTCCATGGTCCAACCGGATCTGAAAAAACTGGTGGCTTTTTCTTCCGTAAGCCATCTTGGATTTGTGATGCTTGGGATTTTTGCGCTGAACACTATCGCCGTTCAGGGAAGCATCATTCAGATGGTCAATCACGGGCTTTCTACCGGGGCACTGTTTCTGATTGTGGGGATGATCTATGAACGCCGCCACACCCGCATGATTGCCGATTTTGGTGGCCTGGCTAAACAGATGCCCATTTTTGTTACCTTTTTTATGATCATTACTCTGTCCTCTATTGGCCTTCCGGGACTGAATGGCTTTATTGGTGAATTCTTAATTCTGCTGGGCACCTTCAAAGCTCATAAAATCTACGCAATTCTAGCAGCAACGGGGATCATCTTTGCGGCTGTGTACATGCTATGGATGTTTCAACGGGTGAATTTTGGGCCGCTGGATAAGCCGGAAAATGAAAAACTGCAAGATCTTAACTGGCGCGAAATTGCCACGCTGGTGCCCATCGTTCTTTTCTGCTTCTGGATTGGCTGGTATTCCAAGACTTTTTTGGGTAAAACAGAAGCGTCCGTTGAACAGCTGTTGCAAAATGTGAAGGCCAAGCAAGAGCGGATAATCAGCCTGGAACAGGCTATGGGTTCCGGGCAGGTGAAGTGGGTTCTCAACCAGGTGAGTGAGGAGTAGAATGGAAATCGTACTGCCAGATATTCAATTGAGAACAGTACTGCCGCATATTGTACTGGTGATCTTTGCGTGTGCACTGCCGCTATTGCCGCTCTTCTTCCGGAAAATTCAGAGGGACCTGCTGGCATTGATTGCCATAGCTGGCTTGTTTCTTTCCTTTTTCTTCCTGATTTCCTTCTGGAATCAGGATCTGAGCGGTTTTGGCGGCATGGTGATTATGGACAATTTTGCGCTGGCTTTTAGCGTTATTTTTGTCATCGGTGGCGTACTGGCTGTCCTCCTTTCTCTGAACCACGTGGAGAACGAGTATCTGAATTACGGTGACTTTTATGGAATGCTTTTCTTTGCCCTGGTGGGCATGATGTGGATGGTATCCAGCACCCATTTGCTGGTCATCTTTCTGGGGCTTGAAGTTTTGTCCATCAGCCTGTATGTTCTGGCCGGCATCCGGAAGATGCGGGCCGATTCTGTGGAGTCATCGCTGAAGTATTTTTTGCTGGGTGCCTTTGCAACGGGATTTTTTCTGTATGGTGTGGCGCTACTGTACGGGGCTACTGGCTCTCTTGACCTTGTGAACATCCGTGCATATTTCGCGCGGCACGGCTTTTCCGGTGTGCTGGCCATTGCGGGAACAGCCCTGCTACTGATCGGGTTCAGTTTTAAGGCCGCATTTGTTCCGTTTCACATGTGGACGCCGGATGTGTATCAGGGGGCGCCGACACCGGTGACCGCATTCATGAGTTCCGGGGCCAAAGGGGCGGCACTGGCTGCACTGTTGCGCGTTATCATGGCGGGATTGCCAATTGGCCAGCCGGAATGGAATGCGCTCCTCTGGATGCTGGCCGTATTAACCATGACGGTCGGCAATATACTGGCCATTGTGCAGTCCAATGTAAAGCGGATGCTCGCTTATTCCAGCATCGCTCATGCCGGGTATCTGCTGGTGGGAGTGCTGGCTGCCAGCAAACTGGGGCAAACCGCGGTTCTATTTTACATGCTGGTGTATACGTTTATGAATCTGGGCGCCTTTGGCGTGATTTCTTATTTTGGTGCCTCCAACCGAGAGGAACATCTGAACCTGGAAGATTACCGAGGACTTGGATATAAGTATCCCTTTGCCAGCCTTGCCATGGCTATTTTTATGTTTAGTCTGGCCGGTGTACCACCTACAGGCGGATTTGCAGGGAAGTTTTATCTGTTTAACGCCGCCGTACAGGCGGGCTATGTCTGGCTGGTTATTATTGCGGTACTGAATTCCGTTATCTCGGCCTATTACTATCTGCGTGTGGTGGTGAATCTGTACATGCGGGATCCGGAAAGAGATGTTGTGGTGCCCAAGGCTCATATCGCCCTTTCCTTTGCACTGATCCTGGCAATTTTTGGGGTGCTGCAAATGGGCATTCTCCCGGCTAAAATCTTCCATCTGTTTCAGTACTCCGTGCTGGCTCTGAAATAGTCCTGAATATTTTGAAAAGAGGCCGGGACAACACGTCCTGGCCTTTTTATTATAAAGCTTTTTTAGTTTCATGACACTTTTGAGACATAAGGGGGAGCAGCGGATAAAACCACTCTTTCTGCGGCGAACCATATAACTGGATCTGAATCTGTTATGCGAAAACAAGCGCATTATAGCAAAAAACTGAACCAAATGAGGAGAAAAAGGCAATGAAGTTCTCTGTGGCAGATTACCGCAGCGTACGGGACCGTGTGGATCTCCTCATTGTTCCGCTCTTTGAGGGGGAGGATGCGTCCGGGTTGCGTCTTCCGGTTCGCATCCGGCGGTTTCTCGATAAAAACGTGCTGAAAAAAGCGGATGGATTTCAGGCCAAACGGTTCTCCGTGCTTACGGTACCAGTTTCTGCAGGCCCGGGAATTCCGCCGCTTATGCTCATTGGACTGGGCAAGCCAGAAGATTTCTCGGCCGATATTCTTGCCAGAGCGTGCGGTAAGGCGGTGCGTTCCATATCGATGCCGAGTATGAAGAGCGCCGCTTTTTTGCTGCGCAAGCAGTGCGTGGTGCAGCGGAATTGGCAGAACCTGGCCCAAAAGGTTGTGGAAGGATTTCTGCTGGGCCAGTATGACTTTCGTAAGTACAAGGAAAAGAGCGAAAATCGAGAGTCTTCGAAACTTGAAGAAGTATTCCTTGTGGGTGCTACGCAGCGCCGGCGCAGCGATGTGGAGTCCGGCATTCACCGCGGCCAGATCCTGTCGGAAGCTGTATGTTTTGCCCGCGACCTGGCCAATGAACCAGCCAATGTGATGACGCCCACCCGCATGGCCGAAGAAGCACAAAAACTGGCAACAGAAGCTGGGCTTTCGTGCACCGTTCTGGAGAAGGCGGAAATGGAAAAGATGGGCATGGGGGCTCTGCTTAGTGTGGCCCAGGGAAGCGATCATCCGCCCAAACTGGTGATCCTGGAATTTAAACCCGACAAGCGCGTGGAGAGCGAGCCTGTAGCGGTAATCGGCAAGGGGGTTACCTTTGATAGCGGCGGAATTTCGCTGAAGCCGGCACGGAATATGGATGAGATGAAGTTCGACATGTCCGGTGCAGCCGTGGTTATGGGCGTTATGAAGGCGGTTGCAGCGCTGAAACCTTCCGTATCCGTTGTGGGCGTAATGCCGCTGGTGGAAAATTTACCCAGCGGGAAAGCGACCAAACCTGGCGATATTGTAAAATCATATTCCGGGAAAACTATTGAGATCCAGAACACAGATGCCGAAGGCAGGCTGATACTGGCAGACGCGATCAGCTATGTACAGAAGTCCTACAAGCCCGCATTTCTCCTGGATTTGGCCACGCTTACCGGAGCCGTTGTTGTTGCCCTTGGACATGCTGCCGCTGGCATAATGGGAGGCGATGGCCGTGCGCTGGAAGAACTTGTGGAGATCGGAAATAAAGTGGGAGAACGTGTTTGGCCGCTTCCGCTTTATGATGAGTATGCGGACCAGCTGAAAAGCAATGTTGCCGATCTGCGGAATGTGGGAGGGGGACCGGCCGGTGTAACGGTTGGCGGGGCCTTTCTGGCGAATTTTGTGGAAGACAGGAAAAAATGGATACACATTGATATTGCCGGGGTAGCATGGACAAAAGAGGACAAACCTCTGGCGCGAAAAGGAGCCACCGGATTTGGTGTGCGCCTGGTAGTGGAATGGATTGAGACTGTAGCAGAAAAGCGGATATTGAGGTAAAAAAGCCCTTGCAATAGGGGGGCCTTTTTATTACATTTAATAACTGCTAAATGGCGGATAGCTGTAACTTGTTGAAAGTTCAGAGGTTAGAGCGAAAAAGAACGGAGTTGACGCCAGGCCTGGATGTTTGAAGAAATTACCCGCAAGCTGGATTCGGTTTTCCGGAAGCTCAGAGGGCAGGGAAGACTTACAGAAGAAGACGTCAAAGATGCGCTGCGGGACATTCGGAGGGTGCTGCTGGAGGCGGATGTTCATTTCCGCGTTGCCAAGCAGTTTATCCAGGCCGTTCAGGAAAAAGCCGTTGGGCAGGAGGTTTTAAAGAGTGTAACACCGGGCCAGCAGGTCGTAAAAATTGTTTATGATGAGCTGACCCGGTTGATGGGACAGACAGCCGCCGACCTTCACTTCTCCAGTATTCCACCCACAATCATCATGGTTGTTGGGCTTCAGGGATCGGGGAAGACCACGTTTGCGGGAAAATTGGCCCGGCGGCTGAAAAAGCAAGGAAAAGCGCCAATGCTGGTGGCGGCCGATATTTATCGGCCCGCGGCCGTAGAGCAGCTGAAGACAATCGGAGAACAGATTGGCGTTCCCGTGTTCTTTGAAAGCAACACGCCGCCGGTAGAGCTGGCACGGTCTGCGGTCCAGTTTGCTCGTCAGCACGGCTACGATGTCTGTATTCTCGATACAGCCGGCCGCCTGCACATCGATCCGGAAATGATGAATGAACTGGTCCAGATCAGGGAAGCGGTGCGGCCGCATGAGATTCTGTTTGTAGCCGATGGCATGACGGGACAGGATGCGGTACGGGCAGCCGAAGAATTTCTGCGCCAGCTCGATTTCGATGGGGTGGTGCTTACCAAGATGGATGGAGACGCCCGGGGCGGAGCCGCCCTGTCCATCAAAGCAGTAACCGGAAAGCCCATCAAATTCATCGGAATCGGCGAGAAGCTGGACGCTCTTGAGCGGTTCCATCCGGACCGGATGGCTTCCCGCATCCTGGGAATGGGCGATATTGTAACGCTGGTGGAAAAGGCGCAGGAGGCCGTCGAAAAAGAAAAGGCCCAGGAGCTGGAGCGGAAGCTGCGGCGGTTTGAATTTACCCTTGAAGATTTTCTGGAACAGATGCGGCAGGTCCGGAAAATGGGGCCGCTGGAAGAGCTGATCCAGATGATTCCGGGGCTCAGCCGGTTGCCGGCTGCCCAGCTACAGGTGGACGAAAAAGAGCTGGTGAAGGCGGAGGCCATCATCAATTCCATGACCAGAGAAGAACGGCGGAAACCGCAGATCTTGAATGCCAGTCGCAAGCGGCGGATTGCAAGAGGAAGCGGGACAACGGTGCAGGATGTGAATCGCTTGTTGCATCAGTTTGCGCAACTGCAGAAGATGATGAAGCGCATGAAGAAGCTGAGCAGGAAAGGGTTTGGTCGGGGAATGTTTCCGTTTTAGTGTGGAACCAAATAGGGAGGAATGAAATTTGGCAGTACGATTGCGACTGACGCGGATGGGAAGGAAGAAACGGCCATTTTACCGGATTGTTGCTGTGGATTCCCGTGCCCCGCGCGACGGAAAATATCTGGAAAATCTGGGATACTACGATCCCAAAAAAGAACCGTTTGAAGTAAAGCTGAATGAGGAACGGATTCTGTACTGGCTGAGCGTTGGTGCGCAGCCCACAGATACGGTGCGTTCCCTGTTGCGCCGGGAAGGAATTCTTTTTAAGTGGGATCTCATCCGCCGGGGGCTCTCCGAAGAGGAGATGCAGGAAAAGATGAAGATGTGGGAAGTGATCCAGCTGGAACGAAAGCGGAAACTGGAGCGCGAGCTTGCGGAAAAGAAAGCGAAAAAGAAAGAGGCCAGGGCGGAGGAGGTAGAGGAAAAGGCCGAAGCAGAGGCGGCGCCTGAGTCCGAAGCGGCTGCAGAAGGTACGGCCGAAGAAGGGGCCGATTCCGAGGCTGGTGAGGCAACAGAGCCGGAAGAAGGGGAAGAGACCAAAGAAAATGCATGATTGACAATTTTGTTCTTTGAAATTTGGAAAATTTTGTTAATATTAAACTGTAAAAAATTTCGGAACGGCGATTTCTGTTCGTTGGAATAGACTTGGCGTTAGCGAATGTTGCGATTTTGGGATCGCGGGAAAAAGGACAAAGCCCAGGAGCGAGCTATGAGTGGCCAAAATCTGCAGGGAGGGAAGGACATGAAGGAGTTCATCGAGTTCATCGCCAAGCATCTGGTCGACAAGCCTGAAGAGGTTCGGGTGACCGAGATCGATGGCGAGCGAACGGTGGTGTATGAGCTCCGCGTGGGCGAAGGAGATCTGGGGAAGGTGATCGGAAAGCGGGGTCAGACGGCCAAGTCCATTCGAACGCTGTTAGCCGCTGCTTCGGCCAAAACGGGCAAGCGGGCAGTCCTCGAAATTCTGGAATAGCGAAAGGATGGCCGAAACCGGCGAGCTTATTCTGATCGGGGTGGTTCGTAGACCCCACGGTATTCGAGGACAGCTGAAAATTTGGCCGTTAACTGATTTCCCCTGGAGATTCAAGAATCTCAAATCCGTTTTTCTTATCCCAAAAGAAGGAAAGCCCTTTACCAAAAGGATCGAAGGGGTGAAGTTCCAGGGGAATTTTGTGCTTGTGAAGCTGGAAGGAATTGATGACCGTACCGCCGCGGAAAGCCTTGTAGGCCTTGAACTCGCGGTCCCAAGAGAAAATTGTGTTGAATTACCGGAAGATACCTATTATCATTTTGATTTGATCGGTCTGGATGTTGTTCTTTCTCATGGAGAAAAGATTGGCAAGGTCGTGGATGTTTTGGACTTTCCAGCTCAGGATGTGCTCGTTGTCCAGCTCCATTCCGGAAGGGAGGTTATGATTCCGCTGGTCAAAGCGATTGTCCGCGAAATCTCCCTGGCCGAAAAGCGCATCCTGATCGAATACTGGCCCGGTCTTTTGGGCGAGGAAGAATGAATGCGGATCGATATTGTTACGGCATTTCCCGATCTGGTCCGGAGCCCTCTGGAAGAAAGCATTATTAAACGCGCTCAAAAGAAGGGCCTGGTCGACATACGGGTTCACGACCTGCGCGATTACACCATTGACCGCCACCATCAGGTTGACGATTATCCCTATGGCGGCGGTTCGGGAATGGTCATGAAACCGGAACCCTTTTTCCGGTGCCTGGATGTTATTCTCAATTCAACCCGAATCCCGAAACGCCGCGTTATCTACATGACCCCACAGGGGAAAGTGTTTAATCAAAAAATGGCCAACGAATTGGCCAGGGAGAATCACCTGATTTTCCTGTGCGGTCACTATAAAGCGGTAGATGAGCGTGTGATTGAAGCGCTGGTAACCGACGAGATTTCCATAGGGGACTATGTGTTGACCGGAGGTGAACTTCCGGCCCTGGTGGTTATTGACGCGGTCGTCCGGCTCATTCCAGGAGTATTGAGTGATCCAGAATCGGCAGCAACCGATTCGTTTCAGCAAGAACTTTTGGATTGTCCTTATTACACACGGCCGGAAGAATACCGTGGAATGAAAGTGCCCGATGTATTGCTTTCGGGAGATCATAAAAAAATTAAGCAGTGGCGTTTTGAACAGTCATTGAAAAGAACAAAAGAAAGAAGATCAGACCTGTTGAAGAGCAGAAAGGAGGAATGAACCGATGGGCAAATTAGAGGCTGTTGGGGCGGAACAGATCCGGGAGGACTTGCCCGAATTTGATGCCGGCGACACCGTGGCTGTGCATGTGAAAGTCCGCGAGGGAGATAAAGAGCGCATTCAGGTGTTTCAGGGAGTTGTTATTGCAAAACGGGGAGCTGGCATCAACAAAACGTTTACCGTCCGTAAAGTTTCGTACGGAATCGGTGTGGAACGTATTTTCCCCCTTTATTCGCCAAATATTGAAAAGATCGAAGTTGTGCGGCGTGGCAAAGTCAGAAGGGCCAAGCTCTATTATCTCCGGAAACTTTCGGGCAAGGCTGCCAGGATCGAGGAACGGCGTTAAGTTGGAACGGTTGTTTCCTATTGCAAAGGAGAGGCCGCCTTTTTGTTGGCGGCTTTTTTATTCCTTAAACAATGCGTGAAGAGAGGCCTCTTGGCAGGCTGCCTGACAACGATCGTGCATTTCTAGACAAAAAACAGGACATGAAACACGAATTCAAAGGAGTACAAAAAAGATGACAGATGCGGTGGCAGAAGCCGCAGTCCCTGCCTTTTTATTCCATGCCGTGTGAAATAGCCTTCCATTTTTTTCCTATGCGGCGATTTTTTGCCAATACGGATGGGACCGGGCACCAGAATAGGTGGGCCCGCCATCTGAAGAAGAAAGCCTTGGAAATGCCGGGCCCGCTTTAGCGAAGGAGCAGAATTTTCTGTACCTGAATTGTTTCGTAGTCGGATTCCAGCCGGACAAAATAACACCCCGAAGGAAGTCGTACACCGAAGCGGTCTCGCCCATCCCAAAGAATGTGGGTTGTTCCCGCAGGCAGGTACCTGGCTACAAGCTCGCGGACAGTTTGACCCAGAACATTATAAACGGTGAGGCGCACAAATGCGGGTTTCCGCAGGTGGACGCGGAGATTCGTCCGTTCTAAAAACGGATTTGGGACCGGCGCCCGTAGAATGAAATCCTTTGGATGTTGCGGTTCATCAAGCGGAGGCACATTGGTGATTAGCTGTGAGAAGAAGTAAGATCGTATATAGCGGACAAAGTGCTTCAGCACGGCAAGGCTAGCAAGGTGGTCACTGCCAGAGCCCGCTACAATGGCCAGGATAATTTCCTGTGTATCACCTACAGCCAGGGTAAATGGTCCAGTACACAGGAGAAAACGGCGGTCACCCGGCGGCAATTCAATCCCGTCTATCCAGCCATATTGGGTAAGAGGATCTCCTGCCAGCATAAAATGGGTGGGGTTGCCCTCAGGGTCTTCAATGGGCATGCCGTTCATGGGGTAAAGACTCCGAAGAATATTGGAGATTTGCAGGGTACCTTCATAAGAATGAAGTTGTGGATCTCCCATAGCAGATCCGGTGCGTTTGGCCCAGAAGGAAGTCATGGGCAAGTTCCGGCGGTTGCGAATAGCCCGAAAATCGAAATAGCCGAAATCTTCCTGGCTGTCGCTCGCAACAAGTGGTCCCTGCAGCAGCGTGTAGCCAATGGCAGGAGGAGCCAGGCCGAAACGCTGATACACGGTATCTGCTGTGGTGGCATTGTAGGCGTAACCCATCTGTAACAGGGTGTCGCACCCCAGAAAATCGTCTGCGTAATATCCCACGTCGGGGTCGACAAATTGCCCCAGATACATGTTCTCAATCCGTGCGGTGTCTGGCGTCCCTTTTGTCCCTTTGTAGATAATCCGGTACCGCTTAAAGATCGTTTGCCGGAGTGCTTTATTCAGATCACTTCCGTCATCCGGAGGGTTGTATGCCCAGATTGTAACCTGAATTTCCAGTCCAATTGGAGGGGAACCAAAAAGATTGTTGGCGCGGGAGGAATCCAGATCACTGTAAACGAACCAGAGCACCTGATCTGCATCGGCCAATCCCGGTTTCTCTCCCGGATCACGTATTCCGTTGCTGTTAAGGTCTTCAAAAGGGGCTCCGATGTGAGATGGCCAGTTTTCCCAATTTTGGCGGTATTCTTCCCGCAACATATTGATCTGATCCTGGGTAACCTGCTGCGGAGGAATTCCCAGAAGTGAGGCTACCTCCGGTGTCAGATCAGCCGTCTCCCAATCCCGGCGGATTCGCCAGATCCGGAGAGACGGATCATCAGCGCCAGCTTTCTGATTACCGGGTGCGATCCGTCCCGGGACGGTTCCTGGAATGTAATACCCTCCACCCGCACGAAGTTCCGGAAGCTGTCCGTCTTTCACAGCGCCTGCCCAGATAAGACTTTCGGTAAATATCAGCCCTGCCGTCTCCGGCGGAAAAATCAATCCCCATTTTCCCGACATCTGCCGGGGCTCTGCCAGGAGTCCGTTTCCCGTCACCCAAAACTGAATGAGGTTAATGTTCACCGCAGAAGAATCCACCTGGGAAGCACTGAACGAAGCTGACGAAACGGGAGAAAAAAGTTGTACAGTGATGAAAAAAGCCCAAAGGGAAAAACGGAGAAAAGTCATGATTCAATCTCCATTTTGGGTGCGAAGCAGTTTTTCAAAAATCGTCCCTTGCGGCTACCAGCATGCCCAGCTGCTCTTGGGACAACGAACAAGATACGGAAAAATCCAAAAATTACAAAGTCCTTTTCTTAAAATGCCCTTCTTTTTTTGATGGATCGTTTGGCTATGTTTGGCCGGACTGAATATTATCCAATTGCGGCTGGATGCCAGAATAGCAGAAACGATATCAATGCGATCATCGAGAGAAGTAGAAGAGCCAGGTACATTTTTGAGAGGTCGCGGGGTGTCTTCAGCTTTCCTGCGAAAAGCATCCGGTAAACAATTACTCCATCAACCAGGATGAAAATCGCGAGGGCCAATCCAAAAGGGAGTAACTTGTGTTGTGATATGCTAACATAAACCAGCCCGCGGGTACCAATGTGGAGAATTCCTGCGATCATCCTTTCCGACCAGGGAAGGAAAAGTGTGAAGAAAAATTTCTGTTTCCCTGGAAGGTTCTGCAAAAGAGCCTGAATTTTGTTTGTGCCTTTTTCAAGTGCTGTGCCTTTGAGTGGATCTGAGATAGAAACCGCTACTATGGCTTCTATCGTTCCGATTCCCGTTCCGAATGCTACGACCTGCCAGAAATTCATCTTCGGCAGGAACCAGAAGAAAATGCTGGCTGCTCCCAGTTCTGTAATGCCGGAGAACAATCCATTAAGGACAGATATGAATTCAATGGATCTTTTTCGCCGGTGAACATACTGGACCACTCCATGATAAAGGAACATTTTCACGATGCATGCGATGCCCCACGAACCGGAACCGTAAATAAAATAGTCAGAAGACACGTTTTTCTGATAGTGGAAATCATAAATGGCAAAAACGTAAGGGAGAAATACGGCAACCGCAAAGAGCTTTTTGTACTGGCTGTTTGAGCCTTTGGCTTGTGACTGGTTTTTTGCTGGGTCCATGTTGTCGCCGGGTATATTTTTTGATGAGAGACATTAAGTTAAATCCGATTGAAATTCCAGTTTTCTTTGGTTTTTTTCGGGCCATTTTGGCAGCCTACCGAGGCAGCCGGACTAATTCTTTTTTTCATTTCCATGATTTTCCCCAAAAGCAGGTTCTGCGCGACATTCCGCCTGAGGTACCCTGCTGAGGCATCCGGCGAATTTTGGGTGCATGGCCATTTCTGCAGACTTTTTCGGCCCTGCCGGAACTCAAAAGGGAACGCCGCCGCAGCCAGATCTGTAGCTGGAGGGGCCGTGAAACGCTGATCAGGGGGCGGGAACAAAACCCCCTTCTGCGCAAACTATCGTGAAGTAGCATTATTGCAAGAAGGGTAGCATATGCGTAGCGAAAAGGAGTTGCAGGAGGATGCCCGGAAGAAGAAAAAATGCCTGCATACGGAGACGGATTGCGGACAACTTTTTATACGCAGATCCATCTGTGCTGTTTGTATGACAGGGGGGTGCAGTTTTTGTGGCAAAGAGGCGGTGTGAACCGGTCGTTTTTCTTGACAAAAGTCTGATTTTCTCTTAAAATAGGTGGAATTCGTTGGATTGGAAAACCGTTGCCAGCCCGTTGGATTATCATGGAGAGCGAAAATGCTGCAGGAGAAGATTGTCCGCCGTTTAGAGGAAATTGTTGGTAAAGAAAACGTACAAACCGGCCAGGAAGACCGGATTGCTTACAGCTACGATGGTACACCTCTTCTGGAAAAGCTCCCGGAGGCGGTCGTCTTTCCGGAAACAGCGGACCAGGTTGCTGCTATTTTGCAGCTGGCCAATGAAGAGCGGTTTGCTGTGGTCCCGCGCGGTTCCGGAACAGGACTTAGTGGCGGGGCCATTCCTGCGGAACATTCCATCAGCCTTGTTTTCACCCGATGGAACCGGATTCTGGAATTAGATGAGGAAAATCTCACCGTGAAAGTTCAACCAGGAGTGATCACGGCTCAGGTACATCAGGAAGTCGAGAAAAAAGGATTGTTCTATCCGCCGGATCCCGGGAGCATGAATGTCTGTACCATTGGAGGAAACATCGCCGAGAATGCGGGAGGACTCCGTGGACTCAAATACGGGGTTACCAAAGATTATGTGATGGGATTGGAAGTGGTTCTTCCTACCGGAGAAGTAGCCCGCTTTGGAGACAAAAACGTAAAAGACGTTGCGGGATACAACCTGAAGGATCTGATAATCGGTTCCGAGGGAACGCTGGGCATTGTCACACAGGCGTTGCTCAAGCTGATCCCTCGGCCGCAATCTGTGAAGACTATTCTTGCCTATTTCCCGCATGTTGGAAACGCAGCGCAAACAGTTTCGGACATCATCGCAGCTCATATTCTTCCCGCAACGCTGGAGTTCCTCGATCAAACCACGATCCGCTGTGTGGAGGGATTTGCACAAATTGGGCTCCCAACGGACATTGGGGCTCTCCTGCTGATCGAAGTGGATGGGCATCCTGCACAGGTAGAGGAAGAGGCCCAGAAAATCAGGCCCATTTGCACGCGCAACGGCGCCACGGAGGTACTGGTGGCTAAGGATGAAGCAGAGGCGCTGCGGCTCAAGACGGCCCGCCGTGCTGCTTTTACCGCTCTGGCCCGGGTAAAACCCACCACCGTTCTGGAAGATGCTACCGTGCCGCGGAGCAAACTGGCCGCCATGGTAGAAAAAGTGGAAGAAGTGGCACGGAAGTATTCGCTTACCATCGGCACATTTGGTCACGCCGGGGATGGAAACCTTCATCCCACTATTCTGACCGACGAACGGGACAAGCAGGAAATGACCCGCGCAGAAAAAGCTCTTGAAGAGATCTTTGATTTTGCCATGCAGCTGGGTGGAACAATCACCGGGGAACATGGTGTCGGGCTTGCCAAGCGCCCATTTTTTGAGAAATGGATCGATCCCGGGGCCAGAGCTATGAGCGAACGCCTCAAGCGGGCCCTGGACCCAAATCTCGTTCTGAATCCCGGAAAAGTGTTCAGCCTCTCCCCTCATTGCGAGTTGCCTTTTCCGGATGCGGTCAGAAAGCCGGAACACGTCTTTTGAAAAGGGCCCTACAGAAAATGGCAGAGGGAACCGGAATGATGCTGAATCCGCTGGACGTGCCCGATGAAGAAATCCTAACTCGCTGTATTCACTGCGGTCTCTGTCTCCAAGTGTGTCCTACCTATAATTTGACGTTCCGGGAAAGATCTTCTCCCCGTGGTCGGATCCGTCTGATCCGCGCGGTTCTCCGGGGCGAGCTGGATATCACCGATGGCTTCGCTGAAGAAATGAATTTCTGTCTGGACTGTCAGGCGTGCCAGACGGTTTGCCCGGCTGGCGTGCGCTATGGGCGGCTGGTGGAAGCTTCTCGTGTGCTGGTTGCCCGCTCCGGGAAGGACCGCGGACGATGGATCAAACGTTTCTTTTTCCGGCGGGTTTTTCCGCATGCGGCACGGCTCAAACGCATATCAAAGTGGTTGCGGTTCTATCAGCAATCTATCCGTCCTCTGCTCAAAAAAACGGGTGTTTTCCGGTGGCTCCCTGCAAAACTGCGAAACATTGAGCCTCTGGCCCCGCCGGTTTCTCCTTTCTTCTCCGACGAAATTCTCCCGGAGTACATCCGCCCGAATGGCCGGGTGCGCTACCGGATTGGGTTTCTCCGCGGCTGCCTGATGAATACGATGTTTGCGGATATCAATCTGGATACGGTAGAGGTCCTGCTCGTCAACGGGTGTGAAATCTGGAATCCGGCCCATCAGGTATGCTGTGGATCGCTGGCAGCCCACAACGGGGATTTTGAGGTTGCCCGGGAGCTGGCGCGAAAGAATGTCGATGCTTTTTTTCAAACAGAACTGGACGCCATTGTGGTCAATTCCGCCGGCTGCGGCGCCTTTATGAAAGAATATGGGGAGCTACTGGCGGACGACCCGGAATATGCCGAAAAGGCCCACCGTTTCAGTGCGCTGGTTAAAGACGTGCATGAATTCCTGGATGGAATTGAACTGGTCCCGCCCGAACACCCGGTACAGGAGCGGATTACCTACGACGATGCCTGCCATCTGATCCACACCCAGGGCATTTCGGAGGAGCCGCGGAGGTTGCTGCGCAAAATCCCCGGGGTCGATCTTGTGGAGCTGGAAGAGGCTTCGTGGTGCTGCGGAAGCGCTGGAATCTATAACATCGTCCATTATGAAACCTCCATGCAAATATTGGCGAGGAAGATCGAGCACATTCTTGAAACCGGAGCACGGATTGTGGCCACCGGAAACCCCGGATGTTTGGTTCAGCTTCGTGCTGGCGTGCGGGAACGCGGATTGCCCATTCGGGTCGTGCATCCAATCAGTCTGCTGCGGCAAAGTTACGGCGAGAGGGCCCGGTATTTTGAAAGGGGAAACAGTGGGGATGCCCGGGATTAACCGCTGTCACTTTAGATGGATGCGGAGAAGAACCGGCGACGATGAGCTCGTTCAGGTACCGGCCCTGCCTTGGAGAAGGATAGGCCGTGCGAAAGTAGGCGCTCAAGTGACAAAGAAGAGATCTGTCAGCTGAATTGGGGAAGATCTGGTAAGTATTTTGGGAAAAAGGCAAAGGAGGAAACAATGATGAAACATGGGGCGGTTCTGCTGCTCTTTTTGCTGATATTGATGTTTGCTTTGCCGGCCACCAGCCAGGAGCCAGGAAGGTCACCGCTTCAGCTGGATGTGGATACAGCCGTGAAATTTTCCAAGCTGGCGCTGCGCTGCATTCAAAAAGAATTTCCCAACAAACTGGACCATGTAATGAATGACACCTCTGAGGTTCGCCGGCCTCGCGAGCTTCACCCTGCCTTTTATGGCTGCTTTGACTGGCATTCTGCTGTTCACGGGCACTGGATGCTGGTACGCCTTTTGAAGACGGTGCCAGACCTGCCCAACGCCGGAGAGATCCGGAAAGCGCTGGGGCGAAACCTCACCCGGGAAAACATCCAGATGGAAGTTGCGTACCTCAATCAGCCCAACCGCAAATCATTTGAAAGGACCTACGGATGGGCCTGGTTATTGAAGCTGGCCGAAGAGCTGGAAACATGGGATGACCCGGATGGCCGGCGCTGGGCGAAAAACCTGCGGCCCCTTGCAGATGCCATTGTCCAGCGGTACCTGGACTTCCTGCCCAAGCAGACCTACCCGATTCGCCGCGGTGTTCATGCCAATACGGCCTTCGGGCTGATCTTTGCCCTGGATTACGCCCGAACTGTGGGCAGAAAAGACCTGGAGACACTCATTTTAGAGAAAAGCATTGAATATTACGGAAAGGACCGGTCCTGTCCAGCGGAATGGGAACCAAGCGGGGACGATTTTCTTTCTCCGTGTCTGGAAGAGGCAGATCTCATGAGGCGGGTTTTGCCGCAGGAAAAATTTGTAGAATGGTTTCATCGCTTTCTTCCGGGGCTGGCGGAAGGGAAGCCGCAGAGTTTGCTGAAACCGGCCCATGTGAGTGACCGCAGCGACCCGAAAATTGTTCATCTGGATGGCTTGAATTTGAGCCGTGCCTGGTGTATGAAGGGGATCGCTTCAGCGCTTCCGGCCGATGACCCGGCACGGGCGGTTCTGATCCGTTCGGCCAGAGAACACGCCCGTGCGGCCCTTACATATGTAACCAGCGGCGATTACGCCGGCGAGCACTGGCTTGCTTCTTTTGCTGTGTACATGCTTTCTGTGCCGGAACCGTAAAAAGCAGATTTGTAGCAGGAAGTGACCGCAGCTCACCAGAGTATCACGCTCACAGGGGCAAATCTTGTTTCTGAAAAGGCCGTCAATTTTCAGTAGGTCGCTGGGATTCGGCGCTGGCGGGAAAAGGCCGGGTTCCGGCTTTTGTTTTCGGGGAACCGATTAAGGAAAGCCGGATACCCCTGGGGGAAAAGTTTGCCCGCCGGAGCCATCTTCATCTCTGGAAGATGAAGGAGTGGCTTGATTTCCGCTTTGCTGGAAATCAAACCGGGATACTCCCTGCCTGGGGTCAAGAAATATGGCCGGAGATCATCCGAGCGAAAAAAATCACATCCACTGCGAAATTGCTCATTTTTTCTTGATTTTCCGTCGCCATCTGCTTAAATAACGGGTGTCTTCGCAGGAAGGGGAATTCGAGAGGCGCACAGGGCAGAAGTCCAGCGGAAGTTTGATTGTTAATCGGCGGACGGAGGCAGCTTTTGGATCAGCTGTACGGACAAAGCCCCTGGCGTTTCCTCCTTTCTTTTTCCGGGGTGCTACGAAAAGAGGGAGTTCTCCAATCACCGGTCTTCCCGTGGACGTTTTAAACCGGGGGGCAGGAGAATGCTGATCTGGCGACGGGATTTTTTTCCCCGGTTTGAAATCCGCCCTCCATGTTCTCTGAAAGCGAGGGCAGGGACAGACTCCGGCTGCAGTACCGACGATGGAGGGGCGATGGAATTTCAAAAAGCTGACGGTGTTTGATGGTTGCCCCTCCGGGTTCAGGTGCGGAGCGTTCGGTATTTTGCAAAAGCTGCACCGCATATGGAAAAATCCAATGGAACATGCCCGGGAGAAGATTCCCCAAAAAGATTGCAAAAACCGAAACCCAGGGAAAAGAACCACATTCGCAAAGAGGCCAAAAATAAAAGGCTGGTGATGAAGTTGATCGATGATGAGGGAGAGTTTGTTCGATGGTGAGACGTGAGAGGAGGAAGACCCCATGAGGATGAATTATTTTCTGTGTTCGTTCCGTCCTGTCTTTAATTTGATCCGGCCGCTTTTCTTGCTCTTTGTGCTGGTTTCCGCTGTTCAGGCGCAACAGCAGTATTTTCTGGTTCGCGTTTTTGTCGAAACGGATCAGGAGCTTCGTCAACTGGAAACACTGAATGTGGATTTTGCTTACCGCGGGCTGAAAAATTATGTGGACGTGATTGTCACGGAGCAGCAGCTGAGGGAAATCCGGTCCAGGGGGATGTTTTACAAGCCTCTCCCGCCCATACAAAAGGCCAATCTTTTTGATCCGGAATATCATACGTATGAGGAGATGAAAGCCGAACTGGATAGCCTCGCAGCTCGCTATCCGGGGCTGGCGATGGTTGTGCAGATTGGGGTGAGCCAGCAGAAGAAATATCCCATCTGGGCCATCAAGATTTCGGACAATGTTCAAAAGGATGAAGATGAATTTACTGTCAATTTCGATGGAATGCATCACGCAAGGGAGCCCATTGGGATGGAAACATGTCTGCTGCTGGCGCGCTATCTGCTCGATCAGTATGGCAAAGATCCGCTTGTAACCCGCATTGTGAATGAAACAGAGATATGGATTACGCCGATTTTGAACGTGGAGGGTTACAAATATCTTGTGGACCGGGATCTGAGCAATCCGTGGTGGCGGAAGAATTTGAGGGACAACAATGAAAACGGCCTCTTTGATCCTCAGGTGGACGGGGTAGACCTGAACCGGAATTATGACTATTACTTTGAGCGGGGAGGCGATCCCAATTTCAGCAGCTGGACATACCGGGGTCCTTACGGTTTTTCCGAGAGTGAGACCCGGGCCAAACGGGATCTGGCCCTGCGGGAGCGTTTTCTCTGTTCCATCACTTACCATAGCTATGCTGAAGAAATCTATTACATGAGAGGGGTGGATGGAGACACCATTCCGGAGACTCCCATTCTGGACGAGATCGCCGATTCTCTGGGTAAAATGATTCTCTCCCTGGACGGGGCGGGCCATTACCAGCCCGGCGGAACCACCTCGTCATCCAATCAGAGCTACCCGTGGATGTTTGCCGTGGCCGGAACGTATGAGTTTCTGATCGAGACCGGTACCGAATTTATTCCTCCGGGTCGCATCGCAAAGGCAGTGGCACAGGACAATCTGGAAGGGGCACTGTACCTGCTGCGAAAGGTCCTGCTGGGGCCCGGAATTGTGGCGCATGTTCGGGATGCTGTGACGGCCGAACCGGTGGAAGCCGAAGTAAAAATCCTTGAGTTCTACCGGCCTGGTCTCACGCCGCGTAAATCTGAACGGCGCTATGGCCGCTATCACCATTTTGCTCTGCCGGGAACTTACACCCTGAGGGTGGAAGCGCCTGGCTACCGGCCCGTGGAAATCACCGGGGTTCATGTGGGAAAAACCGGGTGGACCTACGTGGATGTGAATCTGGAGTGGGGCGGAAGCCCAGAGATTTCCGGGTGGATCATCGATGATGATACCACAGGTGCCAGCTCCGGAAATGGCAATCAACAGCTTGATCTGTCCGAGACGGTGGAACTGACCCTTCAGTTGACCAACCGGGGTAAAGCCGGGTTCGATTCTCTGATCTGCGAAGTGCGCAGCCAGACTGTGCGCGCCAGAGTTCTGCAGGGGAAAACAATATTTCCTCCGGCGGAAGTTCATGAAACGGTTCAGGCCCTCCGGCCCGTGGTGATCCGCGTGGACGGCTATGTGAAAGACGGGCAGCGGCTCCCGTTTCTGGCTATCCTGCAAACGCTGCAGGGTGACCGTTACGAAGCGGAATTTTCTCTGGAGGTGAAGGCGCCAGCGCTGGCTATCAGCAAGGTGGTGGTGCACGACGCCCAGGGCAACCACAATGGTGCCCTGGAGAGAGGAGAAAGCGGTACTCTCGAAATCGTACTGCGCAATAACGGGCGGGCTGCCGTTCATGCGGTCCGCAGCGTGGTTATGGACACCAGCAAGTTTCTCGAATTTTCCATTGATAAAGATACCGTGGATGTAGTTCCCGCTGGAGGCCGGGCATCTTTTTATTTTGAGGCATCCGTTCCACCTGGTGCGCCGGAGCTCTACACCGTTCCGATCACAATCTGGGGCACAAGTGCCGAGCAATACCGCTTTTCCCTGAAATATTTTCTCCCCCTACTTCCCGGCTTTTTTGACAATATGGAGTTAGGCGAACGCGGATGGTGGTCTGAAGTTCTGGGGAATCCCGCCAATTACCATAACGATTGGCAGTGGGGGCGTCCTTCAGGGAAAGCGGGAGGACAGGATCCATCCCGTGCTTATTCGGGAAACTACTGCTGGGGAAACGATCTGGGCGGAAACAACTGGAATGGATATTACCAGCATAATGTGGATATTGTCCTTCATTCGCCCGTGATTGACTGCCAGCATTTTGAAGGGGTTCAGCTGCGCTTCATGCGATGGCTTAATGTGCAGGCCGGTGATCTGGCAGAAGTCTGGGTCAACAACGAGGTTGTGTGGAGTAATCAGTACCGTGAGGTCAGGGATCTGGAATGGAAAATGCAAGAATTTGATGTTTCCTATGTGGCCGATCACAACGACAGCGTGGTTGTTTCATTCCGGCTGAAAACCGATGGTTTTGGATGGGCTGGCGGCTGGAACATCGATGACGTACTTGTGCGCGCCCGGAAAGTTACACACACCACCGGTAGCCCCGCAACCTCCGTGCCGAAAGATCCGGTTTTACTCCGGGTCTATCCCTTGCCTGTGAAAGCGAATTTGACCGTCGAATCCCATCTGAATCAGGCTGGAAGGATTCAGCTGGAGGTGTACAACCTGCTCGGGCAGCGGGTCGCTTCTATATTTGAAGGGGATGCCGCCAGAGGAAATCGGGTCTTTTCTGTGGATCCGCGGGCCCTCCGGCTGGCAGCGGGTATTTACTTCGTTGTATTAAGCTGGCAGGATAGGCAAACCATGCGCCGCTATCGGACCGTCCAGAAAGTCATGATTCTACACTGAGCCGGCGTCCATTTGAATGCGGAGATGGGAATGCGTTCTTTTTGAAGCGGCGGGAGGGTTATTCGGGAAATCTTTTTTCGCCATTCAGAGCGATGTGGCAAAGTAGGAGAAAAAGGACGTCCTGGCCAGTGCTTTCGTGCATTTGCGCGCGGAACGGGAAACAGAAGCTAAAACCGGCTGTTCAGCCTTAACTCGATTCCGCTGAACTCTGGAACGAATACACACTGGCCACTGGCGCATGCCAGACCGGCACGCCGTTTCCCTATAGAAATGTAAAGGTCGTGGGCCATTCCCAGCTTAATGTTTACGTTCAGCATCAGCCAGGAATGCCTGGGTTCGCGGGGGTCGCTGCTCCATTCATACTGTACGTTTGCCGCCAAACGGCCTGCCCGGCTCCAGCCCAATACGCCCAGAAAGTTTCGAAATGAGCGACCCATGAACTCATTGGTGAGTGTTTGGACCTGCACGTCTGCAGTCAGGCTGGTACGTCTGTTCAGATAAAGATCGGTTTCAAATAAGATGGTGTGGCGGGATTTATCCCCCACGGAACGGTCTTCGCTCCAGTCATAGGCGAGCCGAAATACGTGTCCGGCGGGCGTATCCTGCCTGATCTGCGCATACAGTTCTGAGAACCGAGTGTGGATTTCCTCTTTATGATTCGACGCCCGGGAAATGTTGATAATAAAGGAGGTGTTCGGCGCCGGAGACCAGGTCAGTTCTGTCTGAAATCCCTTTTCGTCATTGAGATTGACCTGGTGCGTGTGGCGGTTCAACAGGCTGTATGGGTGCTCTCGGATCAGCGTTGGGGGATTGTTGAAGCCCAGCGAAAACCAGCGGTAATCTTTATACTCTACGCTGACACCGATGTTATCACCAAAAAAGGAAAGTGAGGAGTAGATAGCCTGACCGTTTGTTCCTTTTCCTGCCCTGGAGAGGGGAGCTTCTCCGGCCACATCGATGAATAGGGAAAAGCGTGATGTGAGCCACTCAAACGCTGCGTTCAAAAAGTTTCGTGAGCGCAGAATTGTTCCGTAGGAGGCATTATGGCGCAAATAGCCTGCGTAGAGTTTGCCTGGAAAAAAGCCCTGAATGAATCCTTCGATGCCGCGCAAATTCTGTGAGGGAGACTGCCAGGAAGGTTGGCCGGAAAAGAGGGAGAAGGCGCCGCGTTCACCATTCCATTCCAGAAGAAACCCATCCATGTTGCGGTCAATTATAAAGTTCTGTTCAAATCGGTTGAGGGAGATTTTCTGGACCTCAAATGCGTGGAAGAGGAGACCGCGGCCAAAACGTTTGTAGAAATTTCCGAACCGCAAACGCAATCCACCATGGTTGATCTCGAAGTAACGCTGTGCCAGGGTGGCTTGTTGTTCGGGAACCTGCGAGGGCTGGTTGAAAACGATTCTCAGGCCGGTCAGGAAATCTCCAAGAAGATAATCTACATCCAGCCAGTTGCGGAAGGTTTCGCTATGATCTTCATCAGAAAGCCGGTATTCCATCCGGTTGGAGGCCTGATAGGAAAGCATCTGTGCTTTCGTCAGACTGCTGGTACAGAGAACAAAAAAGAGGGAACCAATGAAAACCAAGAAGTTGATTGAATCGCTAAAATCGTTCCGGTTCCGTCTGCTGCGCACGTACATCAGTGCTATTTTCCCATTTCAAGCTCTGAATCCAGGAGCTGCTCGATGGCCTTTTTCAGGTCTTCCTCATCACCGGGCTGGTATCCCTGACGCATGTAAATTACCCGACCATCTCTGGCGAGAAGAAACGTAGTTGGCAGGGCGTTTAATTTGAATTTTTGCATAATTCGATGATCGGGGTCCAATAGCACCTGGAAGCGGTAGCGCTTACCTTGAATAAATGGGCGGATTTTTGCCTGGTTTGAGGCGTCATCTTCGTTGATAGCCACGACCCATAGCCGGCTTCCGTATTTGCTCTGGATGTCGTTCAGATGGGGAAGTTCTTTCAAACATGGCTGGCACCATAGCGCCCAGAAGTCGAGTAGAACGGGCCGGGAGGCGAGCAGCTTGCTGAGCCGTACCAGCCGGCCCTCCAGATCTCGCAGCTGGAAATCGGGAACCTTTTTCTCCCGAATTTGCGAAAAAGAGTGGGGTGGATAGGCAAACACAGCAAGAACGACAAAGAGCCAGAGCAAGATCTTTTTTGTTTTTTTCATAACTCCGCCTATCGGACTTTCAGGAGTTTCAGGGATCTCGTTCCGGTTTCGGTTTGCAGAACTGCCAGATATACGCCATTGGGTAGAACGGCACCGTTCTCCATCTGGCCTTTCCAGCGGAGCCATCCTTCTCCGCTTTGTGATACTTTCACCATAAAGCGGGCGACCACCTGCCCCATCAGGTTGTAAATTGTGAGCTGGGCTTCCCGGCTGCCGGAAGCCCGAATGACGAACCGGGTTTCACTGCGAAAAGGATTGGGATAGCAATCCAAAAGGACGGGGCGTTCGGGCAAAGGTGAATCCGGCTCCTCGATCCCGGTCGGCAGATAGGATTCGATGATATTTTTGATCGTGCTTTCATCATAACCAGAATTGGTATAGCGCACGATTGTATCGGTATCAATGACAACGTTATGAGGGATATAGCCCATCCCATACTGATTCCATACGCTCAGGTCGGTATCCATCAGGATGGGGTACGTGAGTCCCAGTTGATTGGCCCAGTTCCGGACTGTGCTATTACTTTCGCGCAGGTCAATCCCAAGAACGATCAGACCACGGTCTTTGTAGGTTTTCCAGATGTTTGCTTCTAACCTCGGTGCCTCCGAGGTGCATCCCCCTCACCATGTGGCGAAGAAATTGAGGACGATCACTTTCTTTCCTGCGAAGCTGTAGAGCGAAACGCTATTTCCATCCAGATCGCTGAGGGTGAAATCTTGAACCTTCTGTCCCACCTGATACTGAGCCGGGCTGTTGGCCGGAATCAGGTAAGTAAGTATTGCGAGAAAGAGAAAAGGAACCGTTTTAGATTTGATTTTTCCCATATTGCGATCCTCCAAGTGATTTGCCACTTCTTGCAGTGAAAAGTGTTGCCAATCCACCCCTGCAATCCTAACATCATCTTACATTTTGCTGTCGCCTATGTCAAGGAATTTTTTTCCGTATTTTTAGTTTTTTACATAATATTTCGCTGATGTGTTCTCATTTGTTTCCGAACGTGTTCCGATGGATTTTTTCTTCATTTAATTCCTCTTTGGAATGAGGCGGTTTGGTTTCGGCCGGATAACCAATCCCTATGGCGGCCAGCACCCGGTAATGGGATGGAATGGCCAGCAGTTTCTGAATGTATTCCTCGGCTGTGTGGGTTTGGTCATGAGGGCGGTTGCGAATCTGTACCCAGCAGCTTCCGAGTCCGAGGGAGTGGGCTGTCAGGTGCAGGATGGTGGCTGCGATGGAGCAATCTTCAATCCAGACATCCGAACGGGTTTCATCTCCGCAGATTACGACGGCCAGCGCTGCATTTTGGAGAAATTGCGAACCACTGGGACGGGCCTCTGCCAGTTTCTGGAGAAGGTTACGGTTCGTGACAAAGATGAATTCCCAGGGTTGCAAATTTCGGGAGGATGGGGAACGGAGCACAGCCTCTTTCAGCTGGTCAATTATCTCCGGTTTCAGAGAACGGTTTAAGAACTTGCGGATGCTCCGGCGTGTGCGCAACAGTTCCAGCATGGTCTTTCTCCTTTTGCTTCAGTCAGAATCCCGTTCTGGCAGAATGTATGTGCCCACTTTGCCATTGGGGCCCGCCGCCCAGAGCCTCTGGCCGCCAGGGGCAACAGCCAACACGTGAAACCCCTCCGAAGAAACTTTTTTCCAGTTTCTGCCGTTGTCAGCAGAAAAGAATGTTCCTCTGGGTCCGGTGGTAAGCCAGCTATTTTCTCTCCAGAAACCCAGACTGATCACACAGGATTGGTAGGGAAGGGCTTTCTCGCTTTCCGTTTGCCATAATTTGCCCCCATTTTCTGTGAAAGCAAATGTGTTTTCCATCCTGTCCGGATGCCTGTAATCGCCACCAATAATCACACCGGACCCTGAAGGCAGCATGAAAACGGAAAAGGCGCCCGCGGAAGGAGATCCCTTCAAAATGGGCAGTGCTACGGCCTCCCAAAACCGGCCGCCATCTTCGCTGAAAAAATAGCGGGCGGCGCTGCCTCCTGTGACGAAGGCAATATTATTTCTGGGCCAGGCAAAAATGCATGTTCCGCTGGCTGCAAAAGCATATTCGCCTTTTTGGGCCGGAGGCATGTTTTGCAGATCAACTTCTTTCCAGGTCTGTCCAGCATCCCGCGTAAGGAACACGCGGAACTTCCCATCCACCGGGTCGCTGAATATGGCTCCACGGTGTTCATCCCAGAATGCCATACCGCTGCAAAAGCCGCTGGCATATGGGTTGGTCCAGATCTTTCTCCAGTGTTTTCCATAATTGTCTGTTTTGAACAGAACAGAAAGAGGGCCCGGACCGCTGCTCAGCAGATACGCTGTACCGCCAGGAAATGCATGCACATCGCGAAAATCCAGGGAATCGATCCCGGGGATTTCCAGGCGGGTCCAGGTTGTTCCGCCATCTTGGCTAAAGGCGCAGAATCCCATACTGCCGCTTACCCAGGCTTCGCGGTCGGATACAGCAGATAGTCCACGGAGGGATGGAGCTGTTGGAAGATACTGCACCGCCCAGTTCAGGGGGTTCAGGTCATCCTTGTTCGCTGCACAGCTGTACATGAAAAATACGAAACTCAGAAAAAAAGGCCATTTTTTCATCTTTATTCCTTTCAGCCATTTTTGCCCATGCCGGATGCGCAGGTTTCATCCATCCAGTTTGCGGGCCGTGTCAGCAATCAGATCTATCGCGCGGTCGATGTGCTCTCTATGCGTTCGAAAACCGAGCACAGCGATTCGCAGCGTTGTGCGCCCATTGATCCGCGTCGATGAGAGAAATACCGCACCGCTTTTCTGCACGGTTTCAATCAGTTTCCGGTTTGCGGATTCCGGGTCCCGGTGTTTGGGAAGGTAGCGGAATGTAAAGATGGAGAGATCGGGGGGTGGTCCGAGTTCAAATCCTGGATGATCTTTCAGTTTTTCGTACGCGTAGCGCGCAAGCCAAAGTTTTTCTTCGAGGGCAGCCCGAAACAATGCGACGCCGTGATACTGCAGGGCCAGCCAGAATCGCAGGCCGCGGAAATGGCGGCTAAGTTCCGGGGAAAGATCGGCAGGCGAGGCCACGTATTGATCAGCCAGATAAGATCCATCCTCCAGGTAGGGAGCCCTGTAGGCGAACGCCTGTTCCAGAAGTTTGCCCTCCCGTACCAGTACAGCGCCCGTACCAAACGGAAGGAAAAATCCTTTGTGGGGATCCAGAATCAGCGAGTGTGAACGTTCGATCCCTTTCAGCCGTTTTTTCCCTTCTTCGCAAAGTGCAAAGGCGCCTCCGTAGGCCGCATCCACATGAAACCAGAGTCCGTATGTTTCAGCCACCGAGGCAAGTTCAGCAAGGGGATCCACGGCGCCGGAATCGGTGGTTCCGGCAGAGGCTACCAGGAAAAACGGGCGCAGTCCCATCCTCCGGTCCGAGCGGATCTGCTCTTCCAAAGCATCCGGCCGCATCCGATAACTGGAATCCAGCGGAATGAAGCGCAATGGGCAGCTGTGAAGTCCAGCTATTTTCAGGGCCTTGTGCACGGAGTGGTGGGTTTGTTCGCTCATATAAATGACAGCCCTGGACAGAGTAGAGGCATCCAGTCCAGCTGCTTCTCTGGCAGCGACAATGGCAGAAAGGTGTGCAATACTGCCGCCCGATGTCAGATCACCGTCCGCTTCCTGGGGGTATCCCACCAGTCCGGCCATCCACCGGACCAGGCTTTTTTCGACACGAACGGCACCGGGTCCTGCGAAGTAAATCCCAGCATATTTGTTGGTAATCGCTGCAAGCAGATCGCCCAGAGCGGCTGTAAACAATCCGGCTCCGGGAATAAAGGCCAGATACCCGGGCGCTCCGGGTTTTAGTCCGGGCCGGTTCACAAGCCGTTCGAAAAGATCCAGCAGTTCATCCATTGAACGGCCAGTCTCAGGGAAACGGGCGAGGATGGAAAAGGATTCTTTTTTCAGGGCATCCGGGGAAACATATGTGGGCAATTCCGGCAAGTCCTGAAGATAGCATTCAACAAAATCTTTTACGGAACGCCAGAGTTTAGTTCGTTCTTCTCTTCCTGGGTCCAGCTTGCGGGCCTCCCTCTCGAGCTCCGCCAGTTTCTGAATGATAGACTCGAGACGCGTCTGTTCCGAAGCCATCTGCTCCTCCTGTGCTGTTGGCGATGAAATATATTAAGGAATTGTATCGGGAGAATCAACCCAATGGCGGGGGTAAAAGACTGTCCGGCAAAGAAAACGGGATGTATTCAGCAGGAGATGATTGCCCGGATTAGAGCGATTCGCAGATGACGGCAGGAATGTCTCAAACTTCTGGCTCAATTTTGCATAATCCGGTGAGAAGGGTTTCCTGAAGAATAGCTGTGAGGAAGGGGAACTCTGCAAGAGAGAAAAAATTGTTGCATTTTTGTTGTGGGTGGTGTAATTTTCGACTGGATAGTCGAAATTCGAATAGAGGGTCGAGATGAATGCCATTCAGCGCCGGCGTCAGCAGGAACGCGATGCCCGCATTGAAAGAATTCTGCGGGCGGCGCTTGCGGTTTTTTCCCGCCATGGTTACCACCTAACCAGTATGGATATGATTGCCGAGGAGGCCACCCTTGGTAAGGCGACCATCTATTATTATTTTCGCAGCAAAGAAGAATTGCTTTCTGCCTTACTGGAACGAGGGATTGACGAGACCCTTGCCATGCTGGAAGAAAAGTGGCGTCGCTGTGCAGATCCCATCTGCAAACTGGAAGCAATTGCTTATGTGGCCGCCGATTTTTTCAGCCGCAATCCCGATTATTTCCGCCTGTACAACTATTTGGTGATGCATCCTTCTCTGGCACCCAAAATCCTGCCGCGGCTGATGGAAAGGGTTCGGCAGAAAGTGTTACGGATTTCTGCGCTTCTGATGGAACTCAGAGAGAGCGGGCTGATGCGTGACCTTCCGGTGGAAGATGTCCTCTTTATTTTCGGGTCCATGGTGATGGGACTCGGTAACGTGTTCCGTGCGGAAGATCTGCACCGGATTTTACACAGGCGTGCAGAAGTTTTGAACGATATCCTGTTGCGTGGAATCCTGAAAACGGAATCCAATTCGGAGGGAGGAGAATGATTCGGATAACCAGGTGGGTGCTGGATCATCCGTGGCTGACCATCGGATCGATCCTGATAATCACGCTGTTTCTGGGATATTCCATAAAAAATATTGGGGTAGATCCGGATATTACATCGGCCCTGCCTCAGAACATCCCGGAAAAAATTCTCTACGACCGCATGAACGAGATCTTCCCGAGCAAGGATATGGTTTTCATTGCGGTCGAAAGCGACAGCCTTTTTTCGCTCCCGGTAATCCGCGATCTTTTTGTGTTGACGGATTCGCTGGAAGACCTTCCCGATGTGTATTCTGTGATGAGTCCCACCAACGTAAAGGTAATTACCGGGACAGAGGAGGGCATGGAGATACGGGAGATTCTGAGTGCTCCACCGGAAACCCGGGAAGAGCTGGAGGCGTTCCGCCGCACCCTCTACAGCAGCGATCTTCCGGTAGAAAACCTCATCGGCAAAAAAGGCCGGATGGCCGGGATTATGGTTTTTTTAAAAAACACTGTAAAGCCGGAAGATGCGGCAGAAGAGGTCATGAATTTCATCGAAAAGCGCCAGTGGCCCTTTAAGACTTATGTGACCGGAAAACCGGTGCTGACGGTTTTCATGGGGCGGGGGATTGCCCGGGACATGGGGCTTCTTTTTCCTCTGGTGATTGTACTGATCATCGTAATTTTGTGGCTGAGTTTTCGCAGTGCCCGAGGGGTGCTGCTGCCGCTTTCTGTAGTGGTAATCAGCAATGTGTGGACTCTGGGCATAATGGCGCTGCTGGGAGTTCCCATTAGCCATTCTACCAATCTGATGCCCATTCTGCTGGCATCCGTGGCGGTGGCCGATGGCATCCACATCCTTCACCGCTATTACGACCGCATCCGGCCCGATTTGAAGCCAAGAGAGGTGGTCTTGGCCACGATGGAAGAGCTGAACACACCAGTGATTCTCACTTCCGTCACTACGGCCATTGGGTTTCTGGCTCTCAATACCTCCCGGATCGGTTCCATTGGTGAACTGGGCGGCTTTACGGCCCTGGGAGTAATGATTGCCATGGTGTTTTCTCTTACCTTCATCCCGGCGGCCCTTTCCCTGATGCGCTTTCCGAAACGGCTGACGAAGAAAGAACACAATCCCATTATGCGGAAAATTGCAGCTGGCTATGCTGAATTGCTGGTGGGGCGCTACCGTTATTTTATGCTGGGGATCCTCCTGATCGTCGTGTTCTGCATTGCCGGATTTCCTCAGATTGTGGTGGAAAACAACACAGTCAATTTTCTGCCCAAGGGACATCCTGCTCGCGTTGCTCATGAGATGGTGAATGAACATTTTGCTGGGACAACGTTCCTCACTGTGATGGTAGAAACCGATTCAGCTGATGGAGTGAAGGAACCCAGGGTTCTGCGCGAGATGCTGAATGTGCAGCGATACCTGGAGAGCTTGCCACACGTGGGGGCCACCATGTCCATCGCCGATTTTGTCCGCCGCATGAACAAGGTAATGCATGCGGACGACCCAGCCTACGACCGCATTCCGCCGGATACCGTAATTGAAAAGGGCACCGATTGGGTATATGAAAACGGCCGCTGGGTGGAAAAAGATGTAACATTCAAAGTTCCGGGGCGGGAGCTGGTTGCCCAGTACCTGCAGCTCTATGAAATGTCCAGCCGGCCTGAAGACCTGGCCAACCTGGTAAATTATAATTACCAGATCACCCGGATCAATGCTTTTATTGATACGGAATCCAACAACGTGTTGCGGGAAATTGACCGTAAGCTGCGGACGTTTATTCACGACAATTGCCGTTCTGCTCGGATGGAATTGACCGGTACATCGGAGCTCTTTCTGGCAATCAACGATCTGATTGTTAGCGGGCAGTTTAAGAGCATCATTGTGTCGTTGCTACTGGTAACCCTTGTGGCTGCTGTCGCCTTTCGTTCCATCCGAATCGGCATCTTTAATTCCATCCCGCTATTCTTCGCCATGTTCTTCAATTTTGGCTTTATGGGTTGGGCCGGTGTAGATCTGAACATCGTCACCATGCTGACCTCTTCCATTGCTATCGGTGTGGGGGTGGATTACGCCGTGCATTTCGTTCACCGCTACCGGCTCCGGCTCAAGGAAGGTTCCGAGGAAGATGCGGTCCGTAAGACCATGGTGGAAGCTGGCATTCCTATTGCCATCAATGCATTTACTGTGGGCCTGGGTTTTGCAGTGCTGATGCTTTCCACATTCATCAGCGTCCGCTATATGGGCCTGCTGATTACGCTGGCTATGTTTACGTCCTGTTTTGGGGCCATTTCGATTTTGCCTACCCTTTTTTTGGTGTTGAAACCGTCGGTGCTGAAAAAATGAAGGAGATGGACGATGAAGCGGGTGATTGCAGCACTTTGGATGCTGGGAGGACTGGGATTGTGGCTATTTGGGATGGTTCAGGCTCAGGAGCTAAATGGCCGCCAGATTATGGAACGGGTGCTGAACCGGACTACCTGGAAAGATATGCAGGCCAGTGTGGAACTCCGGCTGATCAATGCCAAGGGGCAGATGCGCGTGCGGAAAATGAAAACTTTCAGCCGCAAACGTACGGCCAGCGAAAGTGATATGCTGATGCGGTTTGTTGCTCCGCCGGATGTAAAAAACACGGCCTTTCTGATTATCGAGCACGAGAAAGGGGACGATGAACGGTATCTGTACCTGCCTGCATTGCGCCGGGTAAAACGGATTGCTTCCAGCGGAAAAGGTGGGAATTTCATGTCATCTGACTTTACCTATTATGACATTGGCAGACCCAAGTTGAATGACTGGACGTACCGGCGCCTCGAGGATGAAGAGGTGGAGGGTCACCCGTGTTATAAAATCGAATGTCTTCCGGCCACGCCGCAAATCGCCAAAGATACCGGCTATGGCAAAATTATCCGCTGGATTCGAAAAGATATTTTGGTGACTGTGAAATCGCTTTATTTTGACCGTGCCATGCGGCCGTGGAAAGAACTGACCGTCCCGGAAGTGAAAAATATCGCCGGGGTTTGGTTCCAAACCCATATGATTATGAAAGACTTGCAGACGGGCCACCGCAGTGAAATGGTCTTTCAGGACGTAAAAGTAAATACCGGCATTCCCGCGGCCATGTTTACCAAGCGTGCGCTTCAGCGGCGCCGGTAATCTGGGGGAACTTGCGGCAGAAACTGTGTTAAATAGCGATTTTCTGGAACGGGGTGCTCTGGAAAAATTTGCTTTCCGGGCAACTCACAGGCTCTTGTTTGACCGATGAAAAACAAGAATCCGCGCCAAAATCAGGAGAGTCCATCATGATGCGGCCTTGGCAGGTGTGTATGGTCTTCATATCTTTGTTCTTGATCGCCCCGATGATTGGGGCACAGGAACTGGGAATTTATGGATACGGGAAGTGGTTTGCTCATCCCAATTTAAACGATCCTTATCCGTTTGACCGCCTTGGGTTCCGCACGCAGCTCAATTTCACGGGCCAGGTGGGCGAACGGGTGGGACTCTTCAGTGCCCTTGATTTCAATTTTGAGGAGACACAGCAACGGCGGACCCCGGAAGAATCGCGCTCCGCAGGAATGGAGGTGTATCCTGTTGAAGCCTACATTGACCTCTATTTTTCCCGCATGGATCTGCGTATCGGCAAGCAATTTATTTTTTGGGGTAAGACCGACTGGATTAATCCCACCGACAATATTAACCCGTGGGATTATAAAAACATTTCTGCCGAAATCGAAGACTACCGGATCCCCGTTTCGTCCGCGAAAGCCAGTTTCTACCTGGGTGCCTGGACCCTTGAAGGGGTTCTGGTTTTCGAGTTTTTGCCGCACCGCATTCCCATGCATTTTGAAGAGATCCGGATACCCGGAGCAACGGTGGAAGTTTTGCCGGTGCGGATGCCCAAGCCAGGTCTGAAAAATGTGGAATTTGGTCTGCGCGCTTCTTCTGCCTGGAAAGGTATCGATTTTTCCGCTTCCTTGTTCCGCGGCTTTGCAAAAACGCCTTCGGTTGTTTTTAAATACCTGCCTTTGACAGGCACACTCCAGATTCAGCCGATCTATGGCCGCATCACTGTCCTGGGCGCGGATTTCGTAACCACCCGCGGAAAGTTTGCCTTTAAGGGGGAAGGAGCCTATTTCTTCACAGAGGACCGGGATGGGACGGACCCGTTTGTGGAGAATCCGTACCTCTATTATGCCGCTGGAATGGATTACTACGCCGCCGACGATCTGACCCTCAATCTGCAGTTTGTCCAGAAAATCCGGTTCAAGTACAGCCCGGCCGAGGAACGGACCCAGCTGGCCCGGAGAGGCTTGCATGGATTCGCAGTTGCAGAGAAAAGGGTGGAATCCATATCCTGCCGCATTCAGTACGAGCCCTTCGATTTTACCAGCCTGCAGCTTATTGGGGTAGTGAATCTGAAAGACAGGGATTATTTTTTGCTCCCAATTCTGAATTACCAGATTGCTGACGGGGTGAATATTTACGGCGGAGCTACTCTTTTCCGCGGACCGGAGGGCAGCCCGTTTGGAAGGAACAAACCGTACAGCCGGGCCTTTGTGGAAATCAAATATAGTTTTTCTTTTTAGCAACATTTTTTTTTCTTTTCGGCGGGACGGCCTTCAAGGAAATGGCCGAACTTAAAGTTCGCTTTTGCATCCTCCTGCCCCGAAGGCCCTATAGATGAGAAAACCTTCTTAAATGTCAGCGCCAATTTTGCAAATAAATCCGTTTTTGCATCAATTTTTTGGGATCTGAAGTATTTTTTAAGTAGATGATGAGCATAAAAAATATTTTTCATAAAAAAATTGCTTGACAAAATATGTTTGGGTCGTTAAATTTCTGTAAAAAATTAACATTCTCAAATAGCGAGGGAGCCAGGAGCATGAGCAATGGGCCTCGCATTTTTCTTCTGGATCTGAACCGGTCTTTCCTTCCTGTATGTCCCAATTCGAACGGTTATTTCCCTTCTGCTGCGTGAACGGATTCGCAGATCATTTTGCGGGGCCAAAAACTGCATTTTCGGAAAGGAGGTGAGAAGGGTCCTTTTTTTCAACAACGCTTGAGGAGGGAGGTGAGAGTTTTCCATCGGTACCCGTTTATTCCGCCTGTTGGGAGGAAGTGGTAGCAAACAGGAAAGGGTGAAAAAATGAGAGTGAAAAAGGTTTTTCTGTTCATTTTGGTTCTGGTCTTGCTACCATCGCTTGTTTGGGGTCAACGGGGGCTGAATGTTGTGGGGACTGTGACGGATGAGGCGGGCAACCCATTGCCGGGTGCCAATGTCTTTATCCGGGGCTTGCCTTATGGAGCGGCGACGAATACGCGTGGCGAGTTTTCTTTTGTGGTTCCTATTAGCGTTCTCAAAGGGCAGGAAGCAGAACTCACAGCTGTCTTCATCGGATACAAATCCATGACGAAAAAGATCACTCTGAAACCGGGTAGTGTTACGGTCAACTTTACGCTTGCCCGGGACGTGCTGGAACTGGAGTCGGTGGTTGTGACAGGGATGGGGGGAACGCAGATCAAAGAGAAACTGGGGGTTACCATTGATAAAGTAAAGGCGGCGGAGATAGTCCGGGCCGATGAGCCAAACCTGGTGGCTGCACTGGAGGCAAAAGCGCCCAATGTGGAGATTGTTAAGACAAGCGGCGATGCCGGAACCAATGCCTACATCCGTATCCGGGGGGCAGCATCCATCGACCGGTCCACTCAGCCGCTATTTGTGGTAGATGGGGTGCCAATTGATAACTCCACGGATATACTTTATGTGCCGGGATTCGGTGGAACTTATGCCGGAAGTGGTACCGAATCATCCAACCGTGCGGCGGACCTGAACCTTGAGGATATCGAATCCATCGAAATACTGAAGGGACCGGCTGCAGCGGCAATCTACGGTTCACGGGCCGCAAACGGTGTCATCCTGATTACCACCAAATCTGGCCGGCCGGGCCGGACGCGCATCAGCTACAAAATGCAGTATGGCCGTACGGAACTGAGCAACACCATCGATTTGCAGCACTGGTACGGGCAGGGGGCCAAGGGCAAATATAGCCCGCACAGCCGGTATTCGTGGGGGCCACCGCTGAATGTGCCCGACGCGCCATGGTACGACCCCAGCAAACCCACGGACAAGTGGTACAACCACGACATGACCGAGCTTTCCGATGGCGGGTACATTTTTGACAATACGCTCACCATTTCTGGCGGAAACAATCTGACAACCTTCTATTTCTCCCTGAACCGCTACTACGAAAAGGGCCACTGGAAGGCCGGTTCCGATTACCGCAGGATTTCGGCCCGGCTGAAAGGGAGCCATGTAATTTCTGAAAAATGGAAAGTAACGGCCAGCCTGTTTTATGCTAACATCTACGCCCATTACATCCAGCGCGCTGATAACCTTTCGGGGATCGGAATTGCAGAGCTTCGTACGCCGCCGGATTTTAACAACTGGCCGTATCTGCATCCGGTAACCGGTCTGCACCGTTCGTACCGTTATCCGGAAGCCAAAGTGCTCAAAAAGAGCCGTGGTTTCGACAATCCGTTCTGGATTCTGTACGAGCACAAAAACCCGTCCCGCGTGAACCGTTTGCAGGGCTATGTCAAGTTCGAATATGATCCTACGGACTGGTTGAATCTGAGCTATCATGTAGGTTCGGACTACAGCATAGAGAACCGCTATAATTACCTGCCACCCGGTTCCTCGCGGGAAAACGGAAAGGGCCGGTTAATTGATGCGGACATTTCGCACCATGAAATCGATGCGAACTTCTTGGCGACCATTCAGGGCAAGAAATTCCTCAAGCGGTGGGATTTCATCGACGGTACGCTGATTTTTGGGCACAACCTGAACATCCGGCGTGACCGCCGCTACGTGGTGGTTGGCGTGGATGCCGGTACGCCCAAAGGCTTTATCGAGCTGGACAATTTTGTGAACCTCACTCCGGATCAGTACCTGGCTCAGCGGAACATCGAGTCTTATTTCGGCCAGTTGACCCTGGATCTTTTCAATCAGCTGTATCTAACCGGGGCACTGCGAAATGATGGTTCTTCCACGTTTGGAAAGGCGAAGAAGCGTCACTGGTATCCCAAAGCCAGCGCGGCGTGGGAATTCACCAAGAAGTTCAAAATTCCCTACGTGAATTTTGGAAAGGCCCGTTTTGCCTACGGTGTGGCCGGTGTGCATCCCGCTGTGTACACCACCATTTCGGCCTTCCAGGCAGCCAACGAGTACTTTGGTATTTACACCAATGCCATTTTGGGGCCCACTTACATGGGCAAAACGGTCTTCCGCCATGATACCAATCTCGGAAACGATGAGATCAAGCCGGAGCGCACCCGCGAGTTCGAGTACGGCCTGGATCTGTCGCTGTTTAATGACCGAATTGGTATCGAGTTTACCTACTACGATCAGAAATCCACGGACGTCATTTTTGACCTGAACGTGGCGCCCTCTACGGGTTCCAATTCGATTACGGCGAACGCGGCTACCATTGTCAACCGCGGTATCGAGCTGTCCATTACGGCAACTCCCATCAAAATCAGAAACTTCACGTGGGATACCAAGATCAACTGGTCCCGGAATCGGAATAAAGTGCTGGATATGTCCGGTGCCGATATGGAGGGTCTGGGCGGCTATTCCTATGCCATTCCGGGGTATCCGCTGGGCACCTACCGGGTGCAGTCCTGGGCCCGGTTCGGGTATGGCCTGGTGCTGGATCTGGACAACGACGGCATTCCTGAAACCGACATCGACCAGAAATACGCCGGCCAGTGGAAGAAGGGCGACGTATTTGTGAAAGAAGATGGCAAACCGGTTCTGGCGCCGGTGCATCTGATTACGCCGTATTCGCCCAATCCGGAATGGCTGGGTAGCTGGCGGAACGAATTCCGGTTCTTCCGTAACTTCACCCTCTCCGTCCTTTTCGACGTGGTCTACAAACGCTGGATCAACAACTACGGCAAGGGCCAGCTGTATAAGTACGGAACCCACGCAGACACAAAGGTTCGCGGTCAGGAACTGCCCATCAACCACTGGTTGCACCATGGCGAGAAAGCCATCGGTCCGGGTGCAACCAACGGCAAAGGCAAGCCGTTCCTGGTGGATGAGAAATGGTTCATGACGCTGGGCGGGTATTCTGGTGACCGGTGGCAGTTTATCGAAGACGGAAGCTATGTGAAACTGCGTGAGGTTTCGCTGTCGTACCGCTGGGATTCCGACTTTGTGAAACGGCTGGGCGTGCAGAGCGTGGATTTCCGGATTGCCGGACGCAACCTGATTACCTGGACGAATTATACCGGTTTTGATCCGGAAACCAATCGTTCGCAGGCGACCAACAGCCGCGGTATCGATTACTTCAACTCACCACAGACGCGAGCTTATACGTTTACGGTGCGGTTCAACTACTAAAACGGGAGGCGAACAATGTGGCGTAAAATCATATCGTTGCTTGCTGTTCTGTCGCTCGCGGCCCTGATGGTACAGTGTGGTGATTTCCTTTCCGGCGGCATTCTGGACACGGATCCCAACCGGCCCACGGAAGTGCCCTTGCTGTCTCAGCTTGCCGGCGTTCAGATGGCAACGTACGGCTTCGTCGAAGGGGACGTGGGGATCTTCACGTCCATGTGGATGCAACATGTCGCCGGAACAGGGCACCAGTATTCCTCCTACGAGGTCTTTGAGGTGACCTCTGATCTGTTCAATGGGCCGTGGAATCAGGTTTACCAGGAAGGTGGCCTGATTGATATGCATGATGTGCAGAAAAAGGCCAAGGAATCTGGGGCCAATATTGTATCGGGAATCGCCAAGATGTACGAGGCCTTGGTGGTTGCCACCGCTGCCGACGTCTGGGGCGATATCCCGTATTCCGAAGCGGCCGATCCGGCCAACCGAAATCCGCATTACGACAAACAGTCCGATGTGCACAACGCTGTGCTGCAGCTGATTGATAGTGCCATTGAGGATTTTCAGGCCGGTCAGGAGAATTTCGATGGCACGTACGATTTCTCTTTCGGCGGCAACACGGCAAAATGGATTCAGGCCGCTCATACGCTGAAGGCACGGATCCTGTTGAACTGGGCTGAAGTCAAGCCGGAGAACTATCAGCTTGCTCTGAACGAAGCCCAGCAGGGCATCAGCTCCTATGACGGCAACTGGATTGCTCCGCACAGCGATGCCCAGGGTGAGCAGAACATTTATTACCAGTTCAGGGCACAGCGCTGGTACATCCGCGTAGGCGGGTACATTGTGGATATTTTGAAAGAAGACAATGATCCGCGGCTTGAGTTTTACTTCGGGCCCAATTCCAACGGAGAATACGTCGGATCGCACAACGGCGAGTATAACGAGGAGGCCAGCTGGTTCAACGAATCCACCTTTGGAGCTCCGGGTTGGGATTACGACCTGGTGACCTGGGAGGAGAACCAGTTCATCAAGGCTGAATGTCAGTACAATCTGGGGGATGAAGCCGGTGCACTGGCAACCCTTAACGAAACGCTGGCGGGCATTGAGGAGCGCTGGGCCGACTATCTGGGGGGCCGCAGTCTGCCGCGCTACAGCAATCTTTCGGGCGTGGACCTTTTGAGGGCCATCATCCGGGAGAAATACAAGGCCCTCCTCCTGAACCCACAGATTTGGAACGACTGGAAGCGGACCGGGTTTCCTGAACTGACCACATTTGAGAACCGGAAGATTCCGCGCCGCTTCCTGTATCCGGACAACGAACGGACAACCAACGCCAACTTCCCGGGTACGCTCGGTATCTACCATCGCAACGAGAACGATCCGGGCGACCCACCCTATCTGGGATATATCCCATAGGGCTGTGGTCCCGTGTTTGGCCCTGTTCCCTCTCCGGGAACAGGGCTTTTTATTTGGATGGGGAATTCGCACTTTTTCTTCTGTGAAATAGGTGCCGCGTGGGTGCCCGAAAAAATGCTTGTTTTGAAAAAGAAGGCAGGAACTTCCGGGGAATCAGCCGGGTTGTATTTGTTGAAAAAAGTCCGGCAAAGCAGGTGTTTTTGGTGCGGGAGGAAGCAAATTCTTGCAGATGTTTCGATGCTTCTTCCAGGTTCTGAAGTTTTTCTGAGCGGCAAAATAGCCGGACGGAAACTTTCGTTTTTTCACTTTTGATGGGAGGCAAAGGCCGGTCCGAGGAGTCGGACATCCGGCCTCTGCAGTTCACGGCCATGTTTTGGGGAGGCCGTCATGCTTACCGTTCGTTCTGCCGTGGTCATTTCCCTTTTCTTCCTTCTTTTTGATTTAAGCCGCATTTCAGGCAATGTTGCTTTGGGAAAGGACGTACCGGTTTTTGCCATCAGGTCAATTCACCAGACCTTAAAGACAGTGGATGAACTTTATGCAGATCTGCGGCATTCCTACACCAAAAAACGGTTTGCAGAGGCCATCCGGATTGCCAGAGAAATTCTTCAAAAGGATTCACTTTTTCAGGACGGAACGGGAAAGTCCGGCTGGTGTTGGCTGGGGCTGGCCTATGAAAAAGATTTGCAGGCAAAAGAAGCCCTCAAGGTCCTGGAAAAAGGGGAGGCCCTTTTAACACGGAACAAGCGCATCGATGTTTATTTGAAATATCATCTGGCGCGGCTTTACGCGGAACTGAATATAAGAGAGAAATGGCCGAGGATTACACCGCTGGTATACAGCGCTCTGCTGCATCTTTCGCCAAAACGGCAGCCCGATTTGTGGAACCTGATTGCCGACGTCCTCCGTCTGTTCAACCCTGTGCTTACCGAAAAAGAGAAAAAGGAGGTTCCCATCCCAGGGGGGTTTCTTAAAACACCGGGGCTGGCGTTTGTGACCCTGCTGCGCCGCTTTGATCCGGACCCGCTTACGGAGATAAATGAAGCCCTGCCGGTCCTCTTCCAGCGTATGGCAGTTGCCCGTGAGAAATATCCCGACGAGACGGCTCCCAGTGGGTTTGATATCCGCGGCCATTATTATGTGCGGCTGGGTCCGCCATGGAAAATCTATTATAGCCACAGCGGTGTGGTGGGCGAGTTCGGCTATGCCATCTACCCGTTTGAGATCTGGTTTTACACCCGGATTCATCCGGCCCTCTATTTCTGTTTTGCCAAAATCCGGGGGATGGGGAGCTATCAAGAAATTCCCGGTCCGGAATCTGTGATCGGCTTGTTCTACAAGGGACGGAGCACATTCTGGAACCGTTCACGACCAGGTGAAACCGTTTCGTACCTGCGTCTGTACCTTTACGATGAGCTGGCGTATTACCACGAGGATTTCCGCCGACGTTTCTACCTTTTAACCCAGCAGGGATCCACCGCCGAGGCGGCCGATTATGCCCAGATTCATTTCAAAAGGATGGACGAAGAACATGCCGAAGAAGCGCGGCGATTGCTGGACCGGATTACGTTCGATCCGCGCGGAGTAGCTCCCGAACTCAGTGTCCACTTTGATATGGCCCAGTTTCTGGCGTCGGACGGGAAAGGGCGGATCGAATTCTATTTTGGTATTCCACGTCAGGATCTGGTCTTTTATCGCAGAGGACAATCGGAAAGTGCCATTCTTGAGATCGAAGCGGCCATTTTGGACACATTTTATGCGCCGGTTGTAAAAGATACCTTGTATTACCGGGTAGAAGCTGCGCCGGAAGATGTGGAGGGTGGGTTTATCGGAAAATGGGAGGCGGAACTGAGACCCGGCATTTACCACGGTTTTTTCCGGGTGTCGAATCCGGAAAGTGGAAAACGAACCATCCTGCGTAACGATTTTCTGCTGCGCGATTTTACTTCCGGTGCCTTTTCGCTCAGTGATCTGGAGCTCTCCACCGCCATCCGGGGGCGTGGCGCTTACCCAGGATTTGAAAAAGATTCTGTCAGCGTGCTACCCATGCCAAGCAAGCTGCTGCAGCGCGGAGATTCTTTGTACGTCTATTTTGAAATATACCGGCCAGCCGGAGCGGAGACGGCTTCCACACGGTACCAAATTGACTACCAGCTGGAAGAAGCCGGGAAAACGCGAGGGATATTGGCCCGCCTGTTTACACGAATACCGCTGTTTGGCCACAAAAGGACCGCTGTGCAAGTGACGGATGCGATTACGCTGAGAGGAAGAAAGGCGGCAATTTGGAAGGCTTTGAATACGTCGGAGCTACCAGCCGGGCAGGTTGTTCTTTCTGTGCGGGTTAGGGACGTGCGTTCGGGAAAGGAAATCGTGGCCACGAAGGTATTCCGTTTGGTTCAGTAGGAAGGATCGGTGGCAAAAAGATCCACGGGGTGGTGTCGCTGTATCAAGTGGCGTCATCAAAAGTACGGATAAACACGGCGGAGCGAGCGTTTAGAACAGCAGGAAGCAGGGATGTTCCCGAAAGAAGTATTTACCCTGTATTATCCAGAGGGCTCTGATCCGAAGAGTTTTTCGTTGTTGAGGAAAGGATGATCTTAGTAAACGTGGTAGAATCGGTCTGATAGTTGCGGATGAATTTGCATATTTGTGAAGGAAGGGGGGCTGAGTGTTGGGGCTGTTTGCTGGGGGAGTTGGAAGCGAAAAGCAAATATTCATTATGTAAATAATTTAAAAACGAAAAATCCCATAAAAAAATCTTGACAAACCGTGCGTCAATCTTTATATTACTTGGACATTTTTGGTCGTATTTACAGATATTCAGGGATTGGAAAAAATGGTTACGAGAGAACAGGTACTGGATAGATTGCGGACGGTAAAATATCCGGGCTACAGCCGGGATATCGTTTCGTTCGGGATGGTCAAAGATGTTCAGGTGGAAGATTCGAGGGTAAAAATTCACCTGCACATTACCACCCAAGATCCGAAAATCCGCGAAGCAATTGCAACGCTGGCCCGCGAGCAGGTTGAGAGCATGCCCGGTGTGTCTGAAGTGGAATTTCATGTTGAAGCCGGGGAAGTCAAAAGGCCGGGTCATGCGCCGGGGATCCGGGAGACCCGTAAACTTCTTGAACACGTGCGTTACAAAATTGCGGTGGCCAGCGGCAAAGGGGGGGTTGGCAAAACCACAGTGGCGGTTAACCTGGCTTTAGCCCTGGCCCGCAGGGGTGCAAAGGTTGGCATTCTGGATGCGGACATTTATGGGCCCAATATCCCGATCATGATGGGCGTTCATGAGAAACCCCGGGGTAAAGACAACAAGATTCTCCCCATGGAAAGTTACGGGGTCAAGCTTATGTCCATTGGATTCTTTCTCGATGAAAATTCACCGATCATCTGGCGAGGACCTCTGGTTGGAAAAGCGATCGAACAGCTCTTGACGGATGTTCTCTGGGAGGATATCGACTATTTTATTGTTGACTTGCCCCCGGGAACGGGCGATGCCCAGCTGAGCATTTCTTCCCTGGTACAGCTAAGCGGAGCAATTATTGTGAGCACGCCTCAGGATGTGGCGCTGGAAGATGCCGTAAAAGGGGTGAAAATGTTTCAGAAAGTGAATGTTCCTATTCTGGGGATCGTGGAAAATATGAGCTATTTCCTTTGCCCCCATTGCGGTGAACGGACGGACATTTTTGCCCATGGAGGTGCAAAAAGAACCAGTGAGGCGATGGGGGTTCCGTTTTTGGGAGAGATTCCTCTCGATCCAGGGATTCGGGAAGGGGGGGATCATGGGAAGCCTATTGTGGCGGTTCAGCCGGAATCCCCTCAAGCGCAGGCATTTTTGGATATTGCGGACCGCGTCCTTGAGCGTCTGCCGACGCCGGCATGAATGAGGGTGCTAAAGTTTTGTGAAATAAGGTCGATATAAAATTTTGTTCTTTATAGGTAGTAAAATGGCTCAGAGATATCAGGATCTGCAGGAGGCGGTGATTTCGGCGATCAGATCGGCCAGGGGTCCGGAAGAGGCGATTCAGAAGGCCGTGGATTTGCTGCATGACCGGCTGGAACATTTCAACTGGACGGGCGTCTATTTGCTGGATGGCGATCATCTGAAAGTCTTTTATTACCGTGGAAATCCGACGCCCCATGAGGTAATCCCTGTTAATCAGGGAATCTGTGGAGCGGCTGTTCGGGAGAAGGCAACGCTGAACATTGGTGACGTAAATAAAGACCCGCGCTATCTGGCGTGCAGTTTGGAAACCCGGTCGGAGCTGGTGGTGCCGATTATGAGGGGAGATGAAATCTGGGGAGAAATTGACATCGATAGTCATCAGCTGGCGGCCTTTTCCCAGGATGATGAAGAGCTTTTGCAGCGGATAGCAGAAGCGCTGGCTGATAAATTTCTTGCAGCAGGATGGAAGGGCAAAAAGGCATAGGGAGGAGATATGGTTACTGAAGAAAAGGTTTGGGAAGTCCTGAAAAACTGTTACGATCCGGAAATCCCGGTGAATATTGTGGATCTGGGGTTGGTATATGATGTAAAAATCGAAGATGACGTGGTGAAGGTGAAAATGACCCTGACGGCTCCGGGATGTCCGATGCATTCCATGATCGCGCAGGATGTCCGGAATAAGTTGCTCGGGATTGAGGGAGTGAAAGATGCGGTGGTCCAGGTTGTCTGGGATCCGCCATGGAATCCGGACATGATGAGTGAGGAGGCAAAGGCGAAACTTGGATTTATGTAAAAAATCTTGTAACGCCGGATCGCCGTTTTTCATCGAAAAGACAGGTAAATAGTGAAATCCATTCGGAACTTTGGGAAAAAATATACGTTTAAATTCATCGGATTATTTTGGGGTGAAGCGAGGTCGGAACAAAAAAGAAAGGATGCTATGACGAGGATGAGAGGCGAGAACAAAACCACGTACAAAGCTTCGCTGGCCAATTACCTGCAAGATATTCAGAAGACGCCCCTGCTGACGCAGGAGGAAGAGATTGAGCTTGCGGAGCGCATCCGGCAGGGGGACCAGGAGGCGCTCAACAAGCTGGTAGAGGCGAATTTGCGCTTCGTCGTATCCGTGGCGAAGGAATATCAGAACCGCGGTTTGCCCCTGGAAGATCTTATTAATGAGGGAAACATTGGTCTGATCAAGGCGGCCCACAAGTTTGATAGCACCAAGGGATTCCGCTTCATTTCCTATGCCGTTTGGTGGATCCGACAGGCCATTATGGAAGCCATTGTGAATCAAAGCAAGATGGTACGCTTGCCGTTTAACAAGGTATGGGAAGTATTTAAGGTAGAGAAGACGTACAACAAGCTGCGGAAAGATCTTGGCCGGGATCCCAGTCTGGAAGAGGTAACGGAAGAACTGGGAATTTCCATTTCCGATCTATCCAATATCATGAAGAATTTCGGAAAGGATCTCTCCCTTGACGAAATGATCAGTGACGACTACGACTCCACGCTCCTTGATTTCATTCCGGATGAAAAGGCGCCGAAGCCGGATGATAAACTGGAAGATGAATCTTTGAAGATTGAAGTGGAAAAGGTTTTGAATTCCCTTCCCAAGCGCGAGGGAGAGATTCTGCGGCTGTATTACGGAATCGGCGAAGAGCGGTCCCTGACGCTGAGTGAGATTGGCGAGCGTCTGAATCTGAGCCGTGAGAGGGTCCGCCAGATTAAGGAGCTGGCGCTGAAGAAACTGCGCCGGACCAGCAAAGGAAAAATGCTCCGTCAGTTTTTGGGTTAATCCCAATGGGCCAATGAAGGAAGCCATGTTATACGACCCTGCCCCAGCGGGCAGGGTCGTTTGTAAATTGTGTCGCCATTACTGTAAAATCCCTTCAGGTCGGTGGGGAATCTGCGGGGTCCGCAAAAACATCAATGGAAAGCTGTATACGTTCGTCTACGAACGCGCCATCGCTGTTCACGTTGATCCGATTGAGAAAAAGCCTCTTTTTCATGTCTATCCTGGTTCCCGGTCTTTCTCTATTGCTACGGCCGGATGCAATTTTCACTGTGATTTCTGCCAGAATCACGACATTTCACAGGTAGAGATCCCCAAAAAACCTTCCGACAGCGAGGATGATAGCCACCTCCCAGGGAGTCCTTTCTCGGTGGAACAGGCGGTGAAAACAGCAAAATTCTATCGCTGCCAATCCATTTCCTACACCTACACCGAACCTACCATTTTTTTTGAATATGCCTACGACATTGCCCGGAAGGCATCCGCAGAAGGAATCTTAAACGTTTTTGTTACCAACGGGTATCTTTCCGAGGAGGCAATCGAAAAAATTGCCCCCTATCTGGATGCTGCCAATGTAGATCTGAAGGGATTCAACACGGACTTTTACCGGAAAAAGATTGGGGCAAAATTAGAAAATGTGCTGGAATGCCTCAAATCCCTCAAGCGCCATGGCGTTTGGGTCGAGGTGACAACGCTGGTGGTGCCGGGTTACGATGATGACGAAGATAACCTTCGGAAGGTAGCGCGCTTCATTCGCCAGGAGCTTGGAGAGGAAACTCCCTGGCACATCAGCCGGTTTTTCCCCCACTACAAAATGCAGTACCTCGCCCCTACGTCTGTATCTGTGCTCCGCCGGGCCCGTCAGATCGGTCTAGAGGAAGGGTTGCGGTATGTGTATACCGGAAACGTTCCGGGGGATGAGGGAGAACACACGTACTGCTACCGCTGTGGTGCTCTGCTGATTCAGCGGCTGGGATTTCAAATCGTGAAAAACAGGATCCGGAACGCGCGTTGTCCTGACTGTGGTGTCCCCATTGATGGGCTGGGAATGTCTGGCACCTTGGATGAATAAACATTCTTCCTTCTTGCCATTATTGAGGCATAGCATTCCGGCAATCTGCTAAAATTTTCTTCGGTTGAAAAGCTCCCGCAGCTTCGGAATTTCCGCCACTTTTGCCCGCGCCGTTGTTTTTTCAGTGAATTGGCTTGAATTAAGGTGGAATTTTGTTTAAATTCCACTTCAAGTGTAAGAATGTAAAAAAAGGGCTGCAAGCAGGAGGAGGCGATGAATCCGGTTTTGCTGGCATCGGTCATCGGTTTGGGCGGTTTGGGAATTACTTTCGGTGCCATTCTTGCATTTGCTGCTAAAAAGCTGGCTGTGGAGGTAGATCCGCGGATTGAACAGCTGGAAGAAATTCTTCCTGGGGCCAACTGCGGTGCGTGCGGTTATCCCGGGTGTGCTGGTTATGCGGAGGCGGTTGTAACCAAAGACGAAAAGATTACCCTCTGCAGCCCAGGGGGGCAGGAAACGGTGGAGAAAATTGCCCGCATCATGGGCAAAGAGGCAGAAGAGATGATTCCCATGGTGGCGGTGGTGCGCTGTGGTGGATCGGTGGATAAGGCCAAATCGAAATACATTTACGAAGGAATAGAAGATTGCAATGTGGCCAATCTGCTCAGTGGTGGTTCAAAAGCATGTGAATATGGCTGTCTGGGACTTGGAACCTGCGTAAAGGCCTGTCCCTATGATGCCATGGCCATGCGTGATGATGGTCTCCCAATGGTTTTCGAAGATAAGTGCACCGGGTGTGGCATTTGTGTAGAAGTTTGTCCCAAAGGAATTATGGAGCTGATCCCGAGAACGCAGAAAGTGTATGTAGCATGCGTTTCCAGGGACCGCGGAAAAGACGTGAAGGCAGTCTGTTCTGTGGGGTGCACGGGCTGTACCCTCTGTGCTAATCCGAAATTCACTCCCTCCGGCAAAGTGAAAATGGACAACAATCTGCCGGTAGTTCCCCCGGATTGGGAGGATTATGAAACAGCTGTGGCCAAGTGCCCGGCCAAGTGTTTTGTCGTCAGGGATGTGTAATTTTTGTATCCGATAACGTGATGCAAAATCGGGTGAAATTTGGGCCTCTTCGGTTGCATTTGCGGGCATTTATTCTGGTAAGCGGAGTCTAATCAAATACCCGAATGGCAGGGCCCCGCACAGGAGGTCGTAGCTTTCATTTTAGTCTTCTTTTTGGTTCTTCCGCCTAATTGCCGTACTTTGTAGAGAAGTGCTGATCTGTGGCAGCTGGATCTGAGTGGTCCCTTCTTCCTTTTATTCTTTCAGGCAAATAGTTATATTTGAAAGCAGGAAGGTAGACGAGCAAGCCTGCGAGGCAAATTATCCGGATATTTCAAATATGTATTACAACCTCAAAAAATTCTGATGAGGAGGGAGGTGTGTTATGAGAAAGCGGGTGCGCATTTTGGTCCCTTTATTGATCCTTGCGGTTTTTGTTGCCGGGATGGCAAATCAAAAAGGAGAAAAAGGAAAGGAGAGCGCCATGCTGGAGAAAATTCACTGGCTGGGCCATGCCTCTTTTCGTATCGATGGACCCAAAGTGATTTACATCGATCCCTGGAAGCTGCCGCAAAGTACCTTGTCAAAGAAAGCCGATATGATTCTCGTCACGCATTCCCATTTTGATCATTTCAGCAAAGAGGATATTGAAAAGATTCGTACAAACAATACGGTTCTCTTCCTGTCCAGAGATGTGGCGGGAAAAATGAAAGGAAATGTTATTTCAATGGAACCGGGTAAAAAGGTGGAAAAAGACGGCATTACGGTAGAGGCTGTTCCGGCGTACAATCCCAATAAGAAATTCCATCCCAAGAAGGAAGGCTGGATGGGGTATATTGTTACAGTTGGGGGTGTGCGGATTTATCATGCCGGCGATACGGATTTCATTCCTGAGATGAAAGAACTGAAGAACATAGACATTGCTCTGTTGCCCATTGGCGGAACGTATACGATGGATGCAAAAGAGGCGGCGGAGGCGGCCAATGCATTCAAACCGGCAGTGGTGATTCCAATGCACTGGGGCGATATCATCGGTTCGGAGAAGGATGTGGAAACGTTCAAGAAGTTGTTTCACGGAAAGACCCATGTACTCAAGCCGGAAAGATGACGGTTTTGAGAGGCGGTACCCGACACAGCCGGTAGTGGCGGTAAGCGCTGTTGTCCGAAACGGGGAAAATAAAGTTGTGCTGGTGCGGCGGGGCCGTCCGCCCGGAAAAGGAAAATGGAGCCTGCCAGGTGGAGCAATCCGCCTTGGGGAACCGGTGTTGCAGGCCCTGAAGCGGGAGATCCGCGAGGAGTGTGGATTGGAGGTCAAGATCGCGAAACTTCTGGCCGTCCATGACCGCATTTTTAGGGACCGCAATGGAAAAGTGGAGTATCACTATGTGATCGTCAATTATCTGGCGGATGCCAGCGGTCCGGTTCAGCCCGGGGGCGATGTTTTGGAAGCCCGCTGGGCAGGGCTGGATGAGATGGAACGGATGGAACTGACAGCAGGCATTCGGGAGCTGGTGGAAAAGGCCGTGGGCAAAGGAATGGGGGAGTAGGGTGGTAACGCAATAGCTCGGATTTTCAGCAAAGCGTGAGGAGGGGTAAGGATACGATCGAGACGAAAAAGGCCGGCAGTGGGAAGGCTGCCGGCCTTTTTTGCTCAATATCTGTGGATTTTCAGTACCGCCGGATTCCAGTCTGATATTCCGTTCGCAGGTCGTCGGTGATCTTCCGGAAATAGGCCATGGCCTGCTTGGTGAGGGGCATTCGGATCCACTGGGTGCCGCCTTCTAGCTGAACTTGATTAATGAACTGAATCGTGGCAATCCACAGCGCACCGGTTGAGAATTCCATAGGCCGGGCAGTGACGATAATTTTGGTCCGGGCGTTAATGACGCCTGCTTCCGCCTCATCCTCGAAGGGATTGCGTTCCCGCCACAGGGTTTCGACGTAAAGCTGGTTCTGGTCATAACGGGTAAATTCATACACATACTGGTACCGGTTCTGTAGAATTTCAAGGGTCTTGTCCCTGAAATCAAATTCCGTCACTTTGCCAATCCGCTCCCGGTATTCCATCCGCTTGGTGGCTTTTGTGGCCCTTGTGCCGGAACAACCGGCAATAAAAAGAAAAGAACCCAGCAAAACCAGGAGCCCTGTCCATCGATACCTCTTCATGATCCCTCCATCGCTTATTCTTTTTTTAGAATTTACTACTACATGTTCTGAAGAGGCAAGCAAAAATTTTTGGCCTTTCTTGTTGGGGTAAGTTGCTATGTAACAAAAAAGGGCGCAATCCCGGTGAGAGATTGCGCCCTTGAAATTCCCTCCCGAAACCGGAGCGTTACAGTTTCGGGATGTTGATGAGCGAGATCGGACCCTGGGGTTCCTCCATCCAGCGCGGAGCACCGCCGGGCTGGCCGACACCACCGAGGGTGTAATAAGGCATCTGGAGGATTTCCAGCTCCTGGCCCGGAATTGGGAAGTGAATCAGCGTACCGGGAACCAGGGTGCCCCAGCCACGGCGATCCGCCCAGGCCACGCCGCACTGGTACTGGATGGTTTCGACACCTTTCTCGTATTTCAGCACAGCCCAGAGGGAGTTGCCAAGACCGCCCTTGTACGGCTGGCCATCCCGTTCATCCTGCGGGGTGCCAACCGGCAGAGTGGCATCCACCGGCGGCAAACCGCCGTTGGTGACGCGGTATTTATTGATAATATCGATGGCGGTTTGCACATCACCAAGCCGCAGGGCAGCTTCAGCAATGAGGAAGTCCATCTCGGCCACGCTCATTACGTAAGCCCAACCCACGTAACCGTTGTGGTAATAGTCCAGGTAACGGGTATGATGGTAGTAAGAGAAGTGGTAAGTTCCGCGGTTGGGCCGGAAGGCCGAAGGACCGTAGTATTTGAAGTATTTGCCCGGCGTCTTGGGATCGCCACCGGTGATCCGCTGATCATCCGTGTGGATCAGGAACTCATTCCGGTTCTGGACCGGAGTGGCCAGCCACTGTTCGTAAGCACCGGACGTATCGGCAGAACCGATAAGTTTGTAGTCCGTCCGGGCCCAAGTTTTGTTGGAAAGCAGACCGTGCAGATAGGACCACCAGTAGTTGCCGTCATTGTCCACACCGAAGTCGGACGTGATGCCCTGTTCGGCATGGGCCCTGATGGCGGCCCAGTCTGCCGCATCGCGTTCATCCGGGCTGCGGCCAATGTCGGCCATGTAGCGGGCCATGAAAGAGTGAATAAGGCGTGCAAGATCTTCGTTGGTGAACTGATTCCCAGGCCACCATTCCTCCGGAATGGTGAAGGTATTGTTGTTGCAGATTTCCAGGGCATCCTGGAACTTCTGCATGGCGGCCTGATGCACCTGCATGTAATCCACCGGTTCCGGGGTTTCGGTTTCCAGGTTCACCGTTTCATCGACCACAAAGGCCTTATCGAAGACCTGGGCGATGAAACCAAGGGCGATCCCCTGGATGAATTTGCACCAGGCCGTCACCATGACGGTATGGTCCTCGCCGTCGACGATGATCTTCATGCCTTTATTGATCTGGCCCAGTACGTCGTTGACGGCGGAAAGGGCCCGGTAGTTGTACCGCCAGGGGTTGTAATTCACATAGCGGTAGCCGTAAGACGAGGTGTTGTCGTAGGCCTTGCGGGGTTCGGAGGAAAGGTCTTTCATCCCCGCATTGCCCCAGGAAGAAGTGATTTCATCCGCCATGGTGGACAGGGCCCAGGCACAGGAATAGTAGTTGGTCTGGGACAGCCACCACTGACGGAAGGCACCACCTGCCAGTTTCTCCACGTCGTTCGGGTTGGCGAGAGCACGGTCCTTATCCGGAGCGTTCCAGTTCGTCACGGAAAGGTCCGGGGCGCATCCCGTCAGGTAGAGGATCCCGAACGACAGCAGGATTAAACCAAGAAATATGATTTTCTTCCTCATAGTCGTCTACCTCCCATAGATCATAACTCAAACTCGACAAAGAACGTGAACTGACGGAAGTGCGGATACTGGAAGTTGTCCACGCGATATTCAACTCCACCCACTTCGGGATCGAACCCGGAGTAATCGGTGATGGTGATCAGGTTCCTGCCGATGACACCCAAGGTGATGGAATTGAACACATTGCCCAGCACGCTGCTGATGCTCTGAAGCTGGTTCTTGTCGAACCGGTAAGAGAGGTTCAGCTCACGCAGCTTCAGGTAAGTGCCGTCTTCCACAAATTCCTTGTTGGTACGGTTCACGTCGTACAGCGTGCTGTAGTAGAAGATGGGTTTCTTCTTATATTCAGGCTTACCCGCCTGGTCCACGTTCTTATGCCGCAGCTCGCGGTAGCACCACTGACGGGTTCCGTTGTAGATATTGCCACCGAACATGGCGGAGACCAGTGCATAGAACTGGAACCCTTTCCAGCGGAACCGGGTGCTGAAGTTGGTGGAGAAGTCCGGCAGAACCCGTCCGATCTTCACGAACTGTTCCACGCGGCCCTCTTCATTCAGGCGGGCATACTTGACCGGAATACCGAACGGCAGCTGGATGGGATCACCGTTGGCATCGGTACCGACGGTAACCAGCGTACCCCACAGGTCGTCGGCCGTACCAACCTTGCCATCCGGTCCCGGACCATCCTTCCAGCTGTTGCCTTCGCCTACAGGAACCAGATACCCATCGTCGTTCACCTGGAACGCATTCGGGTTATAATTGATGTTGTAGGCCTTGCTGAGGTCCGTCAGGTCCTTCTTGTTTTCCAGCCAGCGATAGCCGTACATAGCACCGTGCTCTTCGCCTTCCCTCATATAGAAGGCCGCGTACGCACCGGTCCTCCACGGTGGAGCATCCAGCTTGGTGATGGTTTCACGCGTACGGGAGAAGTTCACCGAGAAGTCCCAGCTCATGTCACGGCGCTGGATCAGACGGGCGTTAATTGCGCCTTCAAACGTCTTGGATTCCAGCGTACCGGCGTTCCGGGTCTGGGAGGTGTATCCCATGAATGCCGGCAGAGGCACACTCAGGATCTGGTCGTCCGTCTTCCGGTTGGAGTAGGACAGCTCCACCGAAATCCGGTCCAGAATAGCCATATCAAGACCGATTTCCAGCTCCTGGGAGAAAGCCGGTTTCAGCTTCTTGTTTCCAAGAGCG
>Ga0209426_1000207_pt1 | contig 82795 bp, 79 predicted proteins | sample Deesub1362B_J571_FD_187697 | JGI IMG/M metagenome (GOLD analysis project Ga0209426, IMG submission 187697) | Deep oceanic, basalt-hosted subsurface ecosystem from Juan de Fuca Ridge flank, Pacific Ocean, CORK Borehole 1362B_J2.571 (SPAdes)... ... | reverse complement strand
AACGATAATAAAAATCAGTTCTCACAGAGGTTTGCACCTACTTCTACCATTATCAACCGTAAAAATAAACCAAAGTATTTCGTCACCATTAGAAAGAACACTACTCCAATATTCCTTTGGCACTGTTATCAAAAAAATTATTGAAGAAAGACTTAACATGGTACAAATTGACCCGTGGAGTTTCGTTGATCTTAATCAATCGGTAAGAACCCCATTTTCCTTACATTATGAGCATCTTATACCATCAATACCGTTAACAGATGAAAGCTACGAAGAAAACATTGGACAAATAAAGAAAATAACAAAGGAAACCAGTTATAAGCTTAAGATAAACTTAGTCAGAGATCTAGTAATGAGTAATGAGTGGAATTTTAAAGTAGAACATGATAACACGAAATTTGTCAAAAATTGTTTGGAAAACTTAAAACATGAAGCAATTAAAAAAGTTTTAAGAATAAAAATAATTAAGAGGAAGCAAAAAGCACCTAAATGGTTCAGGAGAATTGTGGAGAAAAAAGACAAGGTTTCAGAAGATGACATTCAAAAAATGAAGGAGTATTTCAAATCTTTAGGTAAAAGTGAGGAGGAAGCGGAGCGTATAATTAGGAGAATAGTTGAAATAAAGGATATCTTATAATGTGATGGGAGAAACGTGGTGAAATAGTTGAGTATAAAGTTCTGGACTAAACCCATATGTTCAAGTTGTATTCTAGAGGTTTCAACAAAAGCTATTCAATTGGCAACATCAGACGAAAGCCTACAATTTAAAGCTGTAAAAAGGGTATTAAAAATCTTAAGTGAAGAATTTTCAGAACATACTATGCCTGTATGGTTATCAAATAAAATTTTTTGGGAAATCTCAAAAATAACAAAAAATCCAGATCCCTTTAAAATTATAAAAAGGAAAAGCAACGAGATTGCACTTAAAATGGCTGAAAAAATTAAGAAACATGTATATGGAAGTGAAACTTTCGGTGAAAAATTTAAGAGAGCATTATCAGCTGCGGTAACAGGAAATGTTATAGATTTTGGAACAGCAAAACACGAATTCGACCTAAATCAACTGAAAGATCTTTATTTTGAAATTTTAAGACAAGGATTTTCTATAGATCATTCAAATTATCTGTTAGAGATGTTAAAAAAGAAAGAGAAGCCTAATGTCCTTTATATTGGTGATAACGCTGGTGAAATAGCTTTTGACAAAATTCTAATAGAAGTATTTCTTGAAAATAACGCGGAGGTAATATTCGTTGTAAAAGATGGATCAATAAGTAATGATGCAACTCTTGAAGATGCCGAACATGTAAAACTTACTAAGCTTGTGAAAGTTATCACAACAGGGAGTAACAGTTTAGGTGTTGATTTTAACAATGTATCAAGAGAATTTCTAGAAGAATTAAAAAAATCAACCTTCATTATAGCCAAAGGTCAGAGCAACTATGAATGCTTTACATGGTTTAAAAACAAAGTAAACAAACCTGTTTTTCTGTTACTTAGAGTTAAATGCGGTCCTATAGCAGAACATTTGGGAGTAATTGTAGGAGAAAATGTACTAAAATACAATTTTGAAATCTGAAAAGTTTAGTAAAAATAAAAATAAAATTGAATTATATTTTGTTAGAACCTGGCTGTAACTTGTTCGATATATGTGGTTCCGTCGCTTAAGTATATTTTTATTTGAACTCTGTCACCATTATTCCAAGACATGTCATCATCGTAGTCTGTACGTAGAATTATTACTATTGTTACTTGTTGCCCAGCATCTAATGAGGGATAGGATGAAGGTACAGGCTCTGTTGAGTGAACAGCGTATCTAGCAGTGTTATGTGTTGTCGCCCAAGTGTCGGTACCGCCTCTTGTAAAATCAAATCCTATGTAAGGATCACCTTCCAAATAATATGCTCTTAACCCTTTAGTAATATCAATATCGATGGATTTTGTTCCTTTGTTCTGGATTTTAATTGTTACCTTATCAGCGTAGGCATCACCGTCGGTGTTTTCAAAGGTTACTTCTATTATATCGATTTGTGCTTTTGGTGATAGCATTGGTAGTACCATGACCCATACTACTGCAACAGCGACAACGGTGATAGCGATGAGCAGTACAGCGGCTACTACGGTTGAGACAGCCCTTCTATTCTTAAGCACTCTCTTTGTTGTCATAAGTAATACACCTATTAGCCGTCTTAGGAAATATTGTAGTAATAGGAATATATAAAGTTTATTATAATAGTTATTACTACAAAAATAAGAGCATTGTCGTATAATCGCCATAAAAGACAGCATTATTGTTAAGTTGCACAAATACTAGTACATTTTGTTTTTCATCGAGTTTCAAGAGCTTCAACGAAAATTCCAGAAGAACTAACTGCACTAACATATACAGTCACGGTATCTGGTCCAGTAAAAATTAGTTCAGCTTGATACATACCTCCGCCAACATAATTAGCGCGAGTACCATTAATATATACAACTGCATAATCTACACTTAATTCTTCCAAAGTACCTATGGTTTTAGTGAAGTTGACTTGAACAATAAGATTAGAGCCTATTCGCTCGACTTTGCTGATTGATAATTTGAAAATATGAGTAGCATTTACAGTTTGTTCTATTTTCGCGTTTTCATTTTCAAGCTGGATATTGATAATTGCTGTAAAAATAGACGTAGATATTGTATTATTCCAGTTCCTAAGGTAAGACAATTGGCTAGGATCATAACTTAAGTGTAATTTATAACCTCTACTTTCATATTCATTTTTTAAACATTCAATCCACTCGTCTAAATATGATTTGGCAATCTCTAAGTAGTTAAAGGTAGCACCGCTTTTATCCATTTGAGTTAAATTTGAAAGAATCAGTTCAACTCTCCTAAGGGTTTCGCTTCTAATATTATTGAGAACAAAATAAATGTCTTCAGAAACTTCCATACTTCGCATACTGTTTCTTACTCCCACAATAATTATCGATGTTGAAATGAGTGCCACAGCTATAACCGCTACTGCCATTGTGTAAAACTGTGCTTTTTTAACTTTGGTAAACATGTTTTTCACTCCCAAAGATATAATTCTATTTTTCTAGGGGAAGAATCGGTGGAATTTCCAGCTAAAATATATGTTACCTTTACAATCATGCTGTTTTGAGGCATGTTTTCACCTATTGGTCCAACTATCCTTGTCCAAGTTCCAGATTCCCATTTGTATACGTAGAATGAGAAATATACGTTGGAAGGTAGCGTCAAATCGATTAATTGACTTAAAGTATCCCATTTCTCGCTATAAACAAGCTCAGATAATTTTCCTGATTCAGCAAGAACAGTTAAGCAATGTTCTCCAGTATTTGAAAGATAAATACTCCTATCTTGCTCATATGATATGTAATAATGTGAATAAACTAGTGAGAGGATTCCAAGGATTATGATAGAGGCTATAATGAAGTCCACTGTATAGTATTGCGCTCTTCTATTTTTCAATAATAACATTTAATCACCACCAAAAACACACTTTTCCTGATGGTTACAAGCATGCTTGTTATAACAATGTTCTTTGCGGTTTCTCTCCTCTCACCATAAGACAAAGGATTCTTAGTTACATCTTCTCTATTACTATAAAACCCTAAGGTAGATGGAAAGCTATAAAAACCAGTTCCCCTCGTTCCACCAATCCTTAAATTCACAACTAAAAATACAGGAATGTCTGAAGGAACCAAAATATCTATCCATTCACCTTTATACCATCCAGTAGGTCCCGCAGTAAATGGAACACTTTCCAAGGGTTTAAAAATAAGATTTCCAGATCTATCTAAATAAAACATTGTTGCATTAAACCAGTTTGGAGCGCCTTGAACATATACTGTTACATTTAGATGTCCGGGGTCAGGATACTCTAATATAGACGCTCTAAGGATATCACTATCAAAATTTTGAGGCCTAAACATCACATACATGTAATTATAAGAATACATGCCTTCATCTAATTGAGCCATCGCAAATAAAAGTAAAGTATTTGCTCTGCTTCTCAAACCACCTATTGATAATGTAGCTTCTCCATTATCATCTGTCAATAAATTTGTTTTAAGTAAAATTTCACTTTGTTCATTTATTGCCAAAACAGTTACATTAACATTGGATAATGGGATGCTGCTCCAGTCAGTAGTCTTTATGATTACATTATTTCTATCTTCTTTTAATGTTAAATTAAAATATGGTAGAAGAAGAATTTCAATATCAAAGTCATCTAAACCTAGAAGTTCTTTCAAATTCCCTTGATCAGGTGTAATAAGCAAACCATTTGAATCAGTAGCATCATATGGAAGATAGTAAGGATTTCTAATATCTAACCTCGAAATCTTATTTGCATCTAACATTAGCCCAGAATTTTCATCAGCAAGACCAAATTTATCAGGAAAACTTGTAAGTCTTGTTATACCCCAGTCTGTTGGATCCCCCGGGGACCGTAAAATTTCTGTTGAAAATAATTCAGATCTTTTTTCCAGCGTTTGTATGCTATTCCAGTGCTCTAAGCTGCTGATTTGACCTATAATCAACTGACTTGTAGGTAGAACTATAACCATAATAAAAGCCACCGCTGTTAAAAGAAATTCTACTTTACTAGCCACCAGAAACCACCTCTAACACTATTGAGCCAGGAGTGGCTGTGATAACCGGTGTTTTTCCTCTTCTCAAATCTATGCTATCAATTTGACCTTGAAAAGTAATAGAACTATCGATTGTACATAGTTTCTTAATAACTGACAGTTTCTTATCGGGAATTGATAAAACAATTTGTTTTTCACCATCTACTGAGGTATTAAACTCTACGAGGTAACGGTAACCCTGTATACTCGAGGGCAATTCTAATGTTAATGTTATATTAGCCCCCTCTAAAACAATCTTGTATGCAAGAAGAACATTATCTGAAATATATTCAATAATTCTGTTCATTTCACTGTCAACAGCTACAGACGCTAAAGATGCCTGTAGATTATTGAATACTATAACTGTACTTGAGACTATGGCTATTCCAAGAATTACAAGTAATGCGTAGCCAACAGCCTCATTCATCTACTGCACCCCTATCACGATGTTTACCTGTAAAATTGTTATTCTTAAAATCTGACCAGTACTTAACGTTACTGTGGCAATTTCTTCGTCGAAATTACCATTTTGATCAGCATCCCAGCCTCTAATGTAAAAGTTGACGTCCTTGTTTCTTCGATGACATCTACTGTTTGCGTTCCAGCATTTTTGACGAAAAGCTTCCTGTTGCCTAAGAAATTAATATCTGCACCTGTATCTGTCGTTAATTTAATGAGAAGGAAAAGCACATCGTAATCGTTGTCTCCATCGCCATCCACGTCTCTTTCATATATGTGAAAAACAACTCTATACTTTAATCCTATAATAACTGTGCTACCCTTTTGACTTTCAATGATCTGAGCATTTTCTCTTTCTAAAGAATCAGATTTAACATAGTGGTATTTAGAGCCATATAAAATTCGATAATCATTTTCTCCCACTAGTCTTCCCGTATACGATGTATTATATGTTAATCTGCCTAAAGATCCAGAATATATCGTTTGGTTTCTAGCACCACTTGGCCGATATAAAATCTCGGCATCATAGCCAGACGTGGGTGATATTTTAAAAATTCCTCTTGGAACGTTTAGGGTTAAAATGGTTGATGAGTTACTTCCTTGACTCATTAAAACGTCTATTTTATTGTCTAAGAGTTTTAAGGTGTTTATAGCATCTAATATTGATGCTTCTGCCTGTTTTAACTGAATTTGAGGAATTACAACCGCATAAACAATTGCTATTGCTGAAATGCTTAAACCTAAGATTAAAGCAAATCCTACAATGTAACTTATTGCCTTTCTATGCATCAATTTCAAAATTTACACCTCATCTGATGCAATTTCAGAAGAATCCTGAACAGTACTTCCTTGAGTAGCTTTAGAAAGTTCTGCTACCTTTACCGTTAGATCATTAACTATCTTCGCTATTTGATTCACCATGTCAGGTAAATTAAGTAGTTCCATAGCTTGTTCCAATAATTTTACCGACTTTTTCATACTCTCAGAAGTCAAAATCTTTACATCTTCAACCTCTTTCCTTAATGACTTAAGTTCTTCAGTTAACGTGCCGTATCTCGATTCAATTTTTTCAATATATTGTTTAAATTCATTAATAATACTAAGTGAGTTTGCAATGCTACCAAGAGTATTCTTAAGTTCTTTCAAACCGATAAAAGCAGACATTTCTTCCTTAAATTCTTTAATTGACGTTATACTTGTCGCCTGTAACGCTTTAATTTCATCAAGTCTTTCTTTGATAGCTTCGAGTATCTCTGCTAGGACTGCTAGAGTCTCTTCAGTTCCCTTTCCTTTCAAGTGTATTTCACCTCTTCTACCCTTTGATTTAGAATATTATTTGTGAAGCTAATAAACCTATTAGTAGTAATATCACTGAATGGATAAGTCCGCTAAAGATTCTTCCACTCGTAATTTTTCCAACTATTAGTCCACCGAAAAATCCCTCAAGTATAATAGCATGAAATAGAATAAGACTCATAAATGCACTCATAGTAGGAGTGACTGTGAGACTTCCAACACCATATCCAGCTAAAAGCTCCGATGTCTCAGCTAGTGACTTAAATAGTACATTATTAAAGGCATATGTGATAACTAAAAAAACTATAAACGATATATAAATAATGAACATGAAAGGCCGAACTTCGGAGGCTCTAATTTTCCTTAGTTCCCATAGTCTATCTAAGTGTTCAGCCGCTGTCATAAAAACTCCTTCTATATCTCCTCCTGATCTATAGGCTTCGATTATAATTCCTTGTAAACGTCTGGCTAAATGTGTACCAAGATAATCAGTGAAATCTTTAAGAGCTTCGGTAAACGGAGCTCCCCACGAAACTTCCACTGCAAGTTTCGTTAAAGGCTTATTTAAAGGTCCGAACCCTCCACTTCTAGCGACTGTTATCAGTGCTTGTGGAAGCGATAAACCCGCAGATAATCCATCCACAATCTCTTTAAGCATGTGAGGAAGATTTGCATCAACACTTTTCTTCCAATTGTTCTCTAAAAAGGCTAATATCGCTATGGGAGTCAAGAAAACTATTAATCCTATGAAAACTAAAAAGGTTAATGTCTCAAGGACGGGTATTAACCCTGGAGGTAGATATCCTCCCTGTATAAAGCTGCTTATAATATAAGACGTTCCATATTCAGCCAGAATGCTCTGAAGTGTTTGTAAGCTGCCGGTAATTTTTATACCAAATAGAAATTCAATTATAGCGGCTACAAATCCGATAAAAACTGCAATTTTTTTCTGTTTTTTAGATATTTTTGGCAGCTTTCATTCCTCCTTTGGCATTGTCATATCAATAAGCCCAATCATTAATATACTGGCGAAAGGTATAAGGAAATACGAAATAAGAATTAAAACTACAGGAATAGATAAGGGGAGACCGCCAGTTTCACCTAAGGAGATAAGTAAAACGATAAATAACAAAGGAGCTAGAACTACGAGGACAACATAAATTTCCCCAATAACATTAAGACCCTTATTAAACTCGTTTTCTTTTTCTTCTCTTATCTTCATAAGTCTTCTTGTTTGATCGTCTAAATATCTTCTTAATGCGCCACCACTAAGTAAGGTAACTCTAATTCCTTCAAGAAACTCTGCAAACAGTTTTGAAGGACTTCTTTCTGCAGCTCGCTTAATAGCTGTAAGAACATCTAAACCTAGGAAATGCATATCTTCGACAATATTTTTCGCTTCTTTAGATACTTCGCCCATATCTTGCCTTGCAAGAGATTCAAAAAGCTTATCTGGTGGAACTCCTACACCCGCCAGAGTAGATAGATAACCCGAGGCAAAAGGGAGAATGCCGTCAATTTTGTCTTTACGATCAAATTCCTTGAACAATGGGAAGACTATAAATCCTGTGAAAATAAGCAGTGGAGTAACTAACGGAGTTAGCGCAAATTTCAGGTCTAAGTTAAAAATGAACAAAAGTAACAATGAAAACGCAGTGGATATTATAGTAGAAATTAATAGAATAAGTATCATAGTTCCTCCGTAAACTTGTGGATCAAGAAGTATCCCAGCTCTCTTTAGATGTTTCCCAAGCCATCCATCTTCGCTAAAATACTTTTTTAAACGTCTTCCAAACCATAGATACCCAAGGGTATATATTCTCACCATAATTATTCCAACCTACTTTAGTTCTTTAACAGCTACCTCATAGACCTTCTCGGGGTTTCCATAATACTTCCTTATTACACTCGCCACATCCACGTATCTTCTGATTCCTTTTCGAACCATCCATTCTAAAACTGTTTTTCTTCTGTCCACTTCTTCCCATATTTCCTCCTCACTATATCCTTTTGTTTCCATGATTTCCTCTAACTTATAGCTCCTACCAGTATAGTGGAAAGTATCATTGGCTGCATCCCAATCAAATACAACGTTTGATAGCAATTCATTTGTTGAAGGTTCAAGTCCCACGATTTCATGTACTTTTAGATTTCTTCTAACAGTTTGTCCAGCTTTTGTTCGGACTTTCCTCATTATTGCTATAATATCAAGTGTAACAAGTAGGCTTCTAGGGATGTTCATTGGTTTACTTTCCAATCTGTGTATTACTGCCAACATGTCTTCTGCGTGAATTGTTGCCATACCTAGGTGGCCGGTAGCCATAGCTTGGAACAGTACATAAGCTTCTTCGCCTCTAATTTCACCTACGAGTATGTAATCAGGTCGCTGTCTAACCGCAGCTCTTAACAACTCAAACATAGAAATTTCGCCCCTTCTTTCACCCGTAATAGTTTTCTCGCCATAGCCAGGTCGAGTGACTGCTTGTATCCAGTGTTCGTGAGGAAGGTTGAGCTCAGGCGTATCTTCGATTGAAACTATCTTCAAATCTGGTCTAATAAACATGGCAAGAGAATTAAGAAGGGTTGTTTTACCTGCAGCAACTCCTCCAGCTATTAAAACTGACATACGATTATCTATACAAAGCCAGTAATAAGCAGCCATTTCGGAAGATAATGAGCCAAATCTTAGTAAATCAATAATGGTTAGCGGATCCCGTTTGAACTTTCTTATCGTAAAGGTGCTACCCCTCATTGTAACTTCTTTTTGAAATGTTATTTGTACTCTTGACCCGTCAGGCAGAGAAGCATCGAGAAGCGGTTGTGCAACAGATATATATTTTCCACATCGCTGAGAAAGTTTGATAACAAAACTATCAAGTTCTTCTTCTGTTTCAAAAACTATGTTTGTAGGAATTGATTCGTATTTTCTATGCCAGATGTAAATTGGTATTCCTGCACCGTCACAGCTAATATCTTCAACATTATCATCTCTCATAAGCGGTTCAATTTTACCAAGACCGACAAAATCCTTTTCTACATAGTATAAAATTTTTGAACGTGATTCTTCGCTTAACTTAATCTTATATTTTTTTATGATATCTAGCACTTTGTTTCTGATGTATTTACTTTTTTCTTCATAATCTTTAAAAGCTGTATATTCGACATCCAGTTCGTAGAATAGTAGTTTTGAAATAAGTTCAAGTATATCTTTTTCTTTTTTATTTAATGGTGGTTCTACAACTTCATAGTATCTTTTTCCAGTTTCTGGTTCCGTGTAAATTGCAGCGTAAGCGTAGGGTTCGATTAACGGATAAATTTCTTCAGTTCTTTTTTCCACTTTTTGTTTAAATTTTTCAGCAAGACTTTTTAATGTTTTATTTAACTCTACTTCTCCGCTCATATTGTGCATCTCCTTGCCTTAAAAACTTGTTATAATAGTTGAGATTATGATATGTTATAATAGTTACTATAACAATTAATATATAAACATTTACCTAAAAATCAAGTACCTGAAAAAGACATCTAAATTCAAATTAACTTGCATTTCCGATTTCACTAACCAAAGAATCGAAGATAACGTGAAAAGAATGAAGGTAGTTCAAATATTTAATGAATAAAGTTAAGGAACTTTATTCTAATTTAAAATAACTTTCATTTTCAATGTCAATAAACTAGTCACACAAGGTAATACGCAATGAAATGCCATGAGTTATGGGAAATTTGAAGATCATGATTATTTTGCTGTCATTGAACTAAGTTTCTTCAATTGTAGCTAGTATATTCTTTATTAAGACGTTTAACAGTATTCGAAACACGTTGTTTGTGGTTGCAATACCAGCTGCTTTATCACCAACAGGTAATAGAAGCAGTGATAACATTTCATTGTCCAAAGCAATAACTCCCCTAAATCCTGTTTTAATTACTTTAACATTTTCAGGAACCTTGATTGATATGTTGCCACTGCCATAGCAATATACATTAATTCTAGGCATAATTGCAACGTTTTTTAGCACTTTACCTAATAGTTTACAGGACGGAAGGATAACATTTATTTTCCAAGGAATATTCAACGATAAAATCTTTCCAATCAACTCTATTGCTTCTTCTTCTCCAGTTATCCACGTGTCTTTTGAAGAAACAATTTGTCGAAGATCATCGGTAATATTTGCTAGTATATTTTTTATCTGTTCAATATTTTCCAACGAGCTATTCATCTTTAATGTTATTTCATTTAAAATGGATAAGCTCTTATCTACATTTTTCTTAATAGGCTCTAAAAGTGGTTTAACTATCGTAACAGTATTATCTTTAACTTCGGTTATAGTTGAGGTAATGAGTTCATTAACAAATTTCAGTTCTCTCTCTTTAACAAAAAAGTCGATGATATCCTTTATTTCTTGAATATATTTAGAAAATTCTTCAATAATTCTTGTATTTGTGGATATAGCTATATTTTTTAGCCTTAGGAATTCTCTACTTGTAAAGTTTACAACATCGTCCATCCAAGATGTCAAGGTTTCCTTGAATTCGTTAATCCAATCTTCAATCTGATCTACAGCTTTTGAAATCATAAATTCTGCTAGAGAACTTAAAAACTTCGGATATTCCTCAAATCTGCTTTTCAGATGCTCTTTTAAGTCTTTATAATCTTCCGCTACTCTTTTTTCCATTTCAGAAGTTTGTTTATGGAAATCCTCGGTTATAAAACGCAAATCTACATCAATTTGAGAAATATACTTATTTACCATTTCTTCAATTCGCTTACTTAAGCTACTCATAACTTTCTTCATCTCATCTTCAACAATAATGCTACCACTATTTCCTATTTGTTTACAAATGGGTGAAAGACTTTCCTTCATACTTTTAATAATTGAATATTTTAGTTCCTCTAAGGTTTTTTCAAAAACGACAAGTATCCTTTCTAGGATCTGCCCTACTTCTAAAATAATGTTTCTGATCTTCGTTTCACTTGCTTCAAGTCTTTCAAAAGAAATTAACCTATAAGTTTCTTCCTTTTTGAACGCTTCAGTTATCTTCTTATTCAACAATATCTTTAGTTCCTCTTTGAATTCAGGTAATTGGGAAGTTATTTTTTCAGAACACTCATTGATCTTTGCTTCAAGTTTTTTATTTATTTCCTTTGAGGATTTTTCTACCTGACTTGAAAGTACTTTTATAGGCGCTTCTAATACTTTTAATTCAGATAGTATTCTTTTTTCATGAAGTGTAACGCTTTTTGATAATTCATATACGAGACGTTTGAACATGCTAGAAACTGGTTTTTCGATAACGGTTCTGACAGTTGAAATAACTTCTGAGACCAATTCCCCTCTTGCTTTATCAAAATGACTAGTTAACTCTTCTCCAAGTAAATGATTCATTTTTAAGACGTCATTCTTAGTTTCTGCCAAATTTTTACTTAAACTTTTTGCTAGGTCTTTTCCTGTAGTAGTTTTTTGTAAAAGAATTGACATTTCAGGTAAAACGTATAGCCCTTCTCCTGCAGAAACCATTTTAACTAAGCCTGTGTTTGATAAATTTAAAAGTAATTTTTCGATTTGATTTGGAGATTTCATTACTGCATCAGATATTTCGCTTAAAAAGGCAGTTTTATACTTAGTTAAGAATTGTAAAACTTCTTTTTCACTCATATTTTTAACACCTTAAGTTATGTAAGTTTCATATGTTATCATATGTCATCTGGTATTTTCAAAATGTGTATACCACGACCCCTTACTATCCTATAGGGAAAATGAAGAGGAGTTTGTTGCCTTATTCCTTCTAATTTTTTAATAATAAGTAAGTATGTTGGCTGGTTGCTTTGATTCTTTAAATTCATTTCAATTAAACCTGGGCAAAGATAGCCTAGTATTTTTGCATCTTCTTCCATGGAAATTAAGAAATTTGTTATTTTAAGATGATCAAACACGGCTATTAATTTTGAAATTTCTTTGATATCTTTGTTTTCTGCGAATATTATAGAAACAGGATCTATTACAATTCTGTCGACCTTTCCAATATTTTCAATTATTATCCTTAAAGTTCTTAAAATACCGTTTACGGTGATATCTGATGCGAATTTTTCAGAAGATTTCATTGCAACGTATTCAGAAAAACAATCGACCAAAATTAACATGTTATCCCTTTCTAGTTTGGATAAGTCGAAACCTAAGGAGAGGGCTTTTTGTCTCAAGTTATTAGGAAAGTCTTTTAAAGCAAAATATACTCCCCGTTCATCAAATTTCTTTACACCATCATAGAGAAATTGAAGTCCAAATATTGTTTTTCCCACTCCAGGAGGTCCGTAAACGAGAAATGAATATCCTTTTGGTATAAGAGGGATGACATCGTCTATTTCACTAATTCCAATTTTGCTGTATTGTTCCATTTGGAACCACCTAATCACCAAATGTTAAGTGAGCTATTGTTAGAGAGTTACAATTACTTTGCCTTCTTCGATCTTTACAAGTTTCATTGCTTCAAGTTTCTCTAGGGTTTCTTTAATTGCGTCAATCTTAATACCTAATGACTTACTTATTCTGTCTATAGACAGAGGAGTTTTCAAATTCATTAAAAATGAAAGCAAACGCAGTTCTGGACTTGTAGAGATATGTTTACTCAGCTTATCAAATATAGTCACTAAGCGTTCTCTATATTCGCTTAATTGTTGTATTTCTTCTTTTGCCTTTTCATAGTCAGCTGTTGCTTTTACGAGGGATTCCTTTAACTTGTCAAGTTCAGCGGTTAATTCACTGTTTGCAGTTTTCAACCTCGTTATTTCGGCTTCTTTCTCAGCTAATTCTCTCTCTAACTTTTTCACTTGGACATCTTTTTCACTTAATTCATCCTTGAGTCTTAACAGTTCCTTTTGAATCTCATCTCCACTAGAGCTTAAGTCTTTAATTGTTTTTTCTAATCTTTTTATTTCTTCTTCTTTTTCGGTCAGCTTTCTTTCTAAATCCGTAATTTTCTCATCAAGAGTGTCCTTTATTTCCTTTAATTTCTCTTTGTCTTCTTTAGCCGAGTTAAGTTCTTCTTCTAATTTCTTGTTTTGTTCCCTTAAACTAGTAACCTGTTTTTGTAACTCCTCTACTGTTTTTTCTTTTTCTTCTAAAAGTTTTTGTACTTCTTCTAGCTGACTAACCGACTTCAATATGTTCCTTGCTTTTTCTACAAGCTCGTTTCTCTCTACTTTTTCTTCTAAAACATCAGAAAATACGCTTTCTAACGATTTCAATATTTCTTCTAATTGATTAACTTTGTCCATTAGTTCAATAGTTTCAGAAGGTTTAGTAGACTTTTCTAATTCAGATTTAATAAACGATATCGCATTATTTAATATATCTTCGTATGCAGTGCTAAAATATTTTAGAACTTCATTTTTTATGCCTTCAGCAAGATTATTAACCTCTTGATAGGAAAAACTTGGTTTTGCTTCAGTTAAAAATCCGTGAATAATCTCAGATAATCTAAGTGACAATTGTTTCATTGCTGTTTCCTTAAAATCTTTTATGTTGCTCAAGAGTTTGAGGAATAATGCTTTTTCGCTCAAATTTATCACCTAGCTATATGATTATTTTATCTTTCTCGTGTATAAGTAATCTGTTTTGTTTATAAGAGCATATAAACACCTTGTTTTGTAGTTTTTCGAAAAGTAAAGGGTCATTGGTCTTCAATACGTATAAAAGCACATCTTTCCTATTCTTTTCTGATTCTGAAAAGCACATTCTTAATACGATGTCTGCTATATATTCGATACTTCTAACGATGTGTGGGGAGTGGCCGTCTCTATGTACTAATGCTAGGAGCACTCCTCCTCTTTCGTTTCTCTCTACGTGTTGCTGTTGCAGAAAGATTGCAGCAGGTTGTGGGCTTTGAGTCATCGGTGGTAAAAACTGGGAAAGAGAGTCTATGACTATTCGAAGTCTATCTGTTTCACCTAAAGATTGTATGGCAGATTGTAATGTTTGTCTTATATCACTTAAACTTCCAACATTTCTTATTGCAAATTTTGTTCGTTGAATTGATCTGCTGACGGTGAAAGGGCTTAAAAAAGCATCTATGAATACAAGTTTTCCAACTTCCATAGCGACGTCGGCCCTTACACCTAAAATATTAATCATATTTACGTAGTATTGTATTGGATGTTCCGTTAATAAAACTATTACATCGTCTCCTCGTTTAAGTCCTCTAGCGATGAAATATGATAAGAGTATGTCTGAGAAAACCCCCATTTCATCCTCAAGTATCGTAACACTTCCATCTTCAAGGCCTCCACCTAAAGCTTCATCAAGTTCAGTTATTCCGAAACTATACACAGCCTTCATGACCACACATCCTCCTAATTAACTTTTAGTTCACATAGTTACTTAACTTGCAATTTGAGTAAATTTTATGAAGATTTTTTTAGCATCTACAATTTTAGCTATTTCTTTAAGAATTTCAAACTCATCTTTAGTCAAGTTTTTCGTATAAAGCAGATATATTGGTTTATTTAGCGAAATGATACTTGTGAACACGTCATCAGTTATAGCATCTTTATCAAACGTGCTGAAAGGGAAAACATTCAAGACAAATCCATCTACCAACTTTGAAAGTTCTTCCAAATCCTGTCCAAAATACTCAAAAACACCATCGATCATTTCAGATAGAGGATCTAAAATTACCTCCACAATTACAGGAACATTCTTCCCTAGACAACTCATACGGTTAACCAAATATTTTAATGCATCAGACAAAATTTTACTTCTCCACTTCAACCATCTTTCATAAAGATCAATTCTTTCTTCTAACAATTCGTAATGAAAATATACAGGTAAATCTTCCAACATTCTAAAATCTCGTATACATTCTGTGCAAAAACAATATTTTCGCCATGGAAATCTAAAATCAAGTAAAATTATCCCAGATATCTGAAGTCCAGCAATCTCTACCAACATTTCCGCCAAATATTTCCAATAACCCTTTTTATTTGGACATATAAAACCAGTTTCTGGTACAGGAATTTCTTCAGCATTTAAACTAACAGATTTAAACTTTCTATGAAATAATTTATCAAGAAAAGCATGAACTACCGCATAAGTTCTAATATCTAAATATTTTGCAATATTAGAAAAACGTTCAAAGAAATTTTCTTTATCCAGCATAGAGGGTGCAATAGAACTTTGATACAATGTTTCTCCAGATACAGCTTTGGCAACAACAGCGAGCTCATCAATATAACCACCATATTCTCCGAGAAAAGCACTTGGATCTACAGTTACATCTTCACTAATCAGAGGTACAACCATTTTACTTTGAAACAGTTCTTCCCTTTCAACATAGTCCAATTTTTTTCACCAGTTTTTACGATAAACTCTCCAGCAGAGCTATTAGGTATTTTTAATAAGCATTAAATTTATATTACTAGTTCAATAAATTAAATGTTATGATAGCTATTATTACTAAGTTTTGTAATTAATGTTATAAAAAACTAACTGTTAAATAAAGACCAATCAATAATGCAATAAAAATATCATTTCACTGCAACGATAAAATTCTCAATAAACAAAAATTATATAGCTGTCAATAGTCAAAATATTGATGTAATATTAAAAATATGAGTATATAGGTGTTATTGATGATAATACCAACAGGATACCCCCCTCTTGATGGAAAAATCAAAGGAATACCTGAATCGTCAATAGTTTCAATATCTTTTAAACCCGGAACGGCCTACTATGCTTTTATCGGAAAAATAGGACTTTCATACATTAAAGTAACACAAAAACCAACGATATACGTTACAATAGATAGATCACCATCAGAAATTGCTGAAATGCTAAAAACCCTCAACGTACAAGTTGATAGTTATGTAAATCAAAATAAATGGACTTTTGTTGACGTTTTTCGTCTATTAGCAAGAGAAGAAACAGAAAATACTCTAGACCTTGTGTTAACAGATATTGAAAGCATTTTCCAGTTCTATGTTTTCCCATATATAGAACAAGGTTCATGCGTGATTATAGACTCCTTAACCTATTTCTTCCTTGACACGTTAAAAAACTACGAAGGGAGAATAACAAAACTTCTTCTTTCATTAAAATCTAAGGTAAGAAAGTACTCTTCACTTTGCATCATCAGCTTCCTAGAGTCCATCGTTCCATCAAAAATAACTGAAATATTAAATCATTACGCGGATAATATCTTTAACTTCTCAATAGCCAAAGATAGACTTATACTTTCAGTATTAAAAGTGAAAGGAGTTAATGAAGAATTACCATACGTAGTTCCCTACGAAATTACGCCTCTCGGGCTACGTATTGCAACAGCTGGAAAAGTTTAAGGAGCTCCAAACAATGATGGACCTTTTATCTGAACATGTTCTTGAACTTTTATCTATTTTTTCATGTCTTTTTTTCCTAATGTTAGCTTCGATTCAAGATATTAAAACGAGAACTGTACATGACATAACTTGGATATTTATGGGATCAATAGGAGTTGTTCTTGCTAGAATTCGCTATCATTTTTTATCTTTAGGCGAGTTTTTATTGATGGAACTTTACGCGATTCTAATTCCTGGAATAATAATTTTAGTTTTAGTTTTACTTAAACTAGTTGGCGAAGCAGAACTACTTGTCTTTATATGTATTGCTGCTAGCTTCCCACAGGTTCCATCTATAGCTCCAGGAAACTACCCATGGTTATTTAAACATCTTACTATTGCTCTACCGACCCTTACGAACATGCTTTTTTTACTTGTTGTTGTCATGATTATAACTATGATTTCAAATATAATTAAACTATTAAAAGGAGAAGAATTGTATTTTTCTCGTTTAAATATCTCTTTTTTTGAGAAATTTATGTTAATGATTGGCGGAATGTTGGTAGATATAAACAAGGTTGAAAGATATCCATTTTATGTTCCATTACTTGAGGTAAAAGAAGGCAAAATAGAGTTAAGAGAAGCTTCATTCAAAATAGAAGATGTAGAGAATAAGGAAGAACTTCTTTCCAATTTAAGAGAAGCAGGCTTTCAAAAAGTTTGGGTAACAATAGCAATACCACTAATGCCCTTAATAACAATTAGCTTTTTACTAAGCTTTTTCTTTGATGCTTTGTTAGTAGTAGTAAAGTTGTTACAAACAATCATGATGGCGGAGCTCTAATGCATTGTCGATATTTCTCTATTTCTTTTTCAAGAGATTTTCTCCAACACTTGATGTCACTAACCAATCTTTGATAGTCTTCCTCATCGATTTCCTCAATACTGTTCAAATACTTGATCCAATAATCTATATTAATGAATATCGGATCATTTATCGGAAGATATTTTATAAGTTCATCTCTAACAGCTTTAATTATTTGAATTATTTCTTTTGATTTCTTTGTTTCACCTATCTGTCTTTCAGCAGTTTGAAGTTTTTTATCTGCTATTTCTTTTACTGTATTAGTGAGTACACACATAACTTTAGGACGATAACTCTTATCAATGGCAACAGATCCATAGGTTTTTACACCTAAGACTTTTTCTATCTCCTCTGGCCTTAGCGCACCTGGTAAGTCCTGTTTATTAGCTATAACAATAACCATTGTTTGATTGTTGTTACCTACATATTTCTGCCTTATTTCCTCCATTAGTCCTTGTACCCTCGGTAGATCCTCACTAGTACTATCCGTAACTAAAACAATTAGATCGGTATCCTTCAAATACAGCTTCCATAATTCTTTAAAAACAGCTTGGCCGGGAATATCCCACACAAAAACATCAAATTCTCCGTTAATGGTTAAGACTTCGGTCATCTTTCTAACATCGGTTACAAGAGTTGGAATGTATCTTCCAGCTAAGTTATCTTCTCCGCTTAATAACTTAATAAGAGTGGTTTTACCCACTCCTGGGCTTCCTATAAAAACTATTTTTAAAGCTCCTTTGGGTGTAAGAACTATTCTTTCGATGAATTTTTCAAATTCTTTAAAAGAATTAACATTTCCATCCCAATGTTCGAGATTATGTCCATATTTTGCTGTAAAAAGTTTTAAAATGCGTTCTGCATAATGTTCCACAATATTTTTATCATCTAGTTCATCAGCAATAATTACTGCCACGAAATTACCTAGTTTTTTAAGAACAACTTGTTTGTCTTGAATAATGACAGCATGGACTTTAAAGTCGTTTTTTCGCGCTAGTTCAACAAACTCCATTACTGCATTACTATCTATGACATTATTTTCCCTTAACACAGCATGAATCAAAGGTTCCTTTTCATTAAATAAAATATAAAGCTCATTTATCATTATTTTCCATCTCTAATGTTATGTTAACAACTTTATTTTTGTGTAACACGTGTAACATTAATGTTATTGTTGTATTATTTATCACTACTATAAATTATACACAGACATGAAATATATAAACATTTTTAAGTAAGCATTAAGCGTATACACACGTTTACATTACAGACATTGACGATTGCATAGTCGTTTCTATAAATTCACACCGTTTAAATTACATTAGGTTAAAAGAAGAGGTTTAATGTTTTTTGGGCTCTAATTAGTTTTAGCAAGTAAGATCTTGGCAACCAGACAACTTTTTCTGTTTTTAATCTCTTAGAAACAGAATTTAATGCTTCTTGCAAAGTGTTAAATCTCTCTGGTTTACCTGACAAAGCCCTTCTAACATTTTCGCGAATCTGCCAGTTGCCCACGGGAGCATAATACTCTGGTCTAATCTCCCTTATTGCGATAACAGTAGCTTGTCGTTTTATTCTTGAAAGATATTCTAAAACAGGAAGTCTTATTGCATAATATCCACCATCCATATGCTGAGCTTTTCCATCCCAAAACTCCCAATTGACAAAAATACTTGGTTTATTATCCCTAACCCATACACTTCTGGGCATCCACATCTCAATTACTTCAAAACTATAGACTCTAGGAATAAAAATGAGTTCAAAATGATTTCCAAGATACTCATGATGAAAAACAAGATACCAGTTGATTTCAGGAAAAGATCTTACTTTCGTTAGAAGCTTATCTCCAATGTTTTTATCAACAGCTGTAATCGCCCACCTAGTAGGCACAAGTCGTCTTTGTTCTTTAATACCAAGAAGCCCGACACTCAAAATTCTGAAAATCTGGTAAACTGAAGTACCAGCATTATATAATTCCCACATAGCAGTTGAAGCTTTAACATCAGTATCACTAACTAAATACTCAACCTTACGTGGGACAACGGGATTCTCTGCAAGCTTCATGTCTTTAATAGGTGCCATAATACCAACTGGTGTTATAATACCATCAAAATTTAATTTAAAACGTGGTGGCTTAAGAAAATCAACCTCAACATCAGTTGGCTTAGCAGCCATAGCTAATTCCTGCGTATTTTCCAAAAATTTCAATTCAACTTTCCTGGGAGCTTTAATATGTGTGGAAAATCTTGAATAAACAAGAGAGGATCTAAGTCTAATAATATCATCTAAACTAACCTTTTTCCGAGTCCACTCTACAGGATTATCGAAGAATGTAGCTCTAATTCCAGTTTCAGGCGGTATAAGCCCGCCAAGTCTGATTTTAGGGTATCCCCATTCCCCAACAAGAACACTTGGAGGAGAAGAACCAAATAAATTATCGACCTTCTCTAATTTTGGACTAAGAGATTTCAGAGCAGATATCCTAATTAAAATTGGACATTTAGGTCTGCCACATAATCTACGAGAACCTTTACATTTAGCACATAAATTTCCTTCAATTACCATAGTAGTTCAACCTGAATTTGGCGCCCACTACATACTATTTTATAAATGTTGAAAAACTTAAGTATGTGTTTCTTCACTTTCTTAAAATACCTTATTTCATAATTTATGAGTTTATATCATGGAGGTTAATAAGTGTCAAATATTTCACAAAATGTAGAACAAATTCTTCGCACATTAGATACCAGTCGACTTTATGCGCTTAAAATGAGAACTAAAATAGGCGAAAAAGACCTAAAGGACAGCATATTAACAAATTTTGGCGATGAGAACCGCAAGACAATTTTAGAATTTATAAATAGATATGGTGTAAATGAATTTAACAAGATTTTAGAAAAAGTTCTAAAAGAATATTCAAGCGTGGAGATTAAAGAATCTGTAAAAATAAGACTAACAACAAAAGCTGCAAAGTTCTCCTACCTAACTGATCTTCTATATGGAATTCCAAAAGAAGAGTTAATAGAACTCAAAACTAAATTAGATGGGGGATATAAACAGGTCAAGTTATGGTTATGGGATAAAGCAAAATGGGGAGAGGAACCCTATGCAACTCTACTAAAAACAATAGAAAGTGGACAACTAAAGGAACTCAAAACAGCCATAGTAATGAGCCTACAATTGCTAGAAGAGAAGGCAGATGCAGCAATTTTAACAGAAAAAGATAAAAGAAAAATAAGGCCATCCATTGAGCCATCACATTCCAAATATACACGTAGAAGAAAAATACTTGAAAAACCCAAATTGCCTAGCGAAGTAGTAAAGGAACTCCAAGAAAATCTTAGAAAGAAGCGATAAATAACATTAAAATACAAATTTAAATTATTATTCCCTCAGCTGCAAGTTGTCGTCTTAATTCTGCAAGTTCTCGATTTATCTCCAAAATTTTATTGATTTTCTCTCTCATTAACTTATCATGCTCCAATGCGGTGATACTACCACTTTCATAGAGTTTTTCAAGGTTTTCAATTTCACTTCGTATTATATCTTTTTCTCTAAGTAGTTCTTGCATTCTTACTTCTAATGGATGTAATTCACCTCTCTTTTCTATAACAACACTCTCATTGTTCCTTTTTTTACTAAACAACTTACTAAAAAAGTTCTTAATTTTGTCTATAAGGTTCATTGTTGTTTTCACCCTTACAACATAAGATAACTATATATCATAAAATCACGTGTCTATTTAAACTTAAGCTTAAGTACCATTCTTTTGACTTTTGTAATAGTTTATTACAAAAAATTTCATCAAAGTGGAATTACACATAATTTTAAACCCACCTACTAAATGCGTTAACGAAATGGAATTTAAATTAACTATATCATGATTATATTTTTCTTTGAGGTCCAAGTAATTTAGCCTCGTTACCTCTGATTTCAACTAGTCCCCTCTTAACAAATTTATCCAAGAATTCTCTCACTTTGTCAACGGGTAAATTCAATGTTTGAGAAATATATTCAACACGAACCCAAGCAGGTTGGAAGTCTCTGAGAAGCCAATAAACCTGATACTTCGGATCCTCCTCAGTCAAATTATAAAGCCTGTTAATTTCCTCTTGAAGCCTCGAAACTTCTGACTGTAAACTCTTAAGTTGGTTAGAAAGAATTGTAATTCTCTCTTTCATTTCTTCTTCGGACTCTTCTGGAGGTGCAGTTTCGCCTTCCACTGTTTTACCACTTAAAGCTTCTTCCGCAGCTCTGATCACAGCGTTTTTAAGAACATCGAAGAACGATGTAAACTCGTCAGTAAAGGCATCTAGTATCCTTCTACGAATCGAAGGTATATACATTGCAATATTTCTTTCAAATTCTTCTTCTATCGCTCTTCTAATTTTTTCACTCAAATTTCCCTTCCCCCTAATATTCTTTTACAAGCTGGACATAACCTAACCGCAATGCTCTACCAAAAACATACTTAACCACATTTAAAGGTGCCCCTTCCTTCTCAGCAATTTCCTTTACCGTTCTTTTCCCATCGCATGCTTCTATAAGTTTAACACCCATTTCACCATAAGCTTTCTTAATTAAAATCGGCTCTAATCCGGTTTTTAATAGAATGTCAGTATCCAAAATTTTTGCAAACGGAAAATCCACCATATCAGTTCTTGCTGCCAGAAGAAAAAGACTAGTGACCTCATCAACAGGCAAGCCAACGAGTTCAGCAATCTCTTCTAAACTTCTTCTACCATTAGCAAGTCCTAAAACCCTAACTAGTCTCATTTTTATTGCATCAGGAACTTCGAGATCCTCAGCGGCACTAATACGTTCAGGCTTAGCTCTTGGCAGCAAACGTGGATTAATAGGTTGTTCAGGGAAAGCAATTAAAACTTGCGATAAAAAACCTTGGAAAGGAGTAACATCTCTAGTTTTCTCCCATCTCTCCAAATAACCACCATAAATATATTCAAAACGTTGAAGTAACATTTTTAGCTTTGACCGTATCTCAGGAGTCTCTTCTTCAGCAACTAAGACACCAAAGACCTTTGAACCTTTCTCAATCAAGATTTTAAAATCTCCTCGATCAATAGTTCTCAAAAAACTCTTTTCATCAGGTATTAATTGCTGGGCAAAGGAGCCGATAGCTTGAAGGAAACCTGAAACAAGATTGGGATCGATAGCTATACTACCAAATTTAAAATGAAACAAACATTCACCACTATCCGCCTTAATAAAATAAATATCATATAATTTACCCAAATTCCTCGCCCTCCCCCTTTACCCCACCAAATTCAACACCTATATTTTTCCACCACCTACCAACTTTCTCACTAACAATATCTGTCCTACTCCTAACGCCAGCAACAGTATCCATGGACACCTTTTCGCCCCTTTCAATATTCTCAATAATTTTATCAAGCACTCTTAAAACCTTAGGAACTTTGAAATATCGATAAAGAGAAAAACTGGATATACCCGCGACTGGTACTCCAATTCCAACAAAAGACGCAATAAATAATGTTCTCGGAACTTCAATCGTTCCCCACGGTGTTGGTATTTTAATGACAGGCTCAGTAATATACAAACTAATAGTTACTTCAGCTGTCTCATAGTTTGGCTTCTCAGCTATAATTTTTATTCCGTAAACACCTCTATCTAATTCACTAACAGGAAGATTTAACTCGTACCATCCAGCATTATCGGTATCTGGAATCATTTGATAGCTTTCGTTCTCCAATATCAACACAACACTAGCATTCGCAATACCACAATTATGAAGAGTATCTTTGTAGAACACACGAACTGTTACATATTCAGAGCCTACTGGAGTCCTAATTCTTTCTTTCTCCAGGATAAGTTCAGTTGGAACCTTTAATATATTAACAAGCACCGTAACCTTTGTAGTTGGTGGTGGATAAGTCGCTTTTAATCCATAGATCTCTAATGTATATCGCCCAGCTGGAACCACACTAGAATTAAATGAAACAACATAAATTTTATCTTCTTCTCTAAATATACCATACCCGGAAAGCGCAACTTCTCCCTGCACATCTACAAGTGACCAATTAATTCTAGCATGACTAATTAAAGTACCTGTTTCAACAACATAAAACGTAAGCTCCACAGTAACATTGTCAGTCCAAATCACATCAATATATGGAGCAGTCGGAGAAACAATACCTAACATTGTGGTAATCTGCGAATATTTAAAAGGTAAAACAAACTGTAATGCAGAATTATCATGAACATCAAAAATCTGAGACCAACTTTGCTCAAGGAAATAAACTGTAACATTATATCGACCAACTGGAACAAACCTTGCAATAGCATAACCAGCAGAGTCAGTAGCATTAGTTATTAGAACCATTTCACCCGTAATATTAGCATAAACCACAGCACCACCAACACCATACTTCCAATACTCTTCCATACTACGCTGCTCTTCCGTTAACACATGAATAACCATATCAGTAACAGGCAACTCCACATAAACATACTTCTCCGGCAAATCTAAACAAACATCATATAAAATTACTTCAACAGTTTCCCCTTTTCCCTCAAACGTTTCCAATTCCACACGAATATCCCAAGTAATATTAAATAATATTCTCGTGAAATTAACCATACCAGACTCATCTGAAACCCCAAAATAAGCAATAATAGTTGTTCCACTCTTATTCGAAATTTGTACTGTAGCACTTGGCACACTTACATTATTCACATCAACAGCAACAACATGCAAAGTAGCTAAAGGCAAACTAACAACAATATTCCTATTAGACGGATACTTCACATTTATAATAGTAGGCGAGAGCTTATCCCCATATTCTTCCCTTGCCAGATATTTAAAGGTTAAAGTAAAATTACCAACAGGAAGATCCTCAAAAACAACCACACCATTACCCGTTGTTTTATAATCTAACGGAGTACCATTAGGCTCAGTACCCTGATACAAAAAGACAGTATACTCATCTACAACCTCATTAAGCAAATCAACAGCAGTAATCTGTAAATCACTCATCTGAAGCGTAATAAACACCTCTTCACTACCCTCATCCACTAATATCGATTCAGTATCATTTATTAAGACAAAACCTAGAGCAGCAGTGTAAGTAACATTAATTGTCCATGTTACTTGCCCCAAAATCCTATAGAAAAATACAACTCCTTGAGAATCAGTTACACCAGTGAAATTGTAACTCAAATATGATATAGTAACATTTGCCCCAGGTACCCCCTTTTCATCTAGATTCTGAACATATATATAAAGGTCAGCTAAATCTAACGTTATTGTTAAAGGAACAGGTTTACGTACATCAGTAAGATCAAGACTAACGGTTGCATTTTTCTCAACGTAAATTTCTTCTTCAATGGTATAATTTACCTCAATTACCGCGGTAAGAGTTCTATTAAGATAAAATTTAATAATAGCTTCACCTGAGGAGGAAGTTAGATTTGTACCTAAAGGATCACTTGGAATATTTAAATCATAAACGAGCACGTTAGCATTTGCTATACCTCTAGAAAGCATATCAACAACTGTAATATCCAAAAGATAATACGCTTCCTGCTCAACATCCACACTTACAGAAAGAGGATAAGCAATAGCCATAGCAGTTTCATCAACAGGATCCCACGCATTACCAGAGGTGGGAACATCAAAGAAACGATAGTAATACCGACCATACACACTACTAATACAGGCAAAAATAAAAGTATAACCATTAACCGCTGCAGTGGAAATATCTCTAGTAATATATAGGGGGTTATACTCTGGTGTATAATCTTTGTGAACTATAACACCAACACCATGTCCACCAGATTCATATAAAGCAGCCCATGTCCACCCATTATAATCATTCAAAGAACTCTCTGTCTGATTATACGTATTAAGAGCAACACTGCCAGTCTTCACAGGATCTGTAAAGAAGGCATACGTATCGTCACCCACATCCCCATCAATGTCCATTACAGTACCCCATACCCCCCTTATCTTATAACTATTTTCTTTTATTTCAAAATCAACTTTTACAAGCGGATTTTTAGCATACACAGTAAAGGTAATAACAAAATAATTATAAAATGGACCTTGTGTTCCAGGCGGATCATAAACTAGAACCGTATAACTGTATTGAACCCTAGCATAAACTATTGGGTTCAAGTCAAGAACACTGCTTGAAACTGTAACCTTGGCCGTGTCTTGTAGGTTTGCTCCATACCACGAAGAGTCTTCTGGGTATCCTACCCATCCATCATTAATAGTGTTCCAATCAACTCCTGTATCATTTGGATATCTAAATATTTTAGGTGGATCTATCCACCAAGTAAAATAAGAATTAGAAATTAGTGAAGCATTCACAAAGATGTCTGTGGAATAATCTATAGTCTCGACAGGATAGTCTGTGTAATAAATGTAGTATGTTTCCGTTCCGCTTTTTGAAACATTTGCTAAAAATGTGAATCTTGCAGATGTTATGTAATTTCCAGACGAATCATAAACTACATTATCCATTTGTACAGGGAGAGGGCCTATCCATGAGGTGCCGTTATAGTACATTAATCTTATACTGTTTTTGTGAGCTTTTCCTGCATCAAATGTTAGTGTTACTTCTACGGGTTCATTTGTTCGAGATATAGCTCCGGGTTCGGTTATTATTATTGGTTTACGGTAGTGGTAGGTTAGGTTCCACCATGGTGGCTCAGGATCTGGGTTTTTTAAATTGCTAAAATCTCTGGTTAGATTGTTTGTTTCGAAGGAGTTACTTGTGAATGAAGGAGTTTTAGTAGTTATTTTAAAAGGGTTCAGTAATAGTATGACATATAGTATTACAAATAGTAGTATTGTTAAGGTAACTTTTCTTCTTCTCATAACTAACTCTCCAAACTATATCTCAATCTTAACTCCTACTCAATTCCACTTATCTACAACTTCTGTTAATGAGTGATGATTATGTTCCTTTTATTCGGGTTTCTATTTCTTTCTTTTTTGCTTCTAATTCTCTTTTCTTCTTTTCATATTCTGCTTTGGTTATGAATCCGCTGTCTTTTTGGAATTCTAAGTCAGCTATTTGTCTTTCTATGGTTGTTAATTCTTCTTTTAACATTTCTACTTCTTCAAATGGCAAGTCAGAAGGCTTGGGAATTGTAGGTTCTACAACTGGTGCAGATACGGGTTCAGGTGTTGCTGGTGTTGTAGGTGTCGTAGTAGGTGTAACAGGTTTTGTTTCTGATGATGTTACTGGTATTGAGGGCTTTGTTGGTGCTATTTCTACGCCAAGTGTTTTCATTTCTTCTAAGAACTTTGCTGGTAACCATTCTGTTAATATTCGTGTTAATATATCTACTTTTCTTTCTATCCTATCGATTCTCTCTAATAGTTCTGCAGGTATTTCCTCTTTTTCCTTCATGGATGATATGAGGTCTTTTAATGCTCTTTCAAACATTTTTAATTTTTCTTCCAATTTTTAACACCTCTCAACTAAGTAATACTTCTTTAATTAAATTTAAAAGAGGTTCTCTATATGCTGGGTCTATGGCAACACATCCAAATGTTTTTAACCCCAGTATTTGCTCCACTCTATATGTAGGGAGAGCCATAGCTAAGTCTTGCTTATTTGCAATAGCAACAATTCTAGCATACCTAGCAGTTTCTCTAACTATCGGTAATACCTGTGATTTTGTTTTTTCAACATTCTCTGGTGTTGAATCAGTCACTACAAATATTACGTCACTTCCACGTATAAGTATGTCCCATATAGGCATAAACCTCTCCTGACCACCAACAGTGAAAAGAACGGCTTTGTAAGGTCCTACCGGTATTACTAGCATAGCTCTTTCGCCAAAAATTGTAGGTTCATATCTTAATGGTATTTCTTCATATCTCAAAAGTTTTAGGAGAGTCGTTTTTCCTACTCCGCCAAACCCTACAAGACATATTTTAACTGGAATTAAACTTACAGTTTCTTCGCTTATTTTTTCTAAAATTTTTATTTCTTCCAATGTCGGTGGTGTGTTCAAATTCATGGTTTCTAAGTGTCGAGAAAAGTTTACAATAGCTTCCTCAATCCTTTGCTGCTCGCTAGTTCTATCACTAACAAAGATATTTGTAAATCTTCCAAGTTTCATATAAGATATTTTATACCTAGTTATGTCTGTGTGTTCTATTGAGCCTTCACTCAAATTTTGTGCAACTGGCACAATAAATTTTAAGAGCTCATTAATATCCACTTCTCTAACTTCTGCATATTTACGTGAAAATATAGGAGTTCGATTATTGCCGTAAATATATATTTGTCTGATCAAGTTCTTTCTCCTCCATATGCTTCTTTAAGAAACATTAAATATCTAATTGCTTGTCGCGCTGGTATTTGGCCTTCGTTGTATTTTTCAATGACAGATTTGATTTGATATTCTGGATAAAACGTTATAACCATAGGTTCACTAATAAGATAGAAGCAGGTTTCATTTCTTTCCTCAATTTCAACAATAAAGTTGTTTCGTCTTAACCAGCCAATATAATCAAGAATTTTTTCGGGAGGAATTTCTGTTTTCTCTGAAAGATCCTTTAATGTCATCTTACCGTGAGATCTTAATGTTTTAATTATTTCATATATTTCGGGATCTGTTATAGCCCTAGCTATTATCGCTATTTCTCTGGGTGATTGTTTATATCTTGCAAAAAAGTCTTTGACAATATTTTTAACATTCGGTGGTATATTCTTAGCTCTTGGCGGAATTCTTACTACTTCGAAGTCTTTAACCAAGAAAACAACTTCACTTGGCACGCCTTCAACCCATTCAACTACAACGAGTCCAGATTTAATCATCGAAGATAGAATTGCGTTTATATCGAAAGTTTTTACACCAAGATTCTTTGTAATTTCTTCTTGAAGTTCATCTTTAGTTAAACATCCACGTTCTAACAAAATTCTGAAAACAAAGCTTTTAATAGGATCTAATAAAATGGAAGCTATTCTTTGGTTCCTAGTCATTGCAGGATATTTTTCAAGAAACTTATAGAACTCTGGAAGCTTATCTATATACTTTTTCTCTCCAAGGTTTTCAAAGATTTTCGACGCTACTTCAACAAGCGCATCTTCAAATATAGCTGCTTCTTCTGTTGGTTTGAGAAGAAGAGCAACATAGTAATTTAATTCGACACCCGCGAAATAACTTGCAATATTTAAACTATCTATTTTCATAGATATAAAACCAGCTTCTCTCGCTTCTCCCAAAACATGTGCACCATAGATTTTCATGGTTAAATCAGGGGACACTACGACATCATCTGGATATCTTGCTTCTAAAACTGTTCCAATTTTATTATCCCATTTAACAACTATTAGACCTATAGGCAAAGATTCTTCCTCCAACACTACAACACAAATTCTAGCCTAGACCAATGCAATAGACAATATATGCAAATTTGTCACTTTCATTTTTCCCTCTTAATAATATTTTGTTATTATTGCTGTTCATATATGTTAACTTCGATTTCGTCACTCGTCAAGATACTAATTTATATAAATTTGGAACTTTATATTTTTTAACTATGAGTTTAACATCTCCCTTAAATAACCTTATTTTACGAAATACAATCGTCTTAAATCTCATGACTCTTCTTCACTATCTTTTAAGTCCAAATTCAGAGTGTAAACCTAAGAGAAGTTGAAGTTATGCAATTTACTTTGACTATAATCAAGCTTACTGTTACGACAATGATTTAACCAATGCTTTATATGGACACTTTCATCTACTTTATTAATCGTATTACGAAGTGGTGACTGCTTTGAGCGGGACTGAAAAAATAGGCGAAGTGCAAGTACCTCATGGAAAACTAAGAATAGGACTAGAAAAAGACAGTGAAGGGTGGATCCTAATAGTTAGAAGAGGAGACGAAGAGTGGCGCAAAAGAATCGAAGAACTATCATTTGAGGAACTATATGCATCGGTAAGAATGACCGCAAGACTACTACCACCACCACATCTAGTTGCAGACACTATATTCCGCCTCTTAAACATAGCAAAAGAATATCAAAAAAGAAAAAACAAATAATCTAATTTTTGCTGGTTTTTACAGCTCTATAAATTTTATTATCGAAATTTTAGCATATGATATTTCCGTAAATAACGATTTTGAGTTAAAACTACATACTGCCTTAAATTTTAAATCATTTTAGAAAATACCTTAAAACGTTTTACTTTTGTAAAAGAAATTTTAGCTTATCATCATTGTTTTTTTAAATCTATGTAAAAGGAACTTCATCTTAAAAGTATAACACGTTATGTGCATAATCTTGCTATCAAATTTAAATAGAGTTTATGAAAATGTTGAAGTAAAGGTAGAGGAGATAAATACTAAAGAGAAAAGACTCGAAACCTCAAAAGGCAGATTAATTAAATGCCTTAAAAGAACTGTAAGATGCATAATGTCATATTAAACCAAATAAACAGTTCAAAGAGAAAAGGACGCTTCAAACAGCTAATAAAAATAAAATATTAATATTCTGATGGTGATATTATTGAGTAAGCGTCAAGGGAAAACAAAAATAAAACTTTTTCCTAAGCGCGGATATGTATTATTATTAACTGGTATATTAATTGGCTTTCTTATTTTTTCCATAATTTCTTTGCTATTTTCAGCATCGATGGGGCCTGGTGTAATCACTGGTATACCTGAGAAAATCGAATTTGAATTTTTATATACTAGTGAGAAGCAGGGCTGGATTGAGGAGGTAACACCAAAATTTGAAGAGTGGTTTTACGAAAAATTCGGTATTCAAGTTAATGTAAGATTATCGGTCATGGGTACACATCAGACAATAGAAGCTATTCTCCATGGAGCACAACCAGTAGCTTGGAGTCCAGCTTCAAGCATATGGATACCCTATTTAAATGAAAAATGGAAAAAACAGGGATACACTGAAGATTTAGTAAAGGAGTGGACACCATTAGTTGTTACTCCTACAGTTATTGCATGCTGGAAATCTTTTCAAGAAAAATATAACATTACAGGGTTCTCAGATCTAATAGAACTAGCAAAATCAGGTGTAGAATTCAAATACGGGCATCCAGATCCACAACTAAGTAACGGAGGAACCACAGCTGTAGTCCTAGAATTTTCAACAGCTGTAGGAAAAACTCCCGACCAGCTAGAAGTTATAGACTTGAACACCACAGAAGTATTAAATGATGTTAAAACACTGGAATCTAATTCGGTTTACTATGGATCAAGCACAGGTTTTTTCGGTTCATGGGCTGTTGAAAATGGCCCTGATGCAATTAATGTTTTCGTTGTATATGAAAATGTAGTTATAGATAATTCTCTGAAAGCAACAAAGAAATGGGGCGATCAGCTTGTTGCAATTTACCCCGAGGAAGGTACAATTTTAAATGATCATCCCTATGCAATTCTTAATGCTCCTTGGGTTGACATTTGGGAAAGGTTTGCTGCTTCGCAGTTTTTACTTTATCTTTTAGATCCCCTAAGCCAGGAATTAGCTCAAAAGCACGGTTTTAGACCAGCAAATCCATCTGTTCCCTTAGATGAAAGCATATTTAATGAAGCTAATGGTGTAAAATTTGAAATAGACGTACCAGTTTTAAAGCCACCTTCAGGAGAGGTTTTAGAAGCAATATTAACAGTTTGGGCAAAGGTAAGGAATCCAGGTGTTCGAGGTTAAAGCGGTATATGGTGATTAACTTGGCAGAAAAAGGTATAGATACGCGGAAACTTTTGTCAAAGCTATTTCTAACTGCCACTCTTTTAAGCCTTATAATTTTCGTATTTCTCCCAACATTCTATTTAATCTCTTTCACATTTATCGAATGGGATGAAGTTTATAGAGAGGTATTCGCAAATCCTATCATTGGAGATGAACACTGGCAACAAATAAAAGGCATACTAACATTTTCTTTTAGAATAGCCCTTGTCTCCGTACTTATAGATATGCTTATCGGCATACCTCTTGGCTACATACTTGCACGTAAACAGTTTCGAGGAAAAGGTTTACTCGAGGATCTTGTCACTCTACCACTAGTAATCCCAACATCAGCTTTTGGCTTTGCCACATTGATAACATGGACAACAGTTGCAGGTATAGGAGGTTTACTAGGACTAGGAAGAGGGCTAGTTGAACAAAACTATGTAGTCCCCATAATTAGAATACCCTTCCTCATCTTAATTGTACATGTTACCTTAACTTTCCCCTATGTAGTTAGAATTTTTCAATCTAAACTGGAAGAGTTAAATCCAGAATTTGAAATAGCATCTAGATCGCTTGGAGCATCAGTCTTCACAACCTTTAGAGCAATTGTTTTTCCCCAAGCATTACCAGGATTGTTTTCAGGAGGAGTATTAGCGTTCGCCAGATCGTTAGGTGAGACAGGAGCAACACTAGTTGTTGCTGGTGTAAGTACAACGGCTTCAATTGCCATTGTTAGGTGGGAATTCGAATTTAAAATAGCACCTGCTTCATTTCTAGGTTTTCTTCTAATAATTATTGCAACCTCACTTATTTTACCTGTTGAATATTTTGTATCGAGAGAAAGAAGCGGAGCAACGCTACCAAATATAACTGAAATATTGAGATTGGAGAAACGCCTTTTAAAATTGGAAAAAATTATTTCTAGAAAACTTCACTGGGTTAAAGAGGTTGCAAGCTTCATATTTATTAGCATATGTATTATCCTACCCATATTTGTAGTTTTAAATTCCGTTATTCTCTACTGGCACGTGGATCCTTTCACAGGCAGACCTGAAGGAGGTGTAATGTATCAATTATTTGGGCCACCAAACTATTTTCAAGCTTTAATGAGAGCCACATTAATTTCATTTACTGTAGCTACAATCTCCACATATATTTCAGTATGTATAGGCGTTGCAACGGCCATTATTATTGAAAAATATAGATTTTGCAGAATTATTAGATCCCTACTTAAAATACCACTTGTCGTACCAACATCTACCCTTGGTCTCTCAATGATTCTTCTATGGGGATCTAAAGGCTTGGGACTTGTAAATCCAGGAATATGGCTTATAATACTTACACACATAGTATTCTCTGTCCCAGTAATTGTAGAATCAACCTTAGCCTCCTACGAGGGGTCGGAAGTAGATGTTTATGAAGAAGCTGCACGTAGCTTAGGTGCAACACCCTATGACGTAGCAGAAACAATAATACTCCCAGTAATAAAGAGGGGTATACTAACTGGGGCAATATTATCTTTCACACATTCTTTAGGAGAAACTGGAGCAACTTTCATAGTTATGGGAAGAGATGCAACCGTATCAACCCTAGTTGTTAGCATGGTTGAAGCCTTAGCAATCCCTGCTGCTCTCTTTGCTTCAACCTATCTACTAGCCTTATCCCTTGTCCTCCTGTTCATCTTTAGAAAACTATCCAAAGGATGACCTAGGTAACAGTTGGTGTTTCATATGATAGACATTAAGCTGGTAAATGTAACTAAAAGATTCGGAGCAATAACAGCAGTAGATAATATGAATCTGGAGATAAGGAGAGGAGAGCTTTTCACAATCCTTGGCCCCACTGGTGCTGGGAAAACAACAACCTTAAAATTAATAGCTGGTCTCCTAAATCCTGATGAAGGAGAAATATATTTTGATGGTCAACTTGTTAATGATTTACCACCTGAAGAAAGAGATGTAGGTTTTGTCTTTCAAGGTTACGCTTTATTTCCTCATATGACTGTTTGGGAAAACGTTACTTACGGTCCCCTAGTAAGGGGGATGGATCCGGAAGAAGTTGAGAGAATAGGAAGGGAGATTCTTTCAAAAGTTCATTTACTAGAACGAGCAGATTCATATCCTTATGAATTAAGTGGTGGTATGCAGCAAAGAGTTGCACTCGCACGAGCATTAGCTTCAGGCTCAAAACTTCTTCTCCTTGATGAACCACTCTCAGCATTGGACGCTAGATTGAGAGAAGAATTAAGGTTTGAACTTAGAAACATCGTCAAGGAAGTAGGTGCTACAGCAATACAAGTAACTCATGATAAATATGAAGCTTTGCAACTCTCTGATCGTATAGCGATCTTAAGAAAAGGCAAAGTCGTACAAGTTGACACGCCCATAAATCTATTCACTAAGCCCAACTCTATTTTCGTTGCCAACTTTATATGTGATATGAATTTTCTTGAAGGAATAGTAAAGAAGGTAGATGAAGATGGGGCCATCGTAGAGCTTAGAGGAGGGCCACTAGTGAGAACCTTAGATAGAACGCATAGAGCTGGCGAAAGAGTGGTTGTAGCGGTTAGATTCGAAGATGTCGAAATAAAACCTGGTGAAACTAAACACGTATATGGTATTCACGGAAAAATTGAAAGAATTTCTTTTCTAGGACCATTTATCAGAATAGAAGTGATTCTAGAAAATGGAGAAGACGTATCGGTCAAGTTACCTGCCACTATCGGATACAAATTTGAACTTGGAGATCGTGTAACCATATATTTTGAACCTGCAAAAATAATAGTCTATTCGTATCCGAGAGAAGGATTAGCTGAAGAGTTAATAGTAGAGTAGAGGGAAAAATATGCCAGATGTCAAACTTGTTAACATTTCAAAAAGATACGGAAAAGGGAAAATTATAGCAGCAGATAAAGTTAACCTAGAAATTAAAGACGGAGAGTACTTCACAATCCTCGGACCCTCAGGGTGTGGAAAAAGCACCTTACTAAAAATCATAGCAGGTATTGTTAAGCCGGATGAAGGAGAAGTTTACGTTGGAGGAAAACTCATTAACGATGTTCCGATAGAAGAGAGACGTATAGCTATGGTATTTCAAAATATACTCCTTTTCCCTCACATGAATGTAGAGGAAAATATAGGTTTTGCTCCCAGAGTTAAAGGAATAGAGAAAGAAAGAAGAGTAAGAATAGTAGAAGAAATAGTTGCAATGCTAAAATTAACATTAAGATCCACAGCGTTTCCAGATGAGCTTAGTAGAGGAGCTCAACAAAAAGTTAGCTTAGCTAGAGCAATAGCATCAGAAACAAACCTATTTCTCTTTGATGAACCATTGTCAGCACTGGATTCACGAGTAAGACTAGAACTCCGATACGAACTAAGAAGATTAGTAAAAGAACTAGGAGTTACAGCAATCCACGTTACACATGACCAAGAGGAAGCAATGTCAATTAGTGATCGCATAGCAATAATGAAAAGGGGAAGAATAATCGAAGTAGGTTCCCCGGTAGAACTATATCTCGGACCACGAACAATATTTACCGCTCACTTCCTTGGAAAAATGAATTTCATGGAGGGCACAGCTAAAGAACTTCTCAATGGAGAATGCGTAGTAGAGTTAGCTGGCGGAATAAAAATAAAAACCAGAGTAAAGAACAAATTTACAAGGGAACGTGTTGTACTAGCTATAAGGCCCGAATTCATCAAAATATCCCAAACAATAAACAACAAATACTCCAATATCATAGAAGGGAAAATTGTTGAAAAATTCTATACTGGAAGTTACATCTACTATAAATTAAAACTAGAAAATGGAGTAGAAGTATTTTCATTAACAGAAGCAGAAAAAACATATAAAGCCGGAGACAAAATCTACGCGTCTTTTCCACCAGAATACATAATTCTCTTTAAATATCCTGAAGAAGGACTAGAAAAAGAGTTATCTCTAGAATAAACTTAAAGAATAATTCTTATTACAGATGTAACAAGAAACATTTACAACTTTATCTTCTAATTTGAAGTAATAAGGAAAAATGTTTAGAGCTTTAAGGCATTCCAAGTTTTTGGTATATATCTTATATGTCTTGAACTTGGTCTAAGTCCGTATTCAGGGGCTCTATGTGTTGCATCTAATAAAATATGCATCAGGCTTTTTCCTCTTATTCTGTGTAACCCTCCTTTTGCTACACTGATCTCATCAAAATGTTTTACATCGTCTCTGCGGACGTGAGGTCCAACTATTAGTAGTGGTACGGGGTCGCCGCTATGAATGCCTCTACTACATGGTGTTGTATGGTCAGCGGTAAGCACGAATGTAACTCCCTCTTTTATTGCATCCATTATTATTGGTAGGTTTTTATCGATTCTACTAATCATTTCAGCTTTTCCTTTAGGATCTTTACTATGTGACAAGTTGTCTGTACCCTTAATGTGGATGAAAACAAAATCGTAGTCATCTAATGCATTTATGGCTGCTTTAAACTTTCCTCTAATATTAGTGTTTGGTAAACCGGTAGCGCCTTCCACTTCAATTAATTTAAAACCTAGCTCTAGGGCTACACCACGATACAATGGCCCAGCAGCAATACAAGCAGGTTTCATACCCCATCTTTCTTCAAAACTTTCTAAATCAATTCTTTTTCCAGCTCCTCTTGGAAGTACAATATTAGCTGGTAATTTACCGTGTTTTATTCTCTCCACATTTACAGGGTGACTATTCAAAATGCTAAAAGATTTTAAAACAAATTCGTTAACTACTTTTGCTGTTTTTTGGGCAGCTTCAAAGTCTTTAGCCGATTCGAGAGGAGCCGATTTAAGAACAGGAGCATTAATTTCATGGGGATCACAATCAGTAACATCGGCACTTAGATTTTTACCTTTTAGTATTAAGAAACCCCTATGTTCTAATGTATGAATAAATTTTACTTCGACTCCATTAATATCGCTTATTTTCTGTAATTCTTTAGCTAGGGTTTCCGCATCACTACCACTAATTCTACCAGCACGTCTATCAATAATAATAAGTTCATCTCCCTGTTTTTTAACTGCGGAAAAATTACATCTAAAAGCAACTTCATCATCTGAAACCCTATAACCATAACCTGCTGCTTCAAATAAACCTCTACCTGGATATTCTTTTTCTGGATCATAACCGAAAATAGCTAAATGTGAGGTGTCACTACTCGGCGGAATACCGGGGGCAATAGGATCCATTAACCCTGTTGCTCCTTTACTCGCAAGTTCATCCATATTTGGTGTTTCCGCATATTCTAAAGGAGTTTTTCCATTCAATTCTTTAATAGGCACATCAGCCATACCATCACAAATAAGTAAAATTATTTTTCCATCGTACCGCACTTTGCATCCCTCTTCAAAATTAATTATAGATATTTTGTAAGTAAATGCTTTACAGTCGCTGTTTATTTTAAACTTTTCTTCTCAAAGTTACGATTGAAATTTTAAAACTACGTAAAATAAAATCAGAGGCCCAGATATTGTTGAGGTTGATTTTTAGCAAGATAAAAATTTGGAAAGTTCGAAGCGAGATAGCTAGGATATGTATAACAGCAATATTGCCCCTATGTATTGTATTATGAGAGGTATTAAGACAGCTCTTCTTGTGGTAAGTGGAACACTTACCTTGATTCCTATGGTGAAAATCCAAAGACTCCATGCTTGAAGAAGTAATAGTAAAGGCATTGAAACCTCCTCAACCTGACTAATTATAGGAAATAACCACCATAAGATTGAAAAAATGACAAGAGGAAGCTGCGCCACCGCTGAGGCTATAGCTACCTCAGAGAATAACCTGGGACTGCCTTTCTGATATATTATATACAGAAGTAAGCAACTCAACAAAGAGATAGTTAACCAATTTACGTAAGTTAATACTAGAATAGGAGCAAGTGTTTTTTTCATTGGAACAAGAAATAGAAAAAGTGGAGTAAGCTGAACTAAAGATAAAAGTAACCCCATACATCCTACAAGGAAAACTGCTCCAAAAAACGATTTATGAGGCATTCTAAAAAGACATTCAAAAAGAATAATTGGGGTTAAAATTGAACCTGGCAGTGAAGATGTATTTCGAGATTCTGAAGAAAAAGTTTCATATTCTTCTATATCCTCACCACTAATAAGTAACTCATAGGCTTTTTTACCCAGTTCAGAAAGTTTGTAACGCTTTTTTTCATCTTGATACAACAAATCTTTCATGATATTTAGATGATAATAAAGAAGTCCGACACGCGGTTCTATTTTTGAAAGACTGGTAAAGGTTGCATAACCGTTTTTTCCAATAGTATGAACAATTTTACGTCTAATAGGATGACTTAAAGCTTTAAACACGGCTTCTTCCACTTTCTTAGGCATGTATAGTCACCTAGTATTAGAAGTCAAATGTTGTTATATCCATTATTATAACATTGTTAACCAGATAAAAAATCTTTCGAAAATAAAAAGATGTGTAGTTGTGTATTGTTGGAAAGGTCCGTAAAGCTAAACTGGCATTTTCATTGTTTTTAGGTTGTTTTTATGGTTCTTCTTTAGGATGGCTGCCACACCAACTATTGCTGTTGCTAGAATACCGATCATTGCGAGCATTTCTGGTTGTATATACCATTGAAGAGAGACATTTATTTGCTGTAAAATTCGTTGAACATCTGCTGGATCGTCTTCAACTCCAACACTAGGGTCGTGTCTAAGCGTTTCAAAGTGAGGATACACGGTGAAAATTGCAACTTCCAACTCTACTTCTTGCTCTGTTACGTTCTCTTCCTGTTCCATCTCTTGCTCAATCTCTATCTTCTTATAGTATGATGCAACTACGCTACTCACTTCGTTATCTACAAGTATCTCGTTCATCCATTCATATTTTATGAAAAGATCAGATGTAGTTTTCATGTAAATTCCTGTTTCGTTTGCTCCAGGGGACATTAATTCCTGAATTTCTCCTTCTGTCTCCACTTCAATTTCCATTTTCGCTAGTATAGCTAGAAGACTGTTATTATCGTGCCAACTCCACTTATTTATAATTACATCTATTTTTACTTCATCTGCTCCTCCATCAGTTGTATTCACTGACTTTTGATAGACGCGCATCACAAACATTATGTTGAAATCTTCCGATACATATGAGTAAATAATCTCGTACCATGTACAGTTAATTTCAATGTAAGTACCATTTCTTAACTCGACGTTCCACGGTAGGTTTTCTAAATCCATTTCAAATACAATTTCATCGGAATCCATTTTTCCATTTTCATTTATATCGACAAATTCGTATATTTCCTTATAACGTACTTCAAATTCGATCTCGTAGCCGTCTTCCGTAATGTACTCAAATCGTAGTCTTGGTTTCTCTTTTTTAAACTCTATTTCATTATCTTCACTCATTATTCTAACTTTGTCTTCTTCATCCATCACATGCAGTTCATGTTCCTCTTCTTCATCTTCAATTTCATGAGTTTCCTCTTCTTCATGTTCTTCATATTCCTCATATCCTTCTTCTTCCTCTTCACTTACTTCTTCACTAGTTTCATTAGTTTCGGATTCTGGTTCTTCACTAATAGTTTCATTTTCCTGTCCTTCGTCTGTTGTTCCTTCGTCACCACTGTCTTCCTGATCGCTTTGCCCATCATCACTGTTTTGTGCGCTGTATGGTTTTACAGTTTTTCCAGATAGTGCCATTGTAATTGGAACTACAAAAGTGCCTGCAAGTAGCATTGCTATAAGAATCGCGATTGCCAATATTTTGATAGATCCTCTCACGCAATTCACCTCTACAATTTTTTCTAATTCTAATTTTGTATAAATGTTTAGTTATTTATTAAGATTCCGTTCTAAGAAAATTGAGGTTAAACCTTCAAGAAAAATTGAGGTTAAAAATGGCAAAACACAGTTTCGAAAATACACGTAGCACAGGACATAGACATTTAAAAATTTTTCTTCGAAGTTACAATTTTATGTTACCTCTAATTTCCTAAAAATCTAAGAAAAAGCCAAAAAGCATGAAGAGATTATTATGTCTGGTCTGCTTTGTTAAAAAGATGGGGAATTCATAAGGTATTTCTTTGTAAAGCTAAATTTGACATACATATACGAATTTAACGACTAAAGTAAAAGCATTATATTTTTAAAGCGTTTGTATTGAAGTAAATGGAGACATCGGACACTTAAAAACTCTATGGAAACAAAGAGTGGTGTATACTGTTGAGAACATGCAATTTAAGGAAAATTCTTTTATTTTTCTTGATAATATTAATACCTCTAAACATAATAGTATCTACTACTGCACAAGAAACATTAGAATTTGGTATAAAAGAAGGAGATTCATGGACTTTACAATATGAAATGATTTCAGGGCCAGCAGAAAATGAATCAGCTTGGGTATATTCATATGCTAACGAGACAATAACTTTCCTAAATTTCACGAACAACGTACTCTACTTAAATGTTTCAATGTTTTACACGGATGTTCATGGAGAAGAAACTTTTACATATAATTACACAGAGCTATTTGAGTATAATTTAACCGACATAGCAGGATTCCTAAACGAAACAGTAATGAGAGGATACTTCCCATACATTCTTCCAATTAACTGGGCGCTAATTCAAGAAACCCTACAAGAACTCTACCAAACTGTAGAAAGAAATATGACATTTGAATTCAATGAAATACAGCGTGACAACGTTAATGGGAAACCGGTTGATGTAATCGTTATTTTAATTCAAGAAAATACCACGTACACCTTCACTTATGACAACATAACCTCAACTGAAGTGATAAGAACATATGCCGAAGCAAAATACGGGAAGAAAACAGGAATACTCCTAACAGGCGAATTTAGAGAAGAGGTAGAATACTACGAAGATTCAGAAAAAATAGAGTCCTACATCTACATACAAAGATTCTGGATATTTAACAGCACATTTACATATTGGGAATCCGAAGAAATTGAAGAGGCCGAATTAACTCCGCAAACCGTTGCCACATCAGCTTCAAGCGCCGCTGCAGGCATCGCCTCCGCAGCTGTAGCAGTTACAGTCTCTTCCGTTAGTGGAGTTGTAGCGCCTACCGCCGCAACGGTTCCTACAAGTCAAGTAGTCTCAGGGGCCGAAGAGGTTAGGAGTAAATTCTCGTGGAAATATCTGAAATATTTGTGGAAACTTAGAAAACTTAAACGTAAGAAGAAAAAGGAAGAGATCCCTCCTCCGAAAAACACGGTACCAATGACTTTAGCTTTGGCAATAATCGGCGCGATAACAGGTGTCGGGGTTGCCACAATGGCTTTTGGTTTTTCTGTTCCATTAGCTATACTTGTGACGTTAGTTACGGTGGTTACGGGTTTTACGTTGGCAGAAGCAGGTTTAAGCCTCTTTGTACGAAGATATTACTTCTTTAGGATGCTGCCAATTCAATGGGGCAAAAAAGAGAAGTTATCGCTTCTTATAATCCTGGCTACAGGTCTTTACGGTGTTATGTCAGCACTTGTATCAGCAATACTACTGATCAAAGTAATTGCAGCTTTAGCAGTATTCATAGTTGTACCTACAGCCATAGTTGCATACATCACAGTAGAAGAACTTACTATAATGCAAAGCGCACAATAACAACCTTTTTCTTCTATTTTTTGTTTTAAACACTTTAAAATCTACAATATTACCAAATCAATAAATAGAATTAAACTCGTTTCAGAGAAGCTAAAATATAATAGTGTTTAAACTATTACAGCTTTAGACACAGCTCTCTGACGGTGTTTGGATCCTTTAGTATCATTTCGATATTATTTGAATATTTTGATAATTTTTTAGCTAAATTATAAAAAAGAAGGCCCTTGATTTCGAAACGTGAAGCCCTAAGTTTCTTAGCTTCGAATCTGTCAGCAAATATAAAATTGAAAACTGTTTTTTGAGGAATTATTCTAGCTCCTCCCTTAGAAGTATAAAAATAATAGGTTGAATTACTTGGAAGCCGATTTAAAGCGTCCTCAATTGCGATCAAATATTTTACTCCAAGTAAAAAGAAGCAAAAATTATAGTTTTTCTTCTCAAATATTTGTAACAGTTCTTCTTCTACATGAAGTTTTTTACTTCTATATTTAATTTCTTCTCTCTTCATGGTGCCAAAGGTACATTCATAGGGAGGAATTAAAGTTCGTTCTTCTATTAACCCAAAACCGGCAGAGAGAATGTAAAAATCAACACTATTAATATTTGGAATTGAACGTAAAATTTCCACAGCTTTAACAGTGTACAAGTGTTGGCTACCCATGTACATATCTTTAGCAGGTAAAACCATATTTCTAAGATCATCCCGTCTAATCAGTTTCTCCCTACCAAATTTATCGATGACGTCACATGTAATATCTAAACGTTTAAATCTCTTTTTAGCAGTGCACGAACCTAGAACAAAAATATCCAATGTCAGCACCAACCACAACAAACAAAAGTTATCTTCCTAAATATCTTCAACGTTAATTTTAAAATTATTCCTAACAATTTGTATTCTATCTTAACAACATAAATTACAAAACGCTTTGCTAATCTCAACAAGGTAACTCAAAGTATTATAAACAGAACGAGGTGAAGGTCTTGGCTGAAAAAGAAGAAAAAAGAGAAAAGAGAGAAGAGGAAGAGGAGGCATTTGGTAAATTTTATCTTTTCCCGTACATTCTATTACTCGTATCAATAATTCTTTTCATCTGCATGCCGATTATACTTATCAAGCTCCAACCGTCTATATGGATACCTATACTACTGGTTGCATTAGTTATATTTCTAATATCTCTCTCGATGCTCAGAGAATAGCAGTGTGACCCTAAATTTTTAACCCTAAGTTAATATTATTAATAATAGTATGATTGGAGATGTTATAGAGAATATCTTAACTGTTCTTGCTGGTAAGGCCATATATGCAGATCTAGTTTTGGTTTCTGAATGGCAAAGTGAAATTGCGGTGAGAAGTAAATCCATTGAAACCTATCAAAATAAAACTAGATACGCAGTTGCAAGAGTTTTAACCCGTGAAGGATGGGGAGTAGCGGCAACAAACAAACTAGACAAAGAAAATATAGAAAAAACAATGGAAAACGCATATAAAATGTCAAAAGCTGCAACTCTTCCGACAGAGAGGAAACGAGAATCGCCAATTCAACTAGCGGGAACTACACAGATAAAGGGAGTATATAAACATCCAGAAAGAATTTCACCTGAAAATATAAGTGATGAAGACCTGGTAGATTTTCTTTTAAAATTAAAAGCTTTGCAAATAGATACTCTAGGTCCAAGATACGGTTGGTGCGAAGCGATTATAACTTATAGGAAAATTAAGAAGCAAATAATAACATGTGAAGGAACAAATGTCATAGAAGAAAAACCATTAACAGATATTGTCCTCTATACAGTTGCCAGAGGTCCGTATGGAAAACTTTCAACAGCAAGTATGATTGAGGGAGGAACAGGAGGATATGAGCTAGTTTTGGGAGAAAAAATTAAGAACGAAGCTGTGAAAGTAGCTGAAAGAGCAAAAACACTTACACAAGCCCGTCTACTAAACCCCATATGGAGAGGTAGAAAACTGCCAGCTGTTTTAGATGGAGAAGCAGCTGGAGCATTGATTCATGAAACTGTAGGACATATGCTTGAAGCAGACCGCCTAATAGAAACAAAACACAACATACATGCGATTTTAGGGTCGAAAATAGGAACTGAAGAGTTGACTGTTATCGATAATCCAAAATTACCTGGAGGCTATGGCTCGTATATTGTTGATGATGAGGGAGTAATTGGAGAAAGGAAGATCTTGATCGAAAACGGTGTGGTTGTTAATCTATTTCATACACGTTGGACAGCAGCTATGCTGGGGGAAGAACCAAACGGCAGTGCTAGAGGATTAACTTATATTCCAAGAAGCTTAATGAGTAACCTCTACATAAAACCTTCAGACTGGAAACTTAAAGAAATGGTAGAAGACGTAAAATTGGGATCTTATCTTGAAGGACTGGTTAAAGCAGAACTTAGAGAAGATAAAATAGTTTTAGAACCTGAAATATCCTATCTTATAGAGCGAGGTGAAATAAAAGTTCCAGTTAAAGAATTGAAAATAGTAGGGAGAGTTAAAAAAGTTCTACAAGGAATCGAGGCTATCGGGAAAAACGTGATATTTAAACCGAGTTTGGAAAAGGGAAACCCCGTATATAGTGGAGCTCCTTATATCAAAATTAACAACATACATATTTTAAACTAAAATGATTTTCGTAATAACTACTACAATACAAAAACCTTAAAAATAAGGTATTATAATGTGAGCAAGAACAAAGTTAATAGCGCGAAGTCGTCGTAGGCTATAAGGCGTATTCACCGAAATATTGTGTTAAATGGCTTATAGCTAAGATAAACCTTTGAGGTTGAGGCAGTTTGACAACAAGTAGATTACAGTTGCTTCGGTCCCAGGTCGTATCTCTTAGAGAAAAACGATTTTTAATCATAGAAGAATTGAAAAAACTAAGGGAGAAAGCTAGAGAATTTAGGGAGAAGAGGGATGAAATAAATAGCAAAGTCAAGGAAATAGCAGAGAAAATAAAAAAAGAAAGAGAAAAAAGAAATGCTGTAAATGAAGAAATAAGACTTTTAAAACAAATAAAAGCGGAACTAAACGCGCAAATCGAAGAAAAACTAGCAAAAATAAAAGAATTATCACAGTCAATTCAAAGACTTGATTTTAACCCTAAAAAACTTCTTAGCCTCAGAGAAAAGTTAGAATGGCGAATACAAACAGAATCATTACCGCTAGAAGAAGAAAATAGAATAGTTGAGGAAATAGCTCAAATAAGCATTAAACTTGCCGCTTATGAGGAAAACCAGAAAATAAGGCAAGAAATAAACAAAATCAAAAAGGAAATTAGTGAACTTCGTGCACAAATGAAAGATGTGCATCAAGACTTAATCCAAAAAAGAGCGGAAAGCCAAACACATCATCTAAAAATCCTAGAACTAGGAAAACGAAGAGATGAACTTAGACAAGAAGCAAATGCATATCATGACAACTATATTCAACTTATGGAAAAAATAAAGAGTCTCCAAGAAGAATTGGACAAAATATCCGCCCAACTGGGAGAGACTATAACAAAACTACAAGAGGCAAAAATTGAAGAAAAAGCCAGGGAAGTACTTGAAAGAAAGAAAAAAGAACAAGAACTAATACAAAGAAAACTAGCAGAGATCGAAGAGAAGCTCAAAAAGAAACAAAAACTGACTTTCGAAGAATTTGTACTTCTACAGCAGACAAAAGGGCTAAGCCGCTTAACATAAACAAACTTATTTCTTTAAATAAAAACTACAATTTTTCTAATCTATTTTGAGTTAACGTTTCGATATTTTTATATTTCTATATGTAGAGTTAATAAGTAGAAATAACAATAAAGGTTGTTAATAGCTATGTTTGTGTGGCGTGGAAGAGGTTTTCTTAGAGACTTAAAATACCAGGTAAGTCCGGTAGAATTTCTAATACTACTAACTTTACTTGAAAAACCAAAACACGGTTACGATATAATGAAGGAACTTGAGGAAAAATTTGAAGGTGTATGGATACCGAAAAGCGGAACTCTATATCCTTCCTTATCTAGATTGGAAGAAAAGGGATACGTAAAGAGTATACTCAAAGGGAACAGAAAGTTATACATGTTAACTAGTAAGGGAAGCGAAATAATAAGAGAAATCGCCAAGGTCTTCGATAAAGAAGCAGAATTTTTAGACAGATTTATTCAAATGGCCAACTCTAGCTTTTTAGAAGAATTTACATCAAAACATGTTAAAAGACTCATCGAAAAAATGCTAATTAAAGCTTTTAAAATACTAGACGTTGCAATGGAGAAAATAGAACTCCTAGATTTAGATGACCAATTGGAAAAGCTACACCATGTGAAACAAATGTTAGAAGACAGGATCCGGGAAGTAGACAAGTCAATAAACGATGTTAAAACTTCTGTTGAAAAGCGGAGAAAAAGAATGGTTAAAATAAAAATTGAGTAGTAGGGGTGAACTGAATGTACTTTAGCAAAAAATTTTTCCAAATAGATTCATTTAAACCCATAATTGACGTAATTCTAGATGTGAAAACTCTGTTTTCTCCACATGTCATATCAAGACATGTATGGATAGGTGAAGAGGACGATACAATAATAATAAAAGTAGTTTTACCCGGGTTCAAAAAGGAGCATATAGATGTAAGAGCAAACGAGAAAGAACTTTACATAAAAGCAGAAAAAAATGTGGAAGGCGAGTTTGAAGAGCAATATTGGAGAAAATACATTGAAGACGGAAAGATAAGGATAAAGGGGAAAATATCAATGCCTATAGTTATTGAACCAGAGTCTGGAAAAGCCAAAATGGATGCAGGAATACTTACAATAAAATTCAAGAAAAAGGAAACAGGTGAAAAAGTACCAGTAGACTAAATATAACGTAAAATCATCAATGAAATGTAAAAAGATACGATTCATAGTTTGTTTAAAGGCTGCATTATCTTTTATATAGAGTAGTTGTAATCCTTTAGTTTTAATTATTGAAGAAGTGGTCGGTAAACTGTCTATTGGTCATTTTTATTGAAGCTTAATGTACATATTTGAGTTTAGAGCGGTGTTTTAAAAATAGTACAACATGTTCTAAATGTTAGAATTATAATATTGTAAAATAGATACTACCTCAAAATTCTACCGTTTAGGTTAATATATGGTTGTTGGGGGACTGAATGGCGTGGGTATTCTTGGAATAACTTTACGTTCCATAATTAGAAATCCTAGAAGATCATTAACGATTAGTGTAGGTATAATTTTGGCGGTAACATTACTCGTAGGAGTGTTTTTGACTGCAGATTATATGGGTCAGGCAATTTTAGTAGAGGCTCTAAAAGATGTAAAAGTTGACTTGGAAATCACTATGAGACACGATAACATTTCTGAATACATAGATGTCATAAGGGAACTAACGGAAATAGAAGAAATAGAGATAGTAGAACCTTATATCTCAAAAAATTTATGGGGTACTAACATAACAAAAAATGGAGAACTATTGTGGCCAAAATACCAAAATGACACATATATGATCCCTGTATATGATAGAGAAATAAATGTCTACGGCTTTAGACAAAATATGTCAATAGGAGAAATAAAAACATTAAATGGATCCCTAGATCTCACAGGTAATAATATAGCGATAACCGAAGATCTTGCCAGAGATCTTAAACTAAAAATAGGAGACAATATAACCTTTTCCTGCATGATCTGGGAAACAAGAGAAATAAGAAAAGTAAATGCAACCATATGTGCCATTATAAAATTCGAGGGAAAATTAAAAGAAATATTAGAGGGACCAATATACTATTACTATAGATATAGCCGTCTTGAAAAAAGCTATATTGTAACATCTATAGAATTTGCTGATAAACTAGGACCAACTAAATATTACGAACCCATACCCGAACTTGTACCCTTCTCTGTAAAAGAGTCTGAATATGAATCTTTGCCGGTAATTATAAATTACTGGGTTTTTGTTGATCGTGAAAAGGTTCTAAACCCCTGGGATATAGATAAATCCATGGACAATTTAGAGAAACTGGAAATTAAAATAGGAAATGTATGTAGCCGCTACGATATCGGTTATCATATTTCAAATTACTTGGAATATACCATATATTCCTATAGATTTGAAGTGGAAAGTCTAAAGTATGGATTTGGTTTTGCCAGTTTACCTGTGTTGTTTTTAGCTTGGTTCTTCGCATTAACAGCAAGCTGGATATCAGTAAATGAAAGAAGAAGAGAAGTAGGTCTATTAAAAGTTAGAGGAGCAACCAACAAACAAATATTTACATCAATACTTGTTGAAGCTCTTATTGTGGGAGCTATTGGAGGCATAATAGGAGCAATTCTAGGATATTTAAGCAGTATTTACTTCATAAAGGTTCTTGCAGAAAGATTTGCAGTAACCTTAATTCCTACACAAGTGTTGATTAAACTTATGCCCTTCTACTTTGAATTCAGTATCCTGATGGGTGTTTTCATATCTTTATTTGCTGTGATTATTCCAGCTCGAAGAGTAGCGAATATGGAACTGGAAAAAACCCTACAAGAATATTTAGAGGAAATAGAGGCTGAGAAGTGGAAGCCGAGAAGAACATTCATAATGTTCATACTTGGCTTAATTAAGACTGTAGAAATGATGTTAGGCTTATCAGTAATGAAAATAATGATGCAAATGGATTTCTACCATATGAACATATTTCTTATACTGCTTTTAATTGTTCTGAATTTTGTCGATGCGATACTTGTTCCTCTCGGTCCTCTATTCTTCATTTACGGTTTAAGTAGAATAGTTACACACTATGCATCAAAATTTCATAAGTTTTTCAAAGCAATTGTAAAGCCTTTCCTCGGAGAACTAAGCGATGTAGCTGTGAAGAACTTTTCTAGAAAATCTACAAGAACGGCGAGAGTAATGTTTCTAATAGCATTAACATTAACATTCGGAATAACGATGATAACCGTTTCGGCTTCTTCAACACAATATATGATAAAAACGATAGAGGTACAGGTTGGAGCAGATATAAACGCTTATCCAGTATTTCCAACAAACGAAACACAACTACTCGAAAATATAAGTAACATTGAAGGAATAGAAACAATAGCAACAACTAGGGAGTATGGTGGAGTAAGAGTAGGTGAATATGGAAGTCTCTACATTATCGATGAAAACTATTTTAATGTATCATTTATCAGGGAAAACTATCTAAAAGGAGCATCCATCGAAGACATTTATAATAAATTTAAGAGTGGAGAAAATTCCTGCATAATAAGTCAGTATTTAAGTGAAGAATACATGTACGAGCCGGGAGATAAAATAATAGTATCTTTAACTATCGATGGAAAAGAAGTAACGATGGATTTGACCATCATAGCTGTTGCAAAAGTTCTTCCAGGGCTTCAGTACTGGATAGGCGATCTATACTATCAAAGTGTAGTTGTTATAAGCTATAAGTGTGCCCAAAATTATTTTGATCCTAAAGAAGTAACACCAATAAAACTTTTAATTGACGTGTCCGAAGATACGAACAGTACAGAAATTGCTGAAAAACTAGAAACAGAATACGATGAAATATACTCTGCAGCTTCCTTTGATAGAAAAGTTCAGGAAACTTTTCAAGAGTCTTTAGCTCCGATATTTCCAAAGTTTTACTACATAGAATTCATCTTTGCACTTATAATTGCTGTAACTGGATTATCATTAATAATGACCATGGCAGCATTAGAAAGACAGAGGGAAATAGGTCTGCTAGTTGCTAGAGGAGTGAGTAGAAAACAAATAATTAAGATATTTTTAGGAGAAATTATCTTAATAGTTGTAATATCTTTCGCACTTGGCATAGTGGAAGGAATATCTATAGCCTATGGCTATCTTGAAACTTTCATGTTCCTAGGATTTGAGCTACCATTTAAAATACCGTTAATAATTCCCTTCGAACTTTACATACTCCTGATCGTAGGATTAGTTGCATCTATAGCAGCTTCTATAGCACCTGCATGGTACATAACACGAAAAAGACTGGCTGAAATTTTAAGAATTCATCATTAGGAGGGTAAAATATGAGTATTGTTTGTAAAGACCTCGTAAAAATCTATAAAACAGGAAAGGTAGAGGTTGTAGCTCTTCGAGGACTATACTTAACAGTGGAAGAAGGAGAAATTCGTGCTATTGTAGGGCCCTCTGGAAGCGGAAAAACAACTCTCCTAAATATTATTGGTGGAGTTGACAAACCTAGTGCTGGAAGAGTAATTGTAAATGGTACAGATCTCACCACTTTAACTGATGATCAATTAGTTAATTATAGAAGAAAAACAGTCGGCTTTGTTTTCCAATTTTTCAATCTCGTTCCAAATCTTACTGCACTAGAAAATGTCGAATTACCAATGGCAATAGCAGGAGTCCCAAGAGCTCAAAGACATAAAAGAGCAATAGAACTACTAGCACTTGTCGGATTAGAGGATAGAGCACATCATAAACCAGATGAGCTTAGTGGCGGTGAACAGCAAAGAGTAGCTATTGCAGCAGCTCTCGCAAACGACCCGCCAATAATTCTAGCAGATGAGCCTACAGGAGAGCTAGATACAAAAACTAGTAGACAAATAGCACAACTTTTCGCTCAACTAAACAAGGAACTCGGAAAAACCATAATAATAGTAACACATGACCTTGCGATTGCTTCTCTCGCACATAAAATTAGTAGAATTGAAGATGGTAAAATAGTTTCAACGGTGACACCAGCAGAACTGGAAATAGTAGGTTATCCAGCAGGAGAAAAACTAGAAGAGAAGATCCGAAGATTAGAAGATAGAAAGGCAGCCATCGAAGAGGAAATTAAAAAACTAGAAGAAGACTATAAACTTAGCAAGATAAGTTCTGAAGAATTTGTTAAAAGATACTCGGAACTGAAAAGTGCTTTGGAAAGAATCGAAGAAGAACTAAAAAGATACACATTAGTTTAACTTATATTTTTACTGTTTTTTCCTTTTCACTTTTTTTAATCATTCTTCCAAGAGATTTTATGGCAAACTTTAATGTTTCTTTTAACCTTTCCCAATGATATTCTTTCTCAACGGGATTTTTACTTCTAGCTAACAATTCTAAATGTGCAAAAATTTCTTCAGAAATACCTGAAAAGAATCCTCTAACATCATCTGGATCGGGAATAATATCTTTAAAGTCGTCGGCTGAGCGTTGTTTTAAAGCTTTAGCGACAAGTAAAACATTTGTTAATGCTATTTCCTCCCTCTCATCAATAATGTCTCCAAATGGACCCATGTTTTCCAGTGCAGTTTCTAATTTTTCTTTCACAAATTCTAAAAACTCGTTTAGAGGGGCATTTAGAAAGAGAACTAAAAGAGTACCTTTTTCTCTATGAATTAGTACGGGACCTTGAGTAGCGTTTACGGAGGATGGAATAATTAGTCCAGAACTTCCTCCCCATGGTCTTATTCTACTTTCGACCCATACGGTCCATATTTTCTTCCAAAAGTTGTCCCACGTGCTCAAATCTTACACATCCAAAAGTTATATGAAATTTTATGTTTCTGGTTTGTCACTATTTATTTCATCCTACTTAATCATTAATTTTTCGCTTATATATCTCAGCGTAATACAATAATAAATATAGTCGGAATATATTGAACTAAGCTCCTGAGATCAGTTTTTCTATCATTTCATCGGTAACTTCAATTTCTAATGACCACATGTCTTTTAGGATTTTCCTTAAAATTTCTTTGACAAGTTTATTGTCTCGTAGAAACTCTTTTAGGAATATTACTGCTTCTTTAAGATTGTTTGATGCCAACCAGTAAGCTACAATGTACAATTTTTGGTTTATTTTATTTTTTAGATCTTGTTCATTAGACATCCCGGTCACCGATAATTTATTGCGGTACAAATTATTTAAACATTTTCCTAATTAAATAAAATAATGTATAATTTTTATATCAATGTTCTATAAAAACTCAAATGTATAACAAATTCTTCCAGGTTAAACATATCAAGAATAAACAAACACCAAGTCTAAGAGAACACAAAACAAAATAAAGCTTAGAATAAAAATATTACCAAAAGAACAAACTTCTAATAGTTCTTTTCTATACTACATACAAACAACATGAAATATAAGCCAAAATAAAACGATTTTTATCTTTCTTCAGAATATACATTACATCGCAACCTTTAAAAGAAGTGAATATGAATAAGCAACATCGTGAGGTAGGTATGATGAGGGATTTTGTTCCACATCGCCAATAAACAAACTGAGTTCTTTTTCTACAACCATGTGTACTTAGTTTTGGGTCGTGTTTTGGAGGTGATTTTTTGGGAAGTGACTTAGTTCCAGATAGGATTAGCAATAAAAAGATCCAAGTTCGGCGAAGAAAAAGATAAAAGATGGAAGAAAACAGTTTCAACGTTAAAGTTAGCTTTTCTCGAATCTTTAAACTATGTGTTTTTCGATTTTGAATGGCCACGGTACAATCTCAATATAGAAGAATTTAAGAAACTTCTAGAGATCTCAGAAACAATTCCAACAAAAGTAAAAACTAAAGTCATAACAACAATTGCTTCAAGATCTACCAGTTTCGATATCAAAAATAAAAGGGGTAAAAAGACTATAAATCAATTCTTGGATATAGTCTTATCTTACACCGACATGTCGGGTTTAAATATTGTCGCAGGAAACCCAGCATATCTCTCAGAAACCGAGAAAAACAAAAATGCAAGTAAAACGTTAATGATGCTTGGCGAATATATAGCTTCAAAAATTAACAGTGAAGTTGAAATATTCATAGGCACAGAAAAAGTTTTAAAAACAGCAGCAAAGCTAACTGCAAAGTTTAACTTTAAACCATTTCTATTATTCTCAAACAAACTTGAAGCAGAGACCAGATTTCTTTCAAAGTTTTCAAAAAACATAAAAACAGCCTGCTACACACCTTTCTCAACCCATCTAAGAGAGGAAGACCTAATTAAAAGAACTTGGAAGTATATTTTAAGAAGAGATACCGCTAGGGACATGCTTGCATCAATGAACATAAATCCGAAGGAAATCGAAAAATATTTTCAGAACGAAAACTTCGAAAAACTTTCCTATGAAGTTAAAAAGGCTTTTACAAAAGTTATGAGAAACTTCGTACTATATGGACATGGTAATGGATTAGAACAAGAGTTAAGAAAGATCATTAACGCAGGAGCAACCATAATAGTAGGACTACCCTTAGGTGAAACAACAAAAGAAATATCAACACTAATTTCTTCGAAAGAAAAACTAAAACAAACAGTATAAAAGTATCACCTTGGAATTTCAAATAACTTAGAATATTCCTGTTTAAGCAGCGTCCTGGATACATGTGTATATATCTGCGTAGTGCTCAAGCTACTATGCCCTAATAACTCTTGAATAATACGAATATCAACACCTTTCTCCAAAAGATGTGTCGCCAGGCTATGTCGCAACGAGTGGGGGGTGCATTTCTTTCGGATTCCTGCCTTTTCGGCTAGTTTCTTTAGGATTCTCTGAACAGTTCTAGGAGATATTGGAAAAACTTTTTCACTGGAAGAATTCTGTTCTTTGTATTTTTTGAGGAGGTTAAGCGTCTCAACGTTCATTAAAACTATTCTTTCTTTATTTCCTTTACCTTTAACGCGAATTTCTCCACTATTTAAATCAATATCGTCCCATTTTAAGCTGCATAGTTCGCTAACTCTGACGCCAGTGGAGTAAAGTGCCATAACAATAAGTTTATCTCTAAGTTTCTCGGCAGCTTCCAGTAGTTTCTTTACCTCTTCCCTAGTTAAGGCGGTGGGTAGTCGTTTAGGTAATTTTGGTCTATCAACCTTATCCACAACATTTTCATCAATATAGCCATTATCTACGAGAAAACGATAAAATGTTTTTAAACATGCTAATTTACGGTAGAGAGTAGTATTTCTATAGTTATGCTCTCTCTTTAAATGAACCAGAAAACTCATAATATCGTTTTTATCGACTTCCCAAGGTTTCTTACCTACATGGCGTAGAAACAATTTTACATCGTAACAATATTGTCTAACCGTCTCAGAACTATAACCTTTAAGTTCTAAAAAAGTTGAAAAACGATCAAGAGTCTCAATAACATCATTCAACCTTAATCACCATGAAGTCCTAACTTTTATCATGTTTCACGTCATACCATGTCACATATTTAGACCTTCATAATACACTCGAAATACCATTAAAACGGAAAATCTACATTAAACTCTTAAAGAAGATACGTAAATAACGAAAAATCGAGAAGTCGAATACACGATTTTATTTTTGTTTCGAGAAGAAAAATGTTAAAAGTTTGTTTGTTTAACTTTGAGGTTTCCAGTTAACTATGGCGTCTGCGACTTTGGCTACCATGTCGATACCAACGATTTCAGTTGGGAATAGAGGAATTTCTGCTCTAACAAGAGGCCACAGGTCTCTTTTAATTATTGCGAGATAGTTTTGTTGTTCCTTATACTTATTAATCATATACTCTGTGACTTTGCCCTTTACAACATCTTCAGGTATAACCATATTAACGAAAACTCCGCCAATCGGTATATCAAATCCCCGGACCATTTCAATAAATCTTTTTACGACAGCGATCGGAAGTGCGAGTGGAATGGTTACGAAGAAGAACGCTGTAGCATCAGGGTTGTTTAAATATTTTTTTGCTTCTTGCATTCTTTTTCTCATATTTAGAAGATCTGCCATCATTGGATCCTTCTTTATTTCTTCCATCACTTTATCTTTTCTAAAAGACAGTTTTACTCGAAGTGACAAAGCCTCTTCTCTGCTTTTTATCATTCTTGAGAGCCAAAGGTCGTATATTTTACCTAATCCAAGTAATCTAACAGCATTTGCAACGGCTGCGCAATCAAAAACTACCTTGTCATAGTTACCACCTTCTTTCAGCATGATGTCAAGCATGTTGTCAAACATTGCGCTTTCCTCGAAGGCTGGGTTTGTAGCCGCGATATCTATGAAATCTTCTGCCTTAACCGGGATGTCTGCCCATTTTAGGAACCATCTTAATCTTTCTGCAAGTTGGTCCCTATATCGTTGCACAGTATCTTTTATGTCTACTTCAACAGCATAAAGATGCTCTATACCTTCAACTTTTTTGATGTCTCCTCCCCATAGCTCTTGTCCAAATATGCTTGAAAGTGAGTGAACAGGGTTAAGCGAAGCTAGTAACGTCTTCTTACCTTGTGATGCGTAGTAGTATGCTATTCCTGCTGCTGCTATGGTTTTACCAACTCCTCCTTTTCCACCTGTGAAGAAGAACTTTAAATTAGGTTTTTCTTCTACAAATTCTAAGAAAGTTTTAGGTTTTTCTTCAGACATGTTACTCACCACCCATAACCTCTTCTACGTTTTCCTTCCCCATCCAAGGCTTCTCAAATATATGGTCTGCGACTCTAGCTATCATCTCTAAACCTTTAGGTTCTCTATCAAACATGGGACAAACTGCTCTAATATAGTCTCCAAATTCCTTCCAGATTTCTTTTAGATACTTCTGTTGCATTATTATTCTGTTCCTTAGAAAATCGCTAAGCTCCTCTCTTTGCAATAACTCCACGGGATATACTTGATTAATGATAATACCGCTGAGTTTCAAGTTTAGTTTTTCAAACATTTGTATAGCTCTCTTTGTGTCAAGTATAGCCATTTTCTCTGGAATCAAAACCATAAAGAACGCGGTTCTCTTAGGATCTGATAGGAAATCTCTAAAAAGATCTAATTTCTTCCTGATTTCAGATAATTCATTAATTATGGCGTCCTGACTTTCCGCGGCGGTACCGCCTCTAAGAGCGGCAGTAACCTCTTCGTACTCCATAGCTTTTTTACGTGTTTCATCTATTTTATCTATCCACGCATCTAAGATTTGAGCCATACTGATCATTCTAACCCCATGTCCAAAGGGAGGCATGTCAAAGACATAGAAATCGTATTTTTCGCTTGCTACAAGATCGGCCATAGCATCGTAGGTGGCGCTTTCATGCATGGCTGGTTCAGCAGCGGCAGATTTAATATATTCATCAATTTCAGGAGGTAATTCATCTAGCTTATACATATCTAGGATTTTTTGTCTAATTTCCTCCTGATATTCGCGTATCTTCTTATCTGCATCTATCTCCACAACGTATAGATTCTTTATTATCTCTTGTTCACCTTTACCGAAAAGGTCTCTCTCAAATATGTCGCTGAGGGAAGCTTGGGGGTCTGTGCTGAAGCATAAAACTTTTTTACCTCTGTTGGCCATCCAATAAGCTGTGGCAGCGCTAAAGGTAGTTTTGCCTAAACCTCCTTTGCCGGCATAAATAACTACTTTCAAATCGGGATGTTCTTTGAAAAATTCTTTTAATGATTTTGGCAATAATTTTCCCTCCTTTAGTATAGTTGGTCTGTAAAGTCTCTTTCTTTAAACAATCTTCTCTTCCAAGTTGCAATGTTCGGCACCGCATAAGGGAGAATTTTCAGCGAATAGTATGGTGGCAGTATGGGTATTCCAAGCATGTCTCCCAGTGTTATTAACATGAAAAGATGTTCAAGATACATTCTAGTCTTTAACATGTATCTAACCATTTGATGCGAAGCCATGCCGTAGAAAATCCCTTTAACTGCCTCTTTGACCTCTTTTCCTAAACCTTTCTTTTTTTCTTTACCCATTATTATCCCCCAGTTTACTTACTATTTCCCCTGGTCGATATCGACGACATTTTATATATGTTTTTCGAATAGGAAAGACAAAAAACAACCATTAGAATTTTTCAGAACAATATGCTCATACTGAGAATTACAAAACATAGTCGATGGAGCTACTTTAACTCTATAATCTTTCTTCTCTCTAAATTTTGAAATAGTGTTTTAAGAACTTCTGGACGAGCATCTAGTTTCCTAGCTATATCTAATATAGTTTTTTCCTCATTTATATGCTTGAAAATGTCATTCAAACTTCTTGCCTTTCCTAATTTAGTGCCAAATGACATAAAAGCAAACTCAATTTTCCTTTTTGCTATCAACACGGGTTTCTTCTTGTAAACAGGATCATCGTATTTTGACTTCAACACGCCCTTGCTTACTAAATAACTTAGCTTACGTATGGTTTCTTCTAACGGGATACCAGTTTCTTTTGACAGTTCTTCAATCGTTTTCCATCCATCAACGAAACGTAAGAGTGTTATCATATCTTGATCCATAGTAACTGTTGAAGTTTGAACAGAGGGTACAGGTTCAACAACAGTCCATGAACTAAGTGAAATTTCAGGAGTTTCCATTTCAACAGATGGTTCCACAGGTTTGGTAGGTTTCTCTACAACAACTTTTTCTTCAGGTTTCACTTTCTCTTCTTCAACTTCAGCTATTTTTAATGTACTCTCAATGTTTTTGAAATATTCCTTATAATTTTTAACAATGTTAGTAAATGCTAAAATCAGCAATCCTGTTTTTTCTCTAGAACATATTGCAAATGCTAAATTGTCAGAAACTTTACCAACAATAAGATTCGCTGTTTCAAAGTGTTTAACAAAATAATCACCAATCCCCCAATAATTAAAAGACCTCATTACCTCGCCTTTAGCTAAATCCTCAAATTTTTCTGAAAGTTCAGAATAGATAATTTGTCCATTGGACACCAACAATGCAATATCAGCTCTTGAAAGTGTAGGAGATTCACTTTTTAATTTTTTAACTAATACAGATATTTCTGACATCGCTTTTCACCATTTTGATAACGACAAAAATACAATACATATTATAATATGTATTACAACAATTAAAACTTTCTTACCTCGAGTTTATTAATTTTGCTGTACTAGTACAATACAAAATGTTTCATATGTTAACTTTGCTGTTTTTATTACAGCAATATTAAAAATATTAAATATGATTTTTAAAGACTGAGTATCACATTTCTCAATGAACTTTTTCGAGAAAATCTTTTTCTCTTAAAATTTGTCTTTTCCATACATCGATATATGGAAACCAATGTACCAGCAAATTGTATTTATAAATTGGTGGAAAAACAAGGATCCCCATGAGATCTCCAATCACTACACACATTAAAGCGGCGTTTATATTAAATTCCATTTTTTTAACGGTTTGTACCATGTCAGCAGCAGTCATACCATATAGAAAATCCTTTAATATGCTTCTAATTTTCTTCCAAAATTTCATCATAAAACGCCTTCCGACACATCACTACATACTTTAACAGATAATTGTACAAAGCCACATGTTAATAAAATTTCGCATATAACTGTGAAAATTTAATCGGAAAAATAAAAAGAAATAATATTAAAGGGGTCTTTTACTCTACAGCTTTGTAACTCTTGTACCAGTCCATTACCACGATAAGACCAAGTATGAACAATATTATTCCGACAATTCCAAATATCGCGTTGAAAGCTAAAGCAATACCTGGATAGTTTGCTAATGTACCTTTAGCTATTGGTGTACCTTTCATTACTGCCCTGAAGAATATATAGACTTCCCAAAGCAGAGCAGCTTCACATGTTACAACCATGAATATTCCAGGTCCAAGTGTAGGCCCTTTAATTCTCTTCTCTCTAGCTAAGTATACTGTTGCCAACAACAGTGCCAGTCCAGCTAAAAGCTGGTTCGAGCCTCCGAATAAAAGCCATAAGTTTATCCACGCACCAGTGTAAGCAAATGCAAATCCAATAGCTAATCCAATAGCAGAGGCAACATACTTGTTTCCAATTAAAACTCTTAATGGCGGCACTGGTGCCACTGTTTCGGCCAAAGCTAATCTAAAGAATCTTGTAACAAGCATTTGAATCGTTATAGCAAATAGTTCTAGCCATATAGCGAAGAACGCTGTAAGGACTGGAAGAGCGGCTTCACCACCTAGAAGAGGAGCTAGCATTTTTCCAGCTCCAGTAACTAATGAAACCCATTTCACCGCTGAGACTTCTTCTGCTGTTAAAACCATGTATGCTGCCAATGCAGCTAGAGCTAGAAGACCTTCGGTGAGCATTGATCCAGCACCAACAGGTAAAGCGTCGGTTTCAACATCAAGCTGTCTTCCTGTTCCAGAGGTTCCTACTAGGCTGTGCCATCCTGAAATTGCACCACAAGCAATTGAAACCGTTAATATAGGCCATAAGGGGCCTACAGCTGGATCATAGAGTGTTTTGAATCCCGCTTGTGCTATTGTAACTCCTGTAACTGGTGAAGCTAATGCGCCAATTATTATTAGTAGTATTCCGAAGATACATGGGAAGGATGCCATGAAAACAACTGGTTGTGTGTACCAAAGCATTGGTGTTACTGCACCTATGAAACAATAAACACATGTTACAAACATCCAGAATGTTAAGTTCTGATATTGAACTGGAACGAGAATACCTATCCATATTCCGACTGCAGTGATTATTAGGCCTATGATTGTTGCGTACATTAGTGGTACCTTTGCTTTATATACTAGAACTCCACTTATTACACCTGCAAGGACTACGAAGAAAGTTCCTAGCACCGATGAGGGATACGTGTTGAAGAAGACGCCACAGAGAAAGACGAAGACCGCTGTTATTAGGATTAGATAGAAGAGTAGGAAGCCTAGAAGGGCATTTCTTGCCCTTGGTGAAATGTATTCATAGGTCAGTGGACCCATTGTTTTTCCTTCGTTTCTTACTGTTAACATTATGGCCGAGTAGTCATGTAACCAGCCTATGAAGAAGTTTCCAAGTAGAATCCATATAAGCGCCGGTATCCAACCATATGCTAAAGCTACGAAGGGCCCTAATATCGGGCCTAAACCTGCTATACCTTTGAACTGAAATCCATAGAGAACATATTTATTCGCTGGGAAAAACTCTATACCATCCATATAAACATGTGCAGGAGTTGGTTTCTTAGGATCTGGTTCCCAAGCAGTTTTGTCGTACCATTTTCCATAGACGAAGTACGCTATGGCATACACTATTATCCCGAGTCCAACAAAAACAGCTGGGTATACTGCCATGACCTATCCCCTCACACAAAATATACTAATATCACAGGCTACACGTTTAACATAAGGTTATAACAAACTAATATATAATGTTTACCATGGACATTTTTGTCATAGAGTTAAGTAAAAGTTTGGCAATAAATGAATATTTACAAAGGGGTATTAAATATGATATGGAGTATTGAAAGAATCGGGCTAATTATCGTAATAGTTTTAACCGCCTTTTTTGTTGTGTCCTTTTTCTTTGGTAGATCTCTGAACTTCAAAAGACAGAGAAACATATACAAATTTGTTGCACAAGAAATTAAACCTTATTTTAAAAAAGTTATGTACAGGACTTATGGACCAGATGCGTTTTCACTAGTTTTCCCCGTAGATGAAAAGAAAGATTCACCTTTTAAGAAGCTTGAAGCTACTGTATTACTTATGGATAGAGAGAATATTGTCCACTATCTATACTCTAAGACTAAAGGCGACTGTGATAAGCTAACTATAAAAGCAGATCTCAATTTAAAACGCAAACATAAATTTCATCTCGAAATGGTTTCAAAAAACAGCGTATTTTTTGAAAAGGCAAAGAAAGCTCATCCAGATTTAAAGGAAATAAAAATCAAGAATATTACAAAAGACTTTTTGATAAAGACTTCAGATCCACAAGTTGCAAAGAATCTACTTCATCAACTTCCTGGAATGAATATTTTCAATGAAATTAAGTCTCACATTTTACGTCTTTCAATATCACCAGATAAGCCTCATTTACTTTTAGTCTATAGTCTTAAAGAACCAGTTTCTGGAGTTTTTCGCTTTTTGTGGAACTATGGAAAAATAATAAATGAAACTTTGTCAAAGTCTGCCTTCGCTAAGAAATAGAACCTTATTTTCTATCTTATTTTTCTTTGCATTACAATGGCAACCTATTGAAGACAGCAAAAACAAAAGCTCATTTCTTTTTGACATAACGATTTCAGGATATTTTGATTGTATTTTTAGAAATATTTCTCTACCAGTTTCTTCACAATAGAAATGACAAGACAAAAAAGCTTCACAAACAGTAGTTCCCAATATGCCAAATCGTTTCTTATATTCTAGCCAAATAATGTAAGCTCCCTCATGATCACTGATCTTTATTTTTCCAATTTCCTTTAATTCTTTCGATATATTTTTTTCTATTTTTCTTCTTTCCTTTTCTATCCACTCGTCCACATTTTTATAATGTCTTCTATCATCAACCTTTACCTTTAACTCAAAAAACCCCTTCTCCCCAGCATTGATTTTGCTGGTATCTTCTTCAACTGGTATTAAAAGCATAGATGTATTGCCTACCATAATCCAAGCATAATCATTAATGCTTTTCAATATATAAGCTTCGGGAGGAATGTAAGTGGGCATGGCAACCCATTTTTCAGGTATAAGAAAATATATAAAAGCCCCGGAGCCACGTAAAATACTTCCAGCCCCAAGGAAAACTTCCTTATAGTCCAAATATAAGCCCTCCACGCATCATTTATAATACTTTACATTATGAACCTATAAATAATGTACCGTTTTCTTTGTTTTTAAATTTTAAACAACTTTCTCATGATTTTCTCTAGTTTTCTAAAATCGTTCATACTATTTACATTAAAAAAGGTGTAAAGATTAGGGTCAATTTTCTTAATTATGAGAGTTGAAACGTAAAGAACTTTACTCAATTTTTCCAGCATACCTCTCATATCAAGTCTTTGAGCAGCTAAAGAAGATTCCGCAGCAACTAATGCCTTATCACTTTTATATATCGAATGTAAAGGTTCTATATACCTGTTAGGCCACCTAGGAACAACAGCATCATAGTTTTCACACATGGAAATAAGTAGTTGAAGAACACTGCCATTAACAAGAGGGTTATCACAGGGAAGAAGAAAAGTATATTCAGATTCAGCGTTTTTAAAGGCGGTCTTTGCACCAATAAGCGGACATCTAACTTCACTTTCCTCATCAACAACAACTTTAACGTTTCTAACATTAAATTTCTCCAGACATTCTTCATAACTTCTTTTTTGCTCAACACTGCTAGTAACAATTAAAACATTTTTCGCATAATGTTTGCAAGTTTCTAAAACCCAAAGAAACATAGGTTTACCATGAACTTCTAAAAGACCTTTATCTTTTCCTAAACGAGACGATCTACCACCAGTAAGAATAGCAAAGTCAACATTTTTCAACACTTTCACCACAATACTTGTACACTATTTCTTCGTGAATTTTTGATTGAACTTAAGACAATCAATGAATATATTAAAATATAGTGGAATTAGAAGGTACGTAACCTATCCATTGTTTAAATAGTGAAGAAATTAATATTTGCTTATAAGTTTAGAGGTGAACTGACATGAAATCAGATTTTAAAGTGGAAGGAGTAGTGACCGCTCTTGTAACGCCGCTAACCGACGATGAAGAGGTTAATGAAGTAGAATTTAGAAAGTTGGTTGACTTTCAAATCGAGCATGGCGTTACTGGTTTTTTCGTTACTGGTACTTTAGGCGAAGGTATGAAGCTTCCTTTAGAAACTAGAAAAAGAGCAGTTGAGATAGTTGTTGAACATACAAAAGGAAGAGTACCAGTAATAGTACATATTGGAACACCAAGTACCAAGACATCAATAGAATTGGCGAAACATGCAGCAGATATAGGTGCCGATGCTATAAGTGCTATAGGTCCATTCTTTTACAAACCAGACGTTAAGGGCTTAATAAAACATTATAAAGCTATAGGAGAGGCCGTCGATATACCATTGTTAGTATATAATAATGCTGGAAGACAAGGATACAATATTAGTCCAGATATTTTTGAAAAAATAGCGAAAGAAGTTCCTCAAATAGTTGGACTAAAGGACACAAGCTACAACGTAGAGCAACTCCACGAATATGTCCACAGATTTGGAGAAAAATACATTATTGCAGCTGCAGGAGATTCCATGATATTTGTAGCTTTCGTCATAGGAGCCTCTGCCCACATATCTGGAGTAAGTAATCTGTTCCCAGAAATAGTTGTTGAACTTTACAAATCAGTGCAAAGAGGAGAACTTGAAAAAGCTAAACAACTACAATCTAAAATCAATGAAATAAGGCGAGCTTTGAAAAAAGTTTCAGAAATCGCAGCGTATAAGGCAGCCTTAAAATTCCGTGGAATAAATGCAGGCACAGTTTCATCTCCACTAAGACAGTTAACTGACGAAGAAATACAGGAACTAGAAAAAGATTTACGACAACTCTCACTTATCTAAACTATAAAAGAGAAAACAAATTGTTTTATTTCTTTATTTTAGTACTTCTGGATTTGCTATATTTATAGGTTTTTTTCCTTGAAGAACGCTAACTACATCGCGAGCAATCATCATATCCATCCTACGAACTGCATCTCTGGTATAAAATGCGATATGAGGTGTAACAATTACATTATCTAATTTAAATAGAGGGAAATCTTTTTCTGGAGGTTCTTTCTCGTACACATCTATTGCTGCTCCAGCAATCCATCCTTCCTTTAAAGCTTTGTACAAAGCATTTTCATCCACAATTCCTCCCCTAGCAGTATTTATAAGAATTGCGTTCTTTTTCATGAGTTTTAACTCTCTTTCACTGATTAGATTTTTTGTTTCCTCTGTGAGGGGGACGTGTATGGTAACGATATCAGAATTTGTTAAGAGTTCTTCAAATGAAACCTTTTTTGCATTAAATTTGGTTAGAATTTCTTCTGGTACATAAGGATCGTAGGTAATTATCTTCATTCCGAAGCCAATAGCTCTTTGTGCAACTCTAGAACCTATTTGTCCAAAACCAATAATACCTATTACTTTGTCACGAAGCTCTACGCCGAGAAATTTTCTTGATCTAAATTTTCCAGCTTTTGTAGAAATATGTGCATCAATTATTTTTCGTAAAAGTGCAAGAATTAAGCCTAGAGTAAAGTCAGCAACAGAGTCGGAATTTGCATGAGGAGAATAAACCACAGGTATTCCTCTTCTAGTGGCTGCTTCTAAATCAATATTATCTAATCCTACTCCATAGTTTGCAATAACCTTCAATTTTTCAGCATGATCAAGAACGTCACTTGTAACATTATCAATTCCGACGATCAATGCGTCTACATCTTTAATTATATGTTTTAATTCCTCTTCTGACAACGGTTTTCCAGTGAGATTTCTTTCAACGTTACCAACACTCTTTAACAACTCTATAGCCTCTTCCGTATGAACACCAAAAGATCTAGAGGAAATATATATTTTAAATCGTTTTCCCATTAGAATCACCAAACTACCCAATGACTTGCTAGTAATCTATATTTTATGTGATTTCAAATAATGTATTGAAAGCCTCTTCGATGCTACCTACTTCATAGTCTGGATCCGCTTTAAATCGAACAATATCTAACGGTTCATCGGGATGTATAGTTTTCTTTATCCATATAGCTTTCATTCCTATCCTTTTGGCACCATAAATATCTGAGTCCAATCTATCACCGACATGCACAGCATTCTCAGGATTAACATTTAAACATGTTAATGCTCTGTTAAATATTTGGAATGATGGTTTAGCCCAGCCTATTTCGGAAGAAATAATGATGCAATCAACATGTTTTTCTATGCCAGTGTTCTTAAGAATTTCCTTTAAAGATGGTGGATAAACAAAATCAGAAATAATACCAATTTTAATTTTTTCTCTTAATTCTCTTAGTAAATCTAGTATGTTTTCTGAAAATTTAATTTCTGAAGTAAAAACTCTATAAAATTCCTCTATGGCTTCTAAAATAATCGAACTACCTGGATTATAATCATATCCAAAACTTCTAAGAACATGTGAGAAAAAGACGTCTCTAGAAGTATCTTTTCCGCTTGAAAATCTCTTTTTAACAACATTAGACCATTCTCTAATGCAAGCATGATAAAATTCGTTAAACGAACCCAAATTTAATCCTTTAGAAACAAAACGATTATATGATGCTCTATAACATTCTCTAACATTAAAAGTATCTTTAAAACCAATAAGTGTGCCGAAAACATCAAATGTCACAGCAGATATTTTTTTACCGTTATTAACCACTTTAAACACCTAACCACTTTATTCAACCAATATTATAACTAAACAGTTTTAGTAATTTGATAGCTTTTTAAATCGTCCTAACATGACAATTTAGAGGCTTTCATCCAACTATTTTGGAGAAGTTTCCAAATATTAGGTTCTACAAACTTAACATGGATTACAAATATATAGATAATGTTCATATGGAGAAATGTTACACGAATTTAAATTAAAAATTGCAATGGAGCGATAAAAATGAGTAAAGTAGAAGAAATTAAAGGAATTATACCACCAATGATGACTTCGTTTACAAAAGAAGGAGATATTTATGAAGAAGGTATTAGAAATTGTGTAGATTTTCTAATAGAGCATGGTGTCCACGGGTTTTGGGCGCTTGGTAGCGTAGGTATGGGACCGTATATGAGATTTGAAGAAAGAAAAAAGGTTGCTGAAATAATTACTGATCAAACAAACGGAAGAATACCAATAATAATACACGTAGGCTCAACCACAACCAGAGACTGCATAGAATTAGCACGACACGCACAAGATATAGGTGCTGACGCTGTTTCAATTGTCCCATCATACTATTTACCACCAAAATTTGAAGAGTTAAAAGAACATTATACAGTTATAGCAGAAAACGTCGATATACCAATATTCATCTACAATAATCCTTCTGTATGTGGTTTTAACATAACTCCAAAACAGGCTGCTGAACTAGCCAAAATTGATGGGATAATAGGCATTAAAGAAACAGCATCAAACCTAGCACAGTTATACGAATGCATCAAACACTGCAAAGAGGTTAAAAACGATTTTAGATTTCTCTATGCCAATAGTACACTTGCAACACTAGGACTTATTGTCGGAGCTCATGGCGTTGTTCCATCAATTGCAAATGTTGTACCGGAACTCTACGTAAAAATTTTTGAAAACATAGTTCAAGGAAAAATTCAAGAAGCTCTGAAATTACAGCAGAGAATAATAAGCGTTGAGTCAGCATTTAGAGAGCCAAGAATAACTGCATTATATGAAGCTTTGAAAATAAGAGGATATGATGTAGGATACCCAAGGCGACCGTTAATTCTAGAAGCTGACGAAAAAGTAAGACAAAAAATAAAAAATGCGTTTCAAACACTTGGAATTATATGATTTCACTCTAGTAAATGGATAATTTAACTTTGTAATTTGCCTAGCAAACTTAAAATCTAAATTCTTTAACTATTATTAAGGTAAAAGGAGGAGTTAAATGGTGAAAGAAAAGATCGTGAGAGGAGAGGAAAACCTAAAAGATATTCTGAGAGGATGCACTTTATTAGGTACTGGTGGTGGAGGACCTTTTAGAGAAGGAGTAGACTACATATCTGAAGATTTAAGAGAAAATCGAGAGCTAAAACTAGTAGATCCCAAAGATGTTGACGATGAAACCTGGACATGTAGCGTTTATTATGCTGGTACAATAACACATCTGATCGAAATACCCGAGGAGAAAAAGAAACTACCTGCAAAAGCAGCAAACAAGGAATTAATAATTGCTACTAAAGAACTGGAAAAGTTTCTTGGATCATCTATTGGCGCTGTGGTCCCTATAGAGCTTGGAGGTGGAAACACCGCAGCTGCCATACATGCCGCAATAGGTTTAGGAGTTCCTTTAGTTGATGGAGATTACGCTGGAAGAGCTATTCCAGAATTAGAAATGATTACTCCTTGTCTTAAAGGTAAACGCGATATCCCAATAGTTACTTGCAATGAATTCGGTGAAATAGTCATTATTAAAGAATCAGTAAACTACACTAGAACAGAAGTCATAACAAGATGGTTAAGTGTCGCCTCCTTCGGAAAAATCGGTAACGCTGGCTATCCACTAAAAGGAAAAGACATGAAAGAAGTCATTGTACCAAATACTGTCTCCAAATGTTTAGAAATTGGAAAAGCTATTAGAGAAGCAAAAGAACAAGGAAAAGACGTCATTAAAGTAGTACTAGATATCACAAAAGGTTGGTTACTCTTCAAAGGAAAGGTTACGAAGAAAACATGGGAGAGTAAAGGAGGATTCACCTACGGAGAAACGTGGCTCGAAGGGATAGACGAATTCAAAGGTCACGAATTCAAAATATGGTTCAAAAACGAAAACCACATAACATGGAAGGACGGTGAACCATTTGTTACTAGCCCAGACCTAATATCAACATTAGACCTAAACAAAAAAGAACCAGTAACAAATACCGACATCGCTGAGGGCGACGTACTTGCTGTAATAGGTATGAAAGCACCTGACATACTTAGAACCAAAGAAGGTTTAGAAGTGCTAGCACCAAAACACTTCGGCTTCGATCTCGAATATATCCCAATAGAAGAGAAAATAAAAGAAGCCTAACGACAAATACCATCCACTATATATTTTTGATGTCTAACGTCTCGAACAAATTTTAACATAAATATCTTGATTTAGGTATTGCAAGTTAGGATTAGTTACTTGAGAATACGAGTTAAAGATCGTTTTTCAAATACTCTTTCCCTTATTTCTTTTGCTATTTTGTTGTATTTAACGTATCGAATGGCTTTTGTTGGACAAGCTTCAACACAAGCCGGAATCTTCGCATTTCTTAATCTTTCAGTACATAAATCACATTTTACCGCTATTTTTCTTCCTTTATCAATCATTATTGCTCCAAACGGACATGCAGTAGCACAAAAACCACATGCAATACATTTTTCTTCAAGCACGGTGACGACACCAAACTCATTTTTTATCATAGCTTCATACGGACACGAGTCTAAACATAAAGCATCTTCACAATGCCTGCACCATACAACAAAAGGACCCGAATGATATTCTACAAATATCCTAGTTTTAGGCTTCAAAATTTCAAAAGCAGCTTCGAACAGATTTTTTAATAATGAATGAGCAACTGAACAAGCTAATTCACAAGCTTTACAACCAACACACTTTTCTAAATCTACAAATATCACTTTTTGAGGATACATTGCTTCTTGACTCATATCATCTATCTCCCAGCATCTTGATTTCCATAACATTATCTAATACACATAGTATTTTAATCGAGTTGATGGAAACTATTTTCGAGTAAATTCGTAAAGTTCATGCATGATTTCCTTAAGTGCTGGATAACATTTCAAATATATTTTAAATAGCTTATCATATTCTTCATGTTCATTTTGTGACGGTTTTTCCACATCCTTAACTTTAACAAAGCTTTTAACAGCTTTTTCAATACTATCATAAATTTTCACTCCAGTAAATGTACAAATTGCTATTCCCATGGCAGTTGTTTCACCTGGATTCTCCAGCAACTTACATTCAATGCCTAAAACATTAACAATAATTTTTTTCCATAAGCTACTTTTTGCTCCACCACCACACATCCTCAGGTCAATTGGATTAATTCCTATTTCACGATATGTTTCCAAGTTATGTCGAAGCGTGAAGGAAGTTCCTTCAAGCATAGCTCTAAAGAAATCTTCACGTCTATTTGACAAACTAATACCAATAAATGCGCCTCTCGCCTTAGGATCACTAATCGGAGACCTTTCCCCCAGCAAATAAGGTAGAAACATCAACCCTCTAGAGCCAATAGGAACATTTTCAGCTTTTTCGTCAAGCAATTTATAAGCATCTACACCATATTTCTTTTCAAACATCATTTCAAGTTCACAAAATTCATTTCTAAACCATTTCAAAGCAATACCAGCTGTTAAAGAGGTTGCGGAACCGAACCACATATTGGGAACGGAATGACACCGTATTGGAATTCTCATTTTAGGATCGAAAAACGGTTTATTAGATGCCACATCTATTTCAGCAGCTGAACCAAGATAACAAACAGCATACATATCTTTAATAACACCCGCACCGACAAGTAAAGCTCCAGTGTCACCAGAACCTACGATAACAGGAAGTCCAGCCCTTAATCCCAATTCCTTCGCAACATCACTTTTAAGTTCTCCAGCTATTTCCATCGAATATCGCGGCATTGGTAACTTATCAACTGGAATTTTAACGGTTTCAAGAATCTCCTCCGACCATTGTCTCTTTACTAAATCAAAAGCCATAGTTGAAGAGGCATCAACATAGTCAGTGGTGATTTCTCCAGTTGTCTTAAATACCATGTAATCTTTAGGATGGAGAAATTTGTAGGTTCTTTCAAAGATTTCAGGTTTATTGTCCCTAATCCAAAGCCACTTGACAAGTGAAGGTATTGGAAGTAAAGGATTACCGGTTGTGTTGTACAAAAGTTCTTCTCCAAGCACTTTTCGTAAAAATTCGCATTGCTCTATTGCTCTCATGTCCGAGTAATGTATCACTTTCTCCATCAATAGATTTCCATTTTTATCGATTGGTAGTATTCCACCCAAAGTACCTGAAAACCCTAAACCTACGATATCTTCTCTAGGATTCATCTTGCTGCGCGAAACTACTATTTTAACCGTTTCTACTACTGCTTTCCACCAATCTTTGGGATATTGTTCAGAATACCCAGGCTTGGGGGTATACGTTTTATATTCTTTGAAAGCTTTTGCAACAATATTACCGTTAACATCAGCCAAAACTGTCTTACATCCCGTAGTTCCTACATCTATCGAAATAACACACAAATTTTTCATTTAAAGCACCGCCACATGAGCTCAATTACACTTAATCTCGTTTACGTCACGCTGATGGTATTTTCAAACACAATATAACAGTAGATGCATCCAATCTAGGCTAAACTAACCATTAATGTTATTAGTAATAAAGTTAACATAAGATAAACGTTTTTAACTAAAAGCATAAGAAACATGTTTTTATCACAAAATTGCGTCAAAAAACAAAAATTAACAAATTATGGTTAAGGAGAGGTAACAAAGTAGGAGGATTTCTCATGGAGAAAATAGGCATAAGTTTTACAGGAGTACCTTTACCCGTTAGAAACGTTGTAGAACTAGTTAAATACGTTGAGGAAAAAGGATTTTATTCAGCATGGATTTTGGAAGACTACTTCCTGAGAGACGGCATATCTTATCTAGCTAATCTTGCATACAACACAAGAAAAATTAAACTAGCTACTGGACTAATTAATCCTTATACTCGAAATCCAGCTTTAATTGCTTTAACCATTGCTACTCTTGATGAACTTTCAAATGGAAGAATGATACTAGGCTTAGGAGCGGGAGTGCAACCACTAGTTGAACAAATGGGAATTCCATTTCGAAAACCGTTGAAAACAGTTGAAGAAGCTGTGGAAATAGTAAGGCTTCTACTAAAGAACGGGTTTAAAGGTGAAAAGACCACATATCAAGGAGAGATTTTCAAAATCAATGACGTAGATTTTGGAACATGTCCATATTTCGCTGAATTCGGCAGATTTAAACCGATAAGAGATAATATTCCAATTTATGTAGGAGCGATAGGTCCGAAAATGATTCAACTAGCTGGAAAAATAGCCGATGGAGTGCTACTATCCTTAGGATCCGCACCACAATATGTTAAACATTTTGTAATTAAAAACTTGAAAATTGGGGCAGAAAAAGCTGGAAGAAGCCTGGATGAAATAGATATAGCAACTTACATATTGTGTTCAGTTTCTAAAGATAGAAATGATGAGCATAAAGCTGCTAAAGGCTTCGTTACATACGCAATAGCCTATACTCCCGTAGAAATATTAGAGGTGTGTGGTTATAGTGAAGACGATGTTAAGCCCATTAGAGAAGCCTTAGAAACAAAAGGACTAAAAGAAGCCATGAAACACGTAACAGAAGACATGTTCAAAACATTCGCAATAATAGGATCACCAGAAGAATGCAGAGAAAAAATAATAGAATACATAGAGATGGGCACTAAGCATCCCATAATTCTACCAATTGGGAATATTAAACTTGCAATAGAATCCATCATATCAAAGTAATAGTTGTAAAAGATGACCGTGATATTATGTTTAATGCTTTAGAAGCATATGATATAAGAGTAAAATACAAATTAATATGTTCACAGTATTATGGCTGAAAGGTGTTGTGCATAAAATGGCAAAGGTAACAGTGAAGTTTTTTGGGGACGTTAGTAGGATAGCTGGCATAAAACAAATGGAAGTTGAAATACCAGGGGATTTAACATTACACGATCTACTATTGATTCTTAAGAAGAAGCTTGGCGAGAGAATTTACGAACATGTAGTTGACACTAAAAGGATGGAAATAAAAAGAACAGTAATAGTTTTCATTGATGGAAGAAATGCTATGGGTACTGGTGGGCTCAAAAGCAAAATAAAAGATAAATCAATAGTTGCCTTCTTTCCTCCTGGGGTAGGCGGCTCTAAACATAATTAAAATTTAAAATATTATGAGTTTGTTAGTGTTCTAGTTCTTCTGGAAACTCTATATCTTCGACCTTTCTATACCATATTTTCTTTGTTCCTATTTTTGCTCTCATTTTCCAGCCAAGTGATTTAGGTTCTTTCTCGATGATATCTAGCAGTTTGTTAATCTTAGATTCAACGTCTTTTTTGTCTTCTTCCGTTAGTATATCATACTGTCCAAGTAGTTGTTTTATCTTTTTCAGATTTGTTGTGGCTGTATAGTAGAAGCCCCAGTCTTTTGAGAAGATCTTTGCTATATATTTAGCATTTATAGTTTCATTGTCATTATCACCGATTTCATGTTCTCTTAGTAAGACAATTACATCTTTTACATCTTTTTCAGTAATTTGAACTATTTGTAGTTTTTCAAGTAACATTTCTGCTAATGGTATGGTCGGATAATCAATTTCCAGTCTGCCCTTAAAGTCAATATCATGACACATTTCTAGTTTATCAAAGAATACATCTACAACTATACCTCTCTCTCGATCGTAGAAAATTCTTCTCCTAGCAGCGAGAGCAGCAAAGGATGGGGGACGTATCTCGTATCCAATATCAATGAAATGCTTCTCGACCTTGCCCATTTGTTTACCATAAGCTACAAGATCAATATCAGTTATAGGCCTTATACCTTCAAGTATATGTTTAAATTTCGGACAATGTAGCCTAAAGGCGATAGCCCCTAATACACGTAAAACTATTCCTTTCTCATTAGCAGTATTAATTATTCTTTGAGCTTCATCAATAAACATTTTATCCCTCTCAGCACTCATATCGTATCACCCTGTTATGTGCTATATACAATATTCCAATTTCCTACATTGATGCTAGTATATAACTCTTATGGAAATATGACTATAGAAAATACAAATAGCGTCCATTAAAGATATGCAGAGATCATTTTAAAGATAGAAACCATAAGAAAAACCGGAATAACCTTAGTCTAATAAAATAAACTAAGAAAATAAAATGTACTAACGAATTATTTTATCAGAGGTTCTTTTCGTTAAAAGTATCCTACATTCACGGCAAACACTTATGGATGAAACATCTTCTACATCATGATCACTTTTCTTTAGATTTTCCTTTATTTTCTCAACCTGAAGTTTAGAAGCGATAGGTTTACCGCAAACCTTACATCTAACAACATTGATAATTTTTTCAACAACAAGCATAGATCTTAAACCTTCGACCTGCCCCATTTTTCTAGAAAGATGTATAGCCTCCTCTGGACAAACTTCTTGACATTTGCCACAAGCAATACATTTTCCAGAGTAAATTCTATGAACAAGGTCTTTTACCGTCATAGCGATTTCTATCGCCTTAGTGGGACAATGAATAGAGCAAATGCCGCAAGCTGTACATTTATCAGCATCAACTTCAGGTAATCCTCTAAAATTTTCAATTTCACTTACAATGAAATGATCTTTAGATTTCTCTTCCATTAATTCATACCCCATTTTTCTTTTCTCGTATTTTTGTAACGGCTTTTAGAAGACCATGAAGAATTAGCTTTGGATTCGGTGGACAACCGGAAACATAAATATCCACTGGAATAACTCTATCAACTGGGCCTTTCATAGTATAACTATTAAAGAAAATTCCTCCAGTAACTGCGCAATCGCCTACAGCAATGATAATCTGCTTATTTAAAGCTCGTTTAAGGATCTCAGAAATGTAATTAAGGCATTTATATGTTAATATTCCAGTAATTAATATAATATTGGCTTTTTCCGGGTCATATGTGAATTTTAACCCATATTTTTTCATACTAAATTTAGGGATCTCAAGAATTTTTACTTCAATATCGCAACCGTTACATGAACCGCCAAAGGCATGATAAATAAGAAAATTTTCATTGGTTACTTTTTGCATTTTTCTCCCTTCTTGATTCGATAATTAAACTTCTATCTAAACAGGCTATACATGGGTCTATACTATTAATAATTCCAAGAGCTAACTCTATTTTTTCGCCGATAAGAATTTCAGATAAAACAGGGATATTTGCAAAGGTAGGGGTTCTCATTTTAACCCGTTCCGGGATAGAAAAGTCATTTAAAGAAACATAGTAAAAGAGTTCTCCTCTAGGTGCCTCAACTCTGCCTACACCCTCACTCGAAACTATTTCAAAAGATTCAGAGCAAAGCAAACTATCTTTTTCGTTTAAGAGATAATCTACTGCTTGGTCAATAATTCTTATAGATTGGAGGATTTCTTCAAATCTAATGAGTGTTCGAGCTTTTACATCTCCTTCGCTTTTTGTTATAATTTCAAAACCTATATTTTCATAAGATTCGTATGGATGATGCTTTCTTATATCAAAAGGGATACCGGAAGCTCTTGCAACCGGACCTATAACATCGAGCTTCTTTGCTAAACTTTTTGTTATAACTCCTACATTTTCCATTTTATCCTGAAATTCTCTTCTATTTTCAACATTGTCAATGGTGGCTTTAATGAAAGTTTCAAGTTCTTCTAGGTTTTCTAAAATTCTTTTTAGAGGTTTTTCAGGAAAATCTCTCCTAACACCGCCAATTGTATTTATTCCATAGTGTACACGATTACCGCAGAGTAAATCAAAAGCTTCCATGGCAACTTCTCTATTAATCATAATATCGTTAAATAGAGAGTGAAAGTTAAGAGAATGCATTATTGCCCCTAATATTAACATGTGGCTATGAATTCTCTCTAACTCAGAAATAATAACTCTAATGTGCTTAGCTTTAGGTGGAACTTGGATATTTAATGCTTTTTCGATTGCTTGGCAATAACATAAAGTATGTGCGTGTGAGCAAATTCCACAAATTCTTTCCATCAAAAGTATGTTTTCCCAGATGTTCCTTTTCAATGCAAGTTTTTCAACTCCCCTATGATGAAAACCGATTTCAAAATTAACGTTTATAATTTTTTCATTTTCAACCATGAGATTAAACTGTATAGGTTCTTCCAGCGCTGGGTAAATCGGTCCTATAACCACTTTTTCTCTGGTCATAGTTTTCCTCTCCGTAAAGGATGGAAACCTTCAGAAAAATTTTCTGACAAAAATCGACGAGAATACGTTTTCCCCTTAAACTTTACATCAAACATTTCATTTATTTCGCTTTCAATCCATTCAGCACTCCTAAAAATATCGGAAACAGAATCTATAATTGCTAAAAGCTTCCCTATTTTTGTTTTAACATTTAATAACAAACCATTTACATCAAGATGATAAATAAGTTGAATTTTACCTCCAACATCAGTAGCTGAAATTGTTATAAAATGGGCATCGTATTTATTCTTTAAATTTCTCAAGAAATCCTTAAGGTCATCTTTATTAATTTCAATCCAAATCTCTCTATCTTTTCTTTCATAAACTTTAGATACTTCCTCAATATCTCTTTGTAATTCGGCAAAAAATTTCCCCATGTAATCACCACAAATCATTAGATATTTTCAGTCAGCAATTTGCTTTTATCTATTATCAAGTCAAATAAAGTTTCAAAGGTCTTATTTAGGTCAGTTTCCACTATAATTCTGCCACCTGTCAGTGTCCCAACTTCGTCTTGCAATATTCTTAATACTTCCTCACTGCCCAGACTTTTAGAGCCAGATATGAAGGAAGTAAATCCAAGAGAGGCTCCTGAGATTCCTAAATTAAGAACAAGGTTGTTAACATAATTTATAACGAGGATCGTAACTGGGAGATCTTTTAAATCTATATTATTTTCTTTGGAAATTTCCATAAAGAGTTCAAATCCGCGACCTAGTTCTGTACATGAGCCAAGCAGCACTACTGGTGGTATACTCAATTCTTTACAAACTTCTTTAAGATTATTCCCAGCGTCTTTAGTTCCTTCTTCAACCATAGGAAGAATGTCTATAATTGAATAGATCCAACAGCCAGAACATAACACTAAGATATCATTTTTGATTAACTTTTTCACAAATTCCACAACTTTACTTTTATCATCTTCAGAAAGTTTCTCGCATCCGACTATCAAAACAATTCCTTTAATTTTTCCATCGTTAATAGCTTTTGATAATATTGATAATCCATTCACAGGAAGGGTCTTCAAATATTCTACCGAAAATCCACATTTCACTTCAAGTTTCTCTTCAGGTAACTTTACAACTTGTTTTCTACGATTATAATGATCTACTGCCGATTTTAATAAACTCTTAGCTAACATTTCAGAGTTTCTTGGCGTATACTTCATTTTAGATACGTTTTCAATGGCAACTAGAGGAGAGAATGACAAGAATTTAGTACCATAACTTTCAGCTAAACTCGAAATACTAAATAAGTTACACAAATCATCTAAAATAACCAAATCTACACAACCCGTTGAAACAACACGCTCTATATCTAATGCTCCACCACAAGAAGGAGTTCCATATCTTACTAATAAATCCAAACCAAAAGCACCTAAACCAACAATATTTATTCCATTAGCTCCATTTTCCTGAACCATTTTCACGATTTCCGGTTTTCTCATTTCCTTAAACAAAGTGTCGATAAGAACAATGGGAAGCCCCTTAATAATGATATTAACATCTCTATTGCTTAAAGTTCCAAGACCTATGTAACCATTTCTAGGTGTGGGAACTCCGTAAATTAGGTCTCTAAGCTTGTATAATATCATGGAGCATCCAAGACCTACAATAGAGCACTTAACCGCCTGCAATATTAGATCGAATGGATTAGAATTTATGCCAAAACCCGCTTTTAATGAACTATTAAAAATTTCTTTCACAGGTGCAATTGGAAGAAGTCCTTTTTCTTTCCATCTTTCTAATACTCTACTAGGAATTAAAGATGTAAGCAGTTCTAGAAAATTCTCTTCATTGATCAGAGATTTTAACAATATATCAATTAACTCGGAAGCGGTTACTTTCTCCCTAGATTTTACTGCTAAACCTTCTAAAAGTTTGTAAAAACTTTTTTCATCTAATTTTGGAAGCATATTCTGTTCTATAGAAACTTTAAAGTCTTTAACCAATTTTTCTAACTCTTCCAAAATAATTATACCGCCATCGATAATGTTTCTAAGAAAATTCCAAGCGACAACCGTATCTCTAGAAACTCCACAAATAGTTTCTTGTTCATTCTCTTCAAAGGGATTAATTCTACAAGGACCAAAACCACAAATATTACATGATAAATTTAAAAGCCCAAAACCGCATTGTGGCTGTTGATCCTTTTTTCTTTGATCAAGATCCTGGAAGTTTTCTTTCTTAATACTTAACCCTCCCTTAAAATAAAAATAATTAAGTTTATGGTTATTATTTTTTAACTGTCTTTTTTGGTAGTCTTCCTAGCTTTTCAAGTTGTTTTGCTACATCTTCCAATCCAAGTTTAATCAAAGTTTCCTTGTAAGGCCAACTTGTTTCTTTGTCCCATCCATGTAATTCATAATACCGGTCAAGCATTTTATTCAGTTCTTCTGGCGAGTTTACTAATCCCTTGCCAGGACCTGTGGGTGCTGGTTCATGCATCATTCTCCAGGGCAAGTCATCTAGTTTTCTGTCCGCTCCTTCACGAACATTGAAACACTTTTCTAAAGTTACGATTCTTCTTCCTGCAAACATTATTTCTTCTTCAGTCATTTTTATCCCAGTCGCATAGGAAAACATTTCAGCCATATTAGCTGGATTCACTGCATAAGCAGCTGTGGAAGTGAAAACACATATACCCATAGCTTCGGTTACCGCGTAGCAGTCTTCATGCCAGCGGACAATTTCAGGTCTATACTCTGTGTAATATGGTGAAGCCCATTTCTTATCTCCAGTCAACTTCTCGATTAGTTCAACAGCTTCAGGAGATGCGCCAAATTCTGCGAAGGTTTCTGTATGTAGATGGTCTGGTCCTCTTGGATTTACTGCAAATGCGAGTGAATAAGCTTTTGCAACTCTTGTATCCACTCTGGACTGCTCTAAACCTTTAGAGTTAAACATAGCCCATTTCCAAGAATCTTTACCAACTTTTTCAACTGCTCTCTTAAGTCCATCTGCCAGAAGATTGCCGAGTTTTCCTTGTCTATATGCAATTTTCTTAATTAACTCTAATAGTGTTTCTTCGTTTCCAAAACTTAAATCTAAACCTTCTGTATCTTCCTTAGTTAATACTCCCCTTTCATAGCATTCCATAGCCCATTGTATTACATCACCTGTAGATATCGTGTCCAGCCCAAGAATGTTACATAGTTCATTTGCTTTAATTACAGCTTCAGTATTGTAAACCTCCGGCCCAGCACCTAGAGCACTAAATGTTTCGTATTCGGGACCACCTGTGAAGGTTCCTGCATATTTTCCTCCTTTAACCATTACGTATCTGTGGCATCCTATGCTACACCCGAAGCAAGCTACACGTCTAACTAAATAGCCTTGCTCAACTAGGTATTGACCAGTCAAATATTCTATTTTGTCTGTATGTCCAAGTTGCCAGTTTCTAGTTGGAAATGCATGCAATTCATTCACAGCTGCAACAGATCCTGATGTACCGTAGAGATGGAGTGAAATAGCACCGCTGTCTTGGGAAAGTTTTTTCCTTACATCTAATGCTGTTTCGTAGAACTTTTCAGGTTCTTTTATCTCTACTTGACCTGAGCCTCTGACAGCAATTGCTTTAAGTTTCTTTGAGCCCATGACAGCACCGCCACTACCTCTTCCAGCAGCATTGTAAACTGAGGCCATAATTGAAGCAAAGTAAACGAGGTTTTCTCCTGCTGGACCTGCACATACAGTTATGATATCTTTATCTCCTACGTCTTCTTTGATGATTTTATCAGTTTCTCTGACATCTTTACCCCAGAGGTGTGAAGCATCTCTAATTTCTACATGATCGTCGTCAATCCAAATATACACGGGTTTCTTTGCCTTTCCTAAAATAACTAGATGATCATAGCCTGCAAATTTTAATTCTGCACCAAAATGTCCACCTACGTTAGTCTTAAAAAACAAATTTGTGACAGGACTTTTGAATGTTACAGTAACTCTTCCACTTGAGGGGGCCGTTGTACCTGTTAAGGGACCAGTCCCAAATATGATGACATTTTCTGGGCCTAATGGATCAATTCCGGGTTTAACTAGGTCCCACAATATTTTTGCATTTATACCTCTATTTCCTAAAAATTTCTTGCCTAGAGCCTCTGTTAATGGTTCTGTCCATATTTTTTCCTTAGATAAGTCTACGTATAGTATCTTACCAACCCAACCGTACATCTTAGCCCACCTCCATTTCCAGAGCTTTAGATCTCTTCAAAGCACGTTCCCATCCCTTAGTAGCTGTTGGCCTCTTTGCTGAAACAAACTGTAATGCTCCAGGTATACAAACCTTTACGCACTCCGGATCTCCATTGCAAAGATCACATTTTACTGCTACTCGTTTTTCCAAGTTAAGCTGCACAGCACCGAAGGGACAAATCCACATACATTCCCTGCATCCAATACATCGACTTTCATCAATTAGTACGATGCCTTTTTCATGATCCCTGTAGATGGCTCCCACTGGACAAACAACTTGGCACGGCGCATCTTCGCAGTGTTCACAGACAACGGGGACAAACATCGATTTGCTCTCTTCTCTTAAGATCCATATTCTCGATTTCATTGGACTAAATACGCCTTCTTTTGTGAAGGAGCAAGCGAGCATACAAACTTTGCAACCTGTACATTTTTCCATATCTATGACTAAAATTCTTTTTTCCGCCAATTTGAACCCTCCAACTTGCCCAATTGTCGTTTCAATTACGTGATTCTGGGTAAAAATTTAATACGAGATAAAATATAACTCTTTCGACAACCATTTTTAAAACTTCGAATTTTATAATGATCTTAAGACGTAATAAGTTATTTTTTCAATTCTTTTTCAATTATGTTTAAAGCGACTTCCACAGCGACCCCCTTTTCAGAGATACCCTTCAATTTATAGAGTACTTCTTCCAACGCTGCTAAGGTCGGGATTATATGATTCTGGTCAGCAGTGTTAGCCATATGTCCAATTCTTATCACCTTACCTGCAAGCCTACGTAGCCCTCCAGCAATCATAATTCCATGTTCCTCTAGCATTCTATTCACGATGTCAGAGGCAGTCAAACCTTCAGGTACATTCACTACAGTCACGGTGTTAGATGCCACACTTTCATCCGGGAAGATCTCTAAACCCATGGATTTTACACCTTCTCTAGTAGCGTGAGCGATAACTTGGTGTCGCTTAAATCTGTTGCTTAGACCTTCTTCCAATATTATTTTGCAAGCTTCGTTGAGTGCATATACCAGATGAGTTGGAGGTGGAATTGGGTAGCTTCTCCTACCTCTAAGTAGTAATCCACCCTCCTCACGTGGTATCCAATACTGCTTCCACCTAAACAAATCATAAGCGAAACTTCTAGGTGAATTTTTTCTCTTTTCCATAGCTTCCCAAGCAGTATCACTGACAGATAGAACAGAGATTCCATACAATCCGCCCAAACATTTTTGAGAGGAGGATGCGCAAATATCGATGTTCCATTCATCGACTTTTATCTCGATTCCACCTAGCGAAGATATTGCATCAACAACAAAGATAGCTCCGTAGTCTTTTGCCAGTTTACCTAGTTCTTTAATGGGATTGACAGCGCCTGTGGATGTTTCATTATGAACTGCTGTGAGAACCTTCACTTCCTCTTTTTCTAAAATTTCTTTCACTTTCTCTAGATCAATTGGCTTTCCCCATTCAAATTCTAAGTCTATTGACTGTGCACCATAGATTTCACAAAGTTTTTTGAACCATCCGCTGAAAACACCGGAAACAATGTTTAGCACTTTATCTCCGGGTTCTACTAGACTTAAAATCGAGGCTTCCATACCAGTTCTTCCAGTCCCGCTCAACAAAACGACATTGTGTTTTGTTTGGAAGATTTTCTTTAGAAGCTGAGTTGTTTCATCAAACATTTCTATAAATTTTGGATCGTAGTGATGTATAGCAGGCCTCATCATGGCTCTTAAAACACGAGTAGACACTTCAGTAGGACCAGGAGTCATAAGTAAAATTCTATCGGTGTGCATTTTCATTCTCTCCATCGCATAAAGTTTTGAAATGAAGTTTTTGCAGTATTTCTGCTTTATCTCTAAAAAAGTTTTGCTTCGCGGAGTTGTAAAGATCAACATATTTCTAATTAAATCATAAAATAAACAATATTCTTGAAGTTTTATTATTTAAAAAGTCTAACAAGCTATTAACAACAGAATATTAAATATACCGACCTTAACTTTTAATTTGCTGTGTAAACCTAATACTTTTCGATTTTAGACATGTTAACTAATACTGTTTCTTATATAGACTTTAGAGTTCTTGGAATAGTGTTTTTTAAAATATTAAACAAAACTTTGGGGAGCGGTGCTCGATCTGGTATATAAAACTCTTTATTGTCAAGATTAACAAGTGCTCCACAAATATACTTCGTGCCTTGTAATAAATTTAAAGAACTTTTCAATGTTCCCATGTCTTCACATTCCCAGATTTCAAAGAACTTGGTTTTAGCAAAGTTAATTGCATCATCTCGACATTTTCTACCTAACAATATAAGACATCCAGCTTTGGCTATGCTGTAATCTATAAAATTTCTCAGTTCCTTCATTTTATTAACCATGTCGCTAACGGTTTCTCCATGTTCAATTGATATTACATAATCTGTATATGACTCCAGCGGAGATCTAGGGACAAAGGCAGAGAGAAGTATCGAAGGTGATGCCATAGTATTGCCATTTATCAGTAAATTCCATTTATGATCTCCAAAAAACGTATTAAACCGCGCAATATAAAACCCAAATGCAACTGTAGAAATTTTAAAGAAGTTTTTTGCTAACAGATATTCGAATATGGGTAGGTCTTTCATATTTAAAGTACTTTCACTTCCACTTCTTTTCACTTCACTTACAAACATCGAGGGAACAAGAACTATCTCACTCTTCATTCCTCTAAAATTTACATTACATAATTTTAATATTCTAGATAGAAATCCAATTTTTTCTGTTCCTATGTAAGTTCCCTCAAGAACATTTGAAGTTTCCTCTAATCTTCGTTCGCCTCTAGGTAAATTTAGGAGAATATGTAATCGATCGCCCTTTTTAAGCTTCAATATTTTTCCTCCTTAGGCAATATTTTGTCGCTGCTTTGTATAATAGTTGTATCAATTCCTAGGAGTTCTATAGATTCTATGTTTTTTAAAGTTAGATGTTTGCAAATTACAACAATTATTGGTGTCTATTAAGGAGATCGCAGGAAAGTCGTGATAATTTGATTATAAATTTTTTACTAGACCGTTTAATACTCGTTGCGAAAATATTTTAAATCATCGTGATTTTATTACTTCAAAACCGAGCAATATCCACTGGAGGTGTAATTAGTGACTCGAATATTCCACGCAGTTGATGCGCACGGAAGTAACTTGGTTTGGAAAAAATATCTAAACGCTGCTACTAGCTATAAGGCTGAAGTTGTACTACTTTGTGGAGATCTCACCGGAAAAGCCATTGTACCAGTTGTAAAAGTAAAAGAGAATGAATGGTTTATCAATCCATTCGGAAAGGTTGAAAGATTCTATTCTAGAGATGAACTTGAAAAAAGATTAGACATTCTTAGAAATCAAGGATACTATACCTTTGAAACAACGAAAGAAGAAATAGCAGATTTGCAACAAGATCCTAAAAAGGTAGATGAACTATTCACTAACCTAATGAAGGAACGCCTTGATGAATGGCTTAAAATGGTTGAGGAAAGAATTCCAAAAGAAGTTAAAGTAGTTGTAATGCCAGGTAACGATGATGTATTTGAGATTGATGAAGTCATTAAAGCTCATGAAGACCGTGTGATTTACCCATTGGAAAAGGTAGTCTATGTTGACGATAAACATCCTATGATAAGTTCTGAATACGTAAATCCAACTCCATGGGATACGCCAAGAGAAGCAAAAGAAGAAGACCTAATGAGAAAATTGGAAAAAGAATTTCATAGAGTTGATAATAAAGAATATAAATACCTCATTTGCAACTTTCACGCTCCACCATACGACACCATGCTTGACTTAGCACCAAAGCTTGACAAAAACCTAAACGTCGTTACAAGACTGGACGGTTCTCCAGAAATGGTACACGTTGGAAGTAGGGCTGTCAGACACGTAATTGAAAAATATGAACCTCGATTAGGATTACATGGACATATTCATGAAGCAGCAGCTGACCAAAAACTAGGAAGAACACTGATCGTAAATCCTGGATCCGATTATCAAGCTGGTGTATTAAGAGGCTACGTAATAGATTTAACACCAGATCCAGACGCAGAGTTAAAAGTATGGAGAGTAGAGGGATAAATTTCTAAAAAACTAAACTTTTTAATATTTGTGTAGGTTATTGTATATTTTAATTGGTGCGCAATCATGACTTATAAGAAGGACACAGCGAGTGTCGATGTTTATGCCATTAAAGATTTGAAGGCATTTAAAAAAATAATAATGTTATTAGACGGATATAGGAAGCTTAATTTCGAAGATTTTCAATGGGCAGATCAAGAAGTAAGTGAAGGAAAACTAGGAAATAAATTCGCAAGAGACTGGAAACAAATCCGTAAAATATTGTTAAAATTTGCCCGGACTGCTGGCTCCCAAAAACATCTTCTCAATTTAGCTGCTTTACAACAATTCCTTCTACAACTTGGATTTATCATGTCAAGTATAACGATACTTTTAATGACACTCGGAATAATCTCTTTTCTTTTTCAATATAAATGGGCTAAATTAATTCCTCAAATTCTCAAATATGCAACAATTCCACTAATAATTGGTTTAACTTTAATAATAGCTGGCCCTCCACTTATAGCAAGAAGAATTACCGCAGAGTTAGAGAAGTATTATGAAAGAAAACCGGAGTTTCTTAGAGAAAACACCGCTAAACTTAAAGAAGTCGTACAAAAAATGATATACAGCATAATAGAAGCCATTAAAAACGAAAAAATAAAGGTGGAAAAGGAAAAAGACTATGAATTTGGACTTTTTAATCTGGACTATGAAGGTATAAAAGTAGTTAAGGAGCCTTCTTTCTTTAGAAAATATTACATTGTAATTCCGGATATAAAAACTAAATAAAAATAAATAAAATATATTAAAGCGATAATACAAAATTTCATCTATTGTTTTTTAACATTTGGGCTGTTAGAACATTTTCTCCAAGTTCAATAAATAACATATATTTACCTTTGGAAATATTTTGTCGTTTTAAATATTATTCATAATTTAACGGAGAATAAACATGATTTTTTCGAAAAATATTTATAGAACTTTTTCACAATAACCTAAAACAAGTCACAAAGGGGGTTGAGTAGAAACCCCTAAGTGAGAAATGTGGGATAGGTGGAGAGGAATATGACTGAGGAAGCAAAACCCTTATTATTTGTTAGGAGGGCCTCAGGTCTAAGAAGAGCAATAACACCTTGGCAATCAATATTCTTCGGTATCTCTACCTCCTGTACACTTCCATGGCACTTCTACCTAATGGCAGTACTGCCAAACTGGTACCCTGGGATAAACCTACCACTCCTTTTCGCAATAGGCAATGC